>Ga0182018_10000306_pt1 | contig 64160 bp, 49 predicted proteins | sample 812P2MmetaG_FD_120490 | JGI IMG/M metagenome (GOLD analysis project Ga0182018, IMG submission 120490) | Permafrost microbial communities from Stordalen Mire, Sweden - 812P2M metaG | ecosystem: Environmental > Terrestrial > Soil > Wetlands > Permafrost | place: Sweden: Stordalen | collected... | reverse complement strand
GCACGTTCATGCGGGGGTTCATCACGAACGAGCCCGGCTTACCGACCTGGCCGATCACATAGACCCTGTAGCCGTCGAGTTCCTTCACCGAAGCGGTGACGACCGCCTCCGGAATATAGGTTTTCAGCTTGTTCGTGATCTCCACCTGAACCTGCGCGATGGTGCGTCCGGCGGCCTGAATTTCTCCGGCCAGCGGAAAGGAGAACTTACCATCCGGCCGGACGACCACGGTCTTCGTAAGCTCCAACTCCTTCCACACCGCGATGTCGATCTGATCGCCGGGATTCAACGTGTAGTCCGGAAGCTGCTGGGTATGTCCCGGTAGCGAGATCCCGGCCGCGGCCAAGAGGCACACGACGCTCAGGACCAATTTGCGCACGCGAACTGCGGTCGTCGCCATAGGCTGCCTCTCGTTGCGGAACGATGGAAAGTCACGGAATCGTGTCGTCAGCAGGTTCAATCGGCTCTTACTCCCCTAAATTTTCTTGAATATTTCGTGGTCGTCAGCCGGGATCGCCACTTTTTTTGAGTCGATGAGATCTTGTTTGATTGGCGTCCGTGGCCTCGTGATGCGCGTCACAATCTTCATGAATTGTGGACTCTACGTTAAGCTCATGCGAGTCACTTCACTTATTCGCCGGCGGCTTCGACGGCGGTTGATCGTCGCGACAATTGCGCAGCACCCAATCTCACGTTGAGGCTTGCGCTTCGGCGCCTCGACCCGCGTCGCGGTCCGAAAGTGCCTGGTGCGACTCGGCGCTTAGAACTCAAGAGCAACGCCGATGAGATACGCGGATCGCGGTTGTGCGGTGCCCGATGGGCGGACGCGGGCCGAAGTGGGTCAAAACGATCAATCCGCGCGCCTCTGTCAGAAGGCATAAGTCATTACTTTATAACGACTTTCAGACAAACACAATCCGCTTCCAAGCTATTTGAGCGCAACAGGCACCGGCGTCGAGGTCGTTCTCCCGGGGCTGAGTCGGCAGGCGTCGTGCGCTTGCGCTAATAGGCATTACGCCCGCGTGCGACGATGGACAGCGTCTTCAGCAGGATCTGGAAGTCGAGCAGCACCGACCAATTGCGCAGGTACTCCAGGTCGTACTGCACCCGCGCTTCCATTTGCTCGACACTCGTGGTCTCGCCACGCAGTCCGTGGACTTGCGCCAGCCCCGTGATGCCCGGTGGCACCTTGTGACGGACCATGTAGCCCTTAATCAGTTTGCGGTAGAGCTCATTGTGGGCCACGCAGTGCGGCCGTGGACCGACGAGGCTCATGCGCCCCTGCAGGACATTCACAAGCTGCGGCAGCTCATCGAGTGAGGTTCGACGCAACAATCGTCCGATGGCTGTCACGCGGGCATCGTCGCGTGTCGCCTGCCGGATGGGGCCGGCATCCTCGGTCACGATCATCGTTCGAAACTTGTAGATGATGATTTCGCGGCCGTCGAGTCCGTAGCGACGCTGCTTGAAAATGACGGGCCCGTGCGATGTGGCCTTGACCAGGATCGCGGTGAGGATCATGAGCGGCGAGGCCACGATCAGCGTAACCGTCGCGACGATCATGTCGGTAAGACGCTTGCTCACACCACGGTAGCCATGAAAGGGCGTCTCGCACAGCGCGATCAGCGGCACTCCAAGCAGCTCGCTCGTGCCTCCCTGGATCGAATCGAAGGCGAACACGGTTGGAATGTAATAAATAGAGACCGTGGTATCGCGCAGCTCTTCAAGCAAGAGCTTGACGCGTTCGAGGTGACTGACCGGGAGCGCGACGAAGATCACATCAACCGCATGAGTTTTGACATGGTGCACGATGTCCTTGAGGCCGCCGCACAGCTGCATTCCCGGAGCGGAGCCAAGCCGCGCTGGCGCCCGATCGTCGAAGAAGCCGGACACGGCAAGTCCCGCAGATGAGTTAGCCATCAGCCGCCGTGCGAGCGCGAGGCTGATCTCGTTATAGCCAACAAATATTGACCGGCGCGCATTCGCGGGGTCGGAGAGCACGCGCCGCAAAGCTTCGTGCATGACAATGTTTGCGAGCATGAGTATGCCGGGCGTCACGACAGCCCAGGTCAAAAGCACGCGGCGCGAGTACACCGTCGAACTCTTGGTGGCGTAGCCGATGGCCAGCAGAACAAACAGCAGCATGAGCCAGCGAAATGCGACCAAGCCGGCAAGCCGCAGGCGTCCATGAATGAGCTGAGGCGTGAGACTGCGCTTGGGCTGCAACAGCACGGCGCCCAAGACCACGACGAGCGCGGTCAGAAGAAGATAGTCCTCCTCCAAGCCACGAATACCGAAAATCTTAGCCAGCGCGTAAAGGCAGCCGCCCGCCAGCATCGGCGGCACCACCGCCTGGGCGAGCGTCAGAAGCGCGATCGCCACACTGTGCTTGAACACGACGGTCCTGCTCACGATCCCCGGTGCCCCCTAAGTGACGGATTCCCTATCCCCAACGAAATTATCCCCCGTAGCACCGAAGCAAGTTTCGCGCCAAGCTTAAAATCCCTTCCCCATCAAGGCATTGATTCGCCATGCTCGGGCTGCACTGAAGGTTAGTGTAAGAACCGCCGACAGCCGCGCGAGGTAACTTATCGTGCCTTTACCGCACGGTGGCCGCCACGCATTACGGTACAACGCTCGGACTGCACTTAAGTTACAGCGCAATTCTAGCAGAAGCACTGAGCCGAGCCGCGCCGCTAATCGCGCACACAGAATGCGCACGGCGCGCAATGGCTGCATCGCTTTGGAGCTTCGGACTCCAAGTCGCGACCGCGCGACAATAATTACCCTTCGCAAGTGTTTCTTCGCGCGCCTGTTCCGCTCGCTGTGCGTGGCGGGTAGACTAGTCGTGCAAAGCGGGTCAATTCGTAACGCGGGGATTTGGGGATGGCGTGGAACGGACTAAGATCGGCACTGGGTGGCCTCCTCGGCAGCAAGGCTCCGAGGGGCAACGCTGTGACGAATACCCACTACCACATTACGAATCCCTACCACGCCGTATCGATTGTCCCCGGCGCGACCTGTTGCGGCGCCGCGCGTGAACTGCGGCTGCGGCGCTTCCTCTCAAAAGAAGCCCCGCCGCTACCGCTCGCCACCTGCACGGTGAGCTCCTGCCGCTGCAGCTACAGGCACTATGACGACCGGCGCATGAAGGCGCGCCGCGCTGCAGATAGGATCGGGCAGCCCCCGCCCTTTTCCGGAACCGACCGGCGCGCAGCGACGGGGCGCAGGCAAACCGACGCGTAATCCGCAGTGAATGCGCTGCCGGATAGAACCGTGCACGGCATGCCCTTGGTTTTTCCCGATCTTCGTTCGATCCTTGATGTGCTCGCGGCGGCGCTGCACGGCAAGCATCCTTAGCGTGCACCGCGACAGAAGCTTCGAGCCCTCACTCGAGCTCGCGCCGGCATGCGCCTCAAGGACGATGCGCGTGTGGCTGGAGCCGGCGGCCTGCTTGAGGGCGCCCCGTGCACAAGCGAACGCTTCCAACCGGCTTCGCTCGTGATGATTCGAAGGCCTGCGCAACCGCAGCCCGGTGCCGCTGGCCGCCTCTGCCCATGGAACTCATCGAGGGAAGAGGCCGAGCCGCACTGACAGTGAGTGCGAGCTCCCGCGCGCGGTCAAACTGCCGATCGACGCACGCGCGGCGCGGCTGCGGACACCGGAGCGCTGCGAGACGGATCACCCATCGCCGCGGCGGTACCGGCGAAGCCGAGCAAGCGCTCCAGTTCTTCCCGCGGCAGCGGCCGACTGTGCAGATAGCCCTGAGATTCATCGCAGCCTTCGCGGACGAGGAAATCAAGCTGCGCTTGATTCTCGACACCCTCGGCAACCGTCGTCATGTCAAACGCATGCGCAAGGCCGATGATGGTCGTGACGATCGTGCAGCTCTTGCGATCGCCCGGCAGGCGGCTGGTGAACATCCGATCGATTTTCAGAGTGTCGATCGGCAATTCGGACAGGCGCCCAAGCGAGGAGAAGCCCGTCCCGAAATCATCGATCGCGACCTGTATGCCCGCAGCGCGCAGGAGCCGTAGTGCATGCACGCAGGATGAAGAGTCGCCGAACAGCGCCCCTTCGGTGATCTCGATATCGACCCCCCAGTCTGAATCACCGCTCAAATCGCCGATGCCCTCGAGAATCTCGCGGGCAAAATTGCGACGGCGCAGTTCCGGCGGGGAAACATTCACGGCGACTCGGATGGGTGAACTGCCGAGGCTGCGCCAAAGGCGACAGTCTGCCGCGGCCTGCCGCAGGACCCACGCGCCGACCGCGGCCATGAGGCCGGCCGACTCAAGCATGGGCAGAAATGCGCTGGGTAACAGCAGTCCATGTTCCGCATCGTTCCAGCGCAACAAGGCCTCGACGCTGGCAATCTTGCCGGTGCGCAACGTGACCTTCGGCTGGTAGTGCAGCACGAATTCATTGTTTTCAAGCGCGGAGCGCAAGCGGTGCTCCATACCAACTCGCCGCGCAAGTTCGGAATTCATCTCGATGCGGTGATGCAGATATTGTTCGCCTGAGGTTTTCGCCTCCTTCAGCGCAGCCTCCGCGTTTTGTACCAGTTCATTCGGTTCCTGCCCGTTGTCGGGGTAACAGGCTACCCCACACTTGACCGTCACCGTGATCTCGCGCCCATCGACGCTAAAGGGGCGGTCAAATACCCGCACGACCTCGTGATGCAAGGTGCGAAACTCATCCTCGGATTGCTCCGCCAAGGCGCTGACGCTCACGAATGTCCCGCCGCCCAAGTGCGCAAGCTGCTCCGTGTCGGGATACTGTCCCTTCAGGCGATCCGACACGCACTGCAAGAGACGATCGCCCGTGTGCCGGCCAAAGGAATCATTGATAACGCTCAAGTGATCGATGTCGAACACCGTCACCGCAAGTCGCGGCAAGCTTTCGGTGCCGCGCGTCAGCAGGCGACTCAGGCGCTCGCAGAAAAGCGCTCGTTTCGCAAGACCGGTCAGCGGCTCGAAATAGGACAGAAACCGGGCCGCATCCTGCGTCTCCAGATACTGCAGCGCAAACGAGAGGTTCGAGGCCACCTCCTCGAGCAGCAGCAGCTCATCCTGACTCATGACGCCGCTTGCGCGCGCGCCGAAGAGAAAGGATCCGACCGGGGTGTTGTCGACCTTCAGCGGCAGACAGGCGAGCGCGTGCACGCCCACCGCAAGCAGGGCCTCGCGTCCGTCGATGGGGAGCGGGGAGCTCGCAACATCCTCACAAAGCGTCGTCTCTCCCATGCGGATGACGCGCCCCATGAGACTCGTATCCTGCGCCTCGCTGTCGCCGACCGGGAATTCGGCCGCCGGATCGGGGAGATAGTCAGGCCCCGCCCAACCCACCGGGCGAGCGAGGCGCGTCACGGGATTGATCAGGGCCACGATCGCAATCGCGTAGCCGCCCACCTTATGCGCCAGGCGACAAGTCTCGCTCAAGAGCTCGTCGCGGTCATGAATACGCACGAGCGCTGTATTAATTCCCGAGAGCATTTGCAGCACGCTGGTCAAGCGCGTCACCTGCTGCTCGGCGGCGTGGCTTTTCTCGCGCAGCTTCGCATCTTTGAGCGCGCGCTTTACCGCCGGCGCAAGGCGCATCGGGTTGCTCTTTAGTACGTAGTCGATCGCGCCGCACTTCAGCGCCTCAATCGCAAGCTCTTCGCCGATCATTCCTGTAAGAAAAATGAACGGCACCTTCGGTGCCTCGGCGATTGCGACGGCCAATGCGGACATGCCGTCGAATCTCGGCAGGCTGAAATCAGAGAGTATGAGGTCGGGCAGCTCGGCGCGCAGGGCGGTGCGCATCGCGGCCTCGTTCTCCACGCATCGATAGCTGCAGTTGAAGCCCGCCTCGCGCAAACCCCATATCGCAAGCTTCGCGTCCGATTCGGAATCCTCAACCACGAGCAGGCGCAGATCGCCGCTATGGAAGCCTTCATTTGGCGCGTCGATGGGAATCCCGCGGTGGTGAGCGGACTAAAACAAATGCCGGCCAGGTAGCCACGAGGTCCTAATCCACATAACGACCTCCAGCGCAATGCGGACAGTAGGCGGTTAAATCCGCCCGCATCTTTGTGACCCGCACCATGAGCTTCATCCTTGAGCCTTAATCCTTGCGCGCTAAGGGCCGATCAGTGCTCTCGCGCGTCACCAGACGGCGCTGTCCGGAGTCGCTGCAGTGCTCGGCAGAGCGCGACGACGCCAATCGTCAGCCGCAGCGCTCCATTAAGACCCACAACATGGTAAATCCGGAGGCCGCACGTCACAGATCCGCGCTCGCTCCGTGTTCAACATGCGTTGGGGTGGGCGAAAACCCACATACGCCGCGACATATGGTGCACTGCACCATAGCTCACGAATGCGCGTTTCGGCCTTGTTTACGGTGCACGAACGCCATCAACGGTCATTCAGAAGACAAGACAAATCGCAGCCGCTGAATGAACTCAGCCGCAGCTCTTTATCAGTCCCAAGTATCGGCGTTTACTGATGCGAGCTCGATTGCGCAGCTGAGCGCCGTGACGGTCACCACCTGCCGGCATGTTGCTGTCAGCCCCGCGGCACTGTCGCGCGCTTTTCTGGCTGCAGAGCGATTTGCCGGGGATTGCAGGTCGGCTGGTTCTGCCCGTGAGGCCAGGCTTCCATAATCGCTTGAATTGGTGGAGCTACGCGGGATCGAACCGCGGACCTCTTGCATGCCATGCAAGCGCTCTCCCAGCTGAGCTATAGCCCCACAGAGGTGGGCCGCGAAGGTACGGGACGCTTCCCCCGCCTGTCAACCTCGGAACTACGTCTGCGCCCGAGGCGCTGAGTTACAGCGAATGCCGCCTGCCGTGTCGCTGACAGCAGCAGGAAGCGCATTGCCGCGCGTGCTGAGGCGCGGCACCGCTCGAGCAATAGTTGGCACGCGACTGCATGATGGTGCGATGCCCGAATCACTCTGACCTGGCAGCGGCTTAGAGGAGAGTGGTCCCTGTCTATCGGGATCGGAGCGGGCTTAAAAAATTCGCCTATCGCTGGGCGACATATCCCAAGATTTTAGGCCCCGCCAGCGACGACAGCGCCGCACTCGCCCGCTGCGTGCCTGGCATCCACCCTATGTTGTAAACTATGGAAAACAACCCGGATCGCCCACCATGACCGCCGTGACCAGGGAACTGCTCTACCCCATTCCGTCCGCTCTGCGCAGCCGACATACCCGGATCGACGCCGCTGGAGTGCAGCGTGTCCGCGAGTCGATCCAAACGCACTACCACCGCGGCTGGCGGGCCAAGGAGAATTACTCTGCGGCGTTTTATGAGCAGGATCTCAATGCGCATCTGCACGTGCGGCTCGAAAGCGATCGTCGCTTCGTCATTCCGTGGCTCAACTCCGCCCGCCCCCTGAAGGCAATGCGTGTGCTGGAGATTGGCTGCGGCACGGGATCTTCCAGCGTTGCCTTGGCCGAACAAGGCGCCCACGTGACCGCCATCGACATCGACGCCGCCGCCCTGGAAGTTGCGCGCGAGCGCTGCCGCATCCATGGGGTCGCAGTCAATATTAAAGAAGCAAGCGCCAAACAAGTCCTCGAATTCGACCGGATGGACGCCGTACTCTACTTCGCCGTGCTCGAACACATGACCAACGACGAGCGGCTGCAATCGCTCAGCGATGCGTGGTCGCTGCTTTCGCCAGGAGGCCTACTGGCGATCATTGAAACGCCAAACCGGCTCTGGTTCTTCGATCAGCACACCTCGAAGTTGCCTTTCTACAACTGGCTGCCGCACGACCTCGCGTTTGCCTATTCGCGTTTTAGCCCGCGCGAGAATTTCAAGGACAACTACCGCGAACCCAGCTGCGAAATGATGAGCCACTTTCTGCGGCGCGGTCGGGGCGCGAGTTACCACGAAATCGACGTGGCGATTGCACCGACACAAAGCCTAGATACAGTCAGCAGTCTCGTGAGCTATTTCGGCTGGCGGCGGCGGATCCGCACGAACCGATTTGCGCGACGCTACAAAGCGCTGTTGCGCCAAATTCGCCCGGATTTGCATGAGGGCTGGTTCGACCTGGACCTGGATGTGATCATCCGCAAGCACTGATCGCGCATCTTGCATCAATGGCTTCGACTGTTTGATGCGGATACTCCGAGGGATTTCGACACCCGGACCAGGAATCGGCTCTGCAGCGACGGAGCTCGCCCTGCATCGCCCGTTATCCCGGCCGGGCGCGGCTGTAGATGACCAGCACAGGTTCCGATCAACTGATCGTGCTGCTCACGATGTTTGATAACTCGCTTTCCGCGCCCACAGCGTTGTACGCCCGAATCGAAAAATAGTACGTGCCGCTGCTGAGATTGTCGACGACGTACGTGGTCATGCCGACGGTTGCAATGTCGATGACCTGATTCAAAGCATCCGCGCTCGTGCCGTAATAGATCCGGTAGCCCGCCAGGTTTGTGAGCGCCGATCCGTCGGTGTTTTGATCCGGTGCCGCCCAAGACAAGGTAGCCTGCCCGACGCTCGGCGTCGGTGCAGGGGACTGCGAGGTGACAGGCGGGCTTGAGGCCGGTGAGGCGAGCGGCGCGACTGACTCGGATGTGTCGGCTGTTGAAGACGAGGCGCCACCGCCGCCGCATGCAGCAAGCGCCACCGTCACGACCACCGTTGCGAGCCAGCGCCTGGCAACGATCCATCGCAGCATCTGCATCATGAAATCCCTCAAAGAATCGCCCAACGCCTCTGCCGAAACGTGTCGATCACTTCGAGGTAGCGGGTATGACGGTGACGCGGCGCGAACGACCGCACGACCGGCAACCCCGCTATCTTGCGATCGAACATCGATGCCCAAGACCGGAGGCTTTGCGTCCCCGTCTCACGACGGATTAGCCCTTAGACTCGTGCACAATTTATCAGCCGGGTGATGTGCTACACAATCTGTCGCTACTGGGGGACATCCCAAGCCTAGCACCGATAGTGTGATGCAGTACCACTTTCAGAGCTTGGCACTCACGACATTCGACAGCTTGCTTTCGGCGCCCTTCGAGTTGATCGCCATGAGTGCGAAATAATAAGTACCCGGACTCAGATCTGTTACGACCACCGTCGTAAGACCGACTGAGTTGATGGTAAGGGCGCGTGTGAGAGCGGTGGCACTCGTTCCATAGTAGAGGCGATAGCCGGCAAGATTAGTGAGAGCTGAGCCGTTCGAATTGGTGGTCGGCGGCTTCCAACTGAGCGTCGCAGACGCGCTGCCGACTTCCGTCACCGCAATGGCGAACTCGGGCAGTGCGACGCTGGTCGTGCCGTCGCTGACGCTGATGATGATCTTCGAGTCAGTTCCGACATTGGCGGCCGTCGGCGTCCCGGAGAGCTCGCCCGTGGTCGCGCTGAAGCTTGCCCACGTGGGCTTGTCGGTAATGGAAAAACTCGCCTTTTTCCCGGCCTCGACGGTCGCCTTCGGCTGGAACGCATAAGCGTGGCCAGCAACGACCGATTTCGCCGGCGACCCAGCGATGGTCGGCTTGGTGTAGGGTGCGGATACGACGATGGAAAATGCCGCGAGCGCCGCCTTCGCCGTGCCGCTACTGACACTGATGGTGATGTCCGAATCAGTACCCTCCTCTGCGGTGGTTGGTGTGCCCTTGAGCTCGCCCGTGGCACTGCTGAAACCGGCCCAGGAGGGTTTGTGCGCAATCGAGAAGCTCAGCGTGCTTCCAGCAGGGCCCTTGGCCGTCGGCGTGAATGCGTACGCGTGTCCTGCGACGATCGACGTCGCCGGCTTGCCCGTAATCGTCAGCGCGACGGCCGCCACGTGAATGTTAAAGGACGGGAGCGACGCGGTCGTTGTGCCATCCGTGACACTGATCGTGACCCCAATGACGTTGCCGACGTACTGAGCGCTGGGCGTGCCGTTCAGATAGCCTGTGGTGGTTTGGAAACCGGTCCACAACGGCTCATGCAGGACCGACCATTTCAGCGCCTTGCCATTACCTCCGCTTGCCATGGGATTAAAGTAGTATGGCTGCCCTACGACGGCCGAAGTCGGCGGTGTGCCGCTGATCGTGAGCGGACTCGCGACAGCCGCCAACGGAAAAGCCGCGATCGAAGCTGCGAGAAACAAAAAGAGCGCGCGCCGAACGATGAGGTTCGGCTGTCCGATGTTGTGCATGCGATCCCCTAGATGTCAGCACTAATTTGCAGCGCAGGAATGCCTGTCTGAAGATCAAATACTTTTTGCACTGATCTTGTGACGGGTCTATTCACATGCGCGCGGCGAGTTAATCGCGCTAATTACTCGCGCGCAACCTGTCGTCAAATGCTCACGTCTGCAGATCGCGACAACGCGGTCTGCGTGCGCGTGTCGCAACGGGGGCGCGCGAGTGGCGTATCAAATAACAATCCGCATGCTCAAGGCGCGGAAAATCAATGATGCATTGTCTTGAATTGAACGCTAGATGCTTGAGCAGGCGAAAATTAATTCACCGCCTTTGGCGCCGCGCGCGTGGCGGCGCTCGGCGATCGCTCGTGGCTACGAAGGTGCCGTTTCCTGGCGATGGCAGGTAATATCGCTGGCTGATAATAAAATCATGAATATGTAAAGCCTCCCGGCAAAGCTAAAGTTATGAGTCCCGCACCCGTCACAAGCTCGCAGCAGTTTCGACGCGCCCTCGGTGCCTTCGCGACCGGCGTCACCATCGTGACGACCCGTGACGGCGCGGGTCAGGACATCGGTCTGACGGCGAATAGCTTTAACTCTGTGTCACTGAATCCGCCCATGGTGTTATGGAGCCTGTCGCGCCATTCCCTGAGCCTGCCGGCGTTTCTCGCCGCAGAGCACTTCGCGGTGCATGTGCTGGCCGCGACACAGGATGATCTCGCGCAGCGCTTCGCCACCCGCGGGGCCGATAAGTTCGCAGCCCTTGCGGTGGAGCGCGGACCGGGCGATATCCCGCTGCTTGAGGGCTGCGCGGCGCGCTTCCAGTGCCGCACGGCGTACCGCTATGAGGGCGGCGACCATGTGATATTCGTCGGAGCGGTGGTCGCCTTCGATCAGTCTGAACGCGCCCCGCTCGTCTTTCATGCGGGCGAATACGCAATCGCCGCGCGCAAGCCCGACATGGCGGGCATGGCCGATGCGCCGCCAGACACCGACAGCAGCTTCAGCTCCGATTTCCTGATCTACCTCCTGGGGCGCGCCCACTACCAGCAGTTTCTGCGCTTGCGCAAGGAACTGGACCAGCACGGGCTCGCGGAAGGCGATTGGTTTGTGCTCAGCATCCTCAGCACTGACGAGCAGCAGTCCGTCGCGCAACTGGACGCACGGCTCGCCTACACGGGCACTCACGTGACCTATGACCAGATCGCCTTGCTTGCCGCCGCGGGCTTTGTGAAACTGCACGGGGCGTACTACCCGGGTGTGCCGGTCAGCCTGACTGCAGCGGGCCATCAGGCGGTCATCGAACTCGTGGCGGCTGCCAAGGCGGCCGAGTCCGACGCGGAACGGCATCTGGGCTATGGGGAGACCCGGCTTCTTAAACAGTGGCTGCGCCAAATCATCGATGATTCTGACCCCGGCCCCCCCGCCAGCTGGCGGCGCGATAACGATTAAAAATGATTGAAATTTCTGCTTTGCCCGAGCTACCGATTCTTGAGGAGCGCTGGCGACACCTGGCCGCGAAGTCCCCGCACTCATTCTTCTTGTCGTGGACCTGGATCAGCACGTGGCTGCACTGCATACCACCCACTGTCAAACCCCAGCTGCTCACCGTATCAGCGAACGGCGAACTCCGCGCCGCGGCCATCATTGTTAAACGAACGATCTGGCGCCACAACTTGATTCCGGTGAAGACCTGGGTCCTCAATGCCACGGGTGATCGCCGCTTCGACAGCATCTGCACCGAGCACAACGGTCTACTGGCATCTGCACAACATGAGCATGGGGCCTGGGAGGAAGTGTTAGACCACTTTTCAACTCGGGAAAAAAACTGGGACGAATTCCAACTTGATGGCGTTGCGCCCTGGCTTGCGGACGCCTGGGCCAAGAGAGGACTGGCACTCAGACAATCGCGGCTTGATGTCGGGCGGCTGCTTGATCTTGAGCGGGTACGGGCAAGTGCAAACAGCTCCTGCATCGGCATACTTGCGCCACGAGTGCGCACGCGCGTGCGCCATACGCTCGCTGCCGTAGAACACCGCTTCGGACCGGTGGTCGTCGCAGAGCCGGCCAGCGTGCAAGAAGCTCGCGGATTTTTCAGCGAATTGAAAGACCTGCACATCAAACGCTGGCGCAATCAGCCCTATGGCGATGCGTTTGATACACCGTTCTTCGAGCGCTTTCATCATGAACTCATCGAGCGAAGTTTTGCTGACGGCTGCGTCCAGCTTGCCCGGGTGAGCGCTGGCCCAAGAACGCTCGGATTGTTGTACAACTTCGTCTACCAGGGCCGTGTATCGTTTTACCAAAGCGGTATCAACTATGCAGCAGCCGAACGCGGCGACTCCCTGGGTCTCCTCGTGCATGCACTGCTGATTGATCACAACGCGCGGCAGGGACAGGCGATATACGACATGCTTGCGGGTGACGCGCAATACAAACGCGCACTGGCGGGAATCACGACACCGTTATGGTGGGGTGAGCTGCAGGCGAAACGTCACAAGCTTCGGGCCGAAGGGCTCGTGACCACCGGCTTGCAGACCCTGCGCACTGCGGTCCGGCAGCTACTCGGCTAAAATTCCTAATGCGCAGGACGCAGACAATGGCTGCTGCGTGAGTTTGAACACGGGTGACGTATGCAATTCGCAACCGGCATCGACGGTGAGCTTGCAAGCATTCAACGGGGAGGCGGGGTGATGAGCGGGCAAAATCCCGCCGTGCCAGAATTCTGCTACGACATTCCTCGGTTGCTGCAGCTCTTCGAGGGCCTGGGAGACAACTGCGACTTTGGGGTGATTCAGCGCGCGGTGGGTATCGAACCCTTTGGTCTCTTCAGGTTCGCGGCCTGCAAGGCCAGGGACGTGGGCGCGCTGCTACGCACGCGCTTCCAATGCTTGGGTGAGCCCGAGGACCTGTGGCTCGATGAAGTGGGACCACGCCGGGAGTACTGGGTAAAATCGCGGCAGTCCTCATTCGAAGCGCACACCGAACGGTACGCCGGCGCAGACGACTCCGAGGTGGTGCGCTCGGCGCTCATCGAAAAGACACGCTTTCTTAAGGCGCGGCTCATTCGCGACCTGTCGCGAGGCCGACGCCTGTGCGTGTGGAGGGGCGCGGCGGATATCAAAGCGATCCAGGAGATTGCCACCCAGCTGCAGACCTACGCGCCCACCTGCCTCCTCTGGGTAAAGGTCGGCGGCGTCGCCAAGGTGCCAGGCTCGGTGGAGCGGGTCTCCGATGGGTTGTTGCTTGGGTTCCTCAGTCGCTACGGGGACTATGACGGGGGTCCGCGCCCGCCTGTCGAGGAGTGGATCAATGTATGCGCCAACGCCTATCGGCTGTGGCGCGGTGCGGATCCGCCCAAGGCGCCCTTCGACAACCTGATCGCGCGGGCAATGGCCACGCACACCTGCCGGTGGTTCGGCGATCGATCGGTCGCAACCCGTCTGCTCGATGAGCCGGCACCGACAGGCGGCCCGGTGTATGAGCACCGGCTGGGGAACAGCGAGGCAACTTCGGTCTACGGTACCCACCTGCCGATCAGCGCCGGGGGCAATTTCGCGTTCTCGGCCTGGATCCGCGTTCCCGAGGGATTCCGCGGCCGCCGGATCTCCGCGATCCTGCCTGGGTATGCCGGCATCGCGCAGTGGACCGCGGATCCAAAGTCCTACACGCGCTGGCAGCGCGTCTGGGTAACCGCAACCCTTCCGGATGATGCGCGCAGCATCTCCTGCGAGATCACTGCTGAGGGCGCCGACGGCGATGTGTTCCATTCGGCCACCTGGTGCCTGGAGCGCGGCAACCGGCCTTTAGGCAACGGTTTCACGTTTTGATGCGATCTTGGGCGCGCTGGCATCGAGCGCGAACTCGGCGCGCCATAGCATTGCGTTTGACTCGGAGGCGGTTCCGGCTTTGATCGTGCCGAGTTATGCCTAGGTGGACGCCCGCCAAATGTGGAGCGGGATCACCGTCTCGCGATACAGGCCCTTTCATTGGCCCTGGCCGTCGCTGGGTCGCCCGTGCGAATAAGTAAGACGGCATTCGGACATGACCCCCTAGCTCGAAGAGCGGACCAAGTGCACCAATCCTTCGCGCGGCATCGTGTGGCCCATATATTGAGCATGTGCCTGCGTGTCAGTTAGAGAGGCCTTTGCCAAGATACCGGCGCAGAAGCGTCTGGTGTATCTGCTCACGATCCTAGCTGTTACAACAACGCACGCCACCCCGGGATCTTGGAACGACGCCAGCCGCATCGCGACCGTTCAGTCGTTAGTTGAATCCCATACTTTTGTCATTGACAACAGCGCATTTATTGACACCGGCGATAAGGTATTCATCGCCGGTCACTTCTACAGCGACAAGCCGCCCATTCCTTCAGTCTTAGGAGCGGCCATATACTTTCCGCTGTATCACGCTGGTTTCGGACTCCATCCGGGACCGAGCATCCCCTATTATTTTGTAACTCTATTGAGCGTCAGATTATTCTGGCTCCTGGGTACCGTTGCGTTCTTCTTGCTTCTGAAGTTCACAGGACTGGACGCAGAAATGCGCCTTCTTGCGAGCGTGGCGCTCGCTCTTGGCTCACTGTACTTCAGTTGGTCGACCACTTTTAACAATCACGCCCTCGCGGCCGCATTTCTTAGCATCGGTTTTTTCTTTCTGCTCAAGGCGCGCCTAGAAGCCAATGTTAAGCTGAATCTTGGCGTCGCTGCGCTGTTCCTGGCGCTCGCCGGCACCGCCGATATGCCGACCGGCGTTTTCTATGCTCTTTTTCTTCTGTATGTCTTGCGCGATCCGCACCTTCGACCCGCCACCTCGTTTTACCTGCTTCCGCTGCTGGTCACGTTCTTGCCGGCCCTGGCGATAAATTATGCCATTCACGGAAGCATCGTGCCGGTACAGGTCGTCGAGTCTTATTTTCAATATCCGGGCTCGCCGTGGATTGGCTCCCATGCACTTTCGGGAATGCGCATAAACACTGGGGGGTTTTTCTTGAGCTATGCTTTCCTTATGCTCATCGGTCCCAAAGGATTCCTCCTCTATAATCCATTTCTCTGGGTCGCTCTTTGGGGGCTCGTTCGAGCCATCCGCCAGAAGTCGGTGTTCTTCTACGAAGCAATTGTCATCGCTGCGGGAAGCGGTGCACTCGTATTCTATTATCTGCTCTTTACGAATGACTTTGGCGGCTGGTCATACAGCATTCGATGGTTTGTGCCGGTGTTGCCGCTCTGGTTTTTCTTCTTGTATCCTTTTTTTCAAGCATTCGATCAAACGCGCAACCGGCAATTTCGGGTGTTTCTAAGCGTTGCAGTCACCATCTCATTTGTCGGAGCGCTGGATCCGTGGTCTCATGGTGATTTGAGCGAAGCGCCATTCATCGCGAACATCAAGGAGCTTCAGCAGGGACTTCACACACCGTACAGCCCGGTACAACGTTCAAGAGTACCGTCGGTAACGAGATGAGTCCCCCCAAAAAGAATCGCGCGGTCAAGGACGAGTGATTTCACGGCGCAGATTCACAAACTGCTTCCTCCGGCATCTCTGCGTTAATCAGCGCGTCCGTCATCGCGCATCGCTGCTGCCCCCTTTTGTCGATTCCATGTCTCTGCGTTGCGCCGCAACCGGCGCCAAAACCGAGTACCGTGGAAAAACGCCCAGGAATTCGTGTACGTCTTGGAATCCCATCGATGATGCGCTCGAGCCGATCGGCCCTCCGCGACGGCCGAACTGGGTGCCGGGACACAGTCCTACGCAACTGATAACAGCAGGACAGACTGAGATGCAGGCGACACATATGGCAGACCAATGCATTCAGGCGGGATCACCTACGTTCTGCCGGCAATACGGCGCAGTAACCGCATGCTACGGGTAGGTACGTCTAGCAACCAGGGCGCATGCAGCTTTCCAGCCATGGATTCCGCAATGTAGCGCAGCGTCTTTGGACCACGCCATCTTCCGCACAGCGCTTCGATGCTCGTGCCGTGCTGCAGCAGTTGCGCCCAAGTATCGATGATGCGCTCGTAGTCGTACGCGCTACGCACGAATTGCTGCCCTTCGGCACCGCGCTTCGCAAGTCCTGCAGGATCTGCAAGCAGCGCGTTAAATTCTCGGGCTGCGAGGGCCGGCGGTTCGTTGCGTGTTAGGACAGCGCCACCGCTGCGACCGATAGTCTCCGGAAGTGCCCCCCGCGCCACACTGAACACCGGTAGACCTGTTGCAAGCATCTCTACCCCGGCACAGCAGAACGTCTCGGTATATTCATGCCAGTTCATGTTTACGACGCCCACACTACTACTTGCGTACAGATGACGTAGTTCATGAGGCTTCAAAAGCCCAACAGCCTCAATTCCAGCGTTCTTCAACGAGCCGAACTGCGCCGTAATCGGCTCCACATAACGAGCCTCGAAGTCCGGAGCCGCGATGCCGAGCGGTCCCAGTTGGCGCTCGTTGCCGTAAAGTTGGCCGGTGCCAGCGAGTACAAGCTTGGCACACGGATCCGTCTGGTGCGCAAACCGCCACATTTCAAGAAGACGATGCAATCCTTTGCTGGTGCCCGCCGCGCCAGCGTACACAACAAGGCGTCGTTCGAACCGATCAGCACGTTTGGCCGGTGCACTCGCAAAGAATGGCGGGAGCGGGTTATAGATTCGACCCACACATTCGTGCTTCGCACTGCGCAACATCGGAAGACGCGCGCTGTCCGAGACCGTAACAATCCCCGCGATTCGCCCGCTCTCAAGCCACGCCCGATCCGACCATGGTGCTGCAATATGCGTCCACACGACAGGTTTCAAATCGACTGCGCTTAACCGATCAAGGATCGAATCATCGCCGTAGCTCAGCCATATCACTGTACCGCTGCCTATCCAGTCAGCCGCTGCTTGCAACGTGTCAAAGCCACGAACGGCGCTTTCCACGAGGACTTGCCCATGCATAATATAGATACCGATTTCGTGCCCACGTCGCGCCAGTCCTTCGGCCACTAATATTCCAGACGTGTGGGTCCCCGATAGTGCCTCCTCCGCGCGCAGCACCGCCGCAGCAGACAAGACAGGCCGCGGGAAATCGCGAATCACAAACAAGCATCGTTTGCTCATGGTTTTATCACCATGCCAGCGCGCGCGAAACACAGTGAGTCATCAAACGCGTCCATGATGCCTAAGCCACCCGCCTGTCAAGTTCAATGCACAGGTGATAGTCCGAGGCGTTAGGTCGCGCCGTTTGTAGCTGCATTTATGCTCACTTTGCGAGTTGATCGATCCTTCAACAAGGCCTCGGCCAGATCCGCCGATCTCGCTGTACCTGATATGCCGCTTCGCACAAAACGCGACTCGCTTTAGTATAAGTCTAGCGGTCGCTGTGCCGCTGGCCGTGTCGAGACCTGCGCCGAGAATTTGTATTGATACGCAGACAATAATTGGATTAAGCATCGATCATCGGTATTCTCATTGAATAAGTAGCCAGCACCTGTCTTGCATTCAAGGGACTTGCGTCGATATTAAGCCGGCGCGATGTGATGCGCGCCACGCGGTCTTCGGCCAACGACGGTGTCAGCTTCAGCCCGTCAATTTTGCAGGCCCCGCGCATTCTAAATCCTTATTGTTTATCATATCGTTAAATCCGGACCCAGAGCGCAAGCGACTTGCAGCTCGCACGGTCATCACCCAGCTCGAATAAACAACAATCGGAGGAAGAATTGCCATGTCGCTGAAGGACGAGGCCCCTATGGGTACCGCTGGCAAGGCAAGTTCGATCTACCCGTGTTGGATGTGGATCGCCACGGCGATTGTGGTCGCAATTGCGTGTTGTGACTTAATAGAGCCGATCGCCAACCTGCCGTTTCGGGTGCCGCGCAGCTTCAATGAGGGATGGAATGCCTACTGGGCGGTTATCGCGGTATCCGGCGGACACTTGTACCCACCGATGGGCGCGACGGTATCGAACAATTACCCGCCCGCAAGCTTTTTTTTAGTCGGGCTTCTTGGCGAAGTTATGGGAGATCCGATCTTGGCGGGGCGCACTGTTGCTCTCGCGAGCTTCCTGACGGTTACCATTGTTATCGTCATGTGGCTCCGACGTAACGGCGTGCGGAATTCGCTGGCGATACTCACCGGTGCGGCCTTCATCATTACACTGGATGCGCTCTCCCACGGATTGATCGGCACGGATGACCCGCAGTGGCTCGCTCATGCGCTGATCACTGCGGGAATGCTCATCTTGTGGCGCAATCCGCGCTCGACTCCCCGAGTGGCGGGTTCCGCTGCATTGATGATCCTGGGCCTATGGGTAAAGCACCTGCTAATTCCAATGCCGGCGGCAATCACTATTTGGATGTCGCATGTCAATCGTCGCGCGCTTTGGACCTGGATCGTCTCTGCCGTCGTGCTAGGTGCGCTTTTCCTAAGTGCAACCCTTGCGGGTTACGGCCGTGAGTTTGTCGATGGCGTCCTGCGTGCGCCGCGTCGCCTTCTGGTCGCACGCTCCATCCTCATGGCGTACGATGTGTTGCCGGCGTTACTTCCCATCTTGTGCCTGTCGGCCGTATCAATTCGCAACGTTCGTACAAGTGAAGCGGCACGATTTGCTCTGCTGTACCTCGCGCTAGCGGCCATTGTTGCGGCAATTGCCTGCGCAGGCGACGGCGTCGCAGAAAACGCGTATTTCGACGTCGCGATCGCGGGCAGTCTGGCTGCCGGATTGGCGCTCGAAGACACCGCGAGCCGTGTTGCGGCACGCAGTCGCCAGCATTTTCTGCTAAAGGCGGCGGTACTCGCTCCGGCCTTGATATTGATTGCGTGGACACCGTTAGCAATCCACTACAACGTCGACCGACTGCGGGCCTTGTCAGTGAGACGACAAGCGACGCCTGGGGATATCGAATTCATGCGACAGCACGGTGCCCGTTATGCTGCCTGCGAAAGTCTGTCGCTCTGCTTCTGGTCGGGTGCGCCGTTTAACTTCGACTTCTTCAACTTCGGGCAAAAACTGAAGACCGGCGCGATTCCAGTCAACGTCTGCGCCAGCCTATTCAATGGCACTCGGTATACCGTAATCCAACTGTACGCGCCGCCGAAAAATGTCGACGACCGGCTTCCGTCGCAATGCAACCGAGTAATCGCAGATCATTACGAGGTCGCGCGCAGCTCCATCAACGGCGCCTTTCTCCTGCCCCGAGAGAAATCGCTCAGTACGTCCAAGTAGCGAGTGAACCGCCATCCAAGCCGCGTTCCCAAGGAATCAGGGTAGCCGCTGTCCGGCGACTGCGGCCGAAACCGATGCTGCTTGGGCACTGCGTTTGAACGTCCAGTATGAATTGAAAAAGTAGTTGATTGCAGTTGCTGGCAGTATAGCCACCAGTTGATCGACCAGCAGCGGCATTTCCGGCAACAGTCGCATCAGAATGACGAATGCCACGAAGGTTACCGCGAGGGAGACAAGGGAGATGACGTTGAACTTCAGCCCCCGGATGGCAATGTGCTCAGCTTTCGGCCGATAGCGAAACGTCCACGCATTGTTGAAAAAGAAGTTCCACAATATGGACAATTCAACGGCGACGGGCGAGGCGACGAATGGATTTATACCCGATGCGAGGAGCCCAGAAAATGCCGCTAGATTTACCACAACGCCCGTAGCGCCGATTACACAGAACTTGATAAACGTACGGCTGCTCCAGAGGCGAATCCACCAAGCATTTATTAGGAACTCGACGATATCCCGCACTCCGAGCTTGCTCTCTCCAATCTTCCGGTCGACGAAGTGAACCGGTATTTCCTTGACTGTTACGCCGAGTCTTACTGCTCGGTGCAATAGGGCGATCTGAAAGGCGTAACCCTTGACCCGCAGGGTACTGAGGTCAACTTCCCGGAGCACCGAACTGCGAATTGCGCGATATCCTGCCGTGCAGTCCCGTATGCGGTAAAGACCTGCAACGTAGCGAGCAACTAGATTCCCAAGGCGGGAATTGGCCCGCCGATTCCACCTCCAAGTGCTTGGAATCGAGCCTCCCGGAACATATCGACTTCCGATCACGAAGTCCGCAGGCAGCTCAAGCGTTTTTAGCATCCGCGGCAGGTCGGCCGGATCATGAGAAAAGTCGGCATCCATTTCCACTACAACATCTGCTCCAAGAACGTCCATAGCGTATTGCATTCCGCGGATATAGGCGGCACCCAGCCCCCGCTTTGCTCCGGTGATCAAATGGACATTCGTGCTTTCGCGCATGAGCGCGCGTACAGCCTCGCCAGTAGCGTCAGGCGAGTCGTCGTCGACGACTAGAATATGCGCCTCGTACGGTACGACGCGCAGTTGCTCCTGCAACGCAGGGATCAGCGCTTGAATGTTTTCGCGTTCATTGTAAGTCGGAAGCACAATGACGAGTTTCATAACATCTTCCGTGGAACATTTCGGATCCCAACGCGGCGACGACGGTAACGCCCCCACGCACACAATCCATCTCTATGCAATGCCATGACTGTGCAAATTAGCCTTGGATACTTTGCGGGCAATGGCCGAGCTGTTGTCGCACGGTTGAATTGGAGGATTCCTCGTGATCGCGCGCGCCGCCGACTCTCGGCGAAATGGCGACCAGCGATCCCAGCAACGCAATGACACTGCTCATCTGGTCCCATAATATTATCCCTTCGAGCAAAGCGCGAGGAGGCTCGTTTGACGCGGCAACGATTACTCGCGGCGTGACCAACAGGATAGTGCGTTCAGAACACGTTTCGCACTCGGGAAGCCGACATGCACGCAACCGCAACCACCGAACCGCTCCGTGTAACTACCTGCGTGGAATTTCAGCCGTGGCACGCGACGGCACCTTTTTGAAACGTACTCGACGATGCAGTGTCGGATCCGCATCAGACAATTTTCTGTCGCCATGCTCGTGCGGATCGGTTTTTGTTTTGCATGAAGGTCGTCGCGAAATAAGACCGCACCCGGGAGTACGCGGGCCCGCGCCTTCGGTGCTGCGCCGCGCCCGCGCTCTGCGGCGCTAGTCATGACTACGATGCAGAGCGTCGGGAAGGTACCCACGGACGACCTGCAACGCATGAAGCGTGAACGCAGTGCAGGGCGTCCAGACGCTACTGTCCACCTTTGGTGACCGATTGTCGCAGGACTCTCGCATACTTTCCGAGGCCGCCGGATATAATCTTCAACCGGACGACTAGACATCGCGCATGCGTGAGGATGGGTGACATGGGCTGGCAGTGCTGGGTAAAACCCCCACTAATGCTCGCCTGACTCGCCTGGCTGAGCACCGGAAAGTCCGACCATATGGAATGCTCCCAGCGGGAGAAGTCTAAACGGATTCAGATTGTGACCTCGCTCGCGCGCGACACGTTCGGATTGAGATAGGATCGAATACCCTCGCATGAGCAGAGCGTTCGCTGCGCTAAGTGATTGCTTTTCAAGGAGATAGTGACGTGGTCTGTGCCTCGCTCGCCAAAGGCAGTCTAATAGCTATGGCGCCCCATAAACACGATCGATCGGTTCTCACGTGATTCCCAGATTCTTTATTACCATCGATACCGAGGAAGATAATTGGGGCGAGTACCGATCTTCGGGATTCTCGGTCGAGAATATTGGCCAGATTTCCCGCCTGCAGAATCTCTTTGATCGGTACGGCGCCATCCCGACGTACCTCATCACCTATCCGGTCATCAAAAGCGACACTGCGCGCGGGACTTTTCTCGACATCCTGGCGAGGAATCGATGCGAGATCGGCGCCCACTGTCATCCCTGGAATACGCCGCCCTTTGAGGAAGACATCAATGCGCGGCATTCCATGCTGTGTAACCTGCCGTACTCGACAGTGGCCAGAAAGATTGCGGTCCTACAAAACGAGATCGCACAGTCTCTCGGAGTCGTGCCCCGCTCCTTTCGCGCTGGAAGATGGGGATTTGGTCCGCAGGTCGCCGCCGCAATACATGAACTGGGGTTCCGCATCGACACCTCGGTCACCCCATTTATCGACTGGACCGTATATGCGGGGCCGGATTACCGCGAAGCACCGTTTCGCTCCTATCAATTCGACCCTGCCGCAGTTCAATCGGTCGCGCAAAACGGTTGTCTATTAGAGGTTCCAGCAACGGTCGGCTTCCTGCAGAGAAATTTTGAATTGTGTCGTCGTGTCATCAGATGGCGGGGCGTGGCCACGCGACTACATTTACGCGGAATCCTGGAACGCACCGGAATAGTAAATCTGCGATGGTTGTCGCCGGAATTAAGTAGCGGCAAAGACATGCTCGCGTTGGTCAGAACCTGCTTGCAGCGCGGGTGCTCCGAGCTCAACATGAGTTTCCACTCGACGACGCTGCTCCCCGGCAAGAGCCCATTTGTAAAATCCCAAGAGGACTTGGACTCATTCCTGGCGAGTATCGAAATGGTGCTGAAGTTTGCCGCAAATGAGGGGCTGGTTTTTTCCGCCCTCTCCGAGGCACACAAGGATGTTCGACCAGTGATGCGGGGCGGATAGTAGCCGCGCAGTCGAAATCCGCTACGTCTATGGGCGCGCGTGCGCGTGCCGCCGCGGCGCGAAGTAGCGCCGCCCGAGTCTCAGAAAATACTTCTCGCACAAGTGGTAGGACACAAAGGCCGCTCCATAGCTTAACGCGATCACGCAGAGTGCGCAGACGAGCATGCGCACGTCTCCGAACGGGGCAGCGAGGCGCTTGAGCCACGCTGCGGCAAAGATTGTGAAGAACATGTGGAAGACATACATACCGTAGCTATACCGGCCCACCGACGCAAGCAAACGGGAACGCAATACTGCAAGTAGGCGGGCATGCCGCAGATCATTCGCCACTGCGCCGAGCAGGAGCAACATGAAGGCAACACCCAGACACGTATAACCTAGTGTCTGCGTAGCCCAGGCATTGTTCGCATAGAGCCTCGTGAGCAGCGCGCCGATCAGTGCGACGACCAGCGCGCCCGCGACCCAGGGCCACGGCCGCGGGACAAGATCGCTTACGCGCCAACGCTGCACGAGCAGTGCAGCGATGGCTCCGAACGCTAACGCGTCCATGCGACATACTGTCCACATGTAAACCATGTCATGCGTCGCTCCGGCCAGGAGCATGACGGTGCGCACCGCCAGCGCCACTACTGCAAGACCAACTGTCACGCCGAATAGACGCGACGCGCAGCCGCGCACCACGGCGGGCCATACTAAGTAGAACTGCTCCTCTACTGCGAGCGACCAAGACTGCGGGAATGCGGGCAGGCTGTACCCGATTGGCTCAATCCAGTTTATGACGAACAGGCCGGATAGCAGAATCCACACGGGAGTCGCTGTTCCTGTGTGGCCGCGAGCGCCCAACACCCTCACTAGCACGAGACCCAGTACAACGGCCACGCAGAACAATGGCACGATGCGCAATATCCGGCGCGCGTAGAACCCCCCAAAGTAGTTTGAGGCCCGGCGGGACAGGTACAGCTGCTCGGTGATAAGAAAGCCCGACAACACAAAGAACAGCTCCACCCCAACCCACCCTCTATCGATGAGCAGCGTGAATATTGCGAACGCGCCGCGGGTCACGGGGGCGACGATGTTAGCGTTGTGGGGAACAACGAGCAGGATTGCGACGCCCCGGAGCCCATCAAGGCTGCGGTAGTGGCGAGGCCCGTCAACGTTCATCAGCGAATTGGTTTCCAGGTCACGATGCGTTCGCCCTTGAGGTAACGCAACGTCGCCAGGAAAGAAGCTACATTGGTCAGGAGAAAGTAGTAGGGCTTCGTGAGCAATCCCAGGCGTTGCGCACGCGCGTGCAGCAGGAATCCCGCGACACCCGCCGCGATGAGCAGCAGCTGAAGTGCAAACAAGCCCAAGTACAGGGGATTTTGCCCCAAGGCGAGACTTGTCCCCAACGCAATCAGCCAGACGAACGGCGAGGCGTAGCGCAGAACCTTGTGAGACCAAAGCTGCCAGGAGTAACGGCCGAAGCGTAGTGGGTTCAGCAAGCGGCGCTCGGCGATGAGTGCGTTGATGCTACGGACCGCGACGCGTACACGCATTGCCAGTTCCTGGCCGCTCTCCTCGAGCGTCTCCTCGAAACAAATTGCCGCAGGCTCGAGAACGGTACGCAATCCTTGCTCGTACAGACGCATGGCAATGACGAAGTCGCTGATGAGCTCCGGCGCGATCGGCCGGTACGCCGAGCGCCGCACGGCATACAGACAGCCGCTTACGCCGACAAGGGACCCCAGGGCGCTTTCCCCGCGCCGCAAGCCGAGCTCATAGCTCCAATACGCTGCGCCCCCCTGCCCCGTCCGATTGTGCCCGGTGGTCTCATAGACAAGCGACCCGGCGGCGCAGCCCACCGACGGATCAGCGAAGTTTTCCACGAGTGCGATTAGGGCATGCGGGTCGATCCGCGTCGTTGCATCGGTGAATACGACGATCTCACCGGTTGCGCTCTGCACGGCGATGTTTTGGCAGGCGGTCTTGCCGCACCGGCCCTCCACGCGCACTAGTCGAACATGCGACGGGTCGTAGGCGCAAACGATGGCATCGGTAGTATCTGCAGAGGCATCGGAGGTCACGATCACATCAAGCAAATCGGACGGATATTCGAGGTCCATGACGTTGTCTAGCTTCGCACGGATGCCGCGTTCCTCGTTGTAAGCCGCAATCACCACCGTCACCGTCGGGCGAATCGCTCGCCGCGCAACGTCCCTACCCGCAATCCGTGCGAGAGTCCAAACCATGACGGGATAACCGACGTAGACGTATACGATCAAACTGCCGCATAGCCAAAAAACCAGGTGGCCAATCACGCCCATGATCTAGGCAGCGATGATTGGCGTTGTCATCGTGATCACTGCGGCGGCAGGCTCGGAGGCGCGATCTGCGACGCTCGCCGGAACAAGCCAACGACCGGCCCAGCGCTGCAGCTGCAGCAGGAACCAGAGGCCAGCGGCTGAGCTACCCTTATCGCCAACGAGGAAACCGTTCAGAACCCGCCCAACTTCCTGTGGGTCGAGGAGACCGAACTGCCGCACGCGCTCAGGCGCGAGCTCAGCACGCAACATCTCCCGCAGCGGTCCGCGTAACCAGTGCCCCACTGGGGCGGAAAACCCGTGCTTGGGCCGGTCAAACAGCCCGAGCGGAAAATGTCGCTCGAGGAGCCGGCGCAACACATACTTATTGCGCGCGCCGCGCAGTTTCCATTCAGTCGGCAGCGCCGTCGCGAGCCGCGCCATTTCGTGATCAAGGAACGGTTCGCGAGCCTCAAGCGACACCGCCATTGAAGCGCGATCGACTTTCGTCAGCAGGTCCCCGGGCAGGTAACGGCAAGTGTCGAAATGCATGAAGCTCGCCCGGGCATCGATGCTCGAACTCGCCTCAAATGCAGTGCGGGCCTCAGCCTCGGCCGTGGCGGAGCGCACACCAAATGCCATTCGCGCTGGGCCGGACCACTCGGATACCGTCTCCTGGTAGGCATCGAAAACGTTTCGCGTCCGCGACATATGCACGAACTTGCGCAGCTTGTCGCTGATGGCAGCAAATTGCATCCCGCGACCCTTAAGGAGGCGATATGCCCCTGACACCCAATTCACCGGCAGCCGGTCCAGCACTTCGGCCGCGAGCCACTGCGCTCCTCTAGTGGGCGAGCGCAGACGATCCACATAACGCCCGCACACGTCGTAGCGTGCATAACCGCCGAACAGCTCGTCCGCCCCATCCGCGGACAGCGCGACTTTGACGTGGCGCCGGGCAAGCTGCGATACCATCAAGGTCGGCAGCAGCGAGCTATCCCCGATCGGCTCATCGGCGATATCCAGGCTGCGGTCGACGAGCCCGAGCATTTCCTCGGAGGTGACGATAAACTGCGTATGCTCCGCGCCGAGGAGTGCGGCTACCTCGCGCGCATACTGTGTCTCGTCGAACTCACGATCGTCATAACCGATCGTAAAGGTACGAAGCTTGACACCCGAGCGTCGCGCCAGAATGGCGGCGACGAGCGAGGAGTCAATGCCGCCGCTCAGAAAAAGCCCGACCGGCACATCGGCCACCATCCGGTACTCGAACGCTACGCGCAGCGAATCCTCAACCCGGTCAAGGAGGGCCTCTTCGGGCAGCGCATGCAACTCCTGCCGCAGATCCGCGGATGCATCCGCGTCGAATAAGGTGTGGACCGACCAATATTCCCGTTCCACAAGCCGCAAATCGTTGCCAACGCTTAGGATGGTGCCGGGCCGCACGGATCGTACGGATGCAAATAGGCTGCGCGGCGCACACACATAACCGTATTGCACAAATTCGCTCAGAGCCACGGGGTCAATCGTGCTGCCAGTGCAGCCGGCTGCGTGCAACCCTTTGATTTCAGAGGCAAAGATGAGCCGTTTGCCGTCGTGAAAATAATACAGCGGCTTCACGCCAAAGCGGTCACGGCACAAATGCAGGACGCGCTTTGCACCGTCCCAGAGTGCAAAAGCAAACATTCCCCGAAAACGTGTCACTGCATCCAAACCCCACTCGCGATACGCGGCCAAAATGACCTCCGTATCCGACTCGCTGCGAAATGCATAACCACGGCCTTCGAGCTCGCGACGAATCTCACGAAAATTGTAGATCTCGCCGTTAAATACGAGCCAAGATCCGCCATCGGCAGAAGCCATCGGCTGGTGACCAAGCGGCGAGAGGTCGAGAATCGACAGTCGCAGATGACCCAAAACGACCGCGGGATCAGAAAGGATCTTAAGACCTCGGTCATCGGGCCCACGATGAGCCATCGCCTGGGCCATTGCGTTCCAGCGTGACGATCCCATGTCGTGCGCCCCAAGGGCCCCGAAAATTCCACACACCTCTGGCGACTCCCTATGCTGAATAAGACAGCGACGAGCCTCTCATGCTGCCAGAGTGCACGTCCGCCAAGCGCGGACACCGTCACGTCGTATGCAATGCCTTGCCATTTCAACCGACCCCTAAGTCGAACAGTTTCCTGCGTACCGCGATCCACGCGTTACCGCCGGCACGTTTCAGGAGTTTCTTGCCCTCCCAGGCCAAGCGGTGACCCAGCACTGTCGTTGGGTTTGCTGTGACCAGCGAGCTCAGCTGCGCGTCTGAGGTTCTCCGCGTTATGGAAAAGCGCCCGATAAGCTGCATTGCACCCAGGCACGAGGTAACGACTCTGGGTTCTGAGGTGAATAGAAACCGCACGCCGGACTCGGCAGCGAGCCTGCCGACCTGCGCCGAGTAGAACCCCCCGGGCACGGACGCCGTCGCGACAGGCGCCCCGAGCACGTCGCTGATGCGTGCACAACTGTCTTGCCACTCTGCTCGGATCAGTGCCGGGCTGCAGTGGCTCATGCGCACCGGATGACTGACTGAATGGCTCCCGACGATGTGGCCGCTGCCATGCAGACGCCGCAGATCGGCGGCCGACAGAAAGCCTCGCTTGCCGATATAATTCGAGGTCACAAAGAAATGTCCGCGCCAGCCGCGCTCCTCGAGCGCAGGAGCGATACGCTCCACGCCGCTGGCGCCGCCGTCGTCGAATGTGAGCAAGAGCTGCGCTTGGCTGGCATGGCTTGCCGCAGCGTCGACCAGTATCGGCCGCGACGCGTCAAGCAATTCGCCGATCACATGGAGGTGTCTGGCGAAGCGCTTGGCGGTGAGCTTGTAGGAGGCCGCGTCGGTACCCGCAAACCCGCTGTCGTCGCGCCCGTCATCCGGCAACACGTCGTGGTAAATGAGGGTCGTCAGCCTCACGGCCTGCCTGAATCGTCTAAAATGGACGGGATTGTCATACCATCACTACTACTTGCCCGGTGATCCCGATTCTCGCTACTGGACGGATCCGTATGCACGCTGCCCTGCCTTGACAGCATGGCACGGCGCAAGCGTGGCTGCATCCTGCCGGTCGGCCGCTAGGGCCCTGCGATGATCAAATCCATGAGCTTGAAAAGACGGCTCAAGCTGTGTTGCCTTGGGCTGGCCCGCGCGTTCGGCCTGTTTGCACTAGCGCGCGTAATGACGGCCCACCGGTTGCGCATCCTTTGCTACCACGGATTTGGGGACGACGATGCCATCGAGTTCTCACCCGGGCTCTTCATGCGGCTCGAAACCGTGCGGCGGCGCTTCGAACTCGTGCGCCGCCGCGGCTACCACGTCATGTCCCTCGGCGCCGCTGTCGAAGCACTTGCAACGAATCACTTGCCGCGCCTGCCGCTCGTGATCACCTTTGACGACGGCTTCTACAGCAATCTATCCGGCAGTCGCGCTCTGGTGGAGGAATTCGCATTGCCGATCACTTTGTACGTAACCTCGTACTACGTCGTAAAAAAGACTCCGATTTTCAGCCACGCCGTTCGCTATCTGTTTTTTAAAACGCACCATACGATGCTGTCGCTCGCGGGCCTGGCGGGTCATTCGCGCTCGTCGTGGCCCGACGAGCTCAATCTGGGCGATCGTGCTTCCACAGAGCGGCATATGTGGTCGCTAATCATGGATGGCGAGACGCACATGAGCGAGTCCGAGCGCGTCGAGCTCTGCCGCGAGCTAGGCCGACGCCTCGGGGTGGATTATGACAAGTTGGCCGTCGAACGGCGTCTGTCGATGCTATCGGCGGAAGAGATACTTGAGCTTGACCGTATTGGTGTGGATATCCAACTGCATACTCATCGTCACGTCATGCCGCTTGACCCGCAGGCGCTGCAGCGCGAGATCGAGGATAACCGCGCGGTGCTCGAATCTGCGACGGGCAAGCTCTGCGTGCATCTGTGTTACCCGAGTGGCGTCTATTGCGAAGCTCACTGGCCCACCATGCGGACCCTGGGCATCCGCAGTGCCACGACCTGCGAGCCGGGACTGAATCGCGCCGGCACGGAGCCATATCGACTCGCACGTTTTCTCGACTTCGAACAGCGCTCGGACCTGGAGATCGACGCAGCACTATCTGGGATTCTCGAGCTTCCACGGTGGGTGCAGAACCTGTGGTCGCAGCCCAAGGTCGCTACCAACCACGATGTCAACCACCCAAGGGAGTACGACGGCTGAGCGCGCAAGAGCTCGCGAGGCTTACAGGCACTATGAGTACTGTCCTATCAACGAGCGTAATTCGCTCGTAGTGCGTAACGGCTATGGACGAAACAAATTTAGTAGCGTACCGACGCTCCGCCATCGAAGAGGCGCGCACACAAGATCTGCTGCGTATTTTGCCGCGCAATAGACGAACGGTGCTCGACGTTGGGGCGCGTGATGGACATTTTTCGCGCCTGTTAGCAGATTATTTCCCCGAGGTAACGGCGCTCGATTTGGAGCGGCCGACTTTCGAAATCGAGCGCGTCGTCACGGTCGCAGGCGACGTGACGCGCTTGAATTTCGAAGACGAGGCCTTCGATTGCGTATTTTGCGCCGAAGTCCTCGAACATATTCCCAATGTCGTACAGGCCTGCGCGGAGCTTATGCGCGTTGCGAAATATGAGGTAGTCATCGGCGTGCCATTCAAACAGGACATCAGGGAAGGCCGCACGACCTGTCGTAGTTGCGGAAAGGTCAGTCCTCCCTGGGGCCACTTGCACAGTTTTTCGGAGGAGAGTTTGCTCGCGCTCTTTCCCGGAATGCACCTCGTGTCGCGATCCTTTGTTGGCTCAACACGGGGGACGACCAGTGCGCTGGCGACGTTTCTGATGGACGTCGCGGGTAACCCGTGGGGCACCTACCACCAGGAGGAGCGCTGCGTGCATTGCGGCGTACGCATCGTGGCACCGGGGCGCCGGCCACTTTGGCAAAGGGCATGCTCACTGGTGGCGCTACGGCTGAACAGCTTGCAGACGCTGTTCGCACCCGCGCACGCCCAATGGATTCATGTCGTCCTCGCGCGGGTTGCTTGATGCAATAATTCGCGCGCACACCGCCGCGAGGGCGCCACGCAATTCATGTTTGTCATCCCCGGCGCCGTCTGGCGGCGCATCGCGAGCGCAGATACGCGGACAGCCAGGGTTGGCCCCAATTGCGGGAGGGGCGGCCGGACACTTCAAGCGCAACGCTGCGGCCGGAGCCGATGTCGAGCAGCAGCGCGCGTATTGCGTTGAAGTTCTCGAGTAAAGCACGGTGCTGGACTCTAACGTGCGACTCAGACAATTCGTCGAATGGATAGCGAAAAAACCCGTACACGGGGCCTGTGTCGATGCCGTCGTCGATTTGCAGCAACGTCAGTCCGACGTTCGCAAGATCACGATTGGCGATTGCCCAGAAGCAGCCGTGTGCATTCCGGTATTGCGGGCAGATCCCTGGGTGAAGCACGAAGGTGCCGCGTGAAGGTACCTTATAGACGTCCTGGCGAAGCAACCACTTGCAGCGCGCGATCACGATCTGCGGCGCCACGTCGCGCAAAAATTTTACGACCGTCTCATCGTTGGGATTGCGCGTCATCAACACGGGAATGCGAGAAGTCACGTCCGGAAAAAGCTTGCTGCGGCGTTCGATCTCCGCCCGCAGCCAGGCAACGTCCGCCGCGGCGCGAAACAGACGGTAGTAAACACGGAAGGCGAGCACATCCATCAGACGCAGCAGCCCCACTCGGCGGTACTCCGCCCGCAAGCGTGTGAACCAAACGCCGCGGTCCTCATCGATCAGCACCAAGCCGACGACCGTGCAAAAGCTCGCAAGCCAACGCCGTACCAGGTCGTGGTTGATCGGCTCATCCGAATGGCAGATAAGCGCAATCCTGAGCGCATCGCTCGTGTTATCGTTCGGCCCGCTGATCGGTGTTGTCATCGCAATTGAGGACCTTTATGCGCGTTTTGTGGTTGTCGCACGTGGTGCCGTTCCCGCCAAAAGCTGGTGTACTCCTGCGAGCGTACTACCTACTGAGAAGCGTTGCCGAGCAACATGAAGTCGATCTCATTGCATTTGTCCAAAGGCAATTGCTCGCGACCTTCTATTCGGACATCGATACTGGATTGGCGGAATGCAGGACCGAATTGTCGAAGCACTGTAAATCGGTGACATTCTTGCCGATTGAAAAAGCGGTCCGACCGCTCGGAAAGCTGCGCACTGCTTGGGAAGGCCTTTTTTGCCGCGACGGCTACATGGCTTCCTGGCTGGACGGCCCCCGTGCCCGTGACGAGATCGCTCGGAGCGTCCACAGGCGCCGCTATGACGCTGCCCATTTCGATCACCTCAGTCTTGCCACCTATCGTTCCTTGCTAAAGTCTACGCCGACCACCCTCGGTCACCACAACGCTGAATCGCATATGTTGATGAGGCGAGCGGAACACGAAACCGGTGTCCTGAAGAAGCTCTATTTCCGCCAGGAGGCATCGCGGCTGGCGCGCTACGAACGCCAGATCGCCGCCTGGTTTCGCCTGCATATCACTTGCTCTGACCTCGATTCGCAACGACTGCGCGCGACAATGCCCGATGCACCCATAATTTGCATTCCGAACGGCGTCGACACGAAGTATTTCGTACCGAGCGATCAGGCGCAGACGGCAAACTCGCTTATTTTCGTCGGCACAATGAGTTGGTACCCGAACGTCGACGCAGTGAACTATCTGTTGCGCGAGATTTGGCCCCTGTTGCGCGCCAAAATTCCGACTGTGACGCTCGATGTTGTCGGCGCCGGTGCCCCGACCGCACTCAAGGAATTGGCGGCTCGCTGCGTGGGCGTGACGCTGCATGGCTTCGTGCCGGAGATCCGACCGCTGATTGGACGCGCCGCCCTCTACGTCTGCCCGATCCGCGATGGCGGTGGAACCAAACTCAAGATCCTGGACGCACTCGCCATGGCGAAGTGCATCGTCGCGCACCCGGTCGCCTGCGAAGGGATCGCCGTCACTCCCGGGACTGATGTGATCTTTGCCGATACTCCCAACGACTTCGTCGTTCAGATTGAAAGCCTCCTTGCAGATCCCGAGCGGCGGCACAAGATCGGCGCGGCGGCGCGACAACTGGCCGTCGACAAATTCTCGTTCGCCGCGATCGGCGCGGATTTTACTGCCGCAATTTGTAGTGTCGCGAGCGCAGCGCCACAGGCGAGGCCTTAGTCTGTGTCCCGCTCAGAGCGCCGGTCGCTGCGCATACTGCGAATATCTGCCAAAGAATCAGCGAGAAGGCTTGGGAGAGGAAAAAACCGGCGACAAACAGAGCAACCAGGCTGATACGCAGGGCGTACGACATGACTTCCTGCTCACTTCGCTGCTGTAGCACGGCTGGCGAAGACGTGGTTGGCGCGTTGGGCTGCGCAAGGCTACGCCAGCTGAGAATCCATAATCGCAGCCACAATACGAGTCCTATCACGCCCAGCTCAACGAAGGTCTGAATGACGCTATTGTGCGGAGCCATGTAACGACCGCTGATTTTGCCGTCAACAAACTCGAAAGTGTCCACGCCGTACCCGATGGGCCGCTCAAGACCCGCCACCACATTCCGACTCCAAATCGCCGATCGGCCGGATTTCTCGCTTAGATTCATGTTGTAGTCCTGCTCCAAGCTGAACAGCAGCCCGAGTCGGTGTTGCGCGCTGGAGGGTAGCTGCGTCCACGTCACGACACTCAACAGCACCGCCACCAGCGCACGCGCCAATAGGCCAGCGCGCGCACGTGGGCGCGCCTCGGCCGCACGAACCCCCAGCGGCTGCCACACGAGCATCAGCACGACAGTCACGAGTGCCAGAAGACCGCCCCGGGATTGCGTCAGCAAAGCAGCGGCGACAATGATGATAGCGAGTCCAAACCAGAAGATCCTTGAGGCACCGCGGGAGATGACACCAAACGCCAACGTTACGGGAAAGACGCCCATCAGCACATATGCCAAGTCATTGGTGTCGTAACTAGACTGCACAGCAGCGCGGCCTCCCGAGTATCCGGCCAGCGCTTCAGCGGCGAGGATCAGGCCCACCACCGCGAAGGCCTTCAAAACGGTACGGATATCGCGCCAGCAAGCCAGTACCTTTACCGATACAAAAAACCCAACTACTATCGTCAAGAACGTCCCGATGATGAAGCTCAAACTGTGCGACAGCCACACAGAGAATGCCAAAGTAACGACGACCAAGGCTGCAAAAAAGGTCACCGCGCGAGCAAGGCCAATGCTCCAGAGAGGCACTGAGGAAACCCCAGCACGCCCGCGGAAGGCCGCGATCAGCACAATCGCGAAGGCCATCTTGGCCAAAGGCCATGAATGTGCGAACGGCAGCAGCTCCGGAAGGCGGCCCACGGAGATGACCACGTAAACCGCCAGACAGCGCGCCGCAACGCTTGGCTGGTCTTCGACCTCAAGGGGAGCGCGTCGGCCAACGGCGTTCAACATCGCGAAGCCGCCGTCTTGAAGCGTAGGCAGTGAAGCATGCCGCGAACGCGGCGCTGGGCAGCGCACATGAGCACGCTTACCATCCATCGGGCTCCGGAAGCTGCCGTACAACGCGAGCGGGATTGCCCGCCACGATGGCCAGGTCGGGAACGTCTTTGGTGACCACGGAGCACGAGGCGACCACGGCACCGCGGCCAACTGTGACGCCCTTCAGTATAGTTGCGTCATTGCCGATCCAAGCATAATCGCGTACCGCGATTGGGCCCATGCAGTCCGCCCCCAGGGGATCATTGCGTGCGCGGGAGTATGGGTCCAGCGGATGACCGTCGTAGCCATTCAGGGTGACTCGGTTGGCGATCCTGACGTGGCGGCCGATCCGAATCGACTCACCGATGATGAACTCGGTTCTGTGCCCGACGTAGGAATCGTCACCGATGTCCAGGTGCTTGACTGGGCCACTGCCGGCTCCGATCCACACCTGAGCGCCCGACAGTGTCACCCGATCCCCAAGGCGGACGCGTAAATTGCCGAGTATTTTTGGCATATCTTCATAGAGCAGTAGTCCTTTGCCCACAGTTTCGCAATGCAACTTCAGTAGCGGCTCGTAGTACAGTTTGCTGGCGAGGAGGCGCAGTGGCCCTTTACGGAAGCGTCGCTCCTCGAGCAAAAACGCATGCAGAAGCGGCACGGAGGGTACGCTGATCGTCGAGCCGACTTTCAGCATGGCGAATACTCGCCGCTGTAGGGGAGACTCCCTGCGTTGCGCCCACTCTATGATTCCCACGTGTCGATTCCTCCCTCACCCCGCGATCGAGAGTTCAAAACGTTTCACTCGAGGGTTTAGAAGTGCACGCGGACATATTAGCATTCATTGAATGACTTCAACCGACACCGTTGGCAGCTCCGCGCCACAGCGCCCGATTGCGGTGAAGCGTCTGTCCGCGGCGAAGTTTAATGGCGGTGAACCGCATCTTCAGGAATGCAACGCTGAGCCGACCTCATCGCTCGTACTGCGCCTCGTTAGCCTAGCAGGTCAGCTCGAAGTCATCGTTGAGGCCCGCCATTTAGAGGACCTGTCTGCGCTTCGCCTGCAAGCCGACCACGGTCGGATGCGTCTCCTGATCGGCGATGAGTCGCAGCTTGAATACTTCGATCTAACGGAATGCTACGCCAACCTCCTGCAGGCGGACCTCGACCTGCGTCTCGGTTGCGTCCATTGTTCAACCTCGGTCGTCGGGCTGCCGCCGCTATTCATCGTCGAAGCGGCGCGCGGAGCAGCGCTGGCGGCACCCCTCCGCCCCGACCGCGCCCACGCTCTGGGACTCGGGCGCCTCGATCTAGAGGCCGCCGCCGATGTATTGCGCTGGGGACACCCGATTGACAATCGGACGCTGGCCTGTGGCCTTCGCCTCGCCCCTCCCGGGTCGCGCGTCACACTCAGCGCTGCGGGCGTGCATATCGAGCGGCTGCCGTCGGCTGACTGGGACTTGACCAGCACCAACGCGGATCCCGCAGAAATTGTCGAGCAGCAGATGGCAGTGTTCGCTCGTGCAGCCGGGCGCATGGACGCTCGCGCAGCCTTCATGAGTCTAAGTGGCGGGCTTGATTCGCGCGCGGTCGCCGCTGCGACGCTCTGTGCCGGGAGGGTCGTTCCCTGCGTCACACTCGCGCTCGAGCGTCGCTCGCTCGACGCGCAACTAGCCGCCGCATTCTGCAAAGTCTACGGCCTCGAGCACCGCATCATTCTGACGGGCGACGCATTTTGCCGTGGACTCGCCGAGCGCGTTGTTAGATCCGCGCACATGACGCTCGGCGTCTCCGCTTTATCCCAGAGCATCGATCTCTACCTGTATGAGCAGATGGGAAGCAATATTCCTAACCGGATATCGGGCAACCTCGGCAACCAAGTGGGCAGAGGTGGTGTGGAGAGCGTGACCGCCAGCGTGCACCCGGGTGAGGGATTCTCTCCTGAATTACGGCGCGCGCTTGACGCGCGCCCCGTGGAACCGTGGTACGTGACACGCATGCGGACGCAGGGATTTTCACGTACGCTATTCACCGAGGAGGTGAACTACTGGTCCATCCCCAACTACGTGCTGGGTTCGGCGTACGCCGTGCAGCTCACGCCGTATGCCGATCGCCGATTAATTCGGCTATCCGCTCAACTTTTCGCCGGCCTTGACGAGTTGCGCGCGCCTACCGCGCGGAGTATCCGGCAACGTGATTTACGGCACCGCCTCGCGGGGCCGCCGATTAAGCAGTCGTTTCAGCGCAGCTTTTTGCGCGATTTCGATGCGCGCGGCAAAAGGGTGGCGATCAACTGGGGGTGGTTGGCACGCGGGGGCTGGTCACCGCGTTGGCTGCTTGCGGCGCTGCCGACCGTGGCGAGCGCCGGACTGAGCAAGTTCGCGCCCGCAATGCATGGCATACGACGTGCCCTGCCGCCATTCGGCTTGGCGGACTGGCCGGCACTGCTCAGGGAGGATCTGCGTGAGCTGACAAATGATTGTTTCGCTAGTGAGGCTGTGCGCAACAGCGGCCTGTTCGACCCGGAAAAAATGGCGCGCCTGCTCGACCGCCATTTCCGCGGCATCGAAGCGCATCATGAAACGGTGGCTCGCGTTTTGGAGATTGGCCTCGCGTGCCTCGTTGTGGCTGAAGATAACGAGGCTTGCCGCCCGACCTGCCAGTAAGTTGGCACCGGCTATTGTCTGCGATGCCAGACAGACGAACTAAGTGAAATCGCTCACAATCACGCGGTTTGTCTCAGATTGCAGACATTTATGGTGCTACTTTGTGCGCGGCGCATTGGTATTCTATGCGTATTCTTAGTAGCAGCCCTGACGGCGCGTAGCCAGGTTGCGCCGCCCCGGAGATTTGCGCATGCGTCACAAGAAACATCCTCTCAGTCATCCCAGTGAACCGCTCTGCGGTTCGCGCCGGCAGTTTCTCGGCTATGGCGGCGCACTTGTCGGCGCCTCGATTTTCGTGCCGCTGTACCCGCGTTCGGCGGCAGCGCAATCCACGAGCTTCGATTACTACATCTCACCGACCGGATCGGACAGTAATCCCGGCACGCAAGCCAGCCCTTGGGCCTTAACGTCCATTAACACGAAGCAGTCGACCTATGCCGGCAAGCGTGTCGGAGTGTTGCCGGGCACTTATAACTGTCTCTCCCTCAGTGGCGGCAGCTATACCGGAAGCTTCTCAAGTCCCGCCTTCTTTATAGCGGCGGGGAGCTCAAACGCTTCGACCGTCATACAATCCACGACTGCGCGCGGGGCGATCCTTGATGGTGGCGCGAATGCCTCCAATAACCCCAATGGGCAACCGTTGATCGGCAACGTCGGAACTGGATGCCAGTACATCACGCTCGACGGCTTTGAGATCAAGAATTGTTTTAACCGCGCGATTTCATTCGGCTATCAAACCGGTGCCTTTGGAGGCTATTCCGGGCCTTTATCCTTCGGCATCGTCGTTCAGAACTGTTACGTCCATGCGATCACGAACACGCTGCCGGCCGCCAACACAACGGGCATCACGATTTACTCAGCCAATGGGGCGATCGTTCAGAACAACTACATTACCGATATTGAAGATTCGACAACGCGCGGCGACGCAATTGAATTCTGGACCTCGCAGAACTCGATTGCTCAGTTGAACTCGGTAATCGCCTCAGGAGGCGGGATGTACGCTGGGATCGTCAACAAGAACGCATCGAACTATAACAATATCATTCGGTTCAACTATGTTGATCTGACCTTGGCGGCGCCAATCTCAGAGGGCGCCATTGTGATGGACTCCGATGGCAGCGCAGGCACGATCGACCAATGTTACAACAACATCATTATTTCCGACTACCCGATTGGATCGTATCTCATCTCTACCGGGAACTTCCCCGCTTCAGTCAACAAGCAGCGTTGGTTCAATAATACGATCGTCGGAATTCCCAACTTCGCCAACGTAGGCTTTTACCGCTTGGGGGCTGCGGGAACGATCAGCTTCTACAACAACATCATTCAGAGGAACACAACGGGCTATCGAGGTGATGTTGATACCAGCGCAAACGCGCCGGTGGTGTGGGATTACAATTGCTACCCGGCATCTCCGCAGCTCGGTGTGACCGCCTCTGGAACGCAGAACCCTCCAACGGTTTACACGTCAATTGCGTCGTGGGCGGCCGCGCTCGGCAACGCCGGCACAGACGCGCATTCTTTGAAAGGGGCGCCTGTGTTTGCGGCTAGCGGCACGGGCCCCAGCTATTATCAATTACAAGGTGGCAGCCCGTGCAAGGGTGCCGGCTCGACGACCGGCACGCCGAGCGGCGCGCCTACGGACATGGGCGCCTGGGGAAATGGAGCAACGCAGATCGGTTGCAGCTTCGCTCCGGGATCGAATTCCGTGGTGACTCCTGACCCGCCAACGATCATAAGCATCTCCTAGACGCCGCGAGTTTCCCGCCTGGCCACCGCGGCAGGCCACACAAGCGGTCGGTGTGGTGTAAATTTACGCCCCATGGCTGCCAGCATTCACACCCAGCGACCTGACGAGGAAGCACCCCTCATCGCGGAGGGAGTCTTCTCGTTTCAAGTCGGGGGATCGGAGCGCGTCGGTGCGGATGTCGCTCTGGAATGCGTCCGACGAGGCTACCGTGTGCTTTGCTTCGCCTTCTACGATTCAGGAGGCCCGCTGCGCCGCGAGCTCGAAGCGGGTGGCGTGGAGTGCGTGGATCTGAGCTATTTGAGCCGCTTGCGTTATGTCCGGCGCTTTACCTACCAGTTTGCTTTATTCCGCTTCTTTCGGCGCCGTAAAGTCCGTGCGGTACACATTCATCACGCAACCTCGTTAATTCTAGGAGGGTTGGCTGCGCGCTGTGCTGGGGTCAGACGCGTGGTCATGACGGAGCATTCAATCATCGAGTTCCAGACGTCTGCGAAGTACCGCCGCCAAAGCCAGCGATACTGCCGGTTTGCGCATGCCATCAGCGTCATCCATTCGTCGATGGAGCCATATTTTCTATCCACACTGCGCGTGCCGGCGGCTCGCCTGCACTACATTCCCAATGGTGTCCGGATGCCCCCGAGCGACTCCGTCGAGCGCCCAAGACTTAGGCGGGAGCTAGGCATTAAGGAGGAGGAGTTTCTGTGGATGTATGCGGGGCGCTTGGTGCCGGTGAAGGACGTCGGCACGTTGATCAAGGCGTTTGGAATCGCGAGTAGCCGGAGCGCCACTCGATTAAGGTTGGCAATTGTGGGTGACGGCCAAGAGCGTGCGGCGCTCGAACAGTTGTGCCGATCGATCGGGCTGGACGCGGTCGTCTTGTTTCTCGGTACGCGAGCCGACGTTCCCTCCTTGATGCAGGCGGCAGACGGGTTCGCAATGAGTTCGGTGTCCGAAGGTCTGCCAATGGTGCTGCTCGAAGCCATGGCCGCGCGAGTTCCATGCGCAGCGACGTCGGTCGGGGGCATTCCGGAATTATTCTCCGGCGGCGCGGGGCTGCTGGTCCCGCCGCAGGATGCAGCCGCGCTGGCTGACGCCCTACTGCAGATCGTCAACGATCCTGAAGGGCGGCGCCGCATGGCACAAGCCGGTTTCGCGAAGGTCGCAGCGACTCACGATCTCGACCGGGTGGTCGACGAATATCTGCGTTTGTTCGCATTACCAACAAGGTGGCCTCCCAGGCAAGACGTGCAGCCACGCGTGATCGATGCCGCCTAAGAGCATTCCATTGCCCGTCGCTTCGAATCGTCCTTGCGCCTTGGTTTTTTCCTATTACTTCGCTCCGTCCAGCGAAGTCGCTGCACGGCGCCTTGCGGCCATTGTATCGCTGCTCCCTACGACGCAATTGGACGTCCTCATCGTAAGCAAATTCGGTGGCGCTGACTTGTCCCCGGGCGCGCAGATCCAGCCGCGAGTGTTCGCGATCCCCGTCGCGGAGCCGCCGCGGCTGCTTCTTGACGGGTTGGTTCTAATCAAAAGACTCCTGCTGCGTGCGCGCCCAAAGCGCGCCAGCGTCAAAGTGGCGGCAGCTGCGCCGCTCGGCAGTTCGACGCCGTCGATTGCTGCGCGCCTGTACGAGGAGTTTCTGGCGGTGCTTCAGGCTCTGGATGCTCAAAAGAAGTGGAGCTACCGCGCGTATCGGACAGCGCTACGGGCGACGCAGAGCCGCGATCTGCGCCTCGTGATCGCCTCGGGACCGCCATTCTCTTCCGCGATCGTTGCGCATTGGATCGCTCGTCGCAGCAAAGCGCCGTACATACTGGATTTTCGCGACCCCATGGCGGCCGGCTGGGACAACGAATTCAAACGGCCCGCTTGGATAGCATGGATCGTGGAACGCTTGGAACGCTCCATCATCACCGCCGCCGCCGCCGTGACCTGCGCGTCGCCAGGAATTGCTCGCATGCTACGGAGCGCGTACCCGCAGCAGGCATATAAAATAGAACTCGTGATGAACGGATTCGACGGGGCAATTCAACCGACGCCCGCGGCTACCAACCATCGCTTAGACATCGCGTTCGCAGGCAGCTTGTACCTGAACCGGGATCCATTTCCTTTCCTCGAAGCGCTCGACAGCCTGCTCGCGGAGCCCGGCATTGACGCAAGGCGAATTACCGCCCGCTTCATTGGCGATTGCGAGTCGTTCGGTAACCGGCGCCTTGCAGACTGGCTGCGCGGCCGGCGCTGCGAGGCGGTCGTGCAACTCGTGCCCGCAATGCCCGCGGCCGAGCTTGCTCCTGTCCTGACGACGGCGACAGTACATTTGAACCTCGCGCAGCTGCAACCCAATCAAATCCCCGCCAAGACCTTTGAACACTTGGCGAGCGGCCGCGAGGTCCTGGTCCTTTGCGAACCCGATAGCGACACGGGACGCCTCCTGGGTTCCATACCGGGCGCCCTCCAGGTGGATCCTGCTGACGAAGCCGCGTTGCAGGCGGCGCTCCGCGACTTGTATAGGCGGCACGTCGTCGACGGCGTCTCAAAATCGCTGCCAACGCAGCAAGTGCTACAGTACTCACGCGCGGTGCAGAACGAGCGCTTCGCAGCTCTGATTGGCAATATCGTCCGTCTCTAATTATTAGCTACAGAAGGCCCATTCCATCGCTGGCAGGCGACCCGCGACCGAGCACCCTCTTCAAGAGACTAACCAATTGCTCCTCCGGTCCGTCGGGGCGGCGCAGCATACTCCAAAGACCAAAAAGGCTCACGCAAAAGACCAGCACACCGGTGCTGATCATTGCAGCCAACTGCGCCACCACGTTTGCAATGCCAGATTGGGCAAGCAGCCTGCCGACCCCCCACGTTGCGACCCCCATCAGTCCACTCGCAAGGACAACGCGGCAGTTGCGACGCGCCACCTCCCACAAACGCAGATCGAGCGTGCGCAGCAAGGCTGCGTAATTGACAATGACGACTATGCTCAAAGCGATAACCTGCGCGCTAGCGACGCCGATCAGCCCGAAAACTCGACCCAAAACGCTCGTCAGCGCGATAAAACCGAGTGTTCCCACGAGCGACAGAATCGTGACGAACTTGGACTTGCCGAGGGCCCAGTAAACGTAGTGCGTATTTGAACCCATAATGCTGATCACGCCGGCTGCGGCGAGTACTTGCAGCACTCTCGCGGCGTCGTGCCATTGCTTGCCAAGAAGGAGCGCAACGATCTGCTGCGCGCAGATGCCCAGCCCCAATGCGGCCGGAAATCCTATCGCCCAGATCACGCCCGACACACGCAAAAATGCCTCGCGCAGGCCGCTGACGTTGCCCGCCATCTCTAGGTAACGCGTATAGACCGCTCTATTGATCGGCGCAGCGAATTCCGTGGTGGCGAGCGTCGACAATTCAGACGCCATAGAATACAGACCGACCCGTGCTGATCCGAGGTATCGCCCAACCCAGATATCCGCAAAGCGGCTACTCATTACGTCCGCGACATTGCCAATCATGAGCCAGATGGAAAAGTTGAGCAGCACTGCCGCCTGCGACACGTCCCAGCGCGGCCGAAATTCGTGCATTTTATAGCTCAGAAGCGAGCCTGCGAGCTTTGATGCCGTGGCACCGATGACCAGCGCCCAGTACGAGTGCGTCAGCAGTGCATATCCAACTCCCACTAGCATTCCTGCGAGCTTTGCGGCAGTGCGCAACCGGAACTCGCGATCGAAGCGCATTTGCAAGCGAAAATCAACAATGCCGATATTTTCGAGCGAACCGATGAAACTGTTGGCGCCCATGGCGACGACGATTCCTGTAACCGCCGGCTGGCGGAAGTAGATCGCTGCGGGGTACGCCGCCAACGCCAGCACGACAAAGATTACGAACCCGCTGATCACGCGCAGAGTCCAAGCCGTATCATAGTGAGCTCGCGTTCGCACGCGCACCCGCATCAGCGCCCAATCGAAACCGAACGCAGCGAGCACCTCAACGAGCGCAACTACCGAACCTGCCATGGCAACGATGCCGAACTCGCTTGGCGACAATACGCGGGCGAGGATCGCGATACTCGCGATGCCGAGTAATCGTTCCGCCTGTCGGGCGGCGAGCGTCCAGGCGGCGGCCTTGGAGTTACTGGCCCTGGGCTTGGCTGGCGCCGGCGACTCGTCCACTCTAGATGATCCAGGCGACCTGGAAGCCTCGAGCGCACATGCCGCAGCGCATGCTCAACAACCCGTTCCCGCTTTGCTCTGACGAGTCAGGCGTGACGACGCGCTCAAACATTGTTTCGCCACGCGCTCTCGACCCACGTTCCGGGTGCATGGCCGGCAGTGGCTGGCATGAATCCACGGCAATCTATCGATGAAAGCAGTTTTCCGCCGTTGCATTTTATCGGCACCGAATCCTCCTGTGGAGCAATCCAAACTTGCCGTCGCGGATTCAGTTGTACTCATCCACGGACCCGATGCATCCGCTATCGGCAAGAGATCCAGCTTGCCCGGGGCTTCACCCAGTTGTCCTCTTAGAGGCAACAGCCAGAGGATCAGAAAGCCGGGGCGCTAATTTGGCGGCTTCCAAGCGCTAGTTTAACAGAGCCGACGGATCAACCGCAGCTTAGGCACCGATGATTTTGCCCAATGCATGGCGCATGCATATGAAAATCGACTCTGCACAGCGCGTCGCCCAAGAGCGCGCGATACAGCTCACCTCGGTGATGCATCGACAGCGTATCCAGCGCCGGGCATTTTACGAACGCCAAGCGCATTTGTACCACCACCAACGATAGTGCCGGAACATGCTCCGTTGGATTCGAGCTGGCGGCGGTTACGAAGGCATGCAGTGACTCGGTCACGGGCGCAGGCGCTCGACCTGCGGCAAGACTCCTAAGAACGGGGGGGACTTGCCTCGCCACAAAGCGGAGGCTATGGTGGCTCACGATACGACCATTATCCAAGGTCGAACATCGCGTTAGTTGGGCGCGTACGCAACGGGGCAAGGTACCCAGCACGGTGACGGGTCGATGAATGTGCGCCAATTCCGCGTAACACTGCTTGTAACGCCAAGCCATTCTTTCCTCGATGGGTCTGCGGTGGTTCGCGGGCTCTCCGATTTGGCTATAGCCGGTGCGATTCGCCTCAGAATGCGCGGCGGCAAGGTCTTCGATCCGCGTCATAGAGCGCTGATCCAACTGGACGTGATCAAGGAAGACGACCGGCAGCGCCGCCGAGTCGTGATAGATCTGGCCGATCGAGCAGACTATTTCTCCATGATGGCGCTTGACGCTAGCGATGTCTATTTCAAACGCAGCTTCGTGGCTCAAGACATTGAGAAGCTTCCCATCGTGCATCGGCAGCGAGTGAAGCCGTACGGATTAAACCTCGCTTGCTTAGGTGCCACTGCTGTCCGCTGGCATCTACGTGCGGCACTCACCGTGCTTGCGCAACGGGCGCACGCCGATTCTGCGTCAATATCAAACGCGCTTGCCGAATTTATAAGCAATTGCCGCCTGATGACCGGGCTAAATGCACCTAGCCAATTCCGCGGATCCGCGGACACTCCTGTGGGCCACTCCATCATCTTGCAGACGAGAATTTGGCCTCCAGAACCCTCCACGGACAACCTGGACGGTGTCAACGCTGAGCGAATCGCTCTAGTCCAAAAGTTAAGGGCCGCCTTCGGTGATCGCTTTGTGGGCGGCATTGTTGCCGACGCCTTCTCAGTGGTCTCATGTCCTGCCGATGTGCTTGTCCGTGCGAACAAAAAACCCAGTGCTTATGTCAGATTAGTTCGGGCTGCAGGCATCGGCGTGTATACACGCGGATTGCACCATGCTATTGCCATAAAGATGGCGGAATATCTCGCGGCCGGACTGTGCATTGTCAGCGAGCCGCTTAGTCACGACTTACCCGTGCCATTGGTTGAGGGAATCAACTTCCTCTCTTTCCGCAGCTACGACGAGTGCGTCTCGCAGTGCGAGTGGCTTTCTTCACATCCCCGCGAGGCTGCGCACATGCGTCTTGCCAATCTCGAGTATTACCGCAAATGGGCCGAGCCGAGCGCGCATATTCATGACTTGCTATTGCGCTCATTCGCTTGACCTTGAGACTGGTTCCTCACCAGTACCGTAGCCACGCGGCGTGCGCGCTGCTCTACAGTTTTGGCGCCGACGTGTAGACGGGGGGGCTGCTCATGCCAATGCCGGGGGCGCTCCAATTGCCAGTGACAAGGCCCGCCGTCAACATAAAGCGATCTTCCTTGTAAGTGTCGAGTAGCGCGTCACTCCTGTGATCGATACGCGAATACTGAGCGTGTACTTGCACCCGCCGACCGATGTGCCACGCGAGGTCCACCGTACCACTCAAATCACTATCGTTTGGAGTAACGAAACTGGCATAAGAATCGCGGGCGTAGCTCGCCACAACATTGAGCACCAGAGCTTCGGACAGGTTGCGCCTTGCATTGGCATCGACCTCGGTGCGTGTTCGATCAAGATCACCTTCGACGGTGTGCGTCTCCCGATATTGCGACAATGCCAGCGCGAGACCCGTACGATTGCGATCAAACCGCCACACGGCGGTGGCATAGCGGCTGATAAACGGGTCTTCAGAACGCTGCAGCGCCGCAGCGCCAAGCGTGACGTTACTAGTACCTTCCATTTGCCGCAGCAAATTACCCACGTCCGAAATATTCTGCCCGAGCGACAGCTCAAGACTCGAGGAGCCGGATAAAGATCGCGTCACGTCCGCGCGCACGAGCGCGCCGCCCGACCGCGTACCCATGACCAGCGCATCATCGTAGCCGAGATCCGCCGTCAGCTTGGAGCGCGCGCCCTGGGCATCGTAATGCAAATAACCCTGCCGCGTCGTATAGTCCGGACTTTCAACGTCTCCGTCATAGTTCACGCGCTCTATGCTGGCATCGAGTGATACGTTACTGGTTGCGGATAGCGGATGGACGAGCGCGGCCGACGCATCGCCGCGATTATTATTCAGATCATCCAGCTGATCAGACACCTTGGAATACCGACCCGATAGCAGCGCGTGTAGCTGCGCGCCCAGCGGCACGTTTAGATCCGGCCCGGTCGATAAATAGTTGATATTCTCCAGGTTGAGCGGCGTCACCGGAACGCCCGGCGTGATCTGCTGCTGGCCGAAATTATCCTGCAACACCCATTCGAGCCGACCCGGAACCACCGCAAATTTGCCGTAGCCGGTTAGGTCACCAAGCAGTTCGGATGAGTAAATATCGTGTCCGTAGGTCAAGTACTGCAGATCGGCGGCCACATCTGCATCGAAGCGTCGAGTTTGCTCATGAATCAGAAAATCTGTGGTAGCCACGCCGATGGTATCGCCTTCAGCACCGCTCGGCACCAGGCGGATATTGTCGCTGTAGATCGCGCCGACGCCGATCTCGCCACTGACGTCTGCAGCCTGCACGCGGCAGGCGCTGATGACTACCAAAGCCCCGCACGGAGCAATCCACCACCTCATCCATGCTCCACTGCGCCAGCAGGCGGTGTCGCGTCACCGTAGCTGCCGTAGCCGTAATAGCCTTCGGACAGCGCCATCTGACTTTGGTTGAGCACCAGTCCAAGCGGCTTATCCTCACCGATGAACCCGATGGCCTCCTCCACAGCGCGGCGCGGCGTATGCCCGGCGCGTACTACGAGCACCACTTGGCCCGCGTTATTCACCAGCGCGCGTGACTCGCTCGACAACAGTAGCGGCGGCGAATCCAGCAGTAAAATGCGGCGCGGATCGCGCACCGTCAAGCGCGTGATTAGTTGATTCATTCGGGCGCTCGCCAAGAGTTCAGTTGCCGCATCGTTATGCTTGCCGGCCGGCAACATACTTAGGCCTTGCACGTCGGTACGCAACACCAATGACTCAATGTCGAGGGTCTCATCCGCAAGCGCATCGAGTAAGCCCGGCTCCTGATCGATGCCAAAAATTCGACTGATGTGCGGCTTTGCGACATCAGCGTCCATGATCAATACCGAGACATCGCGCTCGCGCGCCATGCTGAGCGCAAGATTGATGCTCGTGAATGTCTTGCCGTCGCCGGGCAACGCGCTAGCCATCAAGACGAGCCGCGCGCCGGGAGCGTTGGCAGCACTTAGAGCCTCCACTTGCACTAGAATTGGACGCTTGATACGACGGTATTGATCGGCAAAGCGCCGCTCTTGGGTTTCGTCGGGTATGAAACCTGCAGCGCGCAAGCGTTTGCGGTCAATCTTGACGAAGCGTGTCGACTCAACACTTGACTCTGGCAGACCGAGCAGTGCAATTTCGGCCGTCACCTCCACCGAGCCAATCGGCTCCGATAGTGGGTCGGAAGACTTTGCTGCCGCGGCGGCAGAAGAGCGCATCTTGGCCAGAGCAGTTTGCACTACGCTCATAACAAACTCGCTACCTGGGGTGGAAGTGTCAAGTGCACGCCCAACAAGCTGAATCCCAACACAACGACCGCCAGAAGCAAAAAGCTGCCAGTCGCCAGAGTGTACAATGCCACGTCCCACCGTCTACGGCGCCGCAGAATCTGCGGGAATGCAGCGCTCACTGCGCCTAATACAGTCGCGCCCGTCTGCTCGGTCAAAGTCCTGACGGACCAGAAGACCGGCTTCAGGATCTGCAGTAGGTACGCGAGGCCAGCGCCGATACCGAGCGCTATTGCCAGAACCGCGAGCACCAGCAACGTGCGGTGCGGCGATACGGGGCGATATTCGGCATTCGGGGGCTCCACGACCTCAAAGCGCACCGAGCCACTGGTGTCGGCCTCCTGCCCCAGTTTCGCCTTCTCGAGCTGGGTTAGCAGCGCCGTGTACTGAGTCTTGTTCACGTCGTAGTCGCGATTCAGCTGCGCATACTCGGCCTCGACCTTGGGCATCGTATCCAGGGCGCGGCGCAGTTCGGTCACGCGGCTTTGATGATCGCCGAGTTGGCGCCGCAGCGAGGCGATGTCCACGTCGGTTTGATTTAGTGCCAGTTGGATGCTTTGGTACACCGGGTTCGCGGTGGCGCCACTATTGGCCACCGCAGTCGCATCGCCGCGCCGCAGCGCCTCCAGCTCCGCGGCACGCCGCACGTTAAGCTCTGCAAGGGTCTGCCGCGCCGCGATCACGTCAGGGTGTTTGTCCGTGAAATTGAGCAATAACTCGTCAAGGCGCGACTGTGTCTCGCGGATGCGGGCAAGTGTGTCACCGCCGCCCGCTGCCGTGCCCTGCCCCCCAAGCCCCAGCGCTGGCGGTGGGGCAGCCGATAGCGGCGTTTCACCAGTCAATTGACGCGTCAACTCCTCGCGGCGCGAATTTGCCACCGAGAGTGCCGTTTGAGCCGTCTTGACAGCGTCCATTTCGGTCTGCAAGCGGGCAAAATAGCCGCCCTGCTCCGTGGGCATCGCGCCAACGTTTTGCTTCTTGAATTCGGCCAGCTTGTCTTCGGCCGCGCGCAAGCGCATCTCATAATCCTTAATCTGAGTTTCCAGAAACTTCTGTGCGTCCTGCGAGCCTTGGCGCTTACCGCCAAGCGTGTCCACGATCAGAGTATTGAGCAAGGCACCGACTACTTTGAGGCTCCGAGCGCGATCGCGGTCCTGGTAAACGATCCCGTAGATACTGCCCGCGTCGCGATCAGCCTCGCGACTGCTGGCTGATGTAACCGTAATCGCAATGCGATCGCGCAAGCCATCGATGACCCTGACGCGTTCGCGTACGTCCATAAGGTGGGGGCCGAGCAAGCCGACGTCACGCGCGATCCTTTCGAGCTGCGGCGCACCCAATAGCGACTGGCGAACAAAGTTGAGCTCGGCGTCCACGTCCTGCTCGACCGCCAAGCCCTGCAGTACGGGCCTAAGCGCGGTGCGCGTATCGACGAATATAGTTGCGCGAGCTTCATAAATGTCGGGCAGCACCATGACTGCCGCCCAGCCTAGGAGGCCAAATAGCCACACCGCAACGAGCGCCCACCAGCGGAATCGCCATGCGCCGCGTACTTCGTCAATTACTTGGTCAATCAGTAAGTTCATTCGTTAAAACCGCGTCTCCGGCACAACGATCACATCGCCGGGCTGCAGCTTCAGATTCTGTGTCATATCACCCTTGTCGATGATCTTCCCCAGATTGACCTTTATCTCGGTCTGCTTGCCTCCCTCGGTACGCACGACTTTCGCTCTATTCCCAGCCGCGTAGGGCCCCAGTCCGCCAACCGCCAGTAAGGCGTCAAGCACCGTCATACCCTCGTGGTATGGAAGTGACTCTGGCTTGACAACCTGCCCGATGACCTTCACTTGACTGAAGGCACTGAGCGGTTGGGTCACAATGACGTTGACCTGAGGTGACTTCACATACTCGGCCAGTACTTTCTCGATGTCGCGCGCGAGTTGGCTGGGAGTCTTGCCCACGGCCACCATGTCCTCGACGAGCGGCGTCGAAATCTTCCCATCGGGTCGGACCGGCACCGTTGCTGACAACTCGGCGTTGCGCCAGACGAAGACCTCGAGACTGTCGCCCGGGCCGATGATGTAGGCCGCTGCTACCGGCGGCGCGGCGGTGACATTAGGGGCCGCCGGGGGTGCGGACTGTACGGCCACCGGAGTGACGCTGGGCTTCGGCGCTGGCGGTGTCGATGTACAGGCTCCGGTCGCGAAGAGCGACAATAGCAAGGTAATACAGATACTTAGCGATTTCACAACTTCACCATCCCCTCATACAGGGCATTTTCCCAAGCTTATCAGATACCTGTTAGGGGTCACGCCGGGGATTGTCAAACCGTGATGTGGCATCGCAAATCCTCGCGACGAATAGTCGCAACTGCTCACGCGCGGCTGTGCAATCTGGTTCACATTTTGTGCGAAACGCGACGAGCTGGGAATCAACGGGCTTCAGGAGCGAGTTCACGGCGTACCACAGCTGGGCCAGCAGTCCCGAAATCATTGGGCGTGGGCCAATCTTGTAGACGTACCACAGAAGCGACCGCGCCCCCTGCGCGTCTTGAAGCTCCATCTCGACAAATCGGCGTGACCCGTCAGCCGCAATGCCCCGGTTGACCACGGTGAATCCGCCTGCGCCGAGAATTGAGTTGTAATAGCCCAATAGCTTCCTTCCCTGGCGCTGGAATGCATAGTCGGCCGTATACCACTCGACCGCGGCGGCGCCGTGTCGATAAGTCGCAAACCGCTCACTATCCGCACCCACGTAGATCGGGTGCCATGTACTGGACGCCGACAGCGGCCCGTTCCAGCCCGGCACAATTGCGGGCAATGGCGAAGCGGTGACCGCGGATGCATCGCCGCGCATCGCGACCCAGGAAAGTGCCGGGCCCAGCGCCAGGCAGGCGAGTGCCAGCGCCAGCGTAGCGCCGGAAGGCCATGGTGCCGCACGCATGTTGGCTAATGCCGGTGCAGCTGGCGCAGCGCCCGAAGGCGGGGGGAGTCTGGAGGCGAGCAGGAAGAACACCGTCATCGCCACCGCGAACACCGCCCAGCCAAAGCCATAATGACTGACACGCACCAAGTAGCTTTGCATGTGGGTCAGGTGGCCGGCAGTGATGATGGTGCTGACGCGAACCCAGTTCGTAAGCAGCGCAAGAGCGCCGGCCAGACCCAGCAGCATGACCCGATGCCGTAGCGTATCGCGATGCAGCTCGCCGTAATACGCGGCAATCGCCAAGGCGACTACCATGAAGTGCAGGCCGCTGCAGCCGTCCTCGATCACAAACGTGCCTTCAGGAATGTGCACAAGGTTGCCGTCGAAACTCACGGGTAACCCAGCCAGATACAGCATGGCGTGCGTGGCGGCGATCGTGAGGGCTCGCAATGCGCTATTCGTGAATCCCCAAACCGGCAGGGCGAAGTACAGAAAACCCACTGGGAAAAGGCAACTGCGACCGATCCGGCGACCGCCGATGGCATAGATCGCCATCCACAGGATTATCGGAAAGAGCAGCTGGTGTGCGGTTTGAATGCCGGCGCGATAGGCCAGCAGCCAGCCGAGCCCCAAGAGGGCAAGTGCAGCATAAGCCGCAGGCGCTGCGCGCGGCATGGGGCCTGTAAGCTCCTCGCGCCGCAGATAGATCAGTACGAGGCACATCGCCGCGATCAGATAGCCGTGAGTGTTACCCTCGTTGTCGAAATCGGTCCACGCCAGCGAGTACGAGACGGCCGTAGGCCAATAGAACGCTGCGGTGATGGCGATGATCAGCCACACAAAAAGGACGCGCCGCATGGCGGCACTCATGCGTCACCTGGGCTTGTAACCCGCACTCCGCACCGCTCAAGCAGGTCATACAACGTGGGTCGGCTGACGCCCAAGAGCTCTGCCGCCCGCGAAACATTGTTCTGCGCCAGCGCGAGCGCCTGAATCAAAGCCTGGCGCTCGGCCTGCAACCGAACATCCGCGAGGTTCAGCTGCGGCGGCGCCGTGACCGGAGCGTCCAGTCCCAGGTCGCCCGCGTGAATGAGCTGGCCTTCTGCCATGATTACAGCGGCCCTGAGCTTGTTCTCAAGCTCGCGGACGTTGCCCGGCCAGGCGTAGATCTGCAGGGCCGCGAGTGCATCATCGCTCATGCCCCGCAGCTTGGTCGCGGACTCAGCGGCGATACGCTGCAGGATCGCCTGGGCGAGCACGACGACGCCACTGCCGCGTTGACGCAGAGGAGGCACGTTGACTGTCACTGCACTGATTCGATAATAAAGATCCTGTCGAAAGCGCTGTTCGACAATGAGTGCCTGTAAATCCTGATTAGTGGCGCACACGACGCGGACATTGACCGGGATGGGCTTGCGGCCACCCAGGCGCTCGATGACGCGATCCTGCAGAAAACGCAGCAATTTGGCCTGCAGCGGCGCTGGCATATCGCCGATCTCATCGAGAAACAGCGTCCCGCCCTCGGCCATCTCCACCTTGCCGAGGGTCTGCTTGACCGCACCGGTGAACGCGCCCTTCTCATGGCCAAATAGCTCGCTCTCCAGAAGCTGTTCCGGGATCGCCGCACAGTTGATGGCGACGAATCGACCGGCCTTGCGCGCACTCAGAGCATGGATGGCGTGTGCCAGTAATTCCTTGCCGGTGCCGCTTTCGCCCAGAATCAACACCGAGACATCGGTTGGCGCGACCTTCTCGACCATGCGGCACACCTTGAGCATCGCCTCGTCGGTTGCAATCACGCCCGCAAGCGGGGAGGTCGATTGCCACTGGAGCCGGCGGTTTTGCTCCTCGAGCGCATGCATCCGAAAGGCGCGCGCCACGATCAGCTTCAGGATCTGCGGTTCGACGGGCTTCTGGCAGAAGTCCGTGGCACCCAGGCCGACCGCCTTGACGGCGTTACTCTGATCGCCGTTGCCGGTGACGACGATGACCTTCACCTGCGGCGCAGCTTGCAGGATCTCCTGCAATGTCTTCAGGCCTTCCGATACCCCCGCCGCATCGGGCGGCAGTCCCAGGTCCTGCAGCACCACCGCGGGCTCAAACCTGCGCAGCTGCGCGAGTGCCTCGGCGCGCGTGGCTGCGACCCATACCCGATACTCGTCAAAGCACCACTTGAGCTGCTTTTGCAGACCCAAGTCATCCTCCACAATCAATAAGCCGGGTCGATCGTCAGCCATCGTCAGTCCTGCCCCATGAGAGCTGGGAGGGTAATCGCAAAGCGGGTTCCCTGACCGGGACTGCTTTGCACATCGACGTGGCCTCCGAGCGAGCGCACGTATTCCCGGGCCTGATGCGCCCCAATTCCCATGCCCGCGGCCCCCTTCGTCGTATCGAAGGGCCGAAACAGCCGGTCGCGCAGGAAGTCCGGCTCCATGCCCCTGCCGGTGTCGATCACGGCGACCGTTACCAGGGATCCCTTTTGGCTCACCTCGACACTGACCTTGCCCTCGCTCGGCGTCGCATCCTGAGCATTTCGGACCACATGTTCGATGACACTCGTCAGATGCTCCTGATCTGCTTCGACGACGACCTCCGGTGCTTGTGAAATCATGACCGCAACAGGCGTATTTGCGGCGCAGCGCGCCAGCGCCACTTCAATCAAGTCATGCAGCTTGAGAGGCCGACGCACGGCCGCCGCCGCGCCGAGGCGCAGCTGATCAAGGAGGCGAGTCATGCGCTGGGCCGCATTGTCTATCGTCGCCATCGCGTCGTCGACGAACTCCGGCTGATGGCGAAATTTGACTGCATTGGAGACGACGAGGCGCAACTGCGCGGCCGAGTTCTTCAGGTCGTGCATCATGAAGGCCGTCAGCCGGCTGTAGGTCTCGAACTGGCGATTCTCGGCAAGCTTGCGGTTCGCCTCTTGCTGGGCAAGGTGCGTCGCGACGTGTCGGCCCATGGTCATCAACAGGTCGCGGTCCTCATAGGTGAGTTCGAAAGGTGGCGGCGGCCGCCCCAATACGACAAACCCCGCAAGCGCCGCGCCCTGCGTGACCGGCGCGACGATACTCATCGCAGAGCTGCCGCTCAGCCACGCCGGCAGCTGGATGTTGTCGTAGGTCGCAGGCGCGCGGCGATACTCATCCAGGTCGATGATCCAGCCGCGGCGCTGCATGAATTGCACCACATCGGCGCTTTCGCTCACGTCGGCAGGCAGTGCGATCTCCTTCCCGGATTCGCTCCAGCAGGCGGTAGCGCGGAACTGCCCGCCCGATTCGTCGGCGACGAACAGCAGCGCCTGCGGGCTTGCAAACACCTGCGTGAGCGCCTGCAAGGCGCCGAGCTGCACATTTTCGGGCGTCGCGGAGGAGAGGGTGTGCACGAAGCGCAGCCATTCCACGCGGTAATCATATTTGTTGCGGTAGAAATGCTTGCTGATGAAAACTCGCAGCCGGCGGCTGAGCATCGCGGACCACAAGAGACTCACCAGCACCGCCCCTGCACCGAGCAGGAAGACGAGCTGCAGCGCCTCACCCCACGTGCCGCCTTCAAAGCGTACGTAGTAGCCGCCCGCCGCCATGGCGCACAGATAGATGCCCACGGCAGCGAGCGCAGTCGAATAAAAGATCACATGCCGCGAAATGAAGATGCTGGCGCTCGAGGCCACACTCTTTCTCACAGCAAGTACGATCATCGGCACACTCAGCGCCACGACGGCCCCGCGCACGCTCCAAGCGGTCGCGCCAACCGTGCCAAGCAGTTCGGACTGTGCGTAGAGAAATAGATCGTAGGCGAACGGCCCACCGACGCCGAAGAATAGATATTTCAGCCAGTCGCGCTCAGACACGGCGGAGTTGCGATAGATCTGCTCGATGAGCACCAGCCCAAGAAGCGCAAGCGCAAGGCCGCCATGTGTCATCTGAACTGCGGGATACGCCCGGTGCAGCACCTGCGCGACGAACAAGCTCACCGCCGCCACCGGCACCAGGATCGCAAGCCAGCGCGGTACGCGGCGGGCGAACACTCCCGTCAACAGTAGAAGCCAACCGGCATCGCGTGCCACTTCCAGTGCATCGACGATCGGCGCGGCGTTCGCGAACGGCGTGAGCGCCGCGAACGCCGCCGCGCCGGCCCACAGCGCCGACAGCGCGGAGGCGAGGCTCAGCCGGTTGCCGAAGGGATCGGCGCGCCGGCCGATCAGGAGCAGGACGTTAAGCGCCAAAAAACCCAGCGCCGCCGCGCCATACGTGATGGTTGCAAGATTCATCTATGCATGCCAGAAGTCCGCCGGCGGGGCGACGATTGCGCACCGGGCGAGCAGTGTGTTGCGTATCACACTTCGGAACGCAGCGCCGGTCGGCGTTTCTTACATGGCGCTGCCACAATCAGCCATTCGCGCGACAAGAGCAATCTCTTTCCTTTGCAGATCAATGTGTTACTGGCGTTGGCATGCAGCTTGCTCATACCTAGTCGTCCGGAACGTTTTTTAATCCCGGGCAGGACAAAGAGGACCCCATGAAAAGCGCTCGCATCATTTTGGCACTTGGAATTTTGGCCCTGAGCTCCTCGGCGTACGCCGGTGAGTTCAACTTCGGTCAGCATCAGCACAACTGCGAGGGCGGTATCGGCTTCTTCCAGAGCTCCACGAGGAGCTGTGGGTCGACCGTGTCGGTGCCGGAACCTGCGACACTCGGCCTGCTCGGAATCGGCTTGATCGGTTTGGCCGTCAAACGGCGCAAGAAATAACACGAATTGATTCCCACTCTTGAACGGCCCCGCCTGTGCGGGGCCGTTTTTTTTCGCTTCTCACTCATAATCCGAACATGACGCGTTCCGTGTAGGCGATATCGCCGATATGCGGCGGGTGCGGACCGCGGAAGAATTTTGGACCCGTGGTCGAAAACTTACCCAGCAGGCCGCGGATCGGCCCGTTTGATTCGATGAATACCATCGGCATGCCGCGCCAAGCGAGGAATCGGCTTAAGGGGCCGGCGAAGCGCACAAACTCGTCAAGACCGCGGCAGTAGACCAGAAGCGCATGGGGCAGCTTGAACGAGAGCGGCACGCGCGTGGACTTCCATTCGTGCGAGCGCCGCAAGAAGACGAACGGGTAGCGGCGCCTGGCAGCGGTGCAAATCACACTGATGCAGCCATAGCTCGCATGATGCAGCAGCAGAGTGATATCGGCCGATGACAAGTCATCGCCTGGGGCTGTGTCGGCCGAGACGGCTGTAACGCGCACACCCAGGGGTCCGGCGCAAAAAACCGCGAGAACCTTGAATTGCCCGCTGCCGAAGGCGGTGAAGCCCTGCGCCTCCAAAATCGGCCAAGTATGCCGCGCCGGCGTAATGTTGAGAAAGGTCACATTCTTGTGTGCCAGCGCGCGCGATGTCAGCATCGTCGCGTGACTTCTGAACTGTGGCTGCACATACCAGCTGGCGACGTTGCCGCGGATGCGTGCTTCCCCGGCGACCATCCTCGAGGAAAAAATGATCAACAGCACTCCGACTGGAATGCCGTCAATCGCAAGCACGTAGCCGAACTTTGGATATCCCGCAGGGGTTGCGTGCGTCGCCAGGCGATCGAGCGTCAGCATCCAATGCTCGTGGCTGCGCTCCGGGAAACCGGCGTGCAATAGACTCGCGATCTGCTCGATATCGGCCGCGCAAATCTCGCGACACTGAATGCGCCGTTGCAAAGAGGCCATCAACTCGCCCCAGACACGTTAGAATGCAGTGTGGTTAACGACCCCTTATGCATGGCATAATCCGCTGGAAAACCAATCATTTGAGGTACCGGAGGTTCCACGATGTCGGTCAGTGTCAGGTCCACGATCCTATCTCAATTTGAGCAAGTTGCCCGCGAACAGAATCGGAAACTGGCACCCTTGTCTGATGATTTGGTCCTCATGGACTCAGGTCTTGACTCGCTGTGTTTCGCAATTGTTGTCGCTCGGCTTGAGGACGCCCTTGGATTCGATCCTTTTGGGGCAACTGAAGATGCGCGCTTCCCCGTGACTTTGGGCGACTTCATCGCGTTTTACGCAGATGCCGCAAAATGACGCGGTTTCACTTGCGGATGCATTAAGCGACGCGGCACGCAGGCCCGAGCGCTTCATTTGGAGTGCTGAGACCCAGGTCGCACTCGCCGAGTTGTCGGCCGGGTCGAGCCTTGAGGGCAGCCTCGAGGAGCTGCGTGGTCGGTCGGTGCTCATTATAACCCGGGATCAGCTCACGGCGGCGCTGGCGCTCATCCAGATCGACGGCGTCGCGCGCCGGCTCATCCTGTGTCCTCCTGATTTGGATACTCGACACCTGCCATTCGTCATGGCCACCGCCCAAGTGGATGCCGTCGTATCGGATTGCGCGCGCGCTGACATCGGCGCCGTGGCCGGCGTGCATTTCATCAGCTGTTCCGCGCGGATCACGCCTGCTGCGGCGCTCCACGGCGAGCGGCACGCGAGCGAATGGATACTGTTCACCTCCGGTACGAGCGGGCCGCCGAAGATGGTCTTGCACACTTTGGGGAGCCTCGCCGGAGCGATCAACACGGGCGGTCGTCTGGCAGGCGCAAATATTTGGAGCACGTTTTATGACATTCGCCGCTACGGCGGCCTGCAAATCTTTCTGCGCGCGCTCATGGGCGGCGGCTCGCTGGCCTTGTCGAGCGCCGCGGAATCTACAGCGGACTTCCTGACCCGGGCGGGATCATATGCAGTGACTCACATGACCGGCACGCCCTCTCATTGGCGCCGTGCCCTCATGAGCGGTGCAGCACCGCGCATTTTACCCCACTATGTCCGCCTGTCGGGCGAGATCGCAGATCAAGCCATACTCGATAGTCTGCGCGCCCAATACCCCCGCGCCGCTGTCGCGCACGCGTTCGCCTCCACCGAGGCCGGCGTGGGATTCGAGGTCGAAGACGGCCTCGCGGGCATACCGGCGAGCTACTTTGGGCATCGCGCGCAAGGCGTGGAACTGCGGGTCGAGGATGGTTCGTTACGAATCCGTTCGCCGCGCACGGCCCGCCATTATTTGGGCGATGAGAGCGCGCCGCTCCTCGATGCCGACGGGTTCGTCGACACGGGTGACATTCTCGAGCTGCGCGACGGGCGCTATCACTTCAGCGGTCGCCGCGGGGGAATCATCAACGTCGGCGGCCTCAAGGTTCATCCCGAAGAGGTCGAAGCGGTCATCAATCGCCATCCGCGGGTGCAAATGTCTTTGGTGAAATCGCGGAAGAACCCGGTGACCGGCGCCATCGTCGTTGCGGAAATCGTGCTGAAGCCTGGGTCCACAGCGGCCGAACCGGCAGGCGAGAACGTGGCCCTAAAGACTGAGATCCTTGAAAACTGTCATCGTGCGCTCGCCGCACACAAGGTTCCGGCCGCGATCCGTATCGTGGCCTCTTTAGAGGTGACGCCGTCGGGTAAGGTGGCGCGCCCCAATGCGTAACGTCATCGTGACGGGCGGCAGCCGCGGACTTGGCCTCGGAATGGTGCGTGTGCTGAGTTCGGCCGGCTACAACGTCATCGCCATTGCGCGCCAGGAGAGTCAAGAGCTCGCGGCGGTCATTCAGGACAGCGGCAGCGGGCCGGTGCATTTCAGGCCCTTCGATCTTTGCGATACTGCGGGAATTCCCGGGTTCGTCAAAACCTTGCGCCGGGAATTTGGCTCGTTCTATGGACTGGTCAACAACGCAGGCTTGGGCACCGGCGGACTCCTCGCCAGCATGCCGGATGCGCAAATCGAGCGTCTCGTGCGCCTGAATACTGTGGCGCCGGTCATTCTGACCAAGTACGTCGTGCGATCCATGATGGCCGACGGCGGCGGCCGGATCGTCAACGTATCTTCAATAGTCAGCTTCACCGGCTTCAGTGGCCTCTCCGTCTACAGCGCAACGAAGTCATCGCTGGTCGGCTTTACCCGTTCGCTTGCCCGTGAGGTTGGGAAGGTGGACATTACCGTGAACGCCGTTGCACCGGGATTTGTCGATACGGAGATGACCGAAAGCTTACACAGCGAGCAGCGCGCAAAGATCATGCGCAGGAGCGCGCTGGGGCGCCTGGTCGCCGTTGAAGATGTCGCGAACGCGGTTGAATTTCTCTTGAGCGACAAGGCCAAGAACATCACCGGGACGGTGCTCACCGTGGACGCCGGCAGTACTGCTTAGGCCTGGCATGCCATGCTTACGAGGATTTTAGGCGCCGCGCAAGCACTGGCGCTACATGTTTGGCGCCGAACATAAATCGCATGACAGGTCCAAACGTCGGCGCACTTGCTATGCCGACGATGAACAGGCCACGCACCGAAGTTTCGAAGCGGGCGTCGAGGAGCGGAGCTTGCCCCTCCTTTGCGATGTCCTGTCTCAGCGCGGGATCCAGGTAGTCGAGCCGCTCGATATCGATCTTGAATCCGGTGGCAGCGACAATGTGGTCGGTCCAAATCTCGCTCACACCCGCGGGAGAATCAGTGACGAGACGGACTCGACCGCCTGATTCGTTGGCCGACACGATCCGGTGGCCGAGAAGCGTATCGATGTGGCCTTCAAAGCGATCACGCAGCCACCAGGAGCCGCTCGGACCCCAGCTGGTCGCGACGAAGCGATGCCGCTTTTCGGCTGAATAAAGCCGCCGAAAGGCTTGCGGCAGCTCGGAAACCGCCAGGCTTCGCCAGCCTGGTGCAAGTCCGGCTTCGGGTTCCCGAATCGCGTCCAGGAGCGACCTCTTATGCTTCGGCGCCGCGTTCCAAGCGAGCACCCCGCGACGCGCGACGAGCCGAACCCTGGCTCCCGCTTCGTGAAGCAGCGCCGCCGACTCGAGCGCCGACTGCCCGGCCCCGATGATCGTGACGTCGCGTCCGGAGAATCTTCGCAGGTCACCGAGGCGCGTGCTATGCAAGCAAAATGGTTCCGCAAGGTGCGCAAGCTCCGATGGTACGTAGCGAAACGCCATGTGTCCTGTGGCCAGGACAACTTGACGCGCCTCCAAAGAAGCTCCCGTCTCCAGATCGATGGCGAAGTTTCGACCCTCACGCCGGATGCGTTTGACCTTGGCCTCTTGCACCGCGCCCACCGCGCGTTCTCGAAACCAATCCGCGTAGTCCAAGAAACGCGCGAGAGTCAGCGGACTGCCCGTAGGCTGATACGGTAGTGCCCGATCGCGCGCAAACTGCGCGAGCGTCAGCTTTCGCGGCGGATCCCATAGGTTCGAAGCGAACGGCTCCGACTTGAGGACCATGCCCTCGGGCATAAACGACCGCCAGCTCTCGAGCGGTGGCCCGAATATCTGGAAGGGAAGCCCTGCGGCGCGCAGATGCGCAGCAATCGATAAGCCGTAAGGCCCCGCGCCAACAATCACCGTATCGCTGATCGGCATAACCTAGTTTTCACCACTTGATTTTGTTTGACCATGACACGCCGTGTTTTGCGACCGAGATGCATACGCGCTCGGGATACCGCAAGATTCGTCGCGCCAGCCTGTACACGCGCCCTAACACTTTCTCGATCACGTAATAATATACGCCGGGCAGTGGATCATTAATCCGCAAATAGCCGTCAAAGCGCTGCGTACCCCGCGGCAATGCGGCCTGCGGCAGTCGATGCGCAACCGATGAACACCACGCGGCCCGCGTAGTTGGTCTTGGCGTGCCCTCGACTGCGTAGCACAGTTCGGTCGCATATGTGAGCAGCGGAATATTTATCCCACAGAGTGTCGCTATCTCCTCCTGCCAGTCGGTGCGACCGACTGTGGGCTCGACCATCACGAGCCTGCCGTCTCTTGAATCGCGTTTGAACTCCATGCTGCCAATTCCCTGATAACCGACCCGCGCGATGAAATTCCTACAAATTCCCTCCAACTCATCGGCGAGCGCCGGGGCGGCCGCTATACACACGGCGGTATTCCCCACAGCCGGCGGGTCGCAAACCAGTTTTCGCCCTGAAAACATCGCCGTCGCCCGACTAGTGGCATCGCATGCGAAGAGTGTGAAGTATATGTCGGAATCAGCCCCTTCGATCCATTCCTGGACCACAAGAGGACTGGCGCACTTGAGCATACGACTCGCCGTGGCATGCGCGCTCTCGAGAGTACCGCAACGCACTGCACGCTCAACTTTGCCATCCAGCACAAACGTCTTATCCGCCGGCTTGATCACCACTGGGAACGCCAAAGTCTTCAGTAATGACAATCCGGCTAGGTCGCATACGGCGACAGCTTTCGGTACCGGCAAGCCCTCCCGCTCGGCGTACTTCTGGAATAGTGTTTTGTCGGCAAGAGTGCGAACCATTTCCTTAGACGGCAGGCTCAGGCGGAAATAGGGCGCAATCTCTTCGCGATACGTCGAGATCGTTTGAACCTCGGCGTCACTCGTCAGGATCAATACTGGCCGCTGGCCAATCCGACGGGACAGGCTGATCAGGCCATCCACCAGATCACGGCCGACCAGGCTTGGAATACATTCGAAACGGCAAAATCGCGACCATACCGCCGGCCCGCGACGAGTCGTTGCCACAAGATAGATCGGCATGCGTCCCCGGGCGAGGCTGCGGACCACACCCAACGAGTTGAGGCTACTATTGACAACGACGACGGGGACCATGTCCTTGACGATAGCCTGATTACTTAATGAAAAGCTACTGCCCGTGCCACATCTATCTGCCTGATAGTCAATGGAGCTGACGGCCGATTTGGGTCGGGTCAACAAGCGCAGTGACGACATTCACGCATCTTTGCGGTCGCATTGTTTAACATAGATCCAATCCATCGTCGCTGTCGGATCCCATCCGACCTGCATGCAACCCTGCTTTTGTAACTTGAATGTGACCGTCTTCTCAATCTTGCCCCCGGATTGAAGGTTGCACCGTGCGCAAGGATCTCGACAACTGTTCCGCCGCCGCGAGGTTGCCCGTTCTCCCGGCGCATATCGCCGCGCCGGTTCATAAAACCGGGACATGCCTGATCAGATCCGTTGGCGCAGCGTCAACAGCGGACTCCCCAGAGCGCGTTGAAGGCCGCGTGAAGACGATAGAGTCCCCCCCTTAGTCCAACATTCAACGCGGCCTCGAGCGTGCGCTCGAGCAACGGCACTGGTTTGCATCGAAAGCAATGGCGCGTACACGCATCACAGTCTCCACGCCACCATCCGGACGGCTGTCGCAGCGCAAGGCTCATCAATCGGGCCTGTCAATATCCGTCGATTCCCTTGTCTCGCAAACCATCGTGCTGCAGACTCAACGGGTCAGTCGGCGACCCCAACCCGTTGTGGCGACTGTCCGTGGCGCGTGTTCATTGTCCAATCCCTTGTGCCCATCCAGAATAGAGATTAGTGCCGCCATCGTATGCGCCTTCTTTCAATTGTCGAAGCGGCCACGATCACCGGCCCAGCAAAGCCTCTACTGATGTTTGCAAAGCTCGCGCAAACAGGCGTTGCGGGCCATGCTCCCATCGTGCACACGTTACTGACCACCGTGCGCGGTCGACGTCGTGAGCGGCCGGTCGATAATGAACTGATTCGCGCGGCGCGATTCGCTGCCATTGATGTCGATGTCATCCCGGAGCGATTCCTCTTCGATCCCGGAGTTCTCTTGCGTATCGCGCGCTGTATTCGGCTGCGCGCGCCGGATATCGTTGAAACGCACGATTTCAAAAGCCACTTCCTGTTTTGGATGCTACGGTGCGCAGGCGCTGTAGCAACTCCGCGCTGGATCGCGTTTCACCATGGTTACACCAAAATGAGTCTGCGGGTGCTTGCGTATCAGCAGCTCGATCGGCTGTCGCTGCGCCACGCGGATCAAGTGGTTACGCTTTGTCAACCATTCGTAGAGCAGCTGACAGCGCGCGGCATAGTGAGGAGTCGCATCGCAGTGATCTCCAACGCGGTGGCGCCTAAAGCACGTCCGCCGCCTGAAGCGTTGGCGCTTTTGCGCGAATCGCTAGGCATCACCCGCGCTGATCGGCTGATCGTCTCGGTTGGACGGCTGTCAAAGGAAAAAGGCCACGCAGATCTGATCCATGCGTTTCGTGTGTTGCTGCAGCAAACCTCGCACCGCAATTGCAGGCTCGTGCTGGTTGGGGATGGGGGTGAACGTGCTCGGCTGGTATCCGCAGCGGCCGATCTCGGCGATCGCGTGCTCTTTACCGGCCATCAGGCAGATGCATGGCCGTACTTCTGCATGGCAGACTTGTTTGTTCTGCCGTCTCACTCGGAAGGCTCGCCGCTCGTTCTGTTCGAGGCGATGGCAGCGGGCCTACCCATAGTTGCAACCTCGGTAGGCGGCGTTCCTGAAGTCGTGCACGGCGGCGTAACCGCATGCTTGGTGCCACCCCGAGACGTCAGCAGGCTCGCGGGCGCTCTGGCTGCAGTACTGGACGATTCAGCCATTGCGGTGGCGCTCGGCGCTGCGGCGCATGACGCGTCGCACGCGTTTTCACCCGAGTCCTATGCGGGCCGCCTGCTACGCATTTATGACAGCGTGCTTGCCAACGCTGCAGCCCCGTCGCCGACACGGCATTAGCGGCGCGGTTGCGGTGTCTGCGATTTTCCTTGGATCCCGCGCCTCACAGCCGTAGCGCGCCGGTTTGAATGCGGTCGAAAAGCGCGCCATCGAGCCGCACGAATGCCGTGCGCACCCGGTCGCGGAAGTAGATCGCGTCACTCGTGGTCCGGGGATCGAAGCCTACACGCAACAGTTGCTGCTTCTTTGGCTTGAACGTGGCTGTTATCTCGATCTCCTTCAGGACTCGCAGGAAAACCGGGCGAGCATATTCGGGCAGGCGCTCCGCAACGTGGCGTGCGAATACGTCAACATCAAACGCCGCGGCGCACACCACGGCAGCCATCCCGGCGCTGCCTTCGACTCCGGCAATCGGGACCCCATAGACGATCGATTCAATGACGCCTGGGCACGTGTCGATAATCTCGGCAACCTCGGTCGTCGATACGTTTTCGCCCTTCCAGCGGAAGGTATCGCCGACGCGGTCCACAAAGTAGAAGAAACCGGCGCCATCCTTGCGCATCAGATCCCCGGATCGGAACCACGCGTCGCCCGCGACGAAGACATTGCGCAGAATTTTGCCTTCGGACGCGCCGCGGTCGGTATAGCCCTCAAAGCGCCCGCCCGCGTCCTCGCGCTTTGCAGAGATCCTGCTGATCGCCTCGCCCACCTCATCCGTGGCGCAGCGTTCGCACAAGCCCGCTGCGTTGCGCACGGGCTCACCCGCGATGATGTCGAATTTGACGAGCGCGACCGGGAAGCGATGCGCGAGAAACGATGGAATTCGACCGATTGCGCCGGGTTTGCCTTCGCAATTATAGAGCGAGAAGTTCGCCTCGGTCGCCGCGTAGAACTCGAGTATCCGCGGGATGCGAAAGCGCTCCTTGAAGGCCTCCCAGATGTCACCTCTTAAGCCGTTACCCGAGCAGAGCCTGATGCGATGTTGAATGGGCCGCGGCTGCGGCGCGCTGTGGAGAAGGAAGCGGCATAACTCGCCGATGTATTGAAAGAGCGTGCAGTCGTTGGTGACGATATCCTCCCAGAAACGCCGCGCCGAAAATCCGTGCCGTAGGAAAACCGAGCCGCCATTGACGAGGGTGGCGCCCACGGCCACCACTCCCCCGACGCTGTGGTACATGGGCAAACAGTTGTACATCCGATCCGCGGGCCGCGTGTCGAGGAGCCCTGCGAACCAATGGCTCCACTGCATGACCCGGTAGTGGCTGACGATGGCGGCCTTGGGTAATCCGGTGGTGCCGGAGGTGTAGATATAGAGCGCCCGATCCGTAATCGATGGCGACGCACATTGCGCCTCCGCAAGCGCCGCACCCGGCAGGCCCGCGAGCGCCGCATCAATGCGCGGCAGGCCGTGCTCGCCCGCGCCGTGCGCCCAGCACTGGATGTGTGGCGCGAGCCGGTGCCGCACGGCTGCGAAAGCCGGCGCAAACTCGGCGCCGATGATCATGTGCTTGGGCGCGACCACGCTGACGGCGTGCACCAGCGAGTCGCCAACGAGCTGCGTGTTGATGAGCGCAACGATGGCGCCGGTGCGCGTAACCCCGAGCCAGCACGCGAGATAATCCGGGCCATTTGCCATCATGAGGCATATGACATCACCGGCGCCCATCCCCTGCGCAAGCGTCCAGCGGGCGTAGCGACGGCAGCGTTCTGCAAGTTGCCCATAGGTCACAGACTGCGCTTCGCTCAAGAGCGCAGGCGCGTCCGCAAATTTCTGCGCGAGCGCATCAATGACGGTTGGCAGCGTGACCGTGGGATTGCGCACGATGGGAGCCGTCATCTCAAGCGCGCGCACCCAGGCTTTGAGCGGAGAATTACTGCTGTCGTCACCCGGGCCTGTCATGCTCTAATCCTCGTGTACCGGGAGGATGACGCCATGATCGAGCGAGTCGAGATCGAACGCCTGTTGCTCGAGCTCTATGCTGCGCGGGTACGCGGCGATCTTGCCGCGGTGTGCGCGACATTCACGAATGACGCCACCTTTCAGGTCGCCGGCGCCAGCAGCAACGCGAGCCCCATCGCGATGAAGGCTGTTGGGGTCAGCGAATTTCGTCCGCTGCTCGCCATCATGATCAAGAGCTTCAAGCTGAGCGAGCAGACTATTCTCTCCATGCTGATCGACGGCGCGAAGGCGGCCGTTCATTGGCGGGCCAAGGTGCACTCGCGGATCACGGGGACCACGGTATTGACTGAACTCATCGATGTCGTCGAAGTCAAGGACGGGCGCATCGGCTCCTACACCGAGTTCTTTGTCCCGCGCTGAACTTTGCCACCCGTTCACGTGACGGCCAGCGCCTCTGCAATAGCCGCGCCCGCCGACGCGATCGCTTGCTGTGCATAGGTGATGGCGCCGGCCATGCAATAAAAGTGATGGATCATGCCGGCGTGGCAGACGTAGCGCACCGGCACGCCGGCGCGCGCGAGTGCGTCGGCGTACGCCCGGCCCTCGTCGCGGAATGGATCG
>Ga0182018_10000304_pt1 | contig 64196 bp, 56 predicted proteins | sample 812P2MmetaG_FD_120490 | JGI IMG/M metagenome (GOLD analysis project Ga0182018, IMG submission 120490) | Permafrost microbial communities from Stordalen Mire, Sweden - 812P2M metaG | ecosystem: Environmental > Terrestrial > Soil > Wetlands > Permafrost | place: Sweden: Stordalen | collected... | reverse complement strand
CTTCCGCTTCTCGGGGAAAAGGGAGCTCTTGAGCTCGTCGGTGGCCCCGATCGCCGTCCAGTCCTCCAGGGCAGCGTCGTACCACAGCGTTTCGACCGTGACCTGGCCGGTTTCCGCCAGAGAAATGAGCTGCTCGAGGTTGAAGGGGCCTCGCGCCTCGTTCTCCGACGCCTCGCGAATGTAGTATTCCTGCGTGGCCATTAGGGGAGGATGCTGGTCGCCTGCGCTTGGGGCGGCAAGCGCGATTTGATCACATCCGCTCGAGCGTGCGGAGCCCGAGCAGGTTGAGGCCGGTCTCCAGCGTGAGCAGGGTGCGCGCGCAGAGGAGCAGCCGGCGGGCGCGGGCTGCCGGATCGGGGACGATCACCTTGTCGGCATTGTAGAATGTGCTGAATTCGCCCGCGAGCTCGAACAGGTAGAGGCAGAGAAAGTGCGGCCTCAGGGTCTCCATGGCGAGGCGGAGCGCGTCCGCGAACTTGACGAGCTTGCGCGCCAGGGCGATCTCCTCGGGCGTCTGGAACACATCGGCGCCGGCCTCGGCGGCGGGATCGCCGCATGCAATGCCCTGGCGCCGGAATATCGAGCGGATCCGGGCCAGCGCGTACAGAAGGTAGGCCGCGGTGTTGCCCTCCAGGGAGATCATCTTGTCCCATGAGAAGACGTAATCGCTCGAGCGGTTCTGCGAAAGGTCGGCGTACTGCACCGAGCCGATGCCGACGATCTCGGCGATGTTCCTTCGCTCGTCCTCGGGGAACTCCGGGCTTTTGCCGGTGACGAGCGCGAATGCCCGCTGCGCGGCCTCGTCGAGCAGGTCCCTCAGGCTCACATTGTCGCCCGTGCGCGTCTTGAGCGGCTTCCCGTCCTCTCCCACCACGAACCCAAAATCGACGTGCTCGAGTCTCGGCACTTTTCGCCCCAGACGGGAAAACCATTTATGCGCCGTGAGGAAGAGCTGCTCGAAATGGTCCCCCTGGCGCTTGTCGACAACGTAGAGGATCGCATCCGCGCCAAAGTGCTCGGCGCGGTACAGGATGGTCGCCAGGTCTGACGTGGCGTAGTTGGCGGCTCCGTCCGACTTGCGCACGATCATCGGCTGCGTCTTGAATCGCGGATGCTCCTCATGAAAAACGACTTGTGCTCCCTCGCTCTGCGAGGATATTCCGGCTGCCGAAAGTTCCTCATAGACGCGCTCAACCTTGTCGTTGTAGAAGCTTTCGCCGAGCGTCTCGTCAAAGCGGATGCCCAGCCTGTCATAGATCCGCCGGAAAGCGGCGAGGCTCGCGGTGTTGATCCGCGCCCAGAGCGCAAGGTTCTCCGGGTCGCCGGCTTGCAGTTTCACAAGTTCGGCTCGGGCAGCCTCAAGGACCGACCGGTCCGATTCCGCCGCGGCATTGCCTATCTTATAGAGGCGCTCGAACTCGTCGATCGGGTCGCGCTCAATCGCTGCCTCGTCCAGGAAGCGCTTGCACGCCCAGATCAGCTTGCCGTACTGGGTTCCCCAGTCGCCGATATGGTTGTCGCGCACGACCCGCGCGCCGGTGAAGACCAGAAGGCGCGAGATGGCCTCGCCGATCACGGCGGAACGCAGGTGGCCGACATGCATCTGCTTCGCCGCGTTGGGTGAGCTGTAGTCAACGACCCAGGTTTCCCCGGCGTGGGCCGCTGACGCCCCCGAGGCCAGATCCCCGCCGGACCGGTGGGATTGCAGCCACGCCAGCAGGAGCGCGGGCTTGGCCGCGAAATTGATGAATCCCGGACCAGCGACGGAAACGTCGAATCCCTCGCGGATGTCCGGGGAAAGCCTGGCGGCTATGGCCTCGGCCATCGGCCGCGGCGGCTTGCCGGACCTTTTGGCGGCCGCCAGCACGCCATTGGCCTGAAAGTCGCCGTGCCTCGGGTCCGAGGTGCGAACTCCCGGCTCAAATGCCCCGGGATCGACCCCAGCTGCGCCGGCGGCGGCCTTCAGGGCCCCCTCCAGTTCGCCGATCAGATCAAAAGCAAGGTGCATCCGGTCACTCCAATCCAGCCCGTGGCAGGCGCAAGGAAAGAGTCGATGGGCCGTTTTGGCTCGACATTTTCAGGGAGGCGTATGGACTCGTACGCTTTCCCTGCCTCGGGGCCCCTCCCTTTCCCGCCATCAACTCCATGACGAGCAAACGCAACATCCCCGCACGCCGGTTCATCAAGCCCACGTTTAACTTCTTGATTGAGAAGAAGAGAGACGGGGGAGAGTTCACGCAGGAGGAGATCCGGTACATCATCGACAGCACCCTTGACGGCGAAATGCCGCTCCATCAGCTGGCCGCGTTGGCCATGGCGATCTACTTCTCGGGCATGTCGGCGCAGGAGACCGCCGACCTTACCGAGGAAATGATGCTTTCCGGCGAGGTGATCGACCTTTCGCATATCGCTAAGCCGAAAATCGACAAGTATTCGACGGGCGGCGTGGGCGACAAGACGGCCCTGGTGCTCGTCCCGCTTGCGATGGCCTCGGGAGTCGTCGTACCCATGATGTGCGGGGTTGAGCACGACTACGTGATCAACACGTTGGAGAAACTCGCGGCCATCCCGGGCTTCAAGGGTCACCAGACCAACGAGCAGTTTGCCGCCCAGCTGGCCAAGATTGGCGGCGCGATTGTCGCCCAGAACGAGGATCTGGCCCCTGCGGACGCGAAGCTTTACGAACTGCGCAAGGACACGGGAACGATCCCAAGCCTTCCCCTCATCACGGGAAGCGTCCTCTCAAAGAAGCTCGCCGAGGGGGCCGAGGGACTCGTCATCGACGTAAAGTGGGGTAATGGCTCGTTCATCAAGGACTTGGAGCAGGCGAAGCAGCTCGCCAGGTCGATGACCCGCGTCGGGCGCTCGATGAAGCGCCGCTGCGTCGCGCTCGTGACCGACATGAACCAGCCCCTGGGCGACTCCGTGGGAACGGCGCTCGAGGTCAAGGAGGCGATCCAGCTTCTGAGGGGCGAGGGCCCCGAGGATGTGAAGGAGCTCGTGCTCAAGCTGGGCATGGAGATCGTCAGGCTCGCCGGCGTCGCCGGCTCGACACTTTCGGCCAAGCAGACCGTGCAGCGCCACCTGACCGACGGGTCGGCGCTTGAGAAGTTTAAGGAGCTGGTCAGGGCTCAGGGCGGAGACACGACCTTCATCGACCATCCCGAAAAATTCCCGCAGGCCAGGCACATTAGGAAGCTGCCGGCGCCCAAGCGCGGCTACGTCCACACCATCAACGCGGCCATGATCGCCCGCGGCGTGCACCTGCTCGGTGCCGGCCGGGAGAACGCCCACGACAAGATCGACCATTCGGTCGGCGTGTCCGAGATCAAGAAGGTGGGCACCCAGGTGAAGCAGGGCGAGCCGCTCATGATGATCCATTACAACGACGAGGCGAAGCTCGAGCAGGCGCTCGAATTCTTCAAGAACGCCTACCGTCTTGCGCCAAAGCGTCCGACACCGCCCCCGGCCATCGTCGAGCGGGTGGCCTGAGCGGGCGGGTTGGGATGGCGGCGCGGCGGCGCCCGCCGCCCTAATCTGATTGGCGGGAGGGGCGGCTTGGCTACGGTGGCTTCCATGCCCAAAGCCACGCCGGCGGAATCGACCGCCTCCGCCTCCGTCGACCGGTCCTCGTGGCAGCGCCCGTGGGCGCAGCTCAAATACGTCACCTTCCAGCCGGCGATCTTCCCGCGCCTGCTCGGCAAGGTTTCGCCGGACGCGCGCCCCGGCGATTGGGTGACCGTCTACGACAAGAACGGCGAGCGGATGGGGGCGGGCCTCTTCAACCCGCGGGCCAAGATCCCGCTCCGGGTCGTCTCCCACGGCGCCGAGCCGATCGGCGAGGACTATTTCGACAGGGCGATCCGGAGCGCGGTGGGCCTGCGCCGGGACCTGTTCAAGGTCGACGCGGAGTCGGACGCCTACCGCCTGGTCAATTCGGACGGCGACGGGCTGAGCGGCCTCACGATCGACCGCTACGCAGACGTGCTCCTCTGCGAGGTGACCAGCCTCGGAGTCGCGCAGCGCCTGCCGGGCTGGCTGCCGCTCCTGCACGAGCTGGCCGGCACGAGGTTCGCGCGCGTCCAGGTGGATCACGACCTCGGCAGCCTCGAGGGCATCAAGCCCTCGACATTCAACGAAACCAACGCCGCGGCGCCGCGCACCGTGAAAATCCGCGAGAACGGGGTGCGCTACGAGGTGGATTTCGCCGAGGGCCACAAGACGGGCTTCTTCTGCGACCAGCGAGAGAACCGCAGGTCGATCGCGCCGTTCTGCAAGGGGGCCCGGGTGCTTGACCTCTGCTGCTACACGGGGGGGTTCTCCCTGTGCGCAAAGGTGCTGGGAGGGGCGGACGACGTCACGAGCGTCGACCTTGACGAGGCGTCCATCGCGCAGGCCAGGCGCAACGCGAACCTGAACCAGGTGCGGCTCAACTTCGTCCACGCGGACGCCTTCGCCTATGCGAGGCAGATGTACCAGAACAAGGAGTCATGGGACGTGGTGGTGCTCGATCCCCCGAAATTCATCTTCACGCGCGATGCGCACGGCAACTGGGAGGGCCGCCAGAAATACGAGGACCTGAACCAGCTCGCGATAGGCCTGGTGAGGCCAGGCGGGATATTCGTCACGTGCTCCTGCTCGGGACTGCTAAGCCTGGAGGACTTCGAGCAGCACGCGATCAAGGCCGCGCACAGGCTGGACCGGCGGCTCCAGTTCTTCAACCGCACGGGTCCGGGGCCGGACCACCCTGTATATTCCAACTGCCTGGAAAGCCGGTACCTCAAGGCGCTCTGGTCGCGGGTCACCTGAAGGGCCGCCACGAGTCGGCCTCAGGCGCGCCCCATGTATGCGCCGTCGGCCGTGCTGACCCTGACCATCTCGCCTTCCTTCACGAAAAGGGGCACCTGGATGACGAGACCGGTCTCAAGCTTGGCCGGCTTCTGCACGTTGCTCGTCGTGTCGCCCCTGATCCCGTCCGCCGATTCCACGATCTTCAGGGTCACGGCGGAGGGCAGCTCGACCGTGAGCGCCTTGTCGTCCACGAAAAGCACATCCACCTTCCCGCCCGCCGTGAGGTAGTTCTTGACGTCCCCGAGGGTCTGCGCGCTCAGCTCGATCTGGTCGAATGTCGTCGGATCGATGAACGCGAACGCGTCGCGGTCGGCATAGCTGTATTCGAGCGTGCGGCGCTCCGTCGGGAGCACCTCGATCGTGTCCGTGGACGCGAATCGCTGGTCGAGCGCCTTGCCGTAGCGCAGGTTGCGCATCTTGACCTGGACAAACGCGCGCAGGTTGCCCGGCGTGCGGTGCTGGGTTTCCATGACGAGGTGCGGCTCCCCGTTATGCTTGATTACCTGACCTTTGCGGATGTCGTTGGCTGCGGGCATGGCGTCTTGGCGGATCGTGCGGTGCGTTTTCTTTGCGGGAAGGATCACTCCTACGGAGACGGCCGCGACTGTCAAGGCCGAGGCCGACGACTCTCCGCGCTTGCGCTGCCGGGCACGAGTTGCCGACACTGATTTACACATTTGATGAAACAACGGACCCTGTCGCGCCCCGTGTCGGTCAAGGGCAACGCGCTCCATACCGGCGAGGCGGTGACCCTCACCCTGAAGCCGGCGCCCGTGAACCACGGGGTCGTCTTCAGGCGCGTCGACCTGAGCGGCTCCCCCGAGATTCAGCCGCGCGTGGACCATATCTCCGACCTGGTCCGGGCGACGACAATCCAGTCCGGCCACGCGAAGATCCATACGGTCGAGCATGTCCTCAGCGCGCTCAGCGGCTGCTGCGTCGACAACGTCGTCGTCGAGATGAACGCATCGGAGCCTCCCATTCTGGACGGGTCGGCCCGGCCCTTCGTGAACCTCATCATCGAGGGGGAGCCGGTCGAGCAGGACAAGGAGCGCGAGTATTACGCGCTCGACGCGCCGGTGTCCGTCGCGCGCGGCAATTCGTCGATCATCGCCCTGCCGCACGACGGGCTGAAGATTTCCTGCACGTCGGCGGACGACCGCGGCATCCACACCCAGCACATGTCGCTTTCCGTCGATCCTGAGACCTATGTGAGCCAGATCGCCCCGGCGCGCACGTTCACGTTCTACGAGGACATCGAGGAGCTCCTGAAGCTCGGCAAGATCCGCGGCGGCTCGCTCGACTGCGCCGTCGTCATCAAGGGGGACAAGGTGATGTCCAAGGAGCCCCTGCGGTTCAAGGACGAGTTTGTCCGCCACAAGATCCTGGACATAATCGGGGACGTTTCGCTCCTCGGCATGCCGCTCAAGGCGCACATCGTCGCGACGCGCCCCGGGCACGCGATCAATGCCGAGCTGACGAAGATCCTGTTCGACCGTCTCCAGGACCGCACAAAGGGCGGCGCGAAGAAAAAAGGCGCCGTCCGCGGCACGCCGCCCGCCGACGTGGCGGCTCTCGACATCCGGAGCATCCTGGACCTGATACCCCACCGGTACCCGTTCGTGATGATCGATCGCGTGGTCGAGATCAAGGGCACCGAGGAGCTGGTGGCGATCAAGAATGTCACCTTCAACGAGCCTTACTTCAGCGGCCATTTCCCCGGCAATCCCGTCATGCCCGGGGTGCTCCAGCTTGAGGCGATGGCCCAGGCCGCCGGCATCCTGATCATCCGCTACAACGAATGGAAGCCGAAGCCCGCCTTTTTCATGAGCGCCGACAAGGTCAAGTTCCGCAAGCCCGTCCGCCCGGGCGACCAGCTCCGGATCCACGCGAAGCTCACCAAGGTCCGGGCCAACAAGATCGCGTTCGCCGAGGTCAACTGCTCGGTGGACGGGCAGTGCGTCTCGAGCGCGGAACTGATGATCGCGATCCTGGACGAGTCCGGCGACGCGTGACCCGCGGGCCGGCGGCCCTTAGTCTTCCCGCCGGGGACTACTTCCGGTAGACGCCGTCCGGGTCGAAGGCGCGCGTGGCCGTAAATTCCAGCTTCAGCGCGCCGGGCCCGTCCGGGTCGGCCCCGGCCGCGAGCTTGCGGTAGAAGCACGAACGGTAGCCGTTGTGGCACGCGCCGGGGCCGGTGTTCTCGACCTTGAGGAGCAGCACGTCCTGGTCGCAGTCGACATAGAGGTCCACGACCTTGAGCGCGTGGCCCGATTGCTCGCCCTTCACCCAGAGCTTCCCCCGGGAGCGGCTCCAGAAGGCGGCCGTGCCGGTGCGGATCGTGTGGGCGAGTGACTCGGCGTTCATGAACGCGAACATGAGGACCTCGTTGGTCGCGTGGTCCACGGTGATGCAGGGGATCAGCCCGTCCGGGCCGAACTTCGGCTGCAGGAGCGCTCCCAGTTCAACCTCCGGGGTTGTCGCGCGCGCGGGAAATGATGCGGGTTTGGCCATGGTCAGGTCGGGGGACGGTCGCCCAGTCTTCGCAGGTAATCGTACGTGTAAAGCCCGGTCCTGTGGCCGTCGCTGAATTCAAACCGCAGGGCGTAGTTTCCAATCTGCTCCCATCCGAGGACGCGCACGCCGGAGTAATCGGCCCGCCCGGCGCCGCCGTACTGGTTGCCGAACACGTCGCGCTCGCCCTGGGTCTCTGCGCTCGGGGACGCGCGGCGGAGGAGGTCATGGCGCAGGAAGGACTCGGCGCCGTCGCCCCACACAATGGCGACCTCGTCGCCGATCAGCTGGATGTTCGCGGGTGCCTGCATTCGGGTCGATGGATGGGCGGCAACATCGCTCCGGAGCCGACCGACAGCAAACCCGATTTGGCGCAGGAGCAGCCATGCCCTTGCCTTCGCGCGAGGCACGACATGGGAAAAGCCGAGAGCCCCGGAAAGGAGGCGCCGAGCGTCACCGCCGCGCGGCCGCCTCAGGTGCCGGGAGCCCCAGCGCCCTGAGGCATTCGGGATCCAGGGTCCGGCGCCCCTGTCCGTCCGTGCTGGCGACCCGGAACCCGCCGGCGTAGTCCCACATGCTCCAGCCCACCCCCTGCGCCTCGCACAGCTCGCGAACGTCGCGGATCCAGCGGTAGCGGCTGTCGGGAGGGGAAACGCGGGTGTATACCCCGAACTCGTTGCAGGTGAGGGGAACGCCGTGCGCGCGCCCCCAGCCGATCGCCAGGGCGAGGCGGGCCGCGATCCATTCGCGCGAGCCGTTGTATTCCGAGAGCACCTTCCGGGCCGCCGGATCCGTGAGCGCGGCGAGCTGGGCGGCCTTGCTCGCGGCATCGACGGGATAGACGACGCCGGAGAGCTCCTTCTCGCCCCCGTGGGTCCATGACGCTCCCTGGTGGGTCTCGGCCATCGGCTCGTAGAAATGGAAGTTGTAGACGACATTCGTGTCCGAAAGCGGCGAGAACCGCGCGAGCTCATCGACGCCGCTCCAATGGTTCGAGGTGACGATGATCGTGTGCCTCGGCGCGGCGGCCCGCATCGCGCGGAAAATGCCGCCCTGAACCCAGGTCCAGCGCTCGAGGGACATCTTGCCCGCGGGCTCGTTCATGGTCTCAAGGAAGACCCGCTCCGGGTCGCGGGCCGCCAGGTGGCGGCCCATGGCGCCCCAGAGCGCCGCCGCCTTCAGCGCCAGCGCGTCGTCGGTGCGCAGCCTGTCCTTCGTGTCCTCCCGCGCGTGCCAGTCGACGATCACCGCGAGGCCGGCCCCGAGGATGTGGTCGAGCGCCGCGTCAAAATCGGGAAGGAACTCCGGCCGCAGCGAACCGGGGTGGTCCTCGTCCATGAACATCTCGAATTCCACGGGATAGCGGACGTGGGTGAAGCCGGCGCCGGCAATGAGCGCCAGGTCTTCCGGCTTGTCATACGCGGCGAACCAATCGTGGGCGTACGCCCCGTTGTTCCTCGGAATCTGCGAGAACCAGTGCGACAGGTTCACCCCGCGCGAAAGGGCCGCGAGCCGTGCGGCGGGAACCCCGGCAGCCGGCTCGGCCGGCGCGGCGGGCGGTGCGGCGAACGCCGCGAGCGAGGCCGCCAGGATCGCCGCGGGGATGCGAGTATTGGGCATGGCTCCCATGGTGGAGGATCCGCGGGATCTGATCGAGACTCTTTGCAATTGCCCGGACGGGGGCGCGCTGCTAGCCGTTTCCGTCCCATGGGACGTCAATGGCTCCACGCGAAGCGCGCGATCGTCAACCTGAAGAAGGGCCAGGTCGTTGGAAAGTTGGTCAAGGAGATCACGGTCGCGGCAAAGCTTGGCGGCGCCGACCCCGTGGCCAACGCGCGGCTCTTCGCAGCGCTTGAAAAGGCGCGCAAGGCGAGCGTGACGCGCGACGTCATCGAGCGCGCCATCAGGAAGGGGGCCGGGGTAGGCGACGAGAGGCTGGTCCTTGAGCACGTCGTGTTCGAGGGCTACGCCCCCCACAAGGTGCCCCTCATCGTCGAGGTCTACACGGACAACCACCAGCGGACGGCGCCGGAGATGCGCTTCCTCTTCAAGAGGGGGGTGCTGGGGGGTGCGGGCAGCAACAAGTTCCTGTTCGACCACGTGGGGCTCGTCGAGGCGCACCATCCCGACGCGGCGTCCGATCTCGAGGCCGCCGCGATCGAGGCGGGCGCCAACGACCTCGAGGCGCTGACCCACCACCAGAACGACGACATCCCCGAGGGCCACGCGGGTGCCCGGTTCATCACCGACCGGACGGCGGTGCATTCCGTGTCCACGTGGCTGGCGCAGCACGGATGGTCGGTCGTGACGAGCGAGCTCGGCTACATCGCCAAGGCCTTTCCCGAGCTCGACGAGGCGGCGAGGGCCGACGTGGGGGAGTTCCTGCAGGCGCTCGACGACCATGACGACGTCCAGCGGGTGTGGGCGGCGGTCAAATGACCCCCCAGGCCGCCTGCGGCAACGGTTGACACGGGGGGGTGTTTTTCCCGATATGGGATCCGCAAACCGCACCCCCTGTGAACATCCTAATCGTCGAAGACGAAGCCACTTCGCGCGAGATGCTTCTGAGCATCCTCGAGTCGGAGGGTGATCACAAGATCCTGACGGCTTCGGACGGCGACGACGCGCTCAAGCTTATGGCGGATCCCCGCCACCCCTTCGACGTTGTGTTTCTCGACCTGATGCTTCCGTCGATCTCGGGCCTCGACCTGCTTGAGCGGGTGAGGGCCATACCCGCGTGCCGCTTTGTCAGGGTGATCATCTGCACGATCTCCACGGACAGCGCGACGGTCGTAAGGGCGGCCCGGCTCGGCGTGCGCCATTACATGGTGAAGCCCTGCGACAAGATACGCGTCCTGGAGCAGCTCAACATCATCAAGGCCGAGATCGCGGGCCTGCAGAAGATTGAGAGGCCCGAGGAGGCCGCGGTGCGGCTGGGGATCGACATCCCGGCGTACAAGGCGAAGGTCGGCGTGACCCTTGAATACATGGAGCGCTGGCTGACGAAGGCCAAGGCAGGCGCGCGCTCCTCCGACCGGCAGCAGCTTGCCGCCGACACCGGCCGCCTCAAGACGGACGCGCTTGACCTGGGCCTGCGCGAGGTGGGGCGCCGTTTCTCGACCCTCGAGACGAGGCTGTCCATCGAGCCCCAGGAGGAGGTGCCCGCGTCCAGGGCCATAGAGATCGCTTTCATCATGAGCCACCTCCACGGCGAGCTCAACCGCGTGCGCTCGGTGCTCAAGATCATCGCTCCGGACAAGCCCTTGTCGTGATTCGCTTCAGGGTCTCGTCGGCCGGCGTTTTGCTGGGCCTGGTCGCGGTGGTGGCGGCCCGCGGCGCGGAGACCCTGAGCGTCGCGGCAGCCGCAAACCTCACCTATCCGCTGGAGGCGCTGGATGCCGAGTTCGGGAAGTCACAGCCGGCGGTCGAGGTGACGACCGCTGTCGGCGCGTCGGGCAGCCTGGTTGCGCAGATAAGGAACGGTGCGCCCTTCGACGTGTTCCTCTCCGCCGACCTCCAATTCGCGGAGGCGCTCGTGAAGACGGGAAACGCCGATTCCAGGAGCCTGACGCCGTTTGCGGTCGGCCGGCTCGTGTTCTGGTCGGTGAAGCCCGGGGTCGATGTCTCCGACATTGCCGCGACCGTGCGCAGCCCGGCCGTGCGCGCGCTCGCCATCGCCAATGCCGACAGCGCCCCCTATGGCCGGGCCGCGCGGCAGGCGCTCGAGAAGCTTGGGCTCTGGGCCGACGCGCTGCCGAAGCTTGTCACCGCGGAGAACATTTCCCAGGCGGCCCAGTTTGTGGAGACGGGCAACGCGGATGCCGGCTTTGTCGCGCTCTCGTCGGTCGTGTCCCCGAAGCTCAAGGGGAGGGGTCGCTGGGCCGAGGTTCCCGCGGGACTCTACGAGCCGCTCACCCAGGTCGCGGTGATCACGCTTCACGGGTCGAAAAATCCGCAGTCGGCGCTCTATCTCGCGTTCCTTCGCGGCGAGGCCGCGCGCAGGATCCTCGAGGGTTTCGGCTACGGGATCCCGGTGCCCGCGGCCCGCGACAGCCCGTAGGTACGCTCAGGGCGACTTTGACGTGTAGAGCGCCACGAGGGCGGCCCCGATGGACTGGGAAAGCTCGCCCAGCTCGGAGGCCGCGAACTTGATCGTCGCGCGCTGGGAGGGCCAGAGGTAGGGCAGTGCCGTCTCCCGCAGGACGTTGATGTACCGCTCGCGGAATTTGGCCGTGGTGGACTCGTGGTCCATGAGGCCTCCGCCAATCACGACAAACCCGGGATCGAGCGCCAGGCACAGCGAGGCCGCGTGCAGGCCGAGCGCCCTGGCCTGGAACTCAAATATCTCCATGGCCAGGGGATCCTCCTTCTGCGCGAGTCCGCGCAGCGACATGGCCTTTTCCTTCGCCGGGAGCGCCGACCGCGCGAGCTCGTGGTTCGGGTGGCGCTTGAGCATCTCCTCAAGGAGGAGCGGCAGGCCCGACAGGGTGGTGTAGGTCTCGACGCATCCCCACGTCCTGCCGCAGCCGCAGGGGAAGGGCCTCATCCCGAGCAGCTGGAGCGGGGCGGGCATGTGCGCCGCCTCCATCCCCGAGAGCGTCTCGCCGTCAAGGGGGAGCCCGTTGGTATCGATGTACGCGCATCCGAGCCCGGAGCCCGGCGCAAGGAGCAGGACGGACGCCTTCTTGCCGGCCCGCACGAGCTTTGCCTCCGCCACGCCCCCGAACTTTCCGTCGTTCCCAACCGAGAGGGGAATGGCGCGGCCCGCCGCCTCAGCGAGCGCGCGGCCGTAGTCCTGGTGGAAATTCCATCCGTCGAAGCTGGCGGGAAGATTTGCCGCGCGTCCGAGGACGCCGTAGCGCTGGTAGGGGCCGGGAATCGCGAGTCCGACGCCCCGGACCTGGTCCCACGTGAGCTTGTTCTGGGCGAGGAATCCCACGACGCCGTTCACCCATCCCTGGACCACGGCTTCCGTCCCGTTCTGGGAGTTCGTTGCGCTCTGCAGGAGCTTCATCGAGACCATCGAGCCGTCCGCCCACACGCCCCCCGTCTTGGATGTCGTTGCGCCGCTGTCGGAGCCTATGAAAACGTCTTGGGATGGGGTCATCGGGGTCACGGGAAATCACAACACGCAGCGGACCAACTGCAAGTCCGCAGGGAACGCGGCAGCAAATCAGGGGAAACCGTTTGCTACGGGAGCGATGATGGTGCCCTATGCAGGCGCCATGGTGTCGCCTGCCGCTCCCTCCGAATTCGACCTGACGGTCCGGGTGGGCTGCAGCCTGGCCTATGAGGTCACGGGAACGGCCTCGCTGCTGCTAAACGTGAAGCCGAGGCCCGACCGCCACCACGTCGTGCTCTCCGAGGCGCTCACCATGGGGAACAACCTGCCTGCGGAGGAGTTTACCGACAGCCACGGCAATCCCTTCTACAGGGTGACCCTCGCTCCCGGCAGCAACTTCTTCAGGCACGACGCCATCGTCGCGGTCTCGTCGAAGCCGGACAATCACGACCTCGGCGACGCGGCGCCGCATACGCCGGGCGACCTGCCGCCCGCCGTGCTGCGCTACACGCTTCCCAGCCGGTACTGCGACTCGGACAAGCTGGTCAATTTTGCCTGGGAGAAATTCGGCACTGTCGAGCACGGCTGGCCGCGGGTGCAGGCCATCAGCCGCTGGGTGCACGAGAACATCGAGTACCGCTACCTTTCCGGGCGCGGCGACATCTCGGCCTGGGATGTCCTGCAGCGCGGTTACGGGGTATGCCGCGACTTCGCGCACCTCGCCATCGCCCTGAACCGCACGTTCAACCTTCCCGCGCGCTACGTGACCGGCCACCTGCCGGACATCGGGTTCCCGGACCCCGACAACCACATGGATTTCCACGCGTACGCCGAGGTGTACCTCGGCGGAAACTGGTTCACGACCGACGCGCGCTTCTTCGTGCCGCGCATCGGGCGGATCATGGTCTCGTGCGGGCAGGACGCCGTGGACGGCGCATTCTCGACCATCTACGGGGGCGCGACCCTCACGTACTTCCAGGTCTGGGCCTACCAGGTGGCGCGCGGTTCGGTGGGCGTCGGCGACCCGCTCGATTTCTCGGTGCGCCTCGACAACCAGTGGGCCGTGCAGATGGAACGGGCCCGCTGACGGCGCCGCCTACCGGGCGTTGCCGAGCAGGCTGAGGCGGTAGGTCGAACTCCACTGCGCCGCGGGCGAGACCGTGAGGACCAGCTCAAAGGCTTCCGCGGGGACCGATGGCAGCACGGACCGCACGCTCGGGCCGGCCAGGTTCCTGCCCGCATCGACCGACGGGAAGGCCCAGAGGGCGAGCCTGGCCGACGAGTCGCCCGCGAGCAGCGTCACCTCGACCTCGCCCGCGGGCAGCGCACCGGGGGAGTCGTTGAGCAGCCAGATTTCCGCGGAAAAAACCTCCCCGGGGCGCCACTGGAATCGCGCGATGCGCGCGCTCGCCAGCACCGGCCGGCACGCCAGCCGCGCCGCATGGTAGGCGGGCTTGGGATTGGCGGGCCAGTTGACGATGCTGTTGCTGGCGGCGCTCGGCCACGGCTCGTTGAAGCACCAGTTGAGCGCCATCGAGCAGCCCGGCTTCTGGCGCCGCGCCTCCTCAAAGATCGCCTGGTAGCCTGCGCATTGGAGCCATGATCCCCTCGCGACCAGGGTCTCGAGGTCGCCGGCCGGCCCGAAATAGTGCTCAAGGGTCGCCATACACAGCCACGAGGTCGGGTCGGCCTCCCACGCGCCGAACGCGTGGTGCGTCTGCCAGCTGGTGCCGGGCAGCGGCGGCCAGAGCTCGGCCCTGGGGATGAATGTCTTCAGGTACGCCACGGGGGACGGTCCCGGGCACCCGAATTCCGAGTAGGCCGTATTGCGGGCCTGCTGGAATATCTCGAACACCTCGCGCCCCCTCTCGTCGCGAAACCTGTAGTCGCCGTGCCCCATGCCGTCGACGGGGGCGGTGGGGAGGAAGGGCGTGCCCGGGTCGAGATCGTAGCAGTTGCGGTTGAGCAGCCGTATCGGCAGGGACTGGTCCGTCATCCCCGACCACGCGTTGAAGAGCTCGTTTCCGCCGCCCCAGATGCCGAGGCACGGGTGCTGCCGCAGGCGCCGGATGATGGAGCGCGATTCCTGGTCGAGGACGCGCAGATAGGCCGGCTCGTCGGGATAGCAGTTGCACGACAACGGGAATTCCTGCCACACGAGCAGGCCGAGTTCATCGCACTGGTCGAAGAACGCCTCCGGGTTCACGGCCGCGCCGCCCCATCCGCGCAGCAGGTTGAAGTTCGCCTCCCTCGCGAGCCGCAGCAGGGGCCGGAGCGTGTCGGCGGTGATCGTGCCCGGAAAGATCTCCGCGTTGACCCAGTTGGAGCCCTTGGCAAAAATGACCCGGCCGTTCAGCTCCACGGTCACGGGGGGATGGCTGCGCGAAATCGGGAACCCCGACGGATGACTCCACCCGCCCTCGGGCATGACGAGGCGCACGCGCCGGAAACCCACGCGGCGCCGGTAGGCGTCGCCCCCGCTAGCCGCGACTTCCAGCGTGTAGAGGTGCGGCTCCCCGTGGTCGTGCGTCCACCAGAGCCTGGGCGCGCGAAGCGAGGCACCCGCCGAGTCACTGCCGGCAACCGCCGCGCCCTCCTCGTCCAGCAGGCGCCACCGGGCCAGCGCGGTGCCCCCCTCGCCCTCGACGGAAACCGTGAGGGCGGCATTCGAAAGGTCGTCGCTCAGGGCATAAGCGAAATCCACGTGGCGCAGGTGCGCCGCCGGGCGGACGATGAAGCCGGTGGCGGCCCAAAGCCCGAGCGGAATCAGCCGGGGATGCCAATCCCAGCCGTAGCTGACGGCCGGCTTGCACACATGGCTGGCCTGCGTGCGGTCCGGCGGCGCCCCCGGGCGCTTGGGCGCCGGGAGGATCAGGATTTCAAGCTCCGTTCCCGGGACGCAGTCCGAGACGTCCAGCTCGAAGGGCGTGAACAGGCCCTCGCGCCGGAGCACCGTATGGCCCGCGAGGCGCACCTCGCACGCATAGTCGACGCCCCCGCACGCAAGGACCAGCTGCTCCCCGGCGGCCCGATGCGCCTCGGGCACATGGGTGCGGTAGAGCCAGTGCAAGTCCTCCAGCTTGTCGTAGAGGGCCACGTTCTTGCCAAAGGCAAGGTCGGGCAGCCCGCGGGCGCGCGCCCAGTCAAGCTGGACCGCGCCGGGGACGGTTGCCGGAAACCAGCCGCCGGGCACGGCATCGCGGTGATCCAGCCGGCAGAGCTCCCATGCCACCTCGACGTCGCGCCAGGCGGGGCGGATCGGGAGGGCGCCCCCGCCGTTCATGAAAAGGCGGCGAAGCCGTGCTCGCGCCCGAATTCCAGGCACTCGGCCGACGAGCGCACGCTGTCCGAGCAGCTTGGATGAAGGAGCGAGGTGGCGGCGGCGCAGACGCCGAGCTCGAGCGCGCGCGCCATCGGCCACGCCTCGTGCACGCCCCAGAGGACGCCCGCGGCGAGCGCGTCGCCCGCTCCGGCGGAGCCGCCGACGAGCGCCGGCCGAATACAGACCGCGGGCTGCCACACGAGCCCTCCGTCGCTGGAGCACGCGCACGCCCCCTCCGGAAAATGCACGACGCTCCATTGGCGCACGCCGCATCCGATGAGCGCCTTCGCCACAGCCTCGACCGCCCCGCGGTCGAGCGTGGGGCCCCGGCCCAGGGACAGCCCGGTGAGCTTCTCGGCCTCGTCGTCATTCACGAAGAGCAGGTCGACCTCGGGCAGGACGGCCAGCGCCGCTCGAAAGCGCTCCGCCGGCGCGCTCACGCAGTCGAGCGACGTCTGGAGGCCGGCGGCGCTCGCGCGGCGCAGCACGTCGCGCGCCGCCGGGGCCCCGTCCGGGCCTGGCGCGTCGAGCGCGTCGAGGAGGAGCATGTAGCCAAGGTAGAAGATGCGCTCCCGGGCCCGCTCGAAGTCGAAATACTCCGGCCCCAGGCGGGCGTTCGCCCCGCGGTGGTGGAAAAACGTGCGCCGGCCGGTTCCGCGCACCGTCATGACGTCGGTGTAGCCCGTGGGGGTTCCGGACAACGTCCGCAGCTGCGCGACGTCTATCCCCAGTTCCCGGCAGTCGGCCAGCACGGCGCGGCCGTCCGCGTCGTCCCCCACGAGCCCTATTCCCGCGAGCGGGAACGGGGCGCCAAGCTTTGCCAGGTCCTTGAGCACGTTGTAGGGGCCGCCGCCGTTGCCGACGGCGTTCCCCACGATGCTGACGAGCCCGTCCTGCTCGGGCCACGCGTCGACCGTCTTCACGTGGTCGCGTATCCAGTTGCCGCCCGCGAGGATTCCGGAGCGCATGGGGGATCAGTCGCCTTGGATGCGCACGGCCGCGGACTCGTCCTCCTCGATCCCGGGGAAACGGCCGACGGCCGGGTCGAGGAAGAAGTTGTCCCTCACGTCGTCGTTGGCGGTGGACACCTCGCCGATGATGCACTCGCTGCTGGCGGGCCAGAACGAGTGCCAGATTCCGGGCACGAGCGTGACCCGGGAGCCGGCATGCAGGACGAAGGCCACGCCGGTGCGGATCTCCGCGGGCGCGCCGTCGATGCGGGCAAGGAACGCGCTCGGCTGCGCCGCGCCCGGCACCGGCTTGTCCGGCCAGAGCTGGAGGGTGAGCTTGCCCGAGCGGCAGATGATGTCCTCCTTCTTCCTGGCGTGCGTGTGGCAGGGCGTCGCCTGGTCGCGGCGCGCGAACATGAGCTTCTCGCAGTACTCGGGCTCGCTCGCGAGGATGACGAGCGTCAGGCCGTTGCGGCCGAAGTCGCCGAGGCCGAAGTCGGTTATGTCCCACCTCGGGCGGGGCGGCAGCGCCCAATGGTGGCGGCCGAAGCAGGCGAGGGCGTCGCGGTAGGCCTGGTTGACGACGGAGCGCTTCATGCGGCGGCGGGGTCGGGGACGGGCGCGACCGACTGCTCGCGCTGGCTGGCGAGCGCGGCGGCCCAGATGCCGTGCTGGGCGACGGCTTCGTCGGGCGTCGCGCAGCCGAAGCGCTTGCCGAGCAGGCCGGCGCGCTCGCAGAGGAACGCAGCCCACATCTGCATCAGGATGTCGGGGAAGCCCGGCTCGAAGATCGAGCCTGTGATGGCCTTGAAGGCCATGTCGAACCCGAGGTCCGTCTTTTCCCACCACTGCTCGCTGTCGCGCCGGTAGGTCCAGAGCGTCTTGGGCTCCTTTGTGGAGAAGCGCACACCGCGGTCGGTGCCGTGCGCCTCGAACAGCCACGTATTGGTCTCCGTGGGCGCCATGCGCTTCATTTCCAGCGACATGGGCACCGGCTCGCCGTCGATGTCCACGGTGGCGTGCAGGTGGGCGTTGTCCCAGGTGTCGCAGGGGACCGAGCCGCCCTGGCCGTCCGGGCGCGTCCGGTAGATCTTCTGAAGCTGGGCATAAAGGCGCGCGGGCCTCCAGCCGAGGCGCAGCGGCAGGTGGGCGACATGGAGGCCGAGGTCGTTCATGACGCCGGCCTCGCCGCAAAAGCGGTTCTGCCTCTTCCAGCCTATGGGCTTGGCGGGGTCCAGGTCGCTCGAGTGGAGAAACGCCGACCGGATCCCGATGATGCGGCCGAGATTGCCCGACGCGGCGAGCGTGAACGCGCGCTGCGCGCCCGGAAGAAAGGGAAACTCGGACGACACCCGCACGAAGCGCCCGAGCCGCGCGCCCTCGTCGCGGATGCGCAGGGCTGCGGCGAGGTCGATGCCGAAGGGCTTCTCGGCAAGGAGATCCTTCCCGGCCCGGAGCACGTCGGAGTAAATGGCCTCGTGCAGGTGGTGGGGCACGGCGACGTAGACGACGTCGATGTCGGGCCGGGCAAGGAGAGCCCGGTGGTCGGTTTCGAGGTGCCTCACCGTCGGCACCTGCCGGAACCAGTCGAGGGCCGCGGCGCTCACGTCGCACACGGCGGTGAGTTCCGGCCGCACGGGGCAGTCGAGGAGCGCGAACCAGCGGCCGAAGGCGCTGGCGACCTCGCGGCCCATCAGGCCCGCGCCGATGACGCCGACGCGGACCGGAACCCCGGGGGATGGCGGGGGTGCGCTCACCTGAGGAACGCGAGGGCGGCCTCCGGGGTGGCCCCCTCGTGGACGACGGCCATGAGCGCGCGGGTGATCTTCGCCGGCTGCGGGTGCTGGATTATGTTTCGGCCGTAGACGATGCCGGACGCGCCCTGGTTGAGGAGCTCGGCGGTGCGGGCGAGGATCTCGGCCTCGGAGGCCCTCCCGCCGCCGCGCACGAGCACCGGCACGCCGCCGGCGGTCTCGACGACCCTGTGGTAGAGCGAGATGTCGCTGGTGGGGTCGGCCTTGATGATGTCGGCCCCGAGTTCCACGGCCTGGCGCACGAGGGGGATGATCTTGGCCGGGTCGCCGTCGACCCCGTAGCCGCCGGCCTCCGGGTTGGGCTGGAACACGAGCGGCTCGACCATGAGCGGCATCCCGAAGCGGTCGCATTCGGGCTTCAGGCGCACGATGTTGCTGATGCACTGCTCGGCGAGCCCGGGCTGGTCGGGAATGCAGAACAGGTTCACGACGACGCAGGCCGCGTCGAGGCGCACGGCCTGCACGACGGGCTCCTCGATCATGCGCGAGAAGAGGGACCGGGGGAGGCGGGTGCCATAGACGTTGGCGACGTCGGTGCGCAGGACGAGGGCCGGCTTGCCGCGCGCGGGGATGCCTTGGAGGTGGTGGGCCTGGCCGACGGTGAGCTGGATGGCGTCGGGCGCGGCCGCGGCGAGCGCCGCGACGGCGTCCGGGAGGTTCTCGATGCCGGCGAGGAAGGATCCCTCGTTGAAGAAGCCGTGGTCGATCGCCACGTCGAAGCAGCGCCCCGTCCGCGGATTGAACAGGCGATTGAGCCGGGCGGCTTTCATCGGGGCGGGGCGGCGTGGACGCGCACCTGGGCCGCGGTGAGCGCGGCCCGCTCGTCGAGCGAGAGCGCGCGGTCCGTGACGACGTCGGTGAAGGCGCCCCAGGGCGCGTAGCGAAGGGCCGAAGGGCGGCCCCATTTCTCCGAGTGCGCGACAAGGATCCGGCGCCGGGCGCGCCGCAGCGCCTCCGTCTTGACGGCGGCCTCGGCCACCTCGGTCGTCGAGGCCCCCGATTCGGCGTCCAGGCCCGACGCCCCGACGACCGCGACATCGAAGCGCAGGTTCTCGAGCCAGCCCTGGGCCAGCCCCCCGGTGAGGGCGAGGCTCACGGGGCGTACCTCGCCGCCGATCGCGCTGACGGTGGCCCGGGCGTCCCCGGCGAGGGCCAGCAGCGGGACCGAGTTGGTGTAGATGCGAAGCCCGGGGAGCTCGAGCAGGGCGCGGCCGACCTCAAGGCAGGTCGTGCCGGCGTCGACAAAGACGGTCCCCACCTCGGGGACCAGGGCCGCGGCCGCCCGTCCGATGCGCACCTTGGCGGTGACGGCCCTCTCGGACTTTCTGTGGTAGGGCGGCTCAACGAGCGAGAAATCGTGCGGAAGCAGGGCGCCCCTGGTGCGCATGGCCAGGCCGGCGCCGGAAAGCTCCGTCACGTCGCGCCGCGCGGTCGCCGCCGAGATTCCGAGGCGCGAGCAGATCTCGGCCGCGGTCACGCGGCCCCGTTCCCCGAGAATGCGCAGGATCTGGCGGTGCCGTTCGGGAGCGAGCATCCCGGATTCATACCGGGGCCGGGAAGCGCGAGGCAATCGCAATGATCGCGATCGCTCACTTCGCTCACGATCGCTAATCGCTGGTTTTCGCCGCCTCCGTGTACCTGAGCTCCTTCACCGCGATCGCGCCCGCCGCCACCTTGAGGAAGGGCTTGCCGTCCGCCACGCCGACCGTGCCGTAGCCCGTGGCCGTGGAGATGAAGCTCCGGAAATCCCCGCGCACCGCGGGCTGGACATGCAGCACGCCGTCGACCGCGTCGTAGCGCGCGCCGCTGAGCGCCTGGATGAGCCCGTACGAGGCCATGGCGCGCGCGTACCAGTGGCCCCACTCATACTCGTCGAACGGATTGCGCGCCCTGCCATCGTAGCGTGCGCGGCAGGCGCGGACGACCTCCAGGCCCTCGCCGACAAGCCCCATCAGGATCATGTGCGAGGCCGCCTGGTATTCGATGCCGGTCCAGACCTCGTTGGAATACACGAAGGGCAGGGAAGGCATGTCGCCGCGCGGCCACGAGCAGAGAAGCAGTCCGCCCTCGTGGCCGTTGGCGTAGGTTGCGCGCTGGGGATTGGCATGGTCCGCGAGGTCCCGCCTGAAGTTGTGGCGGTGGACGGCCTTCAGGTGGCTGCGCACCCTCTCGCGGTCGAGCACCTGGCCGACCCCGCAGGCGAGGGCGAGCCAGCAGCCGAGGACCCCGTCCGAAAGGCAGCCGGCCCCGTATTGGTACTTCGGGCCCTCCTTCTCGAGCAGCGCCGCCGCCTCCGTGGAGTAGTACTCCCCGTAGAACTTCCCCGCGGCCTCGACCTTCGCCCTCAGGTTCTTCCACTCCACCCGCTGGAAGTAGTATTCACCGTTGAAGAGCTGCCCGTTGATGAGGGGGGTTCCGCGGGCGAGCAGCTCCTCGTACAGGGCAACGTCCTCCCCCAGGGCGCGCCCCATCGCCGCCGCTGCGGCGAGGGCGCCGGCGTAGAAGCTCGATATCATGCCGTTCGGCCCCCAGAACTGGATGTCGTAGGTGTTGTGCTGCGGCTCGACCGGCCAGCCCTTGTGCTCGGGGTCCCAGGTGCCGATGCAGTAGTCCAGGCTGACGCGCACCTTCGGCCAGATCCCGCGCAGCCAGGCGGTGTCGCCGCTGATCCGCCACTCGCGGTGGACTTTCATGATGCCGCCGAGCTGGCCGTCGGCCGCAGCGTAGAAATCGTGCGCCGAGGGCTGGATCGGCAGGGCGACCCGGAAATTCTGGTGGCCGCGCTCGTCCTGGCCGACCGTGAATTCGGTCTCGCGCAGGGTGCGCTCGAGCGACGGGAAAAGGTGCGCGATCGACTGGGCGTAGTTCCAGACATGGGTGCAGGTCCCGGGGCCCTGCGCGTTGTCCTCGTCGCAGCCCTCCCATCCCCAGAGGCGCCCGTCGGCCTGGCGCAGCACCGTCGACGATTTCAGGATGCTCAGGTTGGCCGCGGCCGCCTCGACGGCCTCGGGCGGCAGCGTCGAGTCGAAGAAGCAGTCGGAGAAGCGCTCCGTCCGGCGCCGGAGGTCCATGTATTGGGCGGCCCAATAGGCCGCGAGCTCGTCGATTCCGGCAAAACGGCCAGCGTACCACGGCCGGTAATAGTCGGACGGGGTGCCGGCGCCGACAACCGGGGGGACCACGTCGCGCAGCCGGGTCCTCGGGGCATACCAGGCCAGGCGCAGCCGAAGGGTCTTGATCTCGCCGGGACGGATCTGGAACGGAACGAAGAGCGACGCTCCCGTCGGCAGCTTGCCCTCGGCCGGGACCTGGCGGTCGTAGGCCGCGCCCTGCTCGATATCGCGCCAGGCCATCGTCTGCGGGTCGAACCAGTTGCCCCGAAACCAGGAAAGGTTGACCTTGACCGCCGGGTCGTCGACGGCGAAGGCGCACCAGGCCTCCTCCTGCCCGGCCGACGGCCACGCCCCGCCGTAGAGGACAAACCCGCCGGGGATGCCGCGGGCGCCCCGCGCGGGCACCGGCCCCTCCTGCCATTCGTCCATGATCGCCGGCACGAAATTGCGCACGTTGAACGAGAACACCGCGTCGAGCACGTCGTCGCCGGCGTTCGTGAACGCATATTCAAGGCCCGCGACGGGCAGGCTCGAGTTATCGGCGTCGCCGGGCTCGAACGGGCTCCACCCGGTTATGCGGGCCGTGACCGGCAGGGCCGGGTCCGACAGCTCGACCCGCGCGAAGGGAAACTGCGCGCGAAACGTCGCCCGGTCGAACCGCGGCAGGCCGAGCCCCATCGGCCCGCCGCCGGTCGCCGCGTGCTTTCGCTCATAGAGCTTCCACTTGGGCACCGGTCCCTCGAGCACCCGGGCGATCTTCGCCGGGCCGCCGATCGAGATGGCCGCGAACAACCCCGGCTGGTTTTGAAGCATCGGCCGGTCCCTTATCGAGACGTTGGTGAGCCCGCCGCCGCCCTCCAGGCACATCATCCCGGCGCCCAGGCCGCCCATGGGGAAGGCGATCTGGTCCAGCTGGTCGCCCGTGAACGCGGTGTCGGGGCCCCTGGGCACAGCGGAGGGCGCGGCGGAGGGGGCAGCGGGCTCGGCGGCCCGCGCGAGCGAGGCCCCGGCCGCGATCGCGCCGAGGGTCCCCACCGAGCTGCGGACGAATTCGCGGCGGGCTATGAGTCTGTCGGGCATGCTCTGGTGTGCCGCCGCCTCGGCCGCCTCAATGCGCGACTTCCATGTGGTAGGCGTAGACGCCGTCGACGAACTTGCCGTGGTCGACGGCGGGGACGAAGACGCAAGCGCGGCGCAGCGCGTCGCCGAGCGGGCCAACCATGGCCGGCGGCAGGTCCTCCGGCTTCACCGCCACGTCGGTCACCTTGCCGTCGGCGCCGACCTGGATCGCGGCGTCGATCTGGAAGATCTTCCTCTGGCGCAGCCCGTCGGCCATCAGGGGGTTGCCCATGAGAAGCGGGTCGCTCTTCCCGCTCGCATAGGCCACGGGCTGGACCGCGTGCATGTAATGGGCCCGGGCCTGCCAGCCATGGGGGTTGTCCGGGCGGACGTGCTCGAGGAGCCCGCGCGCCTGGTCAAATATCGCCTTCACCTGGATCTCGTTTATGGCGTCGGGGCCGAACAGCGGGAGGCCGTCGCGGGTCATGAAGAGGATGCCGTAGGAATTCGTGGGCGTCATCTTCCGGAGGGTGTCCATCTCGACTTGGCGCCTGAAATCGGTGACCACCCAGCCGCCCTTCATGCTCGTGGCCATGAAGGTGTGCTGGGCCGGGGTCTCCAGGACGCCGAACAACACCCCCTGGACCATGCCGGGGTAATCCTTCTGCAGCTTCTCGAAGAGCTCGGGCGTGGACTTGCCGATCATGTCCCACGCCTCGCTCTTGTCGTTGTTCGCATAGAACACCATGTAGTATTCCGGCTCGGGCAGGCCCTTCATGTCGTCGGAAACGAGGTGGTCGCCTTGATACATGAGCACGCGGCCCAGAAGGTCCTGGGTGATCTTGCTCTTGCCCTGGCGCCATTCCGAGGCCCTCCCCGGCACCTCCTTCAGCCCCTGGTAGAATCGCACGCAGTCCTCGGGGGAGAGGACGCTCAGGGGCACCATCGTGCCGTTGCTGAAGAGCGCCAGCGGCCCCAAGAGGGCGGCCGGCTCGGCCTGGAAGGTGTTGCCTTTGACATCTTTCCATTCCTCCGTCTTGGCGAGGGCCGGGGCCGCGCCGCAGCATGCCGCAATCAGGGTGCCGATTCCAAGGAAAGCCGATTTCCGTGTCATACGTGGGGTTGAGTCCATCGTTAGACGGGCAAAAATCCGGGCACAAGAGGCAAATTCGACCCATCCGGGCCAAATCCCCGATTCTGGCGCGAGACCGTGGACCCGCTGCTCGAGCCAAGTGGCCGGCGCGAAACGCAACCGCCGAGCGGTTACGCCTGCGCGCCGGCCATACTAGGCAACTTCAGTCACAAGCTCGGGGTGCAGCAGTTTGTTCACTGCCTGCAGAAGCGCTTCAACCTTGAAGGGCTTGAAAAGGAATGCGCCCGTGAACTGCCTCATCTTGGACTCGCCGCCGCTGCTGGAGAGCCCGCTCATGGCGAGGATCTTCACCATCGGGTTGAGATGCTGCACGATGTTGGCGAGGATGGCGCCGTCGAGGTTGGGCATGCTCATGTCGGTCACGACGACGCTGATCTCGCTGCTGCGCGAGGCGAAGAGCGCCACCGCCTCGGAGCCGTCGCCTGCGATCAACACGCGATAGCCGTGGCGCGAGAGAATCGCGGCCGTGATGTCGCGAATCTGGGCCTCGTCGTCCACGATCAAAATGAGCTCTCCGTTGCCGCGAACCGCGCTGGGGCGGACCGGGTCTAGGTGGCCGATCTTTGCGGGTATCTCCGCGGCGGGCAGGTACACCCTGAACGTGGTGCCCCGGCCGGGCTGGGTCTTCAGGCTGATGAAGCCCCTGTGGTGCTCCACGATGCCGCGCACCGTGGAAAGGCCAAGCCCGGTGCCCTTGTCGGCGTCCTTGGTGGTGAAGAAGGGCTCCCAGATGTGTCCGAGCGCCTCGGGGGGAATGCCCGTGCCCGAATCCTCGACGTGGAGGACGAGCCAGGCGCCCGCCATCGCGCCCTCGATCTTCTTCGCGGCGCGCTCGTCCAGCAGGCAGTTTTCCGCCTTGAGGCTGAGCACGCCGCCCGAAGGCATCGCGTCCCGGGCGTTGACGCAGAGGTTGAGGAGCACCTGGTGAATCTGGGTCGGGTCCGCCATGATGGGCCAGAGGTCGGCCGGAAAGTCGTCCACCAGGCGGATGTTCTTCGGGAACGTCTCGCTGATCACGCTCGTGGTCTCCTGCAGGAGGTGCTTGACCTCCACGAGCTGGTGCCCGCCTCCCACGCCCTGCGCAAAGGTCAGGATCTGGCGCACCAGGTCGACGCCGCGCTCGGCGCTCTTCTCAAGGGAAGTGATGATGCGCAGGTCGTCGGGGTTGGTGGCGTGCTCGCGCAGGACCGGCGCAGCCAGAATGATCGGGGCGAGAACATTGTTGAGATCGTGGGCGATCCCCGAGGCGAGCATGCCTATGCTTTCCAGCCGCTGGGCCCGCAGAAATTGCTCGTCCAGGCGCTTCTTGGCCGCGAAATCCGGTCCGACGTCGGGGCGGGCCTTGGGACGATCGGAATCGTTGCGGATGAGTGTGGCGCTCATTTCCATGGCGGGGGGACTGCCGGGATTCCGGTACGGATGGAGCGCTCGCCACCCACGCTGAGGCCACTGGCGCGAACGGCTTCCGGGTTGAAGCCTTCGACCAATGGATTGTGCTGTGAGCGGATCTCTTCCATTTGAGGCCGCAAACTAATGGCGGTGGTGTGGGAATTCTACGACGATTTCTACGTTTTTTTACGTATTTATGATCCTTTCCCTTGGCCGTCAGGTATTTGTTGTGAGCAAGCTTGAGGTCGATCCACACAGTTGCTACAGTCCTCCCGTGAAAATCGTAATCGTCGAAGACCATTTGATGATTCGAGATGTCGTGCGAAAGGTTTGCAGCTCCGAGTTTGGATATACCGTTGTCGGCGAGACGGATTCGGGCGTGCAGGCCGTCGAGATGATTCTGAAGCACAGGCCGGACGCCGTCGTCCTCGACCTGTCGCTTCCCGACATGGACGGTTTCAATGTCGCGGATCGCGTTCTCAAGGCCATTCCGAACCTGCGCATCCTGATGCTCTCGTCCCATTGCGACGACTACACCCTGTTCCGCGTCGAGAAGTCGGGGGTGCACGGCTTCATCGACAAGAACTCCAACACGATCGAGATCCTGCGGGACGCGCTCGCGGCCATCTCGGCCGGGCGGATCTATTTCTCGCAGGCGTTTCAGGCGGCCCGCATGGCGCGCCGGTCCGATCCCCGGTCATTCATCAAGGTGCTCTCGGACTGGGAGCGCGCGATCCTGTCGCTGATCGGCCAGGGGCTGAACGACGACGAGATAGGCGAGCGCCTCAATCTTTCGCCCCGGACGGTGCAGACCCATCGCAGCAACATTCTGCGCAAGCTCGACCTCAAGGGCACCCCGAAGCTGATCGCCTTCGCCATCGAGAACGGGTTCACACAGGTGCAGTCGAAGCACGGATCGATTCCAGTTTATACCTGAACGCGGCGAATTCGCGCTCGAAGTCGTCGAAGAGCTGCTGGATCTTGTCGGGGTGGACGTTGCCGGCGCTCTTCTGGAGCTCCAGGGCCAGCTGGCTCAGCCGCTCGTATTTCACCACGCTGCAATGCGAAAGGAGCCTGTGCGCGATGCGGTGGATCTCCTCCGACTCGCCCGTGGCGATGATATTGCGCGCATTGACGCGGTCGGCGTCGAATGCGGCCAGGAACCGGTCGATCTGGATGCTGAGGCCCTCCAGCGTCTCGTCGCCGAGGAAGCGGAGCATGTCGAGGTCGATCTCCTTGGGAGGCTCGAGGGTGATGCTCTGCGAGCGGACCTCGACCGACGCCGCCGTGCGCATGGGGCCGCCCAGGTCGCGCAGCGCCTCGGCGATCTTGTCCGGCGTGATCGGCTTGGAGATGAACGCGTCCATGCCGGCCTGCAGGCAGGCCTCCCTGTTGAAGTCGGCGGAGTAGGCGGTGGTGGCGATGATGATGGTGCGCTGGGTGGAGGGCTCGACAGCGCGGTAGCGCGTCGCGACCTCGGTGCCGATCAGGCCGGGCAGGTTCCAGTCCAGGAACGCCACGTCGTAGTGGGTGGCCTTCATCCGCTCGAGGGCCGCCAGCCCGTCGTTCACGACGTCCGACTGGATGTTGAGCTTTCTCAGCATGGCCTGCATCGCGACGACGTTGTAGTCGATGTCCTCGACGATGAGCGCGCGCAACGGCGCGGGCCGCGCGGAGACCGGGGTCGTGTCCTTGACCGTCTCCCGGTAGGCCACGAACGGGATCTCGGCCCAGAAGCAGGAGCCGTCGCCCGGCGTTGAGTCCACGCCGACCCTTCCCCCCATTTTTCCCGCAAGAAGCCGGCAGACCGCGAGGCCGAGCCCCGTGCCGCGGATGTTGCCGGTGCGGGCCGACTCGAGGCGGGTGAACTTGGTGAAAAGCGTGGCGATCTCCGCCTCGGTCATCCCCGAGCCATGGTCGCGCACGTAGAACCGGACGCGATCATGCAGCCCCGCGGACGCGCCGACAACGATCGGCTTGCCGGCTCCGAACTTGAGCGCGTTGGTGAGGTAGTTGAGCACGATCTGCTGCACTCGGGCCGAGTCGCCCACGAGCTGCTCGGGCACCTCCGGCGCGATCGAGAAGGTGATGGTGCTTCCCTTGGACTGCGCGTCCATCGTGACCATCGCCACGCATTGCTCGAGGAGGACGCGCATGGAAAACGGGGCGGATCGCAGCTCCATCTTCCCCGCCTCGATTTTCGAGAAATCGAGCACGTCATCCACCAGGGTCGCCAGGAGCGTGGCGCAGCTGTTGATGGAATCCGTCAGGTAGCGCTGCCGCTTGTCGAGCGTCGTTTCCTCGAAGGCGATGGCGAGGCCGAGTATGCCCGAGATGGGGTTGCGGATCTCGTGGCTCATGTTCGCCAGGAACTCCGACTTGGCCTCGTTGGCCTTCTCGAGCTGCTCGGTCTTTTTCCGGACAAGCGCCTCCAGGCGGGCGTTCTGCCTGCGCAGGAACGCGAGGCGCCATTGGAAGGCCCCGAATACGCCCGCAGCCACCAGCACGCCGAACACGATCAGGGCGGGCGCGGTTTTGTACCACGGAGGCAGCACCGTGAATCTCCAGGCCGTGGCGGGGCTCACGAGGCCGGCGTCGTTGATCACGCGCACGTCAAACTCATAGCTGGCGTCGCGGAGCCCGGCCAGGTCGAGATGGGGAGTGTCGGAAGGCGCGGACCATTCGTTGCCTCCCCCGGAGAACATGGTTTCAAAGCGGTCGGATCCGCGCCGGCCATACTCCAGCGCGGAGAAGTCGAAGCTGACGGAATTCCTGTTGGCGGGAATCCTGGCGTCCGGCGGCACGCTCGCGAGAACCATGGGCGCATGCGGGGCACCGACCGCCTTCATTTGGCCGGGGTCGAGGCGTAGCAGCGCTTCCGTGCCCCCTAGCCAGACTATGCCGCGGGAGTCGATGAAGAGGGTCTGGACCCCTCCCACCTGCGCCAGGCCCGCGACGGCAAACGGTTCCCAGGAGGCGCCTTCCACCCCCTTGGCGGAGAGCCTTCCGACGATGGGTATCCTCGGGCCGTCGGAAAAAGGGCTTTCGAAGGCCACCCAGACGGCGCCCGTTGAATCGCGATTGGAGATCGCTGCGGCGTTCGCCTTTGGCGCAACCGTGAGGTGGACGGGCGTCGATCGGGGAGATGAGTACAAATCCACGCCCTTGTTGGTGAAGACCGCGATCGCATCGTTGACCCGGGCGACGCCGCCGTGGTCGGTTTCGGGCAAATCGCTGTCGGGGGTGAGGCGAATGGGCGCCACGGATATGTCCGAGCCCCGGGCCACAAGGAATGCGCCGCGGGAAACCGTCCCGATCCAGATATTGCCGCCATCGTCCTCGACCAGGGTCTTCGGAATGTCGGGCAAGTGCGCCAGCACGGTTGCCACCATCGCACCTCCCGCCGTGGGCGATAGGCGCTCGATGTCGTAACCGTCGGCCAGGAGAAAACTGTTCGGGCTCGTCACGGAGCGCCGGAAAAGGAGCACGCTCGTGTTCGCGGAGAAAAACTGAACGGCCTGGAACCCCTGAATCTCGTCGACCCGCTTGAAGCCAGCGGCGTAGATCGAGCCGTTTGGGCCGGTTTCAAGGTCCGTGTAGCGGGCGGTCAGATTGGGCAGCCCGACGAAGCGCGCCGTTCCGTCATCCCCGATCATAAGGCCGAATACCCCCTCTCCGGTGGCCACGAGTATCCGGGATCCGATCTGCGCCGTGCGGATGCTGGGTTTGCCCGTCAATCCCTGCCGCGCGTCAAACAACGAGACCCCCGTCTCCAGCGCGATGCGGGCGATGCCGTTGGGGGAGGTGGCCCACAGCGCTCCGTCCCGGGCCACGAACAGCGAAAAGACGGTGCGCGAAAGCAGGCCGTCTTCGGTCGTGATGACTTGCTCCAGCTCCCCTGTCGGCCCGACGATCGCAATGCCGCCGTTCAACGTGCCAAGGCAGAGTTCGCCGTGCGGAAGCCGGCAGGCGGAAAGGAGGTTGTTCTTGCGGATGAATTCTGAGGCATCAGCACCGAACTCGGAAATCTTTCCATCCACGAGGCGGAAAAGCCCCCCCGACGTGCCGAGCAACCAGCCTCCCTGGGTTTTCTCCATCCAGATGACCCCCGCGTTTTTCAGGGTCGCCGGTGAGATAAGGTCCTTCAGTCCGTTCGACTCGAGCGCCTGGACTCCCGTTTCGGTACGGCTCACAAAGATCCTTCCGTCCGCTTTAACTCCCTGCACCCTGCCAGATCCCGGAATAACGGACGTGAATACGCTCCCGTCCCAGACCAAGACGTAGTTCGTGGCCACGAAGACCGCGCCGTCGCCTCGGGCGAATACCTGCCACACATCTCCGACCTCGCGCACCTCTGCCGGCAGACTTGGCACTAGCGAGTGATAATCCGACAGGCCCTGCGCCGTTTTGTCAAAGTAGCCGATCTCGTTCACGCCTCCCACCCAAAGCCGATCTCGGGCGCCGAAAGCCAGCGCGCGAACCGCATAGCTCCTGGGGACGGGATATTTCGTCCAGCGTTCGCCATCGAATGTTACCACCTCGGCGCAGCCAAAATAAAGAACGCCGCTCCCGTCCTGTACAGTCGCCCAGATATAGCTGTCGATCCGTGTGTCACGCGCGGTGAATCCCGTTACGATGAGGCGTCCCTCCTCGCAGCGGCCTGCCAGCGGAATCGCCAATACCGCCAACGCGATGAAACGGACTATGTTAAATAGACGCAGTGGATTCACATTTGAGGGCAATTTGCAGAAAGGCCGTCTTATTCTGGCTAGCCGAAGCAACGCCTGACTACAGGAAAAAGCGTATTCGGAAACATGAAAAAATGCGATTTATTGATTCGGCGTCGGGGGGGAGGTTGCGGTAATTACTTACCCGATGAAAACCATGAACCGCATTGTCTTAGGTTTAATTTCGAGCCTGCTGCTATCGGCCGGCTTCTCAAAGGCCGCCCAGAAACTGGATCCTTTGACCAAATCGATTGGCCCCGTCAATTTCGAGGACTCACTGCCCGGCGCGTGCGATTGCATTATGCCGTGCTTCTACGAGCCAAAAGCGGCCTAATACAGTTCCGTCCGGAATTGGCTGAATAGAATCTCCGCCATGCTCAGCGTCGCGGGATATCGATATCGCAACATCCTCGAATCGGAGGGAGGGCCCGTTTCCCGGGTCTCCCATCGCGAGTTTCCCGTTTATGGTCGTCCGATGTACCAGGCGAACGCGTGGCTCTCGGACAATGTGGTTTCCCATAAAAGAAACTTCGCTCTCTATAGCGATGCTGACGGCACCGGCGCCTCCGCCGTGCCCATGGTCGCTCGCTACATGGCGATTTCCGAGGCGATGGAGCGGTGGGCCTACCGGATAAAGGTAAGGGCCGCGGACCGGGAGCTGTATGGTTTCGACGTCGACGAGTCGTCCAACGGGATGGCGGCGTTTCCCGGGCTTTTTCACACGGAGGCCCGAAAACGGGCGCTGCTGGAGGCCGTCGAGCGTTCCAGCGTCATCGCCTGGTGGGAGGGTGTGCTTGACGGTGAGGTGCGCAGCACCGACTGGCCCGGGATAAACGCCCTGGTGCTGCCGAGCCCGATCGGCTTTGGCGTGACCGTCATCGCGTTCCGCGAGGTGAGGTCCGGCTGCTTCGCCTACGGGCACGGAGCCGCGAAGGACTTCTTTGGCGCGTCCGAGCGCGCGGTCATGGAATTGGCGCGCAACGAATACGTCCTCGACCTGCGCCGCGTCTCCCAGGGGCTGACGGCCGTGAAGACCCCCTCCGACCTTTTCGAGCGCCGTTGCCTTTTCTTTTCATCCTCGGAGGGGCATGCGATGTTCCAGGAGCGGATCCATCGCAAGATTTCCGGACCGCACTTCCGGTCGGAGATCATCTGCGACACGGAGATTCCGGGGCCCTGGTCGGAGTATGCCTCCGTTTGGCGCGTCCTGATTCGTCCGGCGACCACGGAATTTCTGGCCAACACGGAAAAATATTTCTTCTGGTGAGGGATTGACGTCCTCGGCCTCGCGCTTGCTTCTGGCGCGCGACGTGGCAGGTGCCGTTGGAAGCGTGCGTGCACGCGACGTGGGAGCGCCATTTGAAAACTCGCGTAAAAAGCATGGAGTTTTCCGAAATGTGACCCGGGCGGGTTGAATATCGCGCCCGGCGGCCCATGCTGGCGCACGAAAAGTTAATCTGGAGAAATGAGGAACCGTTTTCCGAACCCTGCGTCAGACAAGCAAGCACCACTGAACTCATGAAACCTGCAAACAAGGGGACCAAGGAGGCGGCTCCTTTCCGGGAGGGCGACCTCCTTAGGCTGGAGCTGAAAGTCGCGAGACGCGCGGATATACTCTGGCGGAGCGCGGGATATTGCAGCGGGAAGGACCTGATTTACTGGCTGCAGGCGGAGAACGAGGTGCTCGAGCCTCATTACGTCTCCGGGCCAGCTGCCCACGCCATGTATTCTGTGGCGCGATGAACTAAGGAAGTTTCCCGGTGGATTGGCTTGGCCGCGCTCATGCGCGTTGCCGACCGCAGGCCATCGGGGAAGCAAACCGGAAGGATTTGTCCGGAGGCGCCGCAGAAACGGCGCCGAATATTGGCAAGGCGATTGCGGTATGCCTTTGGCCGGCAAAAGGTTCCTTCTGCCGGCCTGGCTCGCGCAAGGAAGGTCTGGCTTCTGGAAACGATCGATGGGCGCGCCGGTTTCATGCTGACTTTCGATCAGGAATGGCGGTAGTGGAGTCCTCGGTTGTCGTGCATTTGTCTGAAGCGTCGGCGAAATCCCCGCATTTTGTGCCCAGCGCGCGATTCTTTGAAGGTCCGCAAATTAACTCTGGCTCGTCAAACACAGTCTCCTTGTCCGTGCCCACGCGACGGCGCGGCCCCTGTTGGCCGGCCCGCCCGGATTGACCGACTGCCGCGATTCCGCGCCGGCCGACGGTTCGCGAGCTGCTTCCCGCGGTTCCCGGGGCGCGCTGCCTTCACGTTCCCGGTTCCCTGGAGGGTGGGGTAGCCGCCGCGCGGAACCATGATTTTTGACACGTACTGGTTCCTGCTCTTCGCCGTCGTGGTGATCGTGGTGTTCCGGGTCCTACCCCGGCCGAATTGGCGCCAGGGATGGCTGGCGGTGGCCTGCGCCGTCTTTCACTGGCATTTCGCCGGACCCGCGGGCGTGAAGCCGATCATCGCTCTGATGATCATCACGTATTTTGCCGGCATGTCCCGGAGGCGCTGGGCATGCGCGGCGGCCATGGCGTCGTGCGTGGCCGCGCTCTGCTTCTACAAATATTCCCTTTTTCTCATCGGGAGCGCGGTGGCCCCGTTGAGCGCGCGGCTCGCGGCCACGTTCGCCCGGCTTGCCGTGGACGCGATGCCCGGGGCGCCGCCCCTGGGGGTGAGCTTCTTCACGTTCGAGTTTGTCCACTATCTCTTCGAGGTCCGCCGAGGCGGCGAGCCGATCCGCAACCCGGTTAAATTCCTGGTCTTCGCCATCTTCTTCCCGTCGCTTGTCGCGGGGCCGATCAAGCGATACGCGCAGTTCCTGCCGTCCCTCGAGTCGGCGACGCGCTCGCCTTTCTCGTCGGCCGACCTCGCCGAGGGCCTTGCCCGCGTCGGCCTCGGATTCGCCAAGAAGATCCTTATCGCCGACCAGCTGACGGCCTACATCGATTTCATCCAGCCGCAGTTCGACCGGCAGTGGCTGATCGGGAAATGGCTCATTTTCGCGGCCATCGCCTTCCGCATCCTGATGGATTTCTCGGGCTACAGCGACATAGCGATCGGCTGCGCCCGCATCCTGGGCATCCGCCTGCCCGAGAACTTCAACTGGCCCTACGCGGCGCGCAACCTGCAGGATTTTTGGACCCGCTGGCATATATCGCTCACCCTCTGGCTTCGCGACTACGTCTACATACCGCTCGGCGGCGGGCGCCATGGCTGGGGCCGGCGGATACTCAACGCCATGGTCGTGTTCGGGCTCTGCGGACTCTGGCACGGGCCGGCGCGGCATTTCGTGCTCTGGGGCCTGTATCACGGCTGCGGCCTGGGAGTATGCGCGACCTACGCGCGCGTGCCGGAGCTCGGCCCGGCCGTCGCGCAGGTGTTCCGCCGCGAGCCGTTCGCCGGCTGGGCGGCGACCCAGCTCTTCGCCTGGCTCGGCTGGCTCCTCTTCTTCTACCCAACCGCGGAGGCCCTTCACATGGCCCGGCAGCTCTTCGGCCTATGAGCTCGCCCGAAGCCTCGTTTCCCCCTCCCGCCCGATACGGATGGATCCGCCCCCGCTGGTTCCTTGGGGGCCTCGTTTTCGGGCTCGGGGCCCTGGCCTGGTGGGGATGGAGAATCAGCCGGACGGACTACCACCCCGGTTTCGTCCGCTTTCACCAGCTGATCTCCCCCGAGGCGAACTACTACCCGACCCTGGATGAGATGTCGGCGATCGTGCGGTCCAAATGCAGGCCCGACCAGGTGCTGGTGATCGTCGGCGGGAATTCCATCCTTTTCGGGGTGTGGCAGCGGGATGTCGATGTCTGGTCGAAACGGCTCCAGGAGCTGCTCGGCGACCGGTACTGCGTGATCAACTTCGCCCTGCGCGGGGGCACCCCGACGGACGGCGGCGCGGTCGTTGCCGAGGCGCTTCGGAAGGAATTTCCAAGGCAGATTCTGATCGTGAACGAGGCGGCCGTGACCGGCGTCGAGCCGTTCGGCCGCGAAGCCTACCGCTATCTCGTCTGGCAGGGCTACTTCGGGGGCAAATTCCTGGACTCGGCCCCGCGGGAGGCGCGGATTCGCGAGCTTGTGCGGTTCTTCCCCGGCCAGCGGCTGCCTTTTCTCGAGGCCCGGATCAGCGTCTGGTTCGACGACATTCTCCATTATCACGACCTCTGGAACTGGGTCACATTCGAGTATTTCGGAACCGTGCCCTCGAACCTGCAGCAGTATTTTCCCCGCTTCCTCAGGCCGCGCCGCAAGTATCCCGACCCCGAGATCGACGGCACCGATCCCCAGTACGAGGACCGGCACTACCCCCCGGCCTCGCTCGAGGCGGAGATGCGGGTCATGCGCGGGCTCGGCGCGTATTATCATCGCGAGCCGGACGGCGGCTGGGTCCTCTCGCCCGTCGCTCGCGCGGATGTGGCCAACCGATGCGACGAGGCCTTTCCGGCGCCGCTTAAGCAGCGCACGCTCATTCTTGTCAGCGGGAGCAGCCCCTATTACCGCAGGCTGCTGACCCGGGACGAGGCGGCGATGGTGCGGCAGGCCTACCGGGACACGGTGGATATATGGCGCCAGACCGGGTATCCGGCGATCGACTACGGATGGGACTTCAACGCGGCGGATTTCGGCGACCGCACGCACCTGACGAAATTCGGCGGCTGGAAGCTGGCGGCCCAGGTGGCTCCCGAGGTCGGCGCCATCGCCAGGAAACTGGGGTATCTGCGGTGAAAGCGCCCAATTCCATGCTCGCCCGCCTACGGCCGCGGCTGGTTCCGGTCCTCACCGCCGCCCTGTCCCTCCTGGCGGGGCTGGCCCTGGCGCTGATGTTCGATTACCTGCTTTACCGGATCGGCCTTCCCACCAAGCCGTTCATCTACGTGTCGTTCTGACGACCTTCTCGGGACCTTCAGGCGACATCCGAAGGGGGGATTCTTGCCTGAAACCCATCCGAAATCCCGGCAAGGGCGCCTTTCGGGCGTTTTCTGAGGCGAAAGGATGAACGTAGATATCATGCCGGGATACGTTCCGGCCTCGTTTCCTTACCAGTTGAGCCCGTGACGTTCGCAGAAAAACTGCACATTGATGGCAGTCTTGGCTTGACCATCGTGGGTTAAAATGGGTTGAAATGGGGTATTGTGGGGCTGGAAATCAGCTCGCTACCCCATGGCGCATCCCGGCAAAGCACTTTTCACGGGCCTTTTCAGGCACACCCTCGACGACAAGGGTCGCGTCACAGTCCCTTCGGCATGGCGTGCGGCGCACGTGGATGGGGACGTTTTCCTTGCGACTCCGCACCCGGACGGCTACGTGGCCGTCCTGCCTCCATCCGAGGTCGAGAAGCTTCATGCGAAGATCGCGCAGATGGCGCTCAGCGACGGATCCGGGCAGGACTTCGCATCGCGGTTCTTCGCCCAGACCCAGTCATTTTCCTTCGACAAGCAGGGCCGCGTCGGCCTCACGGCCGATTTGCTGGAGCATGCGGGGATCGCAAAGGACGCGGTCCTCGTCGGCTCCCTCACCAAGTTCAACCTATATTCGCCGTCCCGGTGGCAAAAGGTCGAGGCGCGCACCTCGGGCGAAAACTTCGGCGACATCATGCGCCGCCTCGGAATTTGAACATGCGAAACATTGCGAGAATATCCGCGACCCACACCCTCCTGCGGAAGGCCGCTTCAATCGCCGTTTCACGCGCCTTTCCCGCGTGGATCGACGCCGCCGAGTACGGCGTCGTTTCATCCATCGTCATGCCGCGCGTCCGCGACAACCTCGGGCTCAGGCTCGTCGCCGGCAGGCGGCGGGAGCGCGACAAGGATCTCATCCATGCGACTGGCTCTCCCTGAGATATCAGCCGCGAGAATGATCCCCGGCCACCAGCCCGTCCTCCTGCGCGAGGTGCTGGGGTTCCTTGCTCCGTTTCCCTGCGCGAGATTCCTCGACTGCACGTTTGGGGGCGGGGGTCATTCCCGTGCGATCCTCGAGTCTGCGCGCGAAGTCCAGGTCGTGGCGCTCGACCGAGACCCCGAGGCCGCTCCGCGGGCTGAAGCCCTGGCTGCCGAATTTCCTGGACGCTTCGCACTGATTGACAGGGATTTCGGGAAACTCGTCGGCCTTACGGGCTCCGGGTTTGACGGCGTCCTATTCGATTTCGGCCTTTCCTCCTTCCAACTGGACGATCCCGGCCGCGGATTCTCGTTCCGCGCCGACGGGCCCGCGGACATGAGGCTCGATCCCCGGAGCGGCGTGCCGGCGGCGCGCTGGCTGGAGACGGCGACCGAGGAGATGCTGGTGCGGGCCATCCGCGATTTTGGCGAGGAGACCCACTGGCGCCGCATTGTCCGCGCCCTCCTCGCGGCAAGGGGCACCGGCTTGCTCGGGAGAACCACCTCGCTCGCGGGCGTCATCTCCGCGGCGATCCCGGCGCGGGATCGACGAGCCTCCAGGATCCATCCGGCCACGCTCTCTTTCCAGGGAATCCGAATCGCGGTGAACGACGAGCTGGGGGCGATCGAGCGCGCCCTGCCGGCGGCATTTGAGAAGCTCCGGCATGGGGGCGTTCTCTGCGCGATCAGCTTCCACTCGCTCGAGGACCGCCCAGTGAAGCAGTTCTTTCGCAGGATGTGCGGTCAGCCGGAGAGTTCGGACGACTCGACCCCCCAGGACCTGCGGACGCGCCTCGCCGAGCCGCTTACCCGCCGACCGGTCACCGCCTCGGATGCCGAGATCGAGGGAAATCCACGCAGCAGGTCGGCCAAATTGCGGGCGATAAGGAAACTGTGATGCGCACCGGGCAAAAAAACGGCACCCATGCCTTTGTGAACCAGTTCGTGGCCTACGCGCTGGTCGCGATATGCGGAAGCGCGTCGATCGGCCTGGGGACGGTCTGGATGCGCCACCAGATTTCCATCGCGGCGAACGCAAACAGGGTCCTCGAGGCCTCCATCGCGGGACTTGAGCGGCGCATCGAGGAAACGGACGCCGCCATCGCGGCGGAGCAGGATCCCGCTGAGCTCAACAGGAGGAATTCCGAGTGGCGGCTGGGATTGGTGGCGCCCGGCGAGACGCAGGTTCGCCGCGTCTCCGACGACGCCGTCCTGCGCCTCGCCGCGAAGCACAACCGCACGCTATTCGGGGAGGTACCGGCGGCCGTGAGCATTCGCGTCGCTCTCGCGCACTGACGCCGGCTGAACCCCATGTCGAAGGGCTTCACCACTAGCTACCGAATCGCCCTTCTAGCGGGTCTCGTCCTTGCCATGTTCACCGGGCTCGAGGCCCGGCTGGTGTGGCTTCACGTGGTCGACAGGGACGAACTCCTGCGCTCGGTCGGCGAGGCCCGCCGCCAGCTGATCGTCGACTACGCCCGTCGCGGCGACATTCTTGACAAGAACGGAGCCCTGCTGGCGACGAGCCGCTCGATCATCGTGCTTGGGGTCGACCCCCAGTCCGTGCGGGCCGAGGACATCGGCAAGCTGCCGCAGCTGGCCGCCCTGCTCGGAATGCCCCTTTCCGAGCTCGCAAGGATCTGCGCGACGAAGACCCGCCCGGCCGGGGCACTGTCCGACGCCCGGTCCGCGTCCCCCGCCAAGGCGATGGTGATCAGCCTTGGGCCGGCGGTCACGGCCGACGCGGCGGGCGACGCCGACGCGGCGGTAAAGGACGATACGGAGCTCGACGAGCCGGACCGGGAGGGCAATCGGCCCATACGGTGGGCAAAGCTGAGCGACCAGGTGCCGGAGTCCGTGTACAGGGAGATATCGAAGCTCGGGATCCGCGGCGTGTACGGAAGCCCGATCTACCGGCGCGACTACCCGCACAACGAGATGGCGGCGCACATCATAGGATACGTGGACCGCGAGGAGCGGCCGGTCGCCGGGATCGAGCACTATGCCGATTTCTATCTTCGCGGCGAAAACGGGTGGCTCGAGTCCGAAAGGGACGGAAGGAGCCGGGAGCTCGCGCAGTTCCGCACCCGGGAGGCGCCCGCGAGCGACGGGTTCAGCGTGTCCCTTTCGATTGACACGACCATCCAGCACATGGCCGAGGAGGAGCTTGCGACGATCGCCGCCCAGTACGACCCGGAAAAGGCGACCATCATCGTGAGCGATCCGCAGACGGGCTTCATCCTCGCGCTCGCGAACTATCCGTCATTCGACCTGAACAGCTTCAACAAGCTCGCCCGCGCGGACCAGGTGCGGATGCGCAACATCGCGGTCGCCGACGAGTATGAGCCGGGTTCGGTGTTCAAGATCGTCGCCGTTTCGGGGGCGCTCAACGAGGGCCTCGTCACCACCGCGACGGAGTTCGACTGCACGCTCGAGAAGATCGACTACAATGGCATCACCCGAAGCCTGCCCCGGGAGGACTCCAGCGACCATTTCGACCACCCGCTCACCGTTGCGGAGATCATTGAGAAATCGTCCAACAAGGGGGCCGCGCAGCTTGCGATGGCCCTCGGCGACCGCCGGTTCTACGACTACGCGCGCGCCTTCGGTTTCGGCCAGCGCACCGGGTTCCCCGTAGGCGGCGAGGTCCCCGGGAAGCTGAAGCCGCCGGAGAAGTGGGACAGCCTGAGCATCACGCGCATGCCCATGGGGCAGTCGGTGACCGCGACCGCCTTACAGATGCAGATGGCGATGGGTGTCATCGCGAACGGCGGGATGCTGCTCAAGCCCCAGATCATCCATGAGATCAAGGACTCCCACGGCGAGCCCGTCTACAAATTCGACCCTGTGGACGTGCGCCGGGTGATCTCCGAGCAGACGGCACGGACGATGGCCGGCCTCCTGATGGCGGTCGCCTCGGCTGAGGGCAACGCCCCGGAGGCCGCGATCCCGGGCTTCGAGGTCGCGGGAAAGACGGGCACCGCGAACAAGCTCGTCCCGTTCGAGCTTGCATCGGGAAAAACGGTGCCGCGCTACTCCGAGCACCACCACGTCGCCTCCTTCATCGGATTCTTTCCCGCGGTCCTTCACCACAAGGGCGACCCGCAGGTGGCGATCTCGGTGATCATAGACGACGCGGACGCGCGCTGCCCGGGCGGGGTCGCCTACGGCCACACGGTCGCGGCCCCCGTGTTTAAGCACTTGGGAATGCGGCTGATACCCTATCTGGACGTCCGCCCCCAGATAGACAACGAGGCCCCGCGGGCGCTCGCGATGGGAGGGGTCCGGTGATCGGATACCTCGTTCAGGACCACGCGCTGGTGCGCGCATTCCGCAACCGGCCCTTGCGCCCCCGTACCGGCGAGTACCTTGAATTCAACCGAGCGTTCAAAATGGCACCCCTGCTCTCCAATTACTTCAGCGAAGGCGAGATCCTCGCCTCAAAGGGAAGCCTGGACCGGCCGATCTCGGGGCTCGTGATGGACAGCCGGAGGGTCGTTCCCGGAAACCTCTTCTTCGCGCTGCCCGGGATGCGCGCGGACGGGGCTTCGTTCCTCGACGAGGCCGTGAGCCGGGGGGCCGCGGCCATCGTCGCGCAGAGGATACCGGCCCACCCGCCGGGCAAGGTCGCGTTCGTCCAGGTGGCCGACGCCCGGGCCATGCTCGCCCGCGTGGCGCAGAGGTACTACAAGTTTCCCGACCGCAGCCTCTCGGTTGTCGGCGTCACCGGCACGAACGGCAAGACGACCGTCTCCTACCTGATCCGGCACCTGCTGAACGGAAGCGAGCGCGTCGGGCTCCTGGGAACGATCAGCTACGACCTTGGCGCGCGCTCGGTGCCGTCGTTCCGGACGACGCCCGAGTCGCTCGACATCTTCGGCATGCTCGCCCAGATGCGCGACGCCGGGTGCCAGCACGCGGTCATGGAGGTGAGCTCGCACGGGATCGCGCAGCAGCGCGTCCTCGGGCTGCAGTTCGACGCCGCTGTATTCACAAACCTGACACGGGATCACCTGGATTTCCACAAGAACCTCGAGTCCTATTTCGACGTCAAGGCCCAGCTTTTCACGGGGGGGGTTGGGCCCGTGCCCCGTGTCGCCGTCGTCAACATCGACGACGCGCACGGCGAGAGACTCGCGGCGAAGGTCGCCGCCGCGTCGCCGTCGACGCGACTCGTCACGTTCGGTGAGAATCCGCGCGCGGAGGTCCGCGCCGAGGAGATCGTCCTCAACTTCAGGGACTCCTCCTTCAGGCTGGCGTGGCCGGGGGGGACGGCCCCCATCGCCTCGCCGCTCATCGGGCGCTACAACGTCTCGAACGTGCTCGCGGCGGCCGCGACGGCGTGGGGCCTCGGGCGCACCCCGGCGGCGTTCGGCGCCCGGATACGGGACTTCAGGGGCGTTCCCGGGCGCATGGAGCGGATCGAGGAGGGGCAGCCCTTCAACGTGCTTGTCGACTACGCCCACACCGATGACGCGCTGCGAAACGCGCTCGGGATGCTCAGGGCGATCACGCCCGGCCGGCTGCTTGTCGTCTTCGGATGCGGAGGGAACCGGGACCGGACGAAGCGCCCCCGCATGGTGCAGGCCGTCCAGGAGGTGGCCGACCACGCCTTCGCCACCGCCGACAATCCCCGCGGCGAGCAGTTGGAGAGGATCTTTGCCGACATGAGGGAGGGCGTGATCGCGCCCGCCAAGATCACCTGGATCGACGACCGCAGGCGCGCGATAAGCCTCGCTCTCGACAGCGCGAGGGAGGGCGACAGCCTGCTGATCGCGGGCAAGGGCCACGAGGGCTACCAGGAATTCGCCGACACGGTCATCCCTTTCGATGACCGGCAGGTCGTGCGTGAGCTCATCGCCATAAAGGCGCTGCGAAGCTGATGCCCGCGTTCGCCCCAGATTCCCTCGCAGCCTGGACCGGTGGCCGGTGGTCGGGGCCTGCCGCTTCGGCGCCGATCGGTTTCTCGGTCGACTCGCGGCGCATTGCTCCCGGGCAGGCCTTTGTCGCCCTGAAGACCGACAGGCGCGACGGGCATGACTTCCTGGGCGCGGCCCTGAAGGCGGGCGCGTCCGCCGCGATCGTCGCGCGCGAGGATCCGAGGGTCGCGATTCCCCAGCTCGTCGTCGGCGATCCCCTTGCCGCCCTTCAGGCGGTGGCCCGCGAGCACCGCGCGAGGTTTCAGGGAACGGTGGTCGGCATCACGGGCAGCGCGGGCAAGACGTCAACCAAGGAGCTCGTTGCCCTCCTCCTCGGCGGGGAGGGCGCCGGGGTTCTCGCCACCGAGGGCAACCTGAACAACCAGATAGGCGTCGCGCTGACGCTCTGCCTGCTCGACCCGGCCTGGCACCGGTACGCGGTCGTCGAGGCGGGAATCAGCGCCCCCGGCGAAATGCGCTCGCTCGCGGCGATGATTGATCCCGACATTGTCGTGGTCACTCTCGTCGGCCCCGCCCATCTGGCCGACCTGGGCGGGCTCGATTCGGTCGCGCGCGAGAAGGCCGTTCTGGCGGCCGCCGTCCGCAAGGGCGGTGTCTGCATCTTTCCCAGCTCGTGCGAGGCGTTCGACTCGTTCCGATCCCTGCCGGCGTCGGGCTGCCTCGTGTTCGAGACCTCCGAGGAGCTTGACGACCTCGGGCCGTCGGCGGGCCGCGTCCGCTTCGCGGCGTCGCATTCCGGGAGCTTCACCACGGTCGCCGTGGCGTTCGGGCCCCCGCCGCCGGTGGTGGCCAGGCTTGGCCGGGTGACCGACGGCATGGCCGCGAACGCCGCGATGGCGGTGTGCGCCGCCCTGAGGATCGGGGTGCAGAGCGACGAGATCCAGCGGCGGCTGCTTTCGTGGCGCCCTTCGCCGCTCAGGGGGGAGTGGAGGGTCTCGGAGGGCCGCAGGCTCTACCTCGACTGCTACAACGCCAACCCGGCATCGATGGCCGACGCGCTGGCGGCGTTCCGCGCGGTGGCGCCGCGCGACGAGGCTCGGCTCTTTGTCATTGGATGCATGGAGGAGCTTGGGCCCGATTCGCGGCGCTATCATGTCGAGCTCGGCAGGTCCCTCGCCCTGCGCAGGGGCGACCGCTTGGTCGCCGTCGGCGGCCAGGCCGACGCGATCAGGATGGGCGCACTCGAGGGCGGATGCGACCCGGACCAGATAGAGGTCTGCGAGTCGGTTGAGCCGCTGTCGGCGCAGCTGGCGGCGTTCCGGGGCTCGGTGTTCGTCAAGGGAAGCCGGCGCCACGAATTGGAGAGGGCCTTCGTGGGAACCGAGTTCGCGGAGGCGTCCCATGCTTAGCTACCTGTCAAACTTCGACAACGTGTTTGGCCCGCTGCGCGTCCTGCGCTACATCACGATTCGCACGCTCCTGGCGGCGGGAACCGCAGCCCTGATCGGGTTCCTGATTGGGCCGTGGCTCATCGCGCACCTGCGCAGGCTCAAGTTCGGGCAGCACTACGACGACGACCGGACCGGCGACCTCGCGAGCCGCTTCGACAAGAAGAACACGCCGACCATGGGGGGGCTGCTGATCTTCGCATGCGTCTTCGCGAGCTCGTTCCTCTGGGCGGCGCCCAACATCTGGGTGCTCGTCGCCCTTTTCGTCTACACGGCGCTGACGGCGGTCGGCTTCAGGGACGACTACCTGAAGGTCGTGCGAAAGAACCGCAACGGGATCTCGTCGGGGGCGAAGATCTTCTGGCAGTCGGTGACGACCGCGCTCGCGCTGGCGGCGCTGCTCATGCACCCCGCCAGCTCGGAGAAGATCCGGGAGCTATGGGTGCCCTTCGTAAAGCATCCGATCGTCAGCAGCATGCCCATAGCGGCGCTCGCCGTGCTGATCTACCTCTGGATCGTGGGGTTTTCGAACGCTATCAACATCACCGATGGCCTCGACGGTCTCGCCATCGGCTGCGCGATCTCGGTGGCCCTGACCTACGGCATCATGGCCTATGCCGCCGGCAACAAGAAGGCCGCCGACTACCTGCTGATCAGCTACGTTCCCGGCACGGGGGAGCTCGCGGTTGTCTGCGGCGCGCTTGTCGGGGCGGGCCTCGCGTTCCTCTGGTACAATTCGCATCCCGCCGAGGTCTTCATGGGTGACACGGGGTCGCTTGCGCTTGGGGGCCTCCTCGGCATGATCGCCTTCATGGTCCAGCAGCCGCTGACCCTCGTCCTGGTCGGCGGGGTGTTCGTGTGGGAACTGGCGTCGGTCGTCATCCAGGTCGGCTACTTCAAGTACACCCGCAGCCGCACCGGGGAGGGCAGGAGGGTCTTCCTCATGGCTCCCATCCACCATCACTTTCAGAAGCGGGGATGGCCGGAGACGAAGGTGGTCCTGCGCTTTTGGATCCTTTCGCTGATTTTTGCCCTCGCCGGGCTGGGAACGCTCAAGATCCGCTGAACGATGCCCCTAGCCATCCCAGAATTCCTCAGCCCAAGGCTCGCCCTGCCCGTGGCCGTGTTTGGGGGCGGCGTGAGCGGCGCCGGCGCCCTGTCGCTTCTCTCCAAGCTCGGCGCAAGGTCCGCGGTGTATGACCAGAACGGGACCCCGTTCACGGCGGAGAGCGCCCGGGGGCACGGTCTGGTCGTCTTCTCTCCCGGATTCACCCTCCTCCATCCCTGGCTCGAGCTCGCGCGGAAGGCCGGCTGCATCTGCATGGCGGAAATCGACTTCGCATCCGTGTTCTGGCTCGGAGGGATCGTCGCGGTGACCGGGACCAACGGAAAGACGACGCTCACCGAGTTCCTGGCCCATGCGCTTGGCTGCGCGGGAAGGCGCGCACGCGCGGCCGGAAACATTGGGCTGCCCTTCACGCGGCTGGTGGCCGACGAGGACGGGGGCGCGCCGCAGGACCTGGCGGTCTGCGAGGTCAGCTCGTTCCAGGCGGAGCAGCTGGGGCACTTCTTCGCGGACGGGTTGCTTTGGACAAACTTCGCGGAGGACCACCTGGAGCGGCACGCGGGAATGGCGGCCTATTTTGCCGCCAAATGGGAGCTCGTCGTCCGGACCCGCGCGGGCAAGTTCTTTGCCGGAAGCTCGGTGCAGCGCTTCGCCTCGCAGTTCGGGCGCCCTGTCCCCCTGGGGGCCTGTGTGGCGACGGAGGGCCAGCGCGACGACCCCCGTCTCGCGGGGACGCCGTTTGAGTCCTATCCCCAGCGGGAGAACTTCATCCTCGCGGCTGCATGGTGGCGCGGCGAGGGCCTGGACGACGCCGCGCTCTACGGCGCGGCAAGGACCTTTCGCCCGGGGCGCCACCGGCTCTCACGGGTGGCGGATGTAGACGGGGTCACCTACTGGAACGACTCCAAGGCCACGAATTTTCACGCGGTGGAGGCCGCGCTCGCGGGGCTGCGTGGCCCGGCCGTGCTGATCGCCGGGGGCAGGTCCAAGGGCGGCGACCTGGCGGGATTCGCCCGCAGGATCGCCCCGCGCGTGGCGCACGCCGTCCTCATCGGCGAGACCGGCCCCGCTCTCGCCGCGGCCTTCGAGGCGTGCGGCGTTTCGTATGCGGTGTGCGACAGCCTGGAGGACGCGGTTCGGGCCGCAGCCGGCGCCGCCCGCCCGGGGGGAAGCGTGCTGCTCAGCCCGGGCTTCTCGAGCTTTGACATGTTCCGCGACTACGAGGACCGGGGCGACCGCTTCGAAAGGGCCGTCACCGAACTTCACGCGGCCCGAGTTTGATATAGCTTTGGATACCACTAACGACAACCTGACACCTACGCGACAATTCGGCACCTCTTCCATGAAAATAATAAAGATTCTGGGAATTGCGGCGGGCCTTCATGCGCTCGCCCTCATCCTCATTTTTTCCAATCCGGGCTGCAGCTACACCAAGGCGGCCCCCCCCGACACTTCTCCGATCACGCCCGCGCCCATGAACGACACGGCCGCACCCGCAGCCTCGTCCGACGCGCCGACGATCCGGTACAGCCCCACGCGCCCGGGAACCGCCGTGGCATCCGCGCTCGAGACGCAGCCGGTATCCGGCGTGACGCCGGCCACGACCTACAGCGTGGCCAGGGGCGACAGCCTCTGGAGCATTGCCAAGGCGAACCAGATATCCCGCGGGGACCTTGCCGCCGCCAACAGCCTGAGCACGAATTCGACGCTGCACGTCGGCCAGAAGCTTATCATTCCCGCAAAGCCGGGGGCGGCCGCCAGCGCGCCCGCCGCGGCCCTGCCTGCGGCGGGCGCTCCCGCCCTGGGGCTCGCAGCCAGCGTCCCCGCCTCCGCGCCACCCGATAAACCCGCGGGCGACCTGCAGAGGCACGTCGTAAAGGCGGGCGAGACCCTCGGGGGCATTGCGCACAAGTACGGCGTCCGGCAGGGGGACATCGCCGTGGCGAACAACATCACCGACCCGAGGAAGATCCAGCCGGGCCAGGAGCTCGTGATTCCCGCCAGGTCCGCCGCGGCGGCTGGCAAGCAGGCCAAGGCCGCAAAGCCCAAGGCGGACGCGGGCGACACCGCAAAGGCGGCGCCCCCGGTGCTGGAGAGCAAGCCGGCGGCCGGCGCTCCCGGCTCCGATCAGGACCTTGATGCGGGGCTCAAGCCGCCGGGCGCCTCCGACGTTCCGGTCGTCAAGATCGAGGATTCCTCCACGGCCGCGCAGCCTAAGAACCCCTGACGCGCGCGCCATGGCAAGCGAAAGATCCGCCGAATCCCTCCGGGCCCGGTCGATCGCAAATCCCGTTGCGGTGATCCTGGTCTGCGCGATCGGACTGACTTTCCTGGGCCTGACGATCCTCTTCAGCGCCAGCGTCTCGCTCAAGCAGGATCCCTACTTCTACCTCGAGAAGCAGGTGCTGGGGGTCGCCGTCGCCGGCCTGCTCTGCTTTCTCGCGAGCCGGATCAATCTTGACTACGCCCGACGGGCATCGGTCTGGATCGCCGCGGGAGCGCTCCTGCTGCTGGCCCTCGTCCTCGTGCCCCACCTCGGGGTCTCGGTCAAGGGCAGCCGCCGGTGGCTGGGCTATGGGGCGGCGCGCCTCCAGGTGTCCGAGTTTGCGAAGCTGGCGATGGTGTTCTGCCTGGCGCATTACCTCGCGCTCAACCAGACGCGCATCGGCGATTTCAAGAGGGGCTATCTCTTTCCGCTCTGCATCATCGGCGCATTTTCCGGGCTCATCCTCCTCGAGCCCGACTTCGGCACTGCGGCCCTCGCGCTTTCCGTGGGACTCGTCCTCCTTTTCCTCGCGGGCGCGAAGTGGCGCTACATCCTTCCGACGATCGGCCTTTCGGCGACGGCGTTTGCGGCGCTTGTCGCGAACAACCCGAACCGCCTGCGCCGGTTCACCGCGTTTCTCGACGTTGAGGGCAACCGGCAGGGCGGCACCTACCAGCTTTACCAGTCTCTTGAGGCCTTCGCCGCGGGCGGAATCGGGGGAGCCGGCCTGGGGCAGGGCCGCCAGCAGATCAATTTCCTCCCGGAGGCCCATACGGACTTCATCTTCGCCGTCATAGGCGAGGAGCTGGGAATCTGGTTCACGCTTGGCGTTGTCGGGGTGTTTGCGGTCATCTTCGTTGCTGGGCTCTCGCATCTGAGAAGGGCGCCCAACCTGTTCCATTTCCTGCTCGCCGCCGGCTGCCTGCTCCTCATGTGCCTGCAGTCGATCATCAATCTGGGAGTCGTGACAGGCGTCCTGCCGACAAAGGGCATGTCGCTTCCGTTCATAAGCGCGGGCCTGTCCAACCTCCTCCTCATGGGCCTGCTGGTCGGCATCCTCGTCAACACGCAGCGGACCTGGGGCCGCGCTGCGCTGCGGCACGGCTCGGGCTCGATGCGCGAGGTCCATTCGTGAGCCGGTTCATCATCTCCTGCGGAGGCACGGGCGGCCATGTGTCGCCCGGCATCTCGCTGGCCGAGGGGCTCGTGGCGCGTGGGCATGAGGCCACGCTCCTGATCAGCATGAAGAAGGTGGACGCGCGCCTGGTCGAGAAATACCCCCACCTGCGCTTTGAGCGCATGCCGGGCCGGGGATTCTCGTGGCGCCCGGCGGCGATGGCGCGGTTCGCGGCCTCGCAGGTCGCGGCGCTGCGGTACTGCCTCGGGCTCATGCGCGCGATGCGTCCCGACGGCGTGGTGGGCTTCGGGGGCTTCACATCGGCTTCCGCCGCGATGGCGGGGCGCATGCTGCGCGTGCCGGTGGCGCTGCACGAGGCGAACCGGGTGCCCGGCTACGCGATTCGCGCGTTTGGTCCCTTCGCCGCCCGCGTGTATCTTCCGCTCGGAGTCCGGGTCCCGGGCGTACGGGCCGCGGCGACCCGCTATGCCGGCCTGCCGGTCCGCCGCGAGATCGTGCGGATTCCCGCGGCCGCCGCGAGGACCGCGCTCGGACTTGACCCGAAGCGGCCTGTGCTTGCGATCCTTGGCGGCAGCCAGGGGGCGACGTCGCTCAACGCGTGGGCGCGCTCTCGCCAGGAGTTGCTGGCCTCCGAGGGGATCCAGGTGGTCTGCGTCACCGGCCTCGGCAAGGGCGAGCCCGAGACGCTCGTCCTCCGGTCGCGTGCGGGCGAGCCCGTGAAGGCGGTTTTCATGCCGTTCTGCGACCATGTCGCCGAGCTGTTCTCGGCGGCCGACGTCGTGGTCTCGCGCGCCGGCGCCGGCACGCTGGCCGAGCTTATCCGGTGCGAGGCGCCCGCGATACTTGTCCCGTATCCGCGCGCGGCCTCGGATCACCAGAGGGCGAACGCGGCCTTTTTTGAGCGCCAGGGCGGCGGATTGGTCGTGGAGGAGTCGGCGCTCGGGGGCCTGCACTCCGAGGTGCTCGACCTGATTTTCAACGACTGGCTCCTGCGCCAGTTCCGCGGCAACCTCAGGCGGATGGACCGGTCCAACTCACTCGAGCTGATGCTTGCGGACCTCGAGGACATGGCCCAGGAGGGCGCAGGCGCGCGCCCGAACCCGGCCGCGGAGGCCGCCGCATGAGGCCCGCGCCGCTCCCGGACCTCTTTGGCCGCCCGGTGCGCCGAATCCACTGCCTTGGAGTGGGTGGGATGGGCGTGGCCCCGCTCGCGATCTACCTCGCGCGCTCGGGATGGAGCGTTTCGGGCGAGGACGACGCGCTCACCGGCGCGGTCTCGACCCTGCTCGCGGGCGCCTCGGTCGAGATCGGACCCCTCCCGGCCGAGTGCGACCTGGTGGTCCGCTCGTCCGCCATCCCCGACTCGCACCCCTCGTTTCTGGCGGCGGAGGCCCGCGGGCTGGCGTGCGTCCGGCGGGGCGAACTCCTGGCTGAGGCGGTGCGCGGAAAGAGGCTTGTCGCCGTCTGCGGCTCCCACGGGAAGACGACGACGACGGCGATGCTGGTCGCCGTGCTTCGCAACGCGGGGTTTCCAGCCGGCTACATCGCCGGCGGGCTTTTCAACGACTCGACGCCGCCCGCGGGCGCCGGCTCCAACGAGTGGGTCGTGGCCGAGGTCGACGAGAGCGACGGCACGATCGGCGGGTTCGAGCCGGAGATCACGGTGATCGTGAACCTGGACTGGGACCATCCCGACCGCTATCTGAGCCCGGCCGATATCGAGGCGGCGTTCGCCGCTCTCTGCGCGCGCACCCGCGGGTCGGTCCTTGTCAGCGACGCCTGCCCCCTCTCGCTGCGGCTCGCCCCCTCGGCCGCGACCTTCGGGCGCAGCGGCAGCTTCTCGGGCACGGTCTCAGGGGAGCGGAACGGGCTGATGACGCTTTCGCTCGGCGGCAGGTTCAGGCCGATGGAGGTTCTGGTCAGGGCGGGGGGGGATTTCAACGCGGCGAACGCGACCGCGGCGCTTGCGGCCGCCCAACTCATGGGGGTCGAGCCGGCCAGGGGATCCCTCGCCGACTTCCCCGGCGTCCGCAGGCGCCAGGCCGTGCTCATGGAGGAGGGCGGGATTACGGTGATGGAGGACTATGCCCACCATCCCTCCGAGATCCGCGCGCTCCTCCTGAGCCTTCGCCGCCGGGTTTCACCGGGGGGGAGATTGATCGCGGTTTTCCAGCCCCACAGGCACAGCCGCACCGCCCAGTTCAAGTCTGAATTCGCCGCGTCGCTGGCCCTGGCCGACAGCGTGCACCTCCTCGATGTCTATGCGGCGGGTGAATCCCCGGTCTCGGGCGGCACGGCCGCGGATGTCTACTCCGAGATCAAGCGGGGGGCGCCGCTGCTGGCGGTCAGCTACCTGCCCGGGGAGGCCTCGGGGCGCCTGCCGTCGCTCCTGCGGGACGCGAAACCCGGCGACCTCGTGGTGTTTGTCGGCGCAGGGGACATCGACAGGAGCGCCCGCACATGGATAGAGGCCGCGAGGCAGGAGCTGGGGCGCACGCTCAGGTGGGACCGGTTCGCCGAATCGGTGGGCCCGCTCCTTTCCGGGGCATCGAAGCTCACGCGGGATGAATCCCTGGCGGCGAAGACGACCCTCAGGGTCGGGGGCGCCGCGCGCCTTTACGCCGAGCCCTCCAGCGAGGACGACCTGCGGACGCTGATCCTAGCGGCGGCGGGGGGCAAGGTTCCCGTGTTCCTGCTCGGCCGCGGCTCCAACCTGATCGTTCCCGACGAGGGCGTCGAGGGCCTGGTCATCTCTCTGTCCCAGAAGTCATGGTCCGGCTTCGAGATCCTCGCCGACGGCAGGGTCCGGGCCGGGGCTGGCCTGAGGCTCAAGAACCTCTGCGGGCTGGCGGCGGCGGCCGGAATCGCTGGCTTCGAGTTTCTCGAGGGGATACCGGGAAGCGTCGGCGGCGCGCTCAGGATGAACGCGGGCGCGATGGGGGGCTGGATCTTCGACATCGTGGACGAGGTGCGGGTGATGTCGCCCGACGGCGCGGTGCGCACGCTCCCGCGGTCCTCGATGAACGTGGACTACCGCTGCTGCGCCGAGCTGAGGGATGCGATTGCCCTGGGCGCCGTCCTGCGGCCCATGTCCAGGACCGACGCCGTCACGGTGGGAAGGCAGATCGACGACTACCGCCGGAAGCGGCACGAGTCCCAGCCGCGCGAGCCGAGCGCCGGGTGCATCTTCAAGAATCCGCCGGGCGCCTCTGCGGGCCGCCTGATCGAAGAGAGCGGCCTGAAGGGCGCGCGGGTGGGGGGGGCAGAGGTTTCCCGCGTCCATGCCAACTTCGTGGTGAACCGCGGCGACGCCACGAGCGAGGACGTCCTCGAGCTCGTCCGCCAGGTTCGCGCCGGCGTCCGCAGGGCCAAGGGGGTGGACCTCGAGCCCGAGGTGCTCCTGTACGGCAGGGAATGGAGGGACGTCCTGTGAACGGGCCGGCCATCGCCGTCTTTGCGGGCGGGACGTCCGCCGAGCGCGAGGTCTCGGCGGCCTCGGGGCGCGCCTGCGCCCTGGCATTGGCGCGGTCCTTCACGACACGGCTGTTCAACATCTCGGCGGACGCCCTTCCCGAGGGCTACGACCCGGCGAGGCACGTCGTGTTCTCCACGCTTCACGGCACGTTTGGCGAGGACGGGGGCATGCAGCGGCTGATCGACGCGGCAGGGGGGGCGTATGCGGGCTGCGACAGCGCGTCGAGCGCCCTGACAATGGACAAGGCTCTCACGAAGGAGACGGTCTCGGGGCGGGGCGTGCGGGTGGCCGACGGGATCGTCTTCGACGCAGGGGCGGGGCCGAAGGCCGCCGAGGTCGCCCAGCGCCTCGGGGTCCGGGCCGTCGTCAAGCCCAACAACCAGGGAAGCAGCGTCGGGTTGAGCGTGGTCGGGGACATGAAGGGCCTGGAGGCCGCGCTGGGCGGGATCACCCAGGGCCGCTGGATCGTCGAGCGCCGGATCGACGGACGGGAGCTTTCGGTGGGAATCCTCCGCGGCTCGGCGATGGGGATCGTCGAGATCAGGCCGGTTTCGGGCGTGTACGACTACGCGAGCAAGTACACGAAGGGAATGACCGAGTACCTCGCCCCGGCGCCGCTCGACGGGCCGCTCAGCGAGGCGGTCAGGACGGCGGCGGAGACCGCGTTTGCCGCGTGCGGATGCCGCGACTACGCGCGCGTCGACTTCATTCTCTCCGGGCAGGGAGAGCTGTTTTTGCTCGAAATCAACACGCTTCCGGGCATGAAGGAGATGAGTTTGCTGCCGATGAGCGCGCGCTGCGCGGGACTGGATTTCACGGCCCTTGTAAGGGAGATGGTCTCACCCGCGGTGGAGCGTTTTCGCTCGGGCATCGCCTCGCGCCGACCATGAGCAAAGACACCCTAATCCTGCCCGAGACCCGCACCTGGAGGGACATACCCCAGCAGGTGAGGCCCCGCGCGATGTCGCGCGAGGGGCGCCGCCGCCTGACCATGGGCGCCATACGCGCAACCGTGGGCGTTGTCGTGCTTGGCTCGGTGGCCTGGGGTGCGTGGGAGACGGCGGAGATGCTACGGGAGAGTCCGTCGGGGATGCCCGATGCGGCGAGGTCCGACCGGGTCCGCAGCCTGGTCCTTGTCACCGACGGCGTCCTCGACAAGGGCTGGCTGGTTCGGACGCTGGCGCTTCCGGGCGACGCCACGCTCATGGGCCTCGACCTGATCAAGCTGCGCTCCAGGGTGCTTGGCGACGCGCAGGTGGCCTCCGCTGCGGTCATCCGGAATTTCCCCGACACGCTCACGGTCCGCATCTCGGAGCGCTCTCCGGTCGCGCGCCTGATGGCGCAGGCCGGGGGCGACTCCCCCCGGATGCTCCTTGTCTCGAGGGACGGGGTGGCCTTTGAAGGCACGGGATTCGACCGCGCGATGGTCGACTCGCTGCCCTGGGTCGACGGCGTCAGGCTTGTCCGAAGCGGCGCGTCCATCGCCCCGATCGAGGGAATGACCGCCGTGGCGGACCTTCTCGCCTCCGCGAAGCTGGAGGCGGAGAACCTCTACCGCACCTGGCAGGTCATCTCGCTCGCGCGCCTGGCCTCGGACGGCGAGATCGAGGTCCATACCCGCCAGGGGATGAAGGTCGTGTTCGGGGCGAACAAGGACTACCTCAGGCAGATCGCCCGGCTGGACCTGCTTATCGACGCGTCCTCGGATCCGACCCGCCCGCTCATCGAGGTCAACCTAGCGCTTGGCGCCCAGGTTCCCGTGTCGTACGGGACGGCGGCCCCGATGCTCGGCGGCCCCGCGGCCGGCCCCCCGGCGGCGGCACCCGCCCGGCCCACGTTCACGCTTCCCGTGTTTTCAAACCTTCAAACCGAAGCACATCGTGGGCTCTAAAACGACATACATCGGGGCGGTCGAGATCGGAACGGCCAAGGTCGTCGCGCTCGTCGGCGAGTACACCGGCCGCGAGATCGTCATCATCGGCTGCGGGGAATGCTCTTCGCGGGGCGTCATCAAGGGCTCGGTCGTCGACTACAGGGCGGCGACCGAATGCACGCACAACGCGCTTGAGATCGCCGAGCGCGATGCGAGCGAGCGGATCAGCCAGGTCTTCCTCGCCCAGACGGGCGGGCACCTGGAGGGATTCTACAACGAGGCCACTCTCAATGTTAAAGCGGCCGACAACATGATCGAGAAGGACGACATCCGGACGGTCTGCGACCTGGCGAAGGCAAAGGACCTTCCCCTCGGCAGAATGGTGGTCCACAATATCCGGCGGCCCTTCCGGGTGGACGGCCGGCTGGTGCCGACGTCGCCCGAGAACCTGGTGGGCCAGAAGCTCGAGGTCGGCTACTGGACGGTCCACGGCCAGGAGCAGCGGCTCGCCGACAACATCCACGTGATCCGGGGATTCAACCTCGAGGTGAGCGAGCTCGTTCTCTCGAGCCTCGCCTCGGGGCACATGGTCACGAGCATGGAGGAGAGGCAGAACGGCGTGCTGGCGATCGACATCGGGGCCGGCACGACCGACTTCGTCCTTTACCGCAACGGCGTGCCCCACACGACCGGCGTGGTGGCCGTCGGGGGCGGGCACTTCACGAACGACATCAGCATCGGGCTGAGGCTCACCGAGGGGCAGGCCGAGAAGCTCAAGCTGCGGTTCGGTCGCGCGGTCGTCCAGGCCCGTGACAAGAACGACAAGGTGTGGCTCGACGGCAACTATTCGATCGGCGACCGGCAGTTCTCGCGGCAGGCGATCGAGAACATCACCGCGGCGCGCGCGTGGGAGCTCCTGGAGGTAGTCAAGAGGAAGCTGGGGAACGCGTTCGCGCCGGAGGCGTGCGCCGGGGGCGTCGTCCTCACCGGCGGGGCGGCCAAGCTGCCGGCGCTCGCGGTCTGCGCGGCCAAGGTGTTCGGCGCCCCGGCCCGGCTCGGCGAGGCTCCCTCCTGGGTCAACGAGGATCTCCGCGACCCCGGCTACCACACCGCGCTCGGCATCCTGTACTACGGGGTGAGCGCCCAGGGCGACCGGGCCGCGGTCGCCCGCAGCCGGGGAGGCTTCCTGCACAACGTCACCCGCCTCTTCGCCTCCACGTGAACAACCCCAACGAACTTCCCCTCGAGCACCAGGCCCTTGGCGACCGCACCGTGGCCATCAAGCTCGTGGGCGTGGGCGGGGCGGGCTCGAACGCCGTGGACCGCCTCAAGATGGAGAACCTGGAGAGACTCCGGCTCGCGGTCATCAACACGGATCACCAGGCGCTTTCGAGCTCACCCGTCCAGGACAAGGTCCTGATCGGGATGGGGACGACGCGCGGCCTCGGCGCGGGCGGCGACCCGGAGCTCGGGCGGGAGGCGGCTGAGGCCGACCGCGAGAAGATCGCCGAGGTGGTGAAGGATTGCGACCTTGTCTTCCTCATCGCGGGCATGGGCGGCGGGACGGGCGGAGGCGCCTCTCCGGTCGTGGCCGAGATCGCCGCCGAGCAGGGGGCGCTTGTCATCGCCTTCGTGACGCTGCCGTTCAGCTTCGAGGGTGGGCGCCGCCTGAAGCAGGCGGAGGAGGGCCTCGCGGCGCTCCGGCGGGTGTGCGACGCGGTGATTCCCCTGCCCAACGACGTCCTCCTCCAGGAGGCCGCCGACAACGAGACCGTGCTCGATTCGTTCGCGCGCGCCGACGAATGGATCGGCAGGGGCGTCAAGTCCATCTGGTCGATGCTCTCGAAGACGGGGCTGATCAACGTGGATTTCGCGACGCTTCGGCAGGCCTTCCAGCAGCGCGGCGCGAAGACGCTCTTTGGCCTGTCCGAGGGCGCGGGGGAGAACGCCGCGGCGGAGGCGATCGCGAGCCTGAAGCTCTGCCCGCTCCTCCACACCCCGGAATTCTCGCGCAAGGCCGACCGGCTGCTCGTGAACATCACCGGCGGGACGGACCTGACGCTTCCCAAGGTCAACGAGATAATGAACGCCATCGCGGACCAGTTCGGCCGCGACTCGCACATCATCATGGGCGCCGTCATCGACGAGGGCATGCAGGGCCGCGTCGAGATCTCGGTGCTGGGCGCGAGCGACATGGGCTCGCGCGGCTCGGTGCAGCGGAGGCCCCTGCCCGCGAGGCCCCGCGCCGCGGCCCCACGGCCCGAGGAGCCGGCGCCCAGGCAGGAGGCCCCGGCGGCGCCCGCCGCGGCCGAGCCGCCGGCCGTCAAGCCGACGCAGGAGGAATTCGGCTTTGGCGAGGTTGAGAGCCGGGGGCAGTTCGAGCGCACCGACCGCAATCTTTTTGACGGGCAGGATCTCGACGTGCCCACCTACCTGCGAAAGGGGATCAAGATAGCGATTTGATCCCCGGGGCAAACCCGGTAGGCTCTTCCCATGTTTGTCGATGAATGTGTAATCAAGGCTTCCGCCGGCGACGGCGGGCGCGGATGCATCTCGTTTCGCCGCGAGAAATACGAGCCCTGGGGGGGGCCCAACGGCGGCGACGGGGGGCGGGGAGGGGATGTGGTCCTCCTCGGGAGCCACGACACGAACAACCTGGTCGACTTCAAATTCAAGCCGCACTGGAAGGCCGGGCGCGGCGAGCACGGGCAGGGCAAGGACTGCAACGGCAAGGAGGGGGCGGACGCCGTCCTCAGGCTTCCGCTTGGGACAGTCGTGACCGACGAGGAGACGCACCGCGTCGTCGCCGAGTTGGTCGAGGACGGCCAGCGGATCGTCTTGTGCAAGGGGGGCAACGGGGGCTGGGGCAACACCCATTTCAAGACGTCGACAAACCGCGCGCCCAGCCGCGCCAACCCCGGCCAGACCGGCGAGCTGGGTGTGTTCCGACTTGTCCTCAAGTCGATCGCCGACGTCGGCCTGGTCGGATTTCCAAACGCGGGCAAGTCCTCGCTCACCAACGCGATCACGAAGGCCCATCCCAAGACGGCCGCATACCCCTTCACCACCCTCCATCCCCAGATCGGTGTCATTGAGTTCAAGGACGAGGTGCGGGGCAATCCCCGACTCCTGCTAGCCGACATTCCCGGGCTCATCGAGGGTGCAAGCGAGAACCGGGGCCTCGGGCACCGGTTCCTGCGCCACGTCGAGCGTTGCGCGCTGCTTCTCATCCTGGTCGACATGGCCGGCGCCGACGGGCGCGACCCGAGGGAGGATTACACCCACCTGGTCCACGAACTTGAGCTTTACGACCCGGCGCTGCTCGACAAGCCGAGGCTCGTGGCCGCCAACAAGATGGATCTGCCGGCGGCCGCCGCGAACCTCGCCAAGTTCAAGCGCCGCCACAAGGTCGACGCGCTTGAGATTTCGTGCCTGGAGGGGGCCGGCCTGGAGCGCCTAAAGAGGGAGCTTCTCAAGCGCGTCGTGGCCCTGCGCCGAAAGGAAAAGGAGTCGCCAGCGGCCGCCGCCTAGGCCATGCTCCGATCGCCGTGGCCACAGTCGCTTCCACAATGTCCCCCGAGAACCGCTCGCTCCTGATGCGGGCGAACCGGCTGTTCGGCGCGGCGCTCGTCGAGCATAACCTCGTGAAGATCGAGGACCTGGAAAAGGCGAACGAGCGGCTCCTGGAACTCATCGCGTCGAACCAGCCGCGGCAGGCGACGGTCCTGGGGGTCCTTGCCTACGAGGTGAAAGTGATCCGGGAGGAGGACGTCCTGCAGCATATCGTGGAGACCGAGGGCCTTGGCCTCGTCGACCTGCGCGCCTACGAGCCGCCGGACGAGGTCAAGAAGGGCCTCGACATGGACGCCTGCTGGGCGACCTGGTCGGTCCCGTTCGACCAGGAGGAGGAATTCATCTTCATCGCCACGGCCTATTACCTGAGCCCCGCCGTCCGCACCTACTGGGAGAAGCGCTACAACTGCCCCCTGCTCTGGTTTGGCACGACGCTTGAGGGCATCGCCGAGCACCTCGACCGGATCAGCGACTCGACGGGCTACAAGGCGGGCGACCCCACGGAGCGCCAGATCGCGTCGGGCCCGGCGGCTCCCGTTTCCACGCCTTCGAATCCGCCCTTTGCGGCGAAGAAATCCGCCTGAACGGCCCCGACTTCCCATGCCGCTAGGAAAAGTCCAGTCGCTGATCGTCGCCAAGCTCATCTCGATGGGCCGGCTCACCGCCGAGCAGCGCGACCAGATCGCCGCGCGCCCGCAGGACCTGAACGGCGACGCGCTCGACCGGCTTCTGCAGGAGGACTACAAGGTCACCGCATTCCAGTGCCTCGTCGCCAAGGGCAAGGCGCTCGGCCTCGCGCCCTTCAACGTCGCCCACTACAAGGTGTCGAACACCACGTTCGAGCGGATCCCGCAGGATTTCTGCCACGAGAACCTCGTCCTGCCCGTCGGCCAGGTGGGCGACCTCCTCCTTGTTGCATTTGCAAACCCGTTCGAGGTCACGCTTCCCGCAAAGATCCAGGAAATGACGGGCAAGAGGGTGGTCCGGCTGCTCGCGAGGGAGAAGGACATCAAGGACAAGTTCAGCAAGGGCAACGACGAGTCGTCGGGGTTCGACGACGTGGTCCAGAAGATCGGCGTCGAGTACGGCGCGGTGACGGATCGCGAGGACATCAAGGACACGGACGTCAACGAGGAATCGGGCCCGATCATCCAGCTGGGCAACCGCATCATCGAGGACGCATTTTTCGCGGCGGCGAGCGACATCCACATCGAGCCCCAGGAGAAGGACGTCATCGTGCGGTACAGGGTCGACGGGCTGTGCCAGGAAAAGCTCCGGCTGCCGATCAAGGTGGGGCCGGCCCTGGTCGCGCGCCTCAAGATCATGTGCAACCTGGACATCTCCGAGCGGAGGCTTCCCCAGGACGGCCGCATCGTCTTCAAGCAGTACACGAAGAAGAACCTCGACCTCGACCTGCGCGTGTCCACTGCGCCCCTGAACCACGGCGAGGGCGTGGTCATGCGTATCCTTGACAAGCAGAAGACGACGCTGCCCCTGACATCGCTCGGCTTCAGCGAGACAAACCTCGTCAGGTACCGCGAGTGCATCCGACAGCCCTACGGGATGATCCTCCACTGCGGGCCGACCGGGTCCGGAAAGTCGATGACGCTCTACTCGGCGCTCAACGAGATCAACACCCCCGACATCGTCATCCGCACCGCCGAGGACCCGATCGAGTACACGCTCCCGGGAATCAACCAGATGCAGATGCACCGGCAGATCGGGCTCACGTTCGCAACGGCGCTCAGGTCGTTCCTGCGCCAGGATCCCGACATCATACTCGTGGGTGAGATACGCGATCTCGAGACCGCGGAAATCGCGGTTGAGGCGGCGCTCACGGGACACCTGCTCCTCTCCACGCTCCACACCAATGACGCGCCCTCCGCCATCGCCCGGCTGACGGACATGGACATCGAGCCGTTCATGATATCCTCGTCGATCCTGTGCGTGTGCGCCCAGCGCCTCATGCGCCGCGTGTGCAAGCAGTGCAAGGTCCAGTACGAGCCCAAGGGGCGCGAGCAGGAGATCCTCGAGAAGGCGATCGGGTGGACGGGGCCGATCTTCAAGCACAACCCAAGGGGCTGCCCGAAATGCTCGGGAAGCGGCTACCGCGGCCGCGTCGGGATCCACGAGCTGATGATCGTCAACGAGGAGCTGATCGAGGGGATCAACAAGAAGATGGAGACGGCGCAGCTGAAGAAGATCTCCATGCGCCAGGGAATGAAGACCCTGCACCAGGACAGCCTTTTCAAGGTCAAGGATGGGATCTCCACGCTCGAGGAGTCCATCGCGACGGTTCCGCCGGACTTGTGATCACATTCCGTTCGGTCCTGGTCCTGGCCGCGGCGCTTGCCCTCGCGGGCTGCCATCGGCGGGAAATAACGTCCCTGCAGCGGAAGGAGGCCGCCAACGTGGTGAGCGAGGCAGAGTTTGCCGTGACGATGCGCGACTGGAAGAGGGCGGAGGGCCTTTACGCGAAGGCCGTCGACCTCTGCCCCGACGCCGGCGATACCTGGGTGAACCTCGGCATCTGCCGGATGCGCCTGCGCGACCGCGACGGCGCCCGGTCCGCGTACAAGTCGGCGCTTGCCGCCTACGAGGCTGCCGCCGACAGCGTACCGGCGGACCCCCAGGACGTGCTGCGCCGCGCCTACGTGCTGGTGATCCTTGGACGCGTCGACGAGGCCCGGTCGGCTGTCGACAGGGCGCGGGCGAAGTACCCGGATGACAGGCGCTTGCGCACCTTTGTCGAGAACCACGGCGTCGACGGATTTGTGGCGGATCCCGGGCTGAAGGACATATCACCCTGAGCCGGCTGTGCACGGGTATTGGGCACAATTCGTCAGGATTGCCATCGCCCATCTGCTCGCCGTCCTCAGCCCCGGGCCGGACTTTGCGATGGTGGTGCGCCAGAGCCTGGCGCACGGAAGGCGCGCGGCGGTCTGGACCAGCATCGGCATCGGAAGCGCCATCCTCCTTCACGTCACCTACTCGCTGCTTGGGATCGGGCTTCTCCTGAGGAGCTCCCATGCCGCGTTCACGGCGGTCAAGTTTGCGGGCGCCGGCTACCTTGCCTGGATCGGCGCGAAGGCCCTCATGAGCCGGCCGCGCGGCGGATTGTCCGCGGCGCCCGCCGGCGCCGAGGCGGAGCTTTCGCGTCCCGCGCAGCCCTCGCCGCGCGAAGCGCTGGCGACCGGGTTCCTGACAAACGCGCTCAATCCCAAGGCCACGCTCTTCTTTGTCGCCATCTTCGCCTCCGTGATCGACCCGGCGACCCCCAAGGCAGTCCAGGCGGCCTACGGGGCGTGGATGTCAGTCGCCACGGTGGGATGGTTCTCGATCGTGGCGTTCGTCTTCACTCGGGAGCGGGTGAGGCGCGCCTTCCTCAGGGGCGGCCATTGGATCGACCGCGCCATGGGGGCCGTGCTCATCGGCGTGGCCGCGGCGCTCGCACTCGCGACGGCGGGCTAAACCCGCCGCGCTACGCGTAGACGCCCCCTCCGAGCAGGCGGTCGCCATCGTAGAGCGCTAGGACCTGGCCCGAGGCGAGCGCGCGCTGCGGGCTCTCGAAGGTGACAAGGCCTGTCCCGGCTCCGTCCGGGACGAGGCGCAGCGGAACGCGGGGATCCCTGTAGCGGACGCGTCCCTCGAGCGAGCGGGCTTGCGATACCGGGGCGCCGGTCCAGTTGAGCGAATGGACGCGCACCTGGGACTGGAAGAGGCCGGGCTCGTCGGGATGGTCGAACCCGACGAGCAGCGCGTTCCCGGCGGCGCGCTTCCCCACGACGACATAGCGCTCGCGATCGGCATTCGACGGCACGCCGATTCCCCTGCGCTGGCCGAGCGTGTAGTAGTGAAGCCCGCGGTGGCGGCCGAGTTCGCGTCCGTCCGAGGCGCGGACGATGGGGCCCGGCATGTCCGGAACGTAGGCGCGCAGGAAATCCCCCATCCGGACCTCGCCGATGAAGCAGATGCCCTGGCTGTCCTTCTTGTCGGCCGTCGCGAGCCCCGCCTCCCTGGCAATCCGCCGGAGCTCCGGCTTTTCCAGGTCGCCCACGGGGAAGCGCGCGTCCCGGACCTGTTCCTGGGAGAGAAGGGCGAGGAAATACGTCTGGTCCTTGTTGCGGTCCGCGCCCTCGAGCAATTCGACGCCGTCTGCGCCGGGGACGCGCCGCGCGTAGTGCCCGGTGGCGACGGCCGTGAACCCATTGGCCAGCGCCCACGCGCGGAACACGCCGAACTTGATCTCGCGGTTGCACATGATGTCGGGGTTCGGAGTCAGGCCGCGCGCATATCCGTCGAGCAGGTGCTGGACCACCTTCTCGCGATAGTCCCGCATGAGGTTGACGACCTCGAAACCGATCCCGATCTGCCCCGCGACCCGCCGGGCGTCCTCGATGTCCTCCCTCCATGGGCAGTGGCCGACCACGCCGTCCTCGTTGATCCAGTTCTTCATGTACGCGCCGGACACGTCGAAGCCCTGTCTCTTGAGGAGGAGCGCGGCGACGGAGCTGTCGACGCCGCCGGACATGGCGACAAGGATGCGTTCGGGTGCTGGCACGGCATCCCAACGACGCGCCGCGGCGCGGCCGCTGTCAACCCAACGTCAGGCGGCGGGCGATTCGCTGTGCGCCGCCACGGGGTCGCCGGCCGCGCCGCTGCCGGCGTCGTGCCCGTCCTCGGGCATGGGAAACTCCCGCAAGAAGTTGGCGTACTCGATGAGCTCGTAGCGTCCGTCCCAGTGCTCGACGATCGCCGTCAGCGACTCGATCCAGTCGCCGGAGTTGAGATAGTGGATGTCGCCGAGCATCTTGTCGGCGGGCGTGTGGATATGGCCGCACATGACGCCCTTGCATCCGCGGGCGCGGGCAAGCTCGGCGATATGCCCTTCGAAGTTTGAGACATGACTGACCGCGGACTTCACGCGCGCCTTGATCGCCCTGCTGAGCGACCAGTATTCGAGGCCGCGCCAGGAGCGCCACACGTTGTAGGCGCGGTTGATCCCGAGGAGCGTCCTGTATCCCCAGTCCCCCAGGTGCGCGAGGAAGACGAAATTCTTCGTCACCGTGTCGAAGACATCGCCGTGGAGCACGAGGTAGCGGCCCCTCGCCCCCTCGTGGACGTACTCTTCCACGACAAGCAGGTTCTCGAACTCGAGCGGGAGGAACTTGGAGAGGATGTCGTCGTGGTTGCCCCGGAGGTAGACGATCTCGGTATCGCGCTTCTCGAGCATCTTCAGGACGATCCGGATGAAGTGGGTGTGCGCCTTCGTCCACTGCCCGTTTCGCTTCAACTGCCAGCCATCGATGATGTCGCCGTTCAGGATGAGCTTGTCGCAGCGCACGTGCCGGAGAAAATGGTTCACCTCGGCGACCTTGGAGTCGACGGTCCCGAGGTGGATGTCGGAAAGGATGACGGTCCTTGCGCGGAACTTCTTCACGGCAGTTGCAGCGCGAATCCTGTTGCGGTGCGGTCCTCGGCGGGCGCCACCGCGGGGCAGTCGTCCGGCACGACGAACTTGAGGCTCCTGGGCCGGACCAAGACCTCGACAAAGGCGCTCGCCGTGTGCGTCTCGCCGTCCGTGTGGATGATCCCCGCGGAGGGCCGCTCGATCAGGAAACGGGCGCCCCTGAGCCGCCGCACACCCGGGCTGCGGTCGATGGACCCCAGGAAGAGGCGGGCGCCCAGGATGACGGCCCCGAGGAGCCCGGTTGGGCGCACGGCGACAAGATCGAGCATCCCGTCGTCCACCCGCGCGTGCGGCGCGATCTTGGCGTGGTTCCCATACTGGTCGGAATTGGCGACCGCGATGAGGAGCGCGTCGATCGTCTCGCTTTGCCCGCCGACCGAGATGGTGCAGCGCTCCGTCCTGCGGCCCAGGAACGCGGCCAGGACCGTGCGCGTGTAGGCGGGAAGGCCCCGGTGCGCGAGGCGGTTGAATCGGCGGCTCACCTCGGCGTCGAGTCCCAGTCCCATGGCATTGACAAATGGCAGGCCGTTCACCGTCCCGGTGTCGAGCTCCGCCACCCGGCCCGAGGTTCCCGTCGCGAGCTCGAGGGCCTCGGACATGACCGCAGGCAGGCCGAGATGGAGGGCGAGCCCGTTGCCGGAACCGCACGGCACGAGGCCCAGCGCCGCGGGCGTGTGGATGAGCGCCTGGGCAACCTCATTGACCGTGCCGTCTCCGCCAAGGGCGACGATCCGCGGGCATCCGGCGGCGACGGCGTCCCGGGCGATCTCGGTCGCGTGGCCCGGGCCCTCCGTGGAGACCACGTCCGCGTCGAGGGCCCGATCCAAGACGAACCTGCGCACCTGCTCGAGCAAGCCGGAATTCCTGCGCTGCCGTCCCGAGCGCGGGTTGATGATGAATCGCAGCTTCATCGTGTCGCGGCCGGCATTTCTTCGCGCGGCTCGCCGGCGCCCCGGCCGAGGTGCGCGAGGACCTTGGCAACAATGGCCCGGGCCGCGTCGGGCCGGGAGAGGGGCTCGAGCGCCGCGCGCCAGCCGTCCCACATCCGGCCCCGGTCGGAAAACGCGGCCCGCAGGGTCTCGACGACCGACTCGGGGGTGATGGCGAGAGCGCCCGCGCGGTTGCGCAGCAGCAGCTCGCAGTTGCCCTCCTCCTGCCCGGGAACGACCTGGTTCACGATCATCGGGCAGCGCGCGGCGATGGCCTCCTGCGTGGTCGCGCCGCCCGCCTTGCTCACGACCACGTGGTGGGTCATCAGCAGGCGCGGAATCTGGTCCGTCCATCCGAGGATGTCGGCCCGGAGGCGCCTCCCGACGGCGGCGTCCAGGAGCGCGCGCCGCAGGGACTCGTCGCGCCCGACCGTGCACGTGACCTCCCATTCCTCCTCGGCGAGCAGCAGGCGCGCGGTCGCCTCCGCGTTTCGCGTGCCCGAGTTGACAATGTACAGCACCCTGGGCGCCGCCCCCTGCGAGAGGCTGGGGCGGGTCACGACTCCCTCGTTCTTCCTGAAGAAGGGGGGGACGGGAAAACCTGTGACATGGATCCGGGCGGCGTCGACGCCCGCCGCGCGCATGACCTCGGCGGAGTCCTCGTTTGGCACAAACCAGCCGTCGCATCCCGGGCGCCACCAGATTGAGTTGATGCTGATCGAGTCGGTGACGATGTTGAAGTGGGGAGCGTGGAAGCGGCCCTCCCTTGAGAGCTTCTGAAGGAGCGCGGCGTATGCGGGAAACGTGCTGCAGATTGCGACCGGCCGCTCGCGCTCGATCACGGCCTCGAGCATCCTCGACTGGACACCGAGCATCCTGACGCCGCGCGTCATGAATCCCGGCCGGTCCATCCAGGCATAGATGTGCTTCCAGAGGCGGGGAGTGCCGTTGATGGCGGCAAGGTAAGCCCGCCGGACAAACGAATTGAGCCTCGGGCAGGACATGGCGAAGATGTCGACGACAAGGGCGGAATCCGGCGCGTCCTCGTTGAACGCGGTCGCAAGCGCCGTGGCTGCCGCGTTGTGGCCCTCGCCATATCCCGCCGTCATGATCAGGATTCGAGTGTCCGTTTTCACGCGGGCATGGGCGCAGGTCCCGCCGGGGCGTGCTCCACGCCCGCCGCGAGCTCGAGATCGCTTTCAAACCGGGCGATCACCTTTTCCCACGATTGAGCCTCGACCGCGGTCCGTCCGGCGGCGCGAAGCCTGTTCCTGAGCAAAGGGTCCGTGGCGAGCCTAGCCCCTGCAGCGACAAGCGCCTCGGGACTGCCGCAGGGGGCGGTGAGGCCGCTTTCGCCGTCCCTCACGAGGACTCGGGCCGCGGCGTAGTCGAACCCGGCCACGGCAAGCCCGCTGGCCATCGCCTCGGTGAGCACGTTGCCGAACGTCTCGGTGAGGCTCGCGTGGATATAGACGTCGGCGGAGGCGTAGTACCTGCCGATCTCGTCGCGCGGGAAAAATCCGGCGAAGACGCACTCGGGATGCTCGCGCATGAGCGCCCGCTTGAGCGGACCCTCCCCGGCGAGCACAAAGCGGCACGCGGGATTGGCCCTCCTCATCTCCGCATAGACCCTGAAGAGCAGGGGATAGTTCTTCTCCGCGGCCATCCGCCCGACGTGGATCACAACGGGGTCGCCAGGCGCCGTTCCCCATTCGCTTCGGAGCGCGTGCGAGCGCCGGTCGGGCCGGAACTGGCGGGTGTCGACGCCGCGCGACATGACGGAGAGGTTCTTGAAGCCGAGTCCCGAAAGCTCGGCGCACAGGTCGGTCGTCGGCACAAAGGTCCGCCGGGTCAGGTTGTGAACGTAACGCAGCCAGCCGAGCGCCGCCCGCCGGAAAAGCGAAATCCCGTAGTGGCTCGTGTAGGCGTGGAAATTCGTGTGGAAGCTGGAGGTCACGGGGATGGCCAGGGAATGGGCGGTCCTAATCGCCGAAAGCCCAAGCGGGCCCTCCGTCGCGACGTGCACGAGGTCCGGGCGGTCCCCGGACCAGAGCCTCCTGAGCTTGCCTCGGGCCGGCAGCCCCATGCGGAGCAGAGGATAGCCGGGAATCGGAACGCCCGCCATCGGAACCTGCCGGTATTCCCGCGGCGCTTCCTGGCCGGGCAGGTCGGGCCTCCTGGGCCTGTAAACTGCAACTGAGTGTCCGCGGCGCGCGAGCTCGGCTGCGATGACGCCGAAGGTCATTGCCACCCCGTTGATTTCG
>Ga0182018_10000303_pt1 | contig 64548 bp, 57 predicted proteins | sample 812P2MmetaG_FD_120490 | JGI IMG/M metagenome (GOLD analysis project Ga0182018, IMG submission 120490) | Permafrost microbial communities from Stordalen Mire, Sweden - 812P2M metaG | ecosystem: Environmental > Terrestrial > Soil > Wetlands > Permafrost | place: Sweden: Stordalen | collected... | reverse complement strand
GTCCCAGCAGCCGTCATTGACGAAATCCCCACGTTGTTTAAGAGACTCGGTCTTGGGAAAACCCGTGATTCTGGTCCTCGAAGACGCTCTCTGCCGTCCAGTATGAAATTGAAACGGACGCGGAGCAGGCATCGAGAAAACGAATGCGCTCTATAGCAACAACAAGGGTCTGCCTGGACGCAGGGTCTGTGGCATGTTCGCACTTTGACCTTTACATATGCCCAGAACTGAGCTATATAGCACAAGGAAGGGCGTATCGCGTGAACATACTGTCCACAAATCCTTAATCGGTCGGCGCCGTGGTTGGGCCCCGGAAAGCTACTCATGGCGGGAAATCATCGCAATGGTACGCCGGTCTACAAGAGAATCCAGACTGGCATCCGCAAGCGGATCGAGTCCGGGGAACTGAAGCCCGGCGACCTGGTCGCTTCGGAACGCGAACTGGCCAAGACCCATAAGGTGAGCCTGATGACGGCGCGCCATGCTCTAGGCGGCCTGGAGCGCGAGGGCGTGGTCGAACGCCGGCGCGGAGCGGGCACATTTGTAGCCTCCCCCAAGATCCACTTCAATAAGCTGATGAGCTACTCGGAGCACATGTCCAGCCGCGGACTGAGCCCGCGGTCGCGAGTGCTGGTGGCGAAGATCATTGAACATGAGCCGGAAGTAGCGGCTCGGCTCGGTCTACCTGCGACCTCCGCCTTGGTCAAGATTGAACGCTTGCGCGAGACCGGCGACGAGCCCTTTGCCCTGGAAACCTGCTACCTCCCCGCCAGCGAGTTCGCCGAATTAGTGAAAGCCCCGTTGGGGAGAGTTTCTTTGTTTGCGACATTGGAGCACGACTATGGAGTGGATCTCGCCTATGCCGATGAGGAAGTCGATGCCACCGCTGCTGAGGCCAACATCGCCGAATTGCTGGGCGTGCCGCGCGGCGCGTCGGTGCTGCGTATTCGCCAGGTGATTTACTCGTCGAAGGGAAAAGCTACGATTTACGGAGTCGGTTTCTATCGCTCGGAGCGTCATACCCTGTTCATCCGCCGCTTTCGCTAGCTCCGCCCTGTTCTGGAATCCTCAGGACGCGTCAGGGGATGCGGGCCGGGCCCCCTAGTATTGCCAGGATTACGTCGAAGACAAAAAGCGCGATAGCGAGATCGTTGAACAAGGTCGCCTGGCGCAGGGTCGGCCAGAGTTGGTCGGCGGCCCAAAACAGAAACGCAGACGCCAGTAGAACGGCCTTGACCACTTCCCAGCGTGCAGGTCGGCGCGTCGCTTCATGAACCAGCCACACACCGGCAATCATGGCGAGTGGAAAGGCGGCGAGGAAATCATGGGATCCTGCTGGAAAGAGTTGGGGAAGAATATCCCACAGCAGCAGCAGGCCGACCCCGGCGAGCGTCACCACCCCGAGAGTTAGCGGAACGGCCCGTTGAAGACCGATCGACATAGAGAAGGCCTCGAATCAGGGAACGATCTACCATGCTATCCGCATTCAGTATGAAGCGGTAACCACCGCATCCTCCGGGTATCCCGGCATCCCGAACTCTGGGACGTCCAGACCTTCCTCTTCTGATTCCGGCGACACTCGCATACTTTTTATCCTGTTCACAATCGCGAAAACTACGAAAGTTGCACCGAACGCCCAGATTGCGTACAAGGTCGCGCCCATCAGTTGGCACCAGAATTGCCGAGTATCCCCGTGAATGAGGCCGGTTACTCCCTGTCCCGCGCGTCCTAGGTAGCTCGCTGCACCGACGCCGTTCCATCCCGACCCGTAAGTTCCGTCCGCAAATATGCCTACAGAAACGGCTCCGAGCCAGCCGCAAAAGCCGTGTACTGAAACCGCACCGCAGGGGTCGTCGATCTTAAGAACGCGTTCGTTGAACAGTACACCGCCGCACACCACGCAGCCCGCCAGTATGCCGATAATCAACGCCGAAGTTGGGGAGACGAATGCGCAAGGTGCGGTAATCGCAACCAGTCCGGCCAGCATTCCGTTGCAGGCCATCGTTATGTCGGGTTTGCCGAACAGAAAATACCAAATGAGCATCGCCGCCGCCGAGCCTGCGACCGCTGCAAGATTTGTGTTGACCGCCACGACCGAAATGCGAAGGTCAGTCGCCCCTAGAGTCGACCCGGGGTTAAAACCCATCCATCCGAACAGGAGAATAAACGTACCAGTTACCACATAGACCACGTTATGCGCCGGGAAGGCGCGGATTTTTCCTCCCGGACCAAACTTTCCCAGACGCGGCCCAAGAACGATCGCCAGGGCCATGGCGCAGAAGCCTCCGACCGCATGAACTACGGTAGAACCCGCAAAGTCGACGTAGCCGTGGCCGAGGTTCATGGTCGATCCCAGTTGCGAGAGCCAGCCGCCGCCCCAGGTCCAGCAGCCGGAAATCGGGTAGAGGACCGCGCCGATGAAGAGCTCACAGAGCAGAAACGCCCAAAAACTGATGCGTTCGCAAATGGCGCCGACGATGATATATCCGGCGGTCTCCATGAACACAACTTCAAACAATGCCAGGCAGTTGCTGCCACTGTCATAGGCTGGACCGATGAAAAAGAAGCCCTTTCCACCGACGAATCCCCATTGGCCGCTGCCGACCAGGAAATGATTCAGCGTAGGGACACCGCCCAGATTGGTGGGCGCGGCATTGATGGCGACGGCCCCAAACTGGAATGCATATCCGACAGCGTAGTACGCGAGGAAGGCGAAAACGTAGGCCGCGAAGTTCAGCATCATCAGATGCGCGGCATTTTTCTTTCGAACCAGTCCGCAGGTGAGCAGGGCAAACCCCGCCTGCATGAACAGGACGAGGTAACCTGTGTTCAGCGTCCACGCGAAGTTGGTTGCTATGCGGACGTGGCCTACGCTGTCGGCGAGCTTCACAGCGAGAGGTTCCCGGGCTGCTTGAGCCTGGTAATCGTCGAACGCCTTCTTGTTCTGGGCATAGTCTGGAGCGGTCTTATCGGTAGGCTCGGGAACGACAAAAGGATTGCCGGCGGCATCGACGGCGGTCGTTTTGTCCCCTGTCGCTGTGCCGGCTGGATCCGGCTTGACGCTGTCATCGGCAAGGCTGAAAACTGACAACCCGACCAACATGCCGGCCAGCACAATGATCATGGCGCTGGCTGCCAAGAACGAACCCCGCAGAGATCTGCTCCCTGCTCGCATTGTCATCTTAGAGTGCTCCTCTTTTTTACTTTTTACGGTTGGGCACAATTCCAGTAGGTGCGCGCAAACCCCGAATCGCTTACCCCTTCAGGTCTGCGAGCCAGAATCAATCCGCCGACAATAAATGCGGTGTTTCCCTCAGTCCAATACAAATTTCTTATAGCAACCATCAGAAAAGCGTCACCCGGATGGGGCTGCTTCCTGAAAGTCCGCAGCGAAAGTGCACTTCCACATGAGAGAGAATTGGCCAAGCCCAATCATTTAAAATGCTGGGTCCGTCTGTAGCAAAAATGACTCACATCCAGAGCCGTAGAGTTCGAGTGATTGACTCCCATCCCGGCGGCGAGCCGACGCGGTTCGTGGTCAGCGGAGGCCCCGATCTCGGGACCGGGCCGTGGTCCGAGCGACTGGAACGGTTTCGCGGGCGGCAAGACAGTTTTCTATCTGCCGTCGCGAACGAGGCTCGGGGATCCGACGTTATGGTTGGGGCGTTATTGTGCGCGCCGCCGGGCCCTGATTGCGCTGCCGGCGTCATCTTCTTTAATAATGCGGGTTATCTCGGCATGTGCGGCCACGGGACAATCGGCGGGGTGGCAACACTCTCCTTTACGAAGCGGATCAATCCCGGCGAGCACCGCAGGGAGACTCCGGTGGCGACCGTGGGCGCCCTTCTGCACCGTGACCGCGCGATAACGGTGAACAACGTTGCGAGTTACCGCTTAGCCGCGAATGTAGAAGTGCATGTTCCCCATTACGGCAAAGTACACGGCGACGTTGCCTGGGGAGGCAACTGGTTTTTTCTGGTGCGCGACAGCTCCCTGGAACTATCGCTTGAAAATATCGAGCAACCGACGGACTTCACATGGGCAATCCGTAAGGCATTATGCGAGCAGGGGATTACCCGAGCAAGAAATCAGGACATCGACCACATCGAGTTGTTTGGGCAATCCGATCTGCCCCCGGTCGACAGCAAGAACTTCGTGCTCGGTCCCGGGAAGGCCCACGATCGTTCCGCCTGCGGCACTGGGACCAGCGCCAAGCGGGCATGCCTCGATGCCGATGGAAAAATCCGCGAAGGACAGATTTGGAAGCAAGAGCGTATTGTCGGGAGTGCGTTTGAAGGCAGCATTACAGCCAGCGGCGGCCAAGTCTACCCCAGCGTCAAGGGGACAACCTTCGTGAACTCCGAGGCTGAACTGCTGCCGGACCCGCAGGATCCATTCTGCATGGGGATTCGAGGGTGAAAATGCCGGCGAAGGCAAGCGAACTCACTCAGCACTTCGAAAAACTGTTCGGCGAACCTCCCAGAATCTTCCGGGCGCCCGGACGCGTCAACCTGATTGGCGAACACACTGACTACAACGACGGTTTCGTCATGCCCGCTGCCGTCGCTTTCTCCACCTATGTGGCGATTTCTTCGCGCCCCGATCGCAAGCTGCTAATCCATTCGGAAGAATTCCCCGGCAAATTCGAGTTTGATCTCGACCATCTTCCCCCGCGGCGTATCGGCGCGTGGTGTGACTACGTGCTGGGTGTTGCCAGTGTCCTGGGCCAAGGCGGGCATAAGCTTCACGGCGCGAACTTGCTCGTACACGGCGAAGTTCCAATCGGGGCGGGACTGAGCTCATCCGCGGCCCTCGAAGTCGCATCCGCGCTTGCTCTGCTGAGCTTCAGCGCGACGCAAGCACCGCTGCTCGAGGTCGCCCAGCTCTGCCGCCAGGCTGAGAACAGTTTTGTCGGTGCCCGGGTGGGAATTATGGACCAGTTCGTCTCCTGCATGGGAAAAGCAGGGCATGCGCTTCTCCTCGATTGCCGATCCCTTGAGTTTCAGTTCGTGCCGATACCCCCGGGCATTCGACTGGTGGTCTGCAACACCATGACGAAGCACGATCTTGCCACTTCGGCGTACAACACTCGGCGTGAGGAATGCGAAGAAGGAGTGAAGTATTTCGCGAAATGGAATCCTACAATTCGCGCGTTGCGCGACGTGTCGGTGGAACTGCTGAATAAGCACCTGCCGGACCTTCCCGCCACGATTGGAAAGCGATGTTCCCACGTCGTTCGCGAGAACCAGAGGACGCTCGCTGCCGCGCGCGCGCTCGCTGAAGATGATATGGCTCGGGTCGGGAAGTTGATGCGCGAGTCACACAACAGCCTGCGAGATCTCTACGAAGTCAGTTGCAGAGAACTTGACATCATGGTCGAGGCAGCTGAGGGCTTGCCGGGATTCTGTGGCGGACGCATGACCGGAGGCGGCTTTGGAGGATGCACGGTCAACCTCGTGCGCGAACAAAACGCGGAGGACTTCGCCAGCCGAATTGCCGAGCGTTATCAAGAGAAGACCGAAATCACTCCTCAGGTATACCTCTGCACCGCCGAAGATGGAGGAGGGAACTTAGCTAGAGCGTGACTGATCTCCGACGTTCGGCGACCAGCCTTGCAGTTTCACTAGCCAATTCGCAGGTTCCGGAAGAATCGCGAACTTCGGCAGTTCCCCGCGCACCATCGCCACTTCATCGCAGCAATGAAACCGCGGACAAGCATGGCAGTCTTTGTAGATCTTGTCGGGAAGATCTTCGCGCTGCGCAACTGAGAATCCTTGGCCCGCGAAGAAATCGGGCTTGCGAGTGAACAGGCAAATGCAATCCACACGATGACGCTTCGCCTCGGCCAGCAGCTTTTTCACCAGCCGTCCACCACCGCCCTTGCCTTGAGCCCAGGGAGCGACCGTGATCGATCGAATCTCGGCCAAGTGCGTGCCATACAGATGCAACGCGCCACAGCCGATGATGCGCCCGTCATCTTCGAGCACCACGAAGTCTCTGACGTTCTCGCAAATCTCCGGCAGAGTGCGCGGCAGCAGCGTGCCATCGCCGGAATATCCCGCAATCAAGTCGTGGATCTGTTGTGCGTAGGGCAAAATCGCTTTACGCGTGCGCATGGGCCTCCTCGCGAAGAGACTCGATTCTCTTTTTCGCGATGTTGATTGCATGTCTCACCCGGCTCGGCGCTGTTCCTCCCGGAACATCGTGGACCGCTAGCACGGACGCCAGCTTCAACGATTCGTAAAAATCCTGGTCGAAAACAGGGCTGAGCGATCGCAGTTCGTCGAGCGCCAAGTCTTGTAGTTCGCAACTCCGCTCGATACAAATCCGAACTGCTTTGCCGATCCGCTCATGGGCCTGCCTGGAAGGCACGCCCCGCTTCACTAGATACGTAGCCGCGGCCCACGCATTCATGAATCCCGACTGTGAAGCCTGATGCATGCGCTCGTGATTGAATTCCACTGCCTTGATCCATCCCACCACCAACGGCAACATCTGCAGCAGCGTGTCCGAAGAATCGAACAGCGGCTCCTGCGTTTCCTGCAAGTCTTTGTTGTAGGCCAGAGGCAAACCTTTGATTGCGACCATGAGCGCCGTGGCATTTCCCAGGACGCGCCCACTTTTGCCCCGCACCAGTTCGAGCAGATCCGGATTCTTCTTCTGCGGCATCGCACTGCTGCCGGTCGAGTACGCTTCGGGGAGAGCCAGAAAGCTGTACTCCTGCGAAGAAAACAAAATCAGCTCCTCCGCCCATCGGCTCAGATGCAACGCAAGCAGCGATAGCGCATTAACAAACTCAAGCGCAAAGTCCCGGTCGCTGGTGGCATCGATACTGTTCGCGGTTACGCCGTCGAATCCCAGGCTGTCGGCCAGGAGGGAACGATCAAGAGACAGGGTCGCACCGGCGACGGCACCAGAGCCCAGAGGGCAAGCGTTCGCCCGCTTTCGGCAGTCCGCCAGGCGTTCCGCATCGCGCAGAAACATTTCCACATAAGCTAGCAGCCAGTGTCCGAGCAGAACCGGCTCCGCTCTTTGCAGATGCGTGTACGCAGGCATGGCGGCATCCCCGGCCTGATCTGCGCGATCCGCCAGCGCGTTGCACAATTCGGCCAGTTCGTGCCGCAGTTGATCGATCGTTGATCTCACGTATAGCCGCAGGTCGGTGGCAATTTGCTCATTGCGGCTACGGCCGCTGTGCAGCTTGTATCCAGCTTCGCCGATCAGAGCAACCAGTTGCTTCTCCACGAAGTGATGCACGTCCTCGGCGTCATGGTCGTCGAGAAACGATGGCGAGGCCGTCGCCCGTTCCCCGATCTGCTCCAGTCCCTGCAAAATACCGATTAGTTCGTCGGCGGAAAGTATGCCGGCAGTCTTCAGCGCCTGCGCATGCGCCGCACTGGCTGCAAGTTCGTGACGCAGCAAGCGACGATCGAAGCTGAACGATCGCTGCCAGCGCTCGAAATCGGGATCCAGCGGCTGCCGGAATCTCCCGGACCACATCTTCATCGTGCGACCTCCACACGAGAGCGCGCCCGCGATCGCGATGGCAATCCAAGAATGCGAATAAATCCGGCCGCATCCTTCTGGTCGTAACTGTCGCCCATCGTGAACGATGAAAGATCGGTGCGATAGAGCGAGTGCTCCGATTCGCGGCTCACCACGGAAACATTTCCTTTGTACAACGTCAACGTGACACTGCCCGTCATTTCCTTCTGCGTGCTCTCCACGAAAGCGTCGAGCGCCTCGCGCAGCGGCGTGAACCACAGACCGAAATAAACCATTTCCGCGTACTTCAGTCCAATATGCTGCTTGAAGTGCGCCACATCGCGCTCCAGGCACAACGCTTCCAATTCGCGGTGAGCCGTGATCAGTAGCGTGCCACCGGGGGTTTCGTAACATCCCCTCGACTTGATCCCGACGAAACGGTTCTCCACCAGGTCCACACGGCCGATGGCGTTGCGCGCGCCGATTTCATTCAGCAGCTCTACCAGCGATACGGGCTCCATCTTCATTCCGTTCACTGAGACCGGAACTCCATGGGCGAATCCGATACGCACCTGTTCTTCCGTGTCCGGTGCCTGCTGCGGCGAGCGCGTAATCTGCCAGGTAGTCGCCAAGGGGGCGTTCCCGGCATCTTCCAATTCGCCGCCTTCGTGGCTGATATGCCACAAGTTGCGGTCGCGGCTGTGAATCTTCTCGCGGCTTGCCGCCACCGGAATCCCGTGCTGCTCGGCGTAATCCAGGCAGTCCTCGCGCGACTTCAACGTCCATTCCCGCCACGGCGCAATGATCTTCAACTCTGGAGCGAGCGCCTGGTAAGTCAGTTCAAACCGCACTTGATCGTTGCCCTTACCCGTGCATCCGTGAGCTACCGCCGTCGCTCCTTCGCGCAACGCCACTTCAACCTGATGCTTCGCGATCACGGGACGAGCCAGCGAAGTTCCGAGCAGATACTTGTGCTCATAAACGGCGCCGGCCTTCAGAGCAGGGAAGACGTATCCAGTCAGAAATTCTTCGCGGAGATCCTCCACGATCACCTTGCTGGCGCCCGTGGCATAAGCTTTCTCGACCACCGCGTCGATGTCGTCTCCCTGCCCAACGTCGCCTACCATTGCGATGACATCATAGGAATAATTCTCTTTCAACCACGGAATAATGATCGATGTGTCCAACCCACCGGAATAAGCGAGAACAACCTTTTCAGGCATGAGCGCTCCTTACGGGCAGGCGCACCGCACCGCCCAGCAATAAATAAAGAATAGATTTTTGAACGTGCAGACGGTTTTCCGCCTGCTCGAAGATGACTGAATTCTCCGAGTCCATCACTTCATCAGTGACTTCCTCGCCGCGATGTGCAGGCAGACAGTGCATGAACGCCGTATGGGGCGCGGCTTCCGCCATCAGTTGCCCATTGACTTGGTATTGCCGAAATATTTCAGCGCGCTGTTCTGCTTCGTGCTCCTGACCCATGCTAGCCCACGCGTCGGTGTAAACGGCATCAACCCCGGCTACCGCGTCACGCGGATCTGTCAGCAACTCAATTCGAGCGCCAGTCTCCTTGGCGATCTTCCGCGCATCGGCGACAATCTGCGCGTTCGGCGAATATCCCTTCGGCGTGGCCATCCGAATCGACGACCCAAGGCACGCGCAAGTCAGCAAGAGTGAATGGGCTACGTTGTTGCCATCGCCCACATATGCCAGGGAGATCTTCTTGAGATCGCCGAACCGTTCCTGCAAGGTAAAGTAATCCGCCAGCGCCTGGCAGGGATGCTCCAAGTCGCTGAGCGCGTTGATGACCGGGACCGAAGCATAACGGGCCATGCCTTCGATGGTTCCCTGGGCGAAAGTGCGGAGCACGATCACATCCACCCAGCGTTCCAGGTTATGCGCGATATCGCTCAGAGTCTCCCGCGCATCCAGACGGCTCTGCGACTGATCCACGAACATGGCTGTGCCACCCAGGCTCGTCATCCCCGCTTCGAACGTGATCCGAGTCCTAAGAGACGGCTTTTCAAAAAACATCACCATCTGTTTGCCCGCCAGCGACCGCTGAAACACGGATGGCCGAGACTTCATCAGTTCCGCCAGATGCAGCACGGCCTTAACTCCCTGCGGTCCGAGATCGCGGGTCGACACCAGGTCGGGGCACCAGAAGATGCCGGGAAATGTTTCCGGCGCCACCGGCGCCCTGCTTTGCAATGGACTGTTCAACTCTGGCTCCTGTCTTGAATCTTCATTAATCTTGGTCTCTCGATCTTCATACCCGCGCTCATGCGCAGGTAACCTCGGTTCCACAATTCAATTTCATGTGGTAGAACTCCGGCAGGGCTTCAGCTTCCGCCGCCGGCAATATCCGCACCCTTCCCACTCCTTGCTTCAATGCCTGTCGGCAGGCTTCCAGCTTCGGCAACATGCCGCCGCTGATGATTGACCCATCGACCATATCCTGCGCCTGTTTGGTGCTGAGCCACGGAATCACCGCTCCTTCCGCGTCTCTCACTCCCGGCACATCGGTGAGAAAGATCAGCGCATTGGCGTGGCAAGCCGCGGCGCAAGCAGCGGCCATCTCGTCGGCATTCACGTTGTAGTACTCGCCGTCCGCTCCCAGAGCGAGCGACGCGAGAACTGGAATTCCGCCCTGCTGCCACAGCGCCTCGATCCAGCAGGGCTCTGCAAAACAAATCTCGCCGACAAATCCCAGATCGTTCCCGCGAATATGTTTCCGCCGAGCCCGAAAGCTCATGCCATCGCCGCCGCAGAATCCGACCGCCGGCATGCCCGCCGCCTGAATTGCGGCCACTACTTTCTTATTGACCATGCCGCCCAGCACCATCAGCGCCACATCGCGAGTCTCGGCATCGGTCACGCGTAGCCCGGAAATGAATTCACTCTGCTTCCCAAGTTGTTTCAAAACGCGGGTCAGCGCACCGCCGCCGCCATGAACCACGGCCACGCGATGCCCATCCTGCGCCAACTCCGTAACCGCCCGAGCGCACTTGCGCAAAGTAGCGGCATCCTCGAGCGCGGCTCCTCCGATTTTGACCACGATTATCACTGCAACCCCTCGTCTTCCGACCATCCATACATCAGATTCATGTTTTGCACCGCCTGTCCGCCCGCACCTTTCAGCAGGTTATCGATGCAGGAAATCACCACCAGCCTCCGGCCGTCCTCCGCCAGGCAAAATCCGAGATCGCAGTAGTTCGTCTGTAACGAATATTGCACCTGCGGAAGCTTTGGCGTTTGAAACACCCGTACCCAGCGTTTGCCCGCATAAAAATTTCGAAAGCACGACTCCACTTCCAGCGGAGTCATTTCACGGTTGAGGTGGAGATAGATCGTCGACAAAATTCCCCGCGGAATCGGAAGCAGGTGCGGGGTAAAGATCAACTCCTGCGCCCCGAGTTCGAGCTGTTCGACAATCTCGCCCACGTGCCGGTGGTTGAATACGGAATAGGCGGACAGGTTGTCGGCCACCGACACAAAATGCGTCTTGGCGGTCGGTTCCTTGCCTGCTCCCGACACGCCGGACTTCGAATCGGAGACGATCCCGCGATTGCGATCGACCACTCCGGTCTTCAGCAGCGGCGCCAGAGCCAGAATCACCGAAGTCGCGTAACACCCGGGATTCGCCACCAGCGTGGCATTGGCCATCCGATCGCCATTTAATTCCGGGAGCCCGTACACAGCCTTTTCAGTCAGCTGCGCCGCCAGGACTGCATCTGAGTCCTGAAAGTTGTAAATTGCCCGGTGCTGCTCCTGCTTCAACCGCCAGGCTCCGCTCAGATCAATGACGCGCATGCCCTGGCACAGCGCCTCAGGCACAAGCGTGCGCGATGCTTCGTGCGGCGTGGCTAGAAACAGCAACTCTACTCCTTGCTGCTTCATCGCTGGCCACGAGAGCGAGTGCAGCGGATAGCCGCCATTGCCGGAAAGAACCGGAAACACGTCCGCCAAATCCGACGGGCTTCCGTTGTCGGCCGAGCGTCGCAGCAGCATTGGTTTCTCCAGCCGGGGATGACGAAGAAGAATCCGCGTCAACTCCAGGCCGGAGTAACCGGTCGCGCCCAACACAGCGGTCTTAAGTTTCGCGGTCATTGCTTTATTCGTTCCCGCCTCATTCGTTACCGCAAGCTTGGTTCGTCGCTACTAGCTCAGCATTTCCTCAATTCGACCCGCCAGTTTCCTCGCCTCATCCTTGTCCGGGCAAACAATCAGGATGGTATCGTCACCCGCAATCGTGCCCACAACCTCGGTCCAATCGGTCTCGTCCAGAGCCGCTGCTACAGGCTGCGCGCTGCCTACAATGGTTTTAACCACCAGCAAGTTCTGGGCGGAGCGGATATCGAGGACGAACTCACGCACCAGTCGCGACACGGGTGGCAGCGCGATGCCGGCCCCATTGTCGCCGTGCGGCAGGGAATAGCCGTGCGAGGTTTTACTCAGATTCAGATCGCGGATGTCCCGCGACAGCGTTGCCTGTCCGACTTTGAATCCCCGTTTGCGCAGGAGTCGCTGAAGATCCTCCTGGCTGGCGATCGTTGCGTGTTTCAGCACGTCGAGGACCGCCCGTTGTCGCAGCGTTTTATTCATCATGAATAAATATTCAACCTAATGCATAAATATGTTCTTATCTTACGGCCCGGAGCTCAAATGTCAAGAGGAAAGCCCTGTACTCCCTGTGCTCGTTTACTTTCGGATGCCTGAGGGAAGCGGACACCGCCGCCACTGAAAAACGTACGAGAAAGGCTTCGGCTTGGTAGACTACTTCGCGGTCTAGAGCACCGTAGCGCCACCGCGCCAAGGGTGGCAAGAGCTTGCGGTGGTCTTCCCCGGGGATACGGAATGAACCCGAAGCCTACGTTGACCGCCGAACTGGTCGCCGAGTTCCTGGGCACCTTTGTGCTCATTCTGCTGGGCAACGGCGTGGTCGCCATGGTCGTTCTTTTTCCGTCGAAGAATCCCGGCGAGACTATCCACGGCGGCTTTACGAACATCACTCTGGGCTGGGGACTGGCAGTCATGATGGGAATTTATCTGGCGGGTAAAATCTCTGGAGCGCATCTGAATCCCGCGGTGACTTTAGCTCTCGCGGTCTTTCGCGGTTTTTCCTGGCGCAAGGTCCTGTCGTACTCCGTCGCGCAGACTGCCGGAGCGTTCGTCGCGTCGGCCCTGGTGTATTGGAACTACTTGCCGGCCTTCCGCCAAGCGGACCCTCAACTGGACCATACTGCCGGCGTTTTCACCACGTTCCCTGCCTTCCCCGCGATGCCGTCTGCAGGCTTTCTCGACCAACTCATCGGTACTGGTTTGCTGGTGCTTCTCATCTTCGCGATCGTCGATGAATTCAATGCGCCGCCGGGAGCGAACCTTGCGCCCGCAATGATCGGCCTGGTCGTGGTTGCCATCGGCATGAGCTTTGGCGGCATGCACGGCTATGCCATCAATCCGGCGCGCGATTTCGGTCCTCGCCTTTTCACGGTATTTGCCGGCTTTCGCAATAATGGCCTGACCGACGGAACTCGCGTGTGGTGGATTCCGGTCGTCGCCCCGCTGCTTGGAGGCTTGGCAGGCGCAGCCATCTACGACTTTGGAATCAGGCGCTTCTTTCGCCCTTCCTAAAGAGCCGGGTCGTAGAGACGTTGCTTGCAACGTCTTGCCGGTATTGCCGGTGCTGCCAGCAAAAGACGTAACAAGTTACGTCTCTACAGAACTCGCGGGGCGGAATACGAAGGAGAAACGGTGAAATATATCCTAGCGCTCGACCAGGGCACAACCAGCTCGCGAGCTCTGCTGTTCGATCAGGCGGGAACCATTCGCTCGACCGCCCAGCGGGAATTTGAACAAATCTTTCCGCAGCCCGGATGGGTCGAGCACAATCCGGAGCAGATCGCGGCCTCCCAGATCGCAGTCGCTCTCGAGGCGTTAGCGCGGGCTGGCGCACGACCACAGGACGTGGCCGCGATCGGCATCGCCAATCAGCGCGAAACAACGGTCGTATGGAACCGCGAGACGGGCAAACTTGTCTACAACGCGATCGTCTGGCAAGACCGTCGCACCGCCGACTTCTGCGAGCGCCTCAGGAGTGAGGGCCATTCGCCGCTAATCCAGCAGCGCACCGGCCTGCTGATCGATTCCTATTTCTCCGCCAGCAAGATCTCATGGATTCTGGAACACATTTCTGGCGCGCGCGGCCAAGCCGAGGCCGGCAACCTGGCATTCGGGACAGTCGATAGCTGGCTGCTCTGGAAGCTGACAGGCGGCCGCGTTCATGGCACCGACGTCAGCAATGCCTCGCGCACCATGCTCTTCAATATTCATACCGGTGCCTGGGATCGCGAACTGCTGGACCTGTTTCGTGTCCCGCTCTCAATGATGCCGGATGTGCGATCCTCCAGCGAGGTTTACGGAGAAGTGGGTGCGGTGAAGGGATTGGAAAGAATTCCGCTCGCAGGCATTGCCGGGGATCAACAATCGGCGTTGTTTGGCCAGCGATGCACCCATCCCGGCCTGACGAAAAATACCTACGGCACCGGATGTTTCATGCTGCAGAACACTGGTACTCGCGCGGTGCCGTCCTCCAATCGGCTGGTTACTACGGTTGCCTGGAAAATCGAAAATGTAACCGAGTATGCCCTCGAGGGCAGCGTCTTTGTGGGCGGCGCGGTCGTCCAATGGCTGCGCGACGGACTGGGGGTGATTCGAGGATCCCATGAAGTCGAAGCGCTGGCGAACTCTGTGTCGGACAACGGCGGTGTATTTTTCGTCCCTGCCTTCGTGGGATTGGGAGCGCCCCATTGGGATTCCTACGCGCGCGGCTCGATCTTTGGACTCACTCGCGGCACCACTGCAGGCCACTTCGCTCGGGCAGCGCTGGAGAGCATCGCATATCAAGTGGCGGATTTGCTCGATGCCATGCGCCGCGATTCTGGAGCATCTGTACCGGAACTTCGCGTGGATGGCGGAGCCGCCGCCAACGACAGTCTCATGCAATTTCAGTCCGACATTCTCGGCGCCCCGGTCGTTCGCCCGGCAGTGACGGAAACGACAGCGCTCGGAGCGGCATACCTGGCTGGCTTGGCGGTCGGCTTTTGGAAAACGGAGCTCGATTCGTCAGCCGCGATAAAGGATCGCCGCTTTGAGCCGCGAATGCCGGAGTCGCAAGCGCGGCTATTGCGGAACCGATGGAACGAAGCTGTCTCACGCTCCAAGCATTGGGAGTTGGCAGCGTGACGATGAAATTTTGCACCGAAGTAAAGTTTACTTAGTCCGCAGGTTGCAGTTTCAACAGTCTCCATCGCGACGGGCGTCATCCTGACTGTAGCCGTTTTTCAGGCCGAGGGAGAAGGAACTAGCGCTGCGACGAGGAAATGTCGAAATGCCGCGTCCTCTTTTTCCCGCACTCACTTTGTTGCTGATGGTTCTCACCCTCTCGTTCTCACCCGTTCAGGCGTCGCCCTTGCCCGGGGTGCAAGCTGTTCGACAAGGCGACAGCATCACGCTTTCGAACGACGCGATCTCGGCGACGTGGTCCATCGAGGGCGCGTCCCTGCAATGGCAACGACTAACCAACCATTTCACCGGGACAAGCTTGCCTCTCGCCAGCAGCCTGTTTGAGTTGGTGCCCAGAGAAGGCGTGGTACTCCATTCATCAGATTTAAAGATTGCTGGCGCGCCGGCGATGGAGGAGACGCCAGTTTCGCCACAGGCGTCGAGAGCAGCCGAGCGCTCACCGGGACGACAGGTGCGCATCGAACTCGAAGATCCCTCCGCCAAGCTGCAAATCACCTGGACGGCGATCCTCCGCGAAGGCGCCAACTACATTCGTCAAGAAGTTACCATCCGCGCGGGACAACAACCATTCGCGCTCACGCAGATCGGCCTCATCAACACGGTCATCCCCGGAGCCTCGGTCTCAGGCCAGGTGAAAGGATCGCCCGTTACCGCAGGAACCTGGTTCCTGGGCTTCGAGCATCCCTTGTCCGACTGCCGCGTTCGCGCCGACCACATTTCCTGCTGGCTCTCTCGCGAACTTCCGTTGCAAGCCGGCCAGAGCGTGACCTATTCGTCCGTGATTGGCGTGACCCATGCGGGGCAGCTGCGGCGCGATTTTCTAAAATATGTGGAACTCGAACGCGCTCATCCTTATCGAACCTTTCTGCATTACAACTCCTGGTACGACCTGGGATATTTCGATCGTTACAACGAGCAAGGGGCAGCAGCTGTGGTGCAAAGTTTTGGCGAGCAACTAACGAACCAGCGCGGAGTGAAACTTGATAGCTTTCTGTTCGACGATGGGTGGGACGATACTACGACGCTTTGGAAATTCAATCCCGGTTTTCCGGACGGCCTGGCGAAAGTCGCGCAAACCGCGGCCCGCTACGGCGCGGCCCCCGGCATCTGGCTTTCTCCGTGGGGCGGATACGACGGGCCAAAACAGCAGCGTGTGGCTTCCGCCCGCGCGCAGGGATTCGAAACCAATGAAGGCGGACTCGCACTGTCAGGGCCGAAATACTATCGCTACTTCCGCGATACCTGTCTCGACATGATCGAGAAATATGGCGTGAACCAGTTCAAGTTTGACGGCACCGGCAACGCAAACGAGGTCATCAAGGGAAGTGAGTTCGACAGCGATTTCGATGCGGCCATCCATCTGATCGGAGAATTGCGCGCGAAGAAGCCCGACATCTACGTCAACCTCACGACTGGAACTTATCCTTCGCCATTCTGGCTACTCTACGCCGATTCGATTTGGCGTGGCGGCGAGGACCACAGCTTCGCTGGCGTCGGCACCAACCGCCAGCGCTGGATTACCTATCGCGACTCGCAAATCTATCGCTGGGTGGTCGAAGAGGGTCCTCTGTTCCCCATGAGTTCTCTGATGCTGCACGGTCTCATCTTCGCGCGCTACGCGGAGCGCTTGGGGAACGATCCCGGACACGATTTTCCCGACGAAGTTCATTCGTACTTCGGCACGGGAACCCAGTTGCAGGAGATGTACATTACCCCTGCGCTGCTTTCTTCCGACGACTGGGATATTCTGGCGGAAGCGGCGAAGTGGTCGCGCGACAATCGACAGACGCTCAAGGACTCGCACTGGATCGGAGGCGATCCGGCGCGGCTCGAAGTCTATGGCTGGGCGTCGTGGTCGCGCGAGAAGGCGATCATGACGCTGCGTAATCCCAGCGATCAGCCCCAGGAATTCACCGAGAGCCTCGCGACGCTCCTGGAACTGCCGCCAGGTTCCACAGCTCCATACGCGGCTCGCAGCCCATGGAAAAGTGACGGCGCCGCGCAGTCGCTGCAGATTCCAGCGCAGCAAGAGCACACGTTTCATTTGCGGCCGTTTCAGGTGCTGACGCTGGATTTGTTGCCTTCATCCTTGTAAGTACTTGTCTGGAAGGCGGTTTTGCCGGAAGACCAAAGTTTTCCACGGTGTTTCTGCAGACACGTTGGCTTACTGAAATGTACGTACATTGATGTATGAAGTCCAGACTCGTCAGTGGGTTGGACTTCAGAAATGAACGAGCCGGCGATTCTCTGTCGGCGCGCGCGCGAGAGCAGGACACCCTCGCGACGGCCGGCAGGATGCCGGCGCCACGGAGCAATCGGTTAGGGGCTGGAGTCCCCGGTATGGCAGTCGGCGCAGGTTACTTCGGTTCGGTCTCCCAAATCTACTGGATGCTTGAAGGTCGGCAGGGTCACTTCTTGGCAAGACTACGAATGTAAGCGACCAGGCCCGTGATGTCAGCGTCTTTCAGTTTGCCGTCATAGGACGGCATTTTGCCTTTGCCCTTGGTGATGGTCGCCGTCAGCTGTATGTCGGATTGCCCTTGTACCTCGGCAGAGGTGAAATCATGGACGCCCATCTGTACTCCCATCGACGAGCCTTTGCCATCAGCGCCATGGCACATGGCGCATTTTGTCTTGTAGGTTGCGGCCGCGTCTTGCGCCACTGCCGAAGAAGAGCAGACCGCGATCACTCCGCAAGCCAGCACAGTTAGCAGGCCCATCCGAGACGAGAGATGTTTCATGGTTGGCTTCCTCCTGAGCAAGATTGATACCACAGCGCGAGAGAGTCCCGGTGGTCTGAATTGCACAGTCTTGCAATAGGATCGCTTTTGGTCCCTTCTCATGAACTCACTCGCAGTCTTAAGCCTCGAAGGGGCGTCGGGAACAAGGAAGAAATCGTCTTTTTACACGAGATCGGGCTGGGAGGAGGTGCAAACCACCTTCGGCATCGAGCCGGAAGAAATGAACTACATGACGATGAAGATAACCACAACGGATATGCGCTGCCTTCCGAGACACATTGAGTCCGCTTATTGCCTTCGCCATTTCACGAACGATCCGCGCTGGCGCGAAATGGGCAAGACGTTCTTAGTCAGCCTGACAAAATATTGCCGCACTGATATTGGCTATGCCGCTCTGAGCGACGTTGAGAAGAAAACAAAGCAGGACGAGATGGAAAGTTTCTTTTTCGCGGAGACTCTGAAGTACTTATACTTGCTCTACGCGCCGCCGGAGACTGTTGACCTGAGCAAAGTCGTTTTCAATACCGAGGCCCACCCCATTCGCCGGACATGGTAGCGACGCAGCGACGATCCGCTGACCCTATGACTCAAATTCGCTGCGCCGCTCTTCTCTTCGACATGGATGGAGTGCTCATCAACTCCACCCCCGCGGTCGCGCGCGTCTGGCGGCGCTGGGCCATCGAGCACGGGTTCAATCCGGAAGAAGTCGTTGCTCGCGCTCACGGACGTCCCAGCCTCACGACTGTCCGCGAATATCTTCCCAACGCCGATCATGAAGCTGAGAACCACGAAGTGGAACGGCGTGAAATCGGAGACCTCGAAGGTGTCGTCCCCTTGCCTGGCGCGCTCGATTTGCTGGCCAGTCTTCCCGAGGACCGCTGGACCATTGTTACCTCGTGCACGCGGCCGCTCGCTGAAGTCCGCATTCGAGCCGCCGGCCTGCCGCGACCGAAGAAACTGATCACCTCCAACGACATTGTCCTGGGAAAGCCGCATCCCGACCCCTATCTGAAAGGCGCTTCCGCTTTAGGATTTCCGCCGACGGAATGCGTCGTGCTCGAAGATGTGCCTGCGGGAGTCCGCGCGGGCAAAGCCGCGGGGGCGAAGGTTATCGCCTTTAAAGCCACGGTTCAAGAATCTGTATTGCGCGATGCTGGCGCGGATTGGATCTTGAACAATTGCGCCGATATTCGTTTGCTCGACAGTGGCGAAAGTCTGAAGCTGGCGCTCGAGGTAGGGAGGAACACAAAAGCAAGGCACGACTAAAGACCTGCGAACCCCTGCCGATCATCTATTTCCTCGGGAATCGGGCAGCCTACCAAATCCCCCGTAGGGTAGCGATTCTCCGCTGGAGTAGACTTGGGGACCTTGGAAAGTCGGTTCGAAGGAGAAAGCACCATGAAGGGCAGGCTGCTGATTTTGTTTGCCACTTTGTTCACACTCGCCAGTCTGGGCACGGCCCAGGACGCTCAGCCCTCCTCTAAGTCCCGGGAACGAATCATCAAAGAGGTGCGCCATGAGCTGTTGATGCTGCCCTATTTCGGAGTGTTCGATTACATTGCCTTCAAGGCGGACGGGGGAACCGTCACTCTACTCGGCGACGTCGTACGGCCCACCCTGAAATCTGATGCCGAGAACGCGGTCAAGCACATCGAAGGCGTGGAGAAGGTCGATAACCAGATTGAGGTTCTTCCTCCATCCTCGATGGACGACCGCCTCCGAATGGAGCTTTTTCGTGCGATTTATCAGTACTCGGCACTGCAGCGGTACGAACTCGGTGTGCAGAAGCCGATCCGTATCATCGTCAAGAATGGCCACGTGACTCTGGAGGGAGTGGTGGACAGCGACGGCGATAAGAATCTTGCGGGCCTCCGTGCCAACGGCGTTCCCGGGGTTTTCTCGGTGACCAACAATTTGCAAGTGTCGAAGTGAGGGTGAAACCAAACTTTGCCGGGGAGGCGTTCTGGCGCCTCCTTGCATTTCCAGGGCCGTATGGTGACGGCGTCATGGGGCACAGCCCGCCTTCGACTATCCGGTCAAGCGAAGCGCGACAGCTTTAATGCGCGGGTAAACTGAGGCGCAGCGCAAATATTTCTGATTCAGATTCAAAGCTCTCGTGCCGCGTATAATGCTCCCGGATTCGAATTCCGCCTCGACGCGGAGCAATCGGAGGAACGCTATCATGAGTCTGCATGCCATGAACCGCCGCAAGTTTATTGAAACTGCAAGCACCGTCACCGCCGCTACTCTGTTGACCAGCCGACTGGGTTGGGCAGCCGGCGAGCACAAGATCGAAAAGATCGGCCTGCAGCTTTACACGGTGCGCGACCTGATGAAGGCCGATTTCGACGGAACCATCGCCAAGGTCGCCCAGATCGGCTACAAGGAAGTCGAGTTCGCCGGATACTTCGGTCGCAGCGGACAGCAAGTCCGCGCCGCGGTCGACAAGAACGGTCTCTCCGCGATCTCCACCCATATTCAATACGATGAACTCGATGAGAAGTTTCCTTCCGTTATCGAGACCGCCAAGACCATTGGCATGAAGTATATTGTCTGCCCCTGGATCCCCGAGGAACTGCGCAAAAATCCTGACATTTGGAAGCAGGCCGCCGCGAAATTCAACCACGCCGGAGAGCAGACGAAGAAGGCCGGCATCCAGTTCGCTTATCACAATCACTGGTTCGAATTTCTGCCCGTCAATGGCAAACTCCCCTACGATGAGCTTCTCAAAGAGTGCGATGCCAACCTGGTGAAGATGGAAATGGATCTTTGCTGGATCACCGCGGCGGGTGGCGATCCGGTGAAATATTTCAATATGTATCCCGGAAGGTTCCCGCTGGTTCACGTCAAGGACCTCAAGAAACTTCCGACCATCACGACTGGCGGTTCGCAGAGCTTCGGCGATACCGTGGACCTGACCGCGGTTGGTAGCGGCATGATCGACTGGAAGAAGCTTTTCGCGCAATCCGACAAGGCTGGGATCAGGCATTACATCGTCGAGCACGACAAGCCCAGCGATCCGTATGCCAGCATTACGCAAAGCTACCAGTATTTGGAAAAGTTACGCTGGTAGGGTCGGCAGCGGCGGTTCATAGCAAGCTCGAATCCATGGAGGGACATGCAGGTTCGGCGTACGCCTAAGACTTACGACGTTTGCATCATTGGCTCGGGTGCATCGGGGGGGACCGCTGCCAAGGTGCTCACCGAGGGTGGTTTGAGTGTCGCGCTGCTCGAGGCCGGGCCTCCGCTCGTTCCCGAAACCGACTATAAGGAGCACGTCTGGCCTTACGACTTGCCGCATCGCGGCGCGGGCGTGGGCGGCAGAGCCAACCAAGGCCTCAATGATGAATTCCTCGCCCCCAACGGCGCGTGGGAAATTGAAGGCGAACCGTACGTTTCGGCTCCGGGCTCAACGTTCCGCTGGTTTCGTTCGCGCATTGTTGGCGGACGCACCAATCACTGGGGACGCATCGCGTTGCGCATGGCCCCGGTGGATTTCAAAGCGCGCTCGCATGACGGCATGGGTGACGACTGGCCGCTCACCTACGAAGACGTAGCTCCGTACTACGACAAAGTCGAGTCCTACATCGGGGTCTTCGGGACGAAAGAGAACATTCCCAGCGCTCCCGACGGAATTTTCCTGCCGCCGCCCAAGCCCCGCTGCACCGAAACCATCATCAAGAAGGCCTGCGACAAGCTAAGCATGCTGTGCGTGCCTTCGCGCCTGGCGATCCTGACCCAGCCCCACAACGGCCGCCCAGCCTGCCATTACTGCGCGCAATGTGGACGAGGATGCATCAGCGCCTCGAACTTCAGTTCGAGTCAGGTGATGATCCCGCCCGCGGAGAAGACCGGACGTTTCACTCTGATTACGGGTGCGATGGCGCGAGAGCTTGTCGTGAATAAAGAGGGGAAAGTGGAAGCAGTTTCTTACATCGATAAGGCGACTCGCGAAGAAAACCGCATCCACGCGCGGGCTTTCGTCGTCGCCGCCAGCACCTGCGAATCTGCTCGGCTGCTGTTAAACTCCAGGCCCACTCTCTTTCCCGACGGATTGGCCAATTCCTCCGGCGTCGTCGGCCGCTATCTGATGGACACTGTGGGCAGCTACGGCGGAGGATATTTTCCCGCGCTCGAAAAGATGCCGGCGCACAATCACGACGGCGTCGGCGGAATGCACATGTATTTGCCGTGGTGGAAGTTCGATCGCAAGAACGAATTCCTGCGCGGCTATCACACCGAGTTCGGCGGCGGACGCGGCATGCCCGGCGTCGGCAACTATCATGACCTGTGCGATCAGTTTGAAGGTTACGGCTCCGCTCTGAAGCGGGAGTGCAAGAAGAAGTACGGGACATATATTGGATTCTCCGGGCGGGGCGAAATGATCCCCAACGAAAACTGTTATTGCGAAATCGATCCTTCGGCGGTAGATCAGTGGGGCATTCCTGTCCTTCGCTTTCACTGGAAGTGGAGCGACAACGAAGTCAAGATGGCCAGGGACATGCAGGAGACTTACCGCGAAATCGTTGAGGCCGCGGGTGGAATCTATATCAAGCCAAAGCTTCCCGAGGCAACCAATCCCTACGGAATAGAGGCTGGCGGCATGATCATCCACGAAGTGGGCGCCGTGCGCATGGGCGAACATGCCGCCACGTCGGCCTTGAACCAGCATTGTCAAGCGCATGACGTCAAGAATTTGTTTGTGACCGACGGAGCCTGCTTCGTTACCAACGCCGATAAGAATCCCACGCTGACGATCATGGCGTTGACCTGGCGAGCTTCCGAATACTTGCTGGATCAGGCGAAGAAAGGAAATTTGTAGCCCGCGACTTATGGCGATCTCGCGACGTGACATTCTCAAATCCCTCACCCTGACGGCGGTAACCGGCTCAGTATTGCGAGTCATTCCGCTGGAAGCGGCCGCATACGCGCATCGCATGGTGCGTGCGGAAAGGATGTCGGCAGACGATCAGGCTTATGCGCCGAAGTTTTTCTCCGCTCACGCGTACAAGACGCTGCAAGCCCTCTGCCAGACCATCATTCCTTCCGACGACGACGCAAAGGGAGCGATCGAAGCGGGCGCGCCTGAGTTTATCGACCTGATTACCAGCGAAAACCAGGACTACCAGATCGCGCTCGGCGGAGGACTGATGTGGCTCGACAACACTTGTGTCGATCGCTACGGTAAGGTCTATCTCGACTGCACATCGGCGCAGCAAAAGGAAATTCTTGATCTTATCGCGTACCGGAAGAATGCAATGCAAGATCGCAGTCTCGGCCAAGGCATCGAATTCTTTGCATTTTTGCGCAGGCTGACCGCTGACGGATACTTCACCAGTGAAATCGGTATCGAATATCTGGGCTACATCGGCAACACATACCTGAAAGAATTTCCCGGCTGCCCGCCCGTTCCGGGCCTGTAAAAGCGGATTGTGCGTACAGAGGATGGCGACGATCAGGGTTGGCGCAGCGGATCGCGCTTCAATTCCGCCGACCGAGGCGCGTGGTACGCCTCATTTGAGTCGGAGACCTCGCAGGCGGAAGTTGCCTATCATCGCCAGTTGTGGCTCAGAGAGACCGCGTGGGAGCAAGAAGATGTCGCCGACTATCTCGATTACCTGGCGAACTTCCGCGCGGAATTCCATGATCTTCGCGCTTCGGGGGAACACAGCGACCATGCCGATTGTCTTTCGCCCACAAGTTATACGGCTTCGCAGGCGCTCGCCGCCCAGTTGCTTGAACTTGGGACTGCCGGAATTGTCTACCCTTGCGCGTGCCGAGCGGGAGGAACATGCCTTGCCTGTTTTCGTCCCGTGCTCGTAACCAATGTGCGCCCCGGCCATATCTTCACCTTCACATTTTCCGACTCACACACTCCTCCGCGCGTTCGCCGTACCTAGCGGCAATACGATGCGTCATGCCTTCCCGAACGGCGCTTCCAACGACAGTGGTTGTGGCGTGAACAGCTCGGCGCCGTTCTCCATGATGTGCATGTCGTCTTCAATCCGGATGCCGAACTCACCGCGAATATAAATTCCCGGCTCGTCGCTGGTGGTCATGTTAGCCTGCAGTTTGGTTGGATTGCCGCGAACAAGATAAGGCCACTCGTGCCCGTCCATGCCTAAGCCGTGCCCGAGCCGGTGGGTGAAATATTTGTAATCAGGACCATATCCTCCGTCGGTAACCACCTTCCGCGCGGCGGCATCGACCGAGCCGCACTCTGCTCCCGGACGCGCCGCCGCCAGCGCTGCCGACTGAGCGCGGAGCACAATGTCGAAGACGCTGTTCATTTTGTCGGAAGCCTTGCCCAACACGTACGTGCGCGTGATGTCCGACTGGTATCCCTCCACCGCGCATCCGCCATCCATAAGAACGATGGTGCCTTCGTGCACCACCTGCGGCGTCACCGAGCCATGGGGGAACGCGGAAAACTCGCCCACCTGTACGTCAGCTTCGCCAGTAAACCCGAGCCGTTCGTGAGCTTTCTGCACCAGGGCCTCCAGTTGCGGTTGTGTCATCCCATCTTTCACTGCCAGATAAGCGGCCTGATAGGCCGCGAGCGTCACCTGCGCCGCAAGCCGCATCAGTGCGATTTCGTGAGCGCTCTTGATCATGCGACAGCCGGCGGTTACCGGTGTCGCGCTGGCAATCGTAACCTGGGGCGCGGTTTGCGACGTGGCTTTAGCAATCCCATCGGCGAAAACGAAGCGCACCGTCTCCTCGAGTCCTAGTTTGCCGCTGGCTATTCCGCGATCTTTCAAGCCCTGCGCGATGCGCTGGTACGGGCTCTCATCCTCCTGCCATATGCGCACATCGGGCTCGTCGCCATCGGGTGCGTTGGCGATCTGTTCGCGCGCTCGCCCTTCTTCAAATGCCGGGCACAAGTAAAACGCCGCGCCTTTCGCGGGAAGGATCAGCGCGAAGGTGCGCTCTCCACCCCACCAGCGAATGCCGGCGAAATATCGCAACGATGTGCCTTCCATCAATAAAATTGCGTCGAGAGAATTCTCACGCATCAATTGGCGGGCGCGCTCCTGGCGGGATTGACGCTCCTCGCGCGTGATCGGCGTGGGCTCGTTCTTGCGCGACTTTAATTTCGCCAGTGACGGCGGCAGGGAAGCGTCTGCATTCTCCGCAGCGGCAGCGGTCGCCACAGAACGGGACGCTGCCATCCCAGCCGTCACCGTACTCACTTCAAGAAATCTGCGCCGCGAAATCATGAATCCTCCTTAAGTTGCGGATTCCAGTCCGGCATTATATGAGGTCTTGGGTCTTTGTTGGGTTTCAGGATCTGAGGTTTGGGGTAAATCCATCGTTCCGTTCATTCCAGTTCGGCGGTGATGAAGAATTGCTGCGACGAGGTGTCGTACTCGACGCGCAGGACATTCGGCTTGCAGCAAACCTGGCAGTCTTCGACGTAGTTCTGGCGGCGTCCGGCGGACTCATCAACGGAAGTAGTGTTCCATTCTCCGCAGGCAGCGCATTGGAAACCGGACTCCATCGACTGACAGAGCATACCTCAGAGCCCCGTCGGCTGAGGTCCGAGGTCTGAGGAGGTCTGAGGCGAAATGCTCGCTCTCCCCTGCCGCTCGGCGCTATAGTTACTGGCGTCACAGAAAGGCTGACCACAATGGCAACCGGCTACAGCGTTGGGAGAATGGTGGCTCACAATATGGTGACCACCCAGTTTGAACTGGACGGATTCCGCGTGACGCGCACGCTGGGCGTAGTGCGCGGCATCGTGGTGCGTTCGCGTTCGATTTTCGGAACGATTGGCGCCGGCCTGCAGACGCTGGTGGGCGGCAACATTACGCTGCTGACCAACTTGTGCGAGAAGACGCGCGCGGAGGCCTTCGACCTGATGCTGCAACACGCCGCGGAGATCGGCGGCAACGCCGTGGTGGGCGCGCGCTACGACGCGACCGAGGTCATGCAGGGGGTCACCGAAGTGCTGGCTTACGGTACGGCGGTGTTCGTGGAACCGGCGAAATAGGAATGGCAGCTTGAACGAGCCGCGGCAAGAGTCGCCGCGGCAGGGACGGGTCGAGGTCTCGTTCCGCACACCGACAGTCTCCGCCGACAGAGCGTTGCCACGTCGAATATCCGCAAACAGAGCGAGAATCAGAGAGCTATTCTTTGTATAGAACGCCAGCGACTAACGCGGCCATGATGGCACCCAGCCACATTTCAACCATCCAGCCAAACGGAAGAGCGCGGCCGACGGCGGACCAGGTGGCCTGCGCGAAGTTGCACGGAAAACCGGCGAAGAAGCCGGCCAGAAAGCCGATCTTCAGCGCCGTGCCCGGTCCGGGCCCCAAGCCGGGACGCGTCCAGGCGTAGAGATGCGCGATCGCGATCGCCAAAATGAACAGCATGCCGATCCACAGGCCCACAAAAAAAGGAAAACGCGGCGTTTTCAGGAAGTGCCCGGCATTCTGGGCCGCCATGTAGCGGGCGTCGGTGATCACGTAACGGCCCACGATAAAGCTCCACAGTGTCCAGACCACGCCTCCCGCCAGACCGCCTAACCAAATTCTGCCCCTATTGAGTTTCATGCAGCGCCTCCTCGATTGTGGAACGACAACCGGGCCCTGGGACAATATGCGCCGAAGTGTACACCAAATCGCTGGCCAGCATGTTGACGCTCTCGCGCCCGGTTCGGACGGCCGAGTCGGCTGTGGCTACGTGAGTGACGCTACGATAGGAGTTTTGGAAGGAGTTGCCGACGCTGGGTGAAGGTGCTTTCCATCTGGCGGCGGATGAAGACCGCATTCGCCGAGGAAATCGGGTGGCATTCTGCTCGTTGCGTCTGCTCGACACGCCCTGCCGATCTAACCGAGAGGAGTTTCGGTAGTTTGGCGCTCTTGAACGTCCTGGACTCTTCCTTTCCAGTCGCCCCCACTGCCGTTCCAGTACTTAACCGCCGAATGCATTGTCGCACCCAGATAAAACAGAGCCGCCAGTGGCAGGGTCAATGCCCATGCGGGGTTCAGTCGATAGTAGCGCACCATTGTGGAGTACGTCATGGTCATGGCCGCCCAGGCCGCAGCACCCATAAAGATCGCCAACCTGCTGCGTGTGAGCAACAACAGTGGAGGTGCCAGATAGGTCATCACCATTCCCGCAATGGTGCACAGTAGCAGCAGCGAGGAGTGCTTCAATTGGTTGAAGGCCGTACGCGAGACCATGTGCTCGACGTCCGAGAAGGTCTTGTATCGCCGCAAACTTTGGCTCTGATCTGCTAATCCTATCCACAATCTCCCGCCGTGCTGCTTGAGGAGCCGGGCCAGCGAGCAATCATCGATAAGTGCGCCGCGAATGGCTTCCAGTCCTCCGGCGCGTTCCAGAGTTTCTGCTCTCACAAGCATGCAGCCCCCGGCCGCACCGGCGGTCGAGCGCCGGGTATCGCGAATCCATGCTGGCGGGTAGAGCATGAAAAAGAAATACACGAAGGCGGGAATGAGCAGTTTCTCCGGAAGGCTTTCGCAATGCAGCTTCACCATAAACGAGACCAGATCGTAATGACCATGCGAAGCAATGAGACCCAGACTCGCTACTGTCTCTGCACCATGCAGTACATCAGCGTCCGCGAGCAGGAGCCATGCGGGATTTAACGTGCGTGCGCGCTCAACGCCCTGGTGCATCGACCACAATTTTCCCGTCCACTCGGCCGGCAAGGGCTTGCTCTGAATCACAATAAGCGCATCGGCCTTGCCTGCTTTTTCTGAAGCGCGCCGTGCCACATCCGCTGTACCGTCTGAACTCGCATCATCCACGAGCAGGACGGGCATAGCCACGCACTGATTTAATAAGGATGTGACGACCGGTCCGATTAGCTCTGCCTCATTGCGGGCCGGAATTATGGCAACGACGCCGCCCGAAAATCCCGCCTCGTCACTGGCGTCGGGCTTAGCGTTTTGAATACGCCAGAAGGACCCCCTGGCCAAGGCAAGGTAAGACCAGGTCACGGCTGTAAGCGTAGCGACGCTCGCGGCAAGCACCGACATCGGCGTGAGCCCGAGACTACAACCTAGCGAGATGTCAGATCAAGGCACATGTGGATGATCACCATCGGGCCCTCTTGAATCTTTGGACTGGACTGCTGAGTCAGTGCAAATCGCTGATTTGACGCTATATATACCTGTGGTGGAGAGAGTGTCATTTCCGTTGGGAAATTCTACCCGGTCAAAGTGGAGTAGCGCGAGAGCGGCTAGGTTTGATCAGTGTAAACAGTCGGACAGTTTGGCGACGCTGCGTGGGATTGTCTCGGTGAAGGTCATGCGGATTCCGTGCTCTGGTCGCAAGATCACCATCGGGCGTGCTTCGATGGTCTGGCCTGGAACCAGACAGAAATCGTATTTTCTGAGCAGAACACGCAGAATCATGAGCATCTGCAGCATGGCGTAGTTGCCGCCGATGCAGCCCCGAGGGCCAGCCCCGAAGGGCAAATGGGCGAAGGGCGTGTGAAGCTTCTCCTTCACTTTGGAGAAGCGTTCCTGGTCGAAACTCTCCGGGTTCTCCCAGTACTGCGGCGAATGGTGCGCGCCGTAAATGAACACAACGACCGTCGACCCCCGGGGTATAACGAGATCCCCTGCGCGGTCGTCGGCCAGAGCCATTCGGTCGACCATCCAAAATGGCGGATAAAGGCGCAGCGCCTCCAGTATGACCTGAGTCGTAAACTCGAACTTCGGAACGTCTGAGTAACTCAGAGGTTTGTCGCCCAGCCCAGAATCGAACTCCTGCCGTACTCTGTCGACACAATCCGGACGCGAGCTGAGCAGGTAGAGAAGCCACGATAAAGCATTCGAGGACGTTTCATGGCCGGCGACCAGCAGTTGCATGCTCTCGCTGAGGACCAACTCATCGCTCATGCCTTGGCCGTCGCTGTAGCGAGCATCCATCAAGATCTGCAGCAGATCGTGGCCGGGGGCCTCCTTGCGCCGCCGCCTGATGTAGTCGAGCAAAATGCCGAAGGCGCGGGCTCGCATTTCCTCGTGTCTGCGCAGTTCTCCCGAGACGGTAAACCAGGGATTCAGGTAGGGCTGAATGGTTTGGCGAACCATAAATTCCTGGACGGTCGAGATAGCCGCGCTGATGAGGTCGATGTCTTCCTCTTTCAATCGGGCGCCAAACAGAGATCTGCCTACCATCGCGAAGGTAATTTTCATCATGAGGGGATAGATATCGACAGGGCCGAGCCGGGCTTGTTTGTCGAAGTCCCGCAGCGAGTCGGCCAGGGAGTCCTGCATGATCGAGGACAGAACTTCGAGTTGCTTTCGCTCAAAACCAGTCTGGATGAGGCGCCGTTGTGTGCGCCAAGCCTCCCCCTCAGTGGTAAGAAGACCCTTGCCCAGGAAGTGGCCCATGCGCTTCACTTGAATCTCGGACTTGTGGTAGTTCTCCGAATTCGTCTTCAGCACATGCTGAATGACGACGGGATTGGTGGTTACAATGGCCTCCTTGACGCCGCCAAAATAGAATCGGAAGGTGTCGCCATGGAGCGCAGTGTACTTCGAGAGAACCTGTACAGGATTGCGGGCCATCGCGCGCGAATCCAGGAAGGAGCGAAATCGGGAGACGGCGGGCACGCTTTGCGGCAAGATCACGCCTCGCGATCCCGGCGCTTAGAAACACGCTGTGTAGTCGCCTGCCATACGCTCCGGCGCGCCCAGCAGGGAGCATCGTATCCCGCGACGGTTTCCTTTGCTATTTTCGAAAGGCCGGCACCACGAAGTTGCCATCCGGCCGCTTGTACAGAACTGTGCCAAATCCCGCGTGGTCTGCCTGAAATGGATAGCCTAGTCATGGGTATAAATTTAAATACTCGAAAATTGATCCTCGTTCCCCAATTGCTTCAAAAGTAGCAGATGATGTTTGATCGCCCGGCTCATGGTGGGATGTTGTCGATAGGGAATGCCATACTCTTCGGCGGTCTTCCTAACAATCCGGGTCAGCGGAGCATAGTGAGTGTGGCACACAAAAGGGCACAGATGATGGACTATATGGTGGTTGAGCCCGCCAGCAAGCCAACCGACGAGCGGGTTCGTCGTCGCGTAGTCGGCCGTTGTCGCGAAGATGTGATAAATCCCGTTGTCAAACTCGCTGCGGTCCGAGGGAAAGTAAGTGCTGTCGACCGAGTGTGTGGTCTGGAATACGAGGGCTACGGTCAAACCGATGATCAAATGGGCAAGCACGAAAGCCAAAGCGACCAGCAGAGGCGATTTCCCCAGCAACACGACCGGCAAAATAAGCATGTAGGTGAGGTAGAATCCTTTACCTGCAAAGAGGATGGCATATTCCCGCACCGGATGCTTCGTGTGTTTCAGATATTCGTGGGAGGGGAAGAAAAAAGCCTCAAAGTCCCTCAGGAACACATAATCGAGAGAAAACAGAGCGTAAAGAAATAGTGCATAGATGTGCTGGAATCGCTGTAGGCGCTCCCGGGGTTCGTGGGGCGTAAAGCGAAGGATGCGGCGTCCCGTAAGCGCGTCGTCTTCACCGTGGAGATTGATGCAGGAGTGGTGGCCTCGGTGATGGAGGATCCGCCACATGTATGAATTGATTCCACAAACATCGAAAACATAGTTCAGGGCTTTGTTTACAGAACGCACCGACGAGATGGCGTTGTGGTTGCTGTCGTGCGCGATGTTCAGCAAAAGGAATGTCTGTGCGATGGCATTTAAAAGGTAGAGGCCGACGAACCTCCATGAATCCGGCTTGAGCGCGTAAAGAGCAATCCAGCTGCCCGCCAGCACTGCCAGCCCCACCGCGATTTTGACCCACATGGTGCGGTCGGCTTTGGGGGAAATGTTCCCGTCGGAAAAGAAATCGTCGAGGCGGCGGCGCAAGACTTTCGGGAATGAAGACGCACACGCCAGGTCGACAACGGAGTGCCGCAGCGCAGCCTCCGATGGTACAAGATCATCAATCTCTGGGTTCAGACTACTCACCGCCTCGTCTCGGACGTCACCAACGCAATGATGTCAGGTCGGCCCTATGCGTCCCGGCCTGGTCTGCCGAGGGCCGACTCGGCCGGCGGCGGATTTTGTTGCCCTAGACACCGCCTCTGGCGCAAGCGTCAGAAATTGATGTTAGCCCTGAAGCTTAAACAAGATCAAGGGAATTTCGGATCACCCGGAGCCGGCGTAACGGCGCATGTTCTCGGAAGTGACAGAGGTTGACAGAGCTTGACAGAGGTTGACAGAGGTAGAAATTCTTCCCAGCTTTCCGAATCTCTGTTACCATCGACCGCTCAGTGATATCGAACCAAGACACTTTGAGTCGGGCGATCCGACGCCCGGCGGCGCTGTCTCCACCGGACCGACAGACGCATGGTGTTGAGAATGGCTGTGCCTCTGTTCTCGAAGTCGCTCTGCCCCCTGGGGTAGGGGGAGCAGCGAGACTTTTGCTTTTCTTATTACAGAGTATTCTGATTCAACGCAGGAGGTTAGCGAATGGCGGTGCCACCGCCATTGAGTACCGATGCGATCTATGATGGCTTCGATTTTGGATAAGCTGGATAGTCTAGGGGATCAGCACCCGCACCGACTTCTCTATTCGTTCATTGACCTGAACGGCAAGCAGATTGGAGCCTACTCTTACGAGTCGTTTCTCCACCGGACGAAGGTGATCGCTGGACATTTGCGCAAGGAGCACGGTTTCGCGTCGCAGGACCGTCTTCTGCTCGCCTACCCGCCGGGGCTCGAAATGATTTGCGCGTTTTTTGGCTGCGTGCGCGCCGGATTGATCCCGGTGCCAGTCTATCCCCCCAGTTCTCATGGCTTCCAGAGTGCCCTGTACAAAATGGTCCACATCGCAAAGGATTGCCAGGCGGCGGGCATTTTAACGAGCCGAGACTACCTCGGATCCCTGAAGACAAATCTTGCCAGAAGCGGAGTCTCGGCATCCGGGCTCGACGTCGACTACATTTCCGGTCTTCGTTGGGTAGTGACGGAAGACTTCGTCGATACGTTTTCGGACGAAACTTTCAACGGCGCATCGAACATTCTGTTTCTCCAGTACACGTCGGGGTCGACTCGAGATCCTAAAGGCGTGATGGTCACGCACGAAAACATACTGCATAACTGCCCGCTCGTGATCGACCATCCCGCGCCGGTAGTCGTGACCTGGCTTCCGCAGTATCACGATATGGGACTGATTGGGTGCTACCTTTATCCTGCGCTTACCGGCGGCACGACCTACGGCTTCGCTCCCACGGATTTCATTCAGCGCCCGGCCTTGTGGTTCGACGCGATCAAGACTTACCGGGCCAGCGCCTCAGCAGCGCCAAACTTCGCTTACGACTATTGCTTGCGCGCTGGGCGGATTTCGAAGGAGAGTTTGGAGACTTGCGATCTTAGCTCGCTCAGGTTGCTGATGGTTGCGGCGGAACCCGTGAAACCGGACACTTATAAACGGTTTCTGCAGGCCTTTCAGCCCCATGGACTTAAGTCGGAAAGCTTTTTTGTCGCCTACGGGCTGGCGGAGAATACGCTGGCGGTTTCACTGGGTGGCCGCAATATTATTTCCGTCAACAAGAACGGCATCGCGCTGGGCAAGGCCCGCATGACCACGGAGGTGTCCGAAATCGGCGCGGCCACTCAGATTGTCAGTTGTGGAACTCCCCTGCCGGGCATCACGGTAAAGATCGTGGATCCGGAGAAGCACGTCGCACTGGAGCCGGGTCGAATCGGCGAAATTTGGATCGCTGGAGGAAGCAAGTGCCTAGGTTGCTGGAATAATCCGGAACTGACGCTTAAGCTGTTTCACGCCCGACTGGTCGACGACAGCCCCTATGATGATGGCTACCTTCGGACCGGCGATATGGGTTTCTTCCACGACGGCGAACTCTTCGTCTGCGGCCGGATCAAGGACATGATTATTCTCCGCGGGCAAAACTATTACCCGCAGGATATCGAGGAAGTGGTGGAGAAAGCGTCCGGCTTGATCCGGACGAACTGCGTTGCCGCGTTCCAGATTAACGAAGACAGCGAGCCGGCGCTGGCGATCGTCGCCGAGGTGAAAAATCCAAAAGCGCTTCCGGATGCGCTGAAGATTGCAGCCGCGGTCCGGAATTATCTCAACCTGGAAGTGGCGCTGATTTCTTTCATAGCACCTCGTGCGATACCGAGAACCAGTTCGGGCAAGATCATGCGCCACATAACCAAGAGCATGTGGCTGGCAGGTCAATTTACCGTTCTCTCGGAGTTCTCGCGGGAAAAAGACGCTGCACCCTCAGCATCCGATTCGGTAGGCCAGTCGCCTTTCGACGTATTGAAAGCCCGTTACGGCCTGACCGGCACGGAATCGTACAACCTCGTCGAAGCCGGGCTGGATTCCCTGGATCTTGTTGTGTTCATGCACGAGATCAAGGAACTTTTAAAGGATAAAGGCGCCGATGTGCTGGCGAGACAGGTGGATGTCGGTCTCATTCAGCGTGTCAGCGTAGCCGAGTTGTTTCAACTGGCGGAACAGTTGGAGCGTGCTCCCGAAGAAGCGCTGGTTCCGCTGCGGCATTCCTTGGCGGCTTTCCGTGAAGAGCAGCGTGCGGCGGAAGAGCGGATGATGAGCAACGACAAGAAGCTCATCTTCGAGCCTGCCGCGCCTGCGTTATTGCCGGAAACACCAATCCTAAACCATGTTCTACTCACGGGCGGTACTGGCTTCATCGGACCGTTCCTGGTGAAAAGTCTGCTGGAGCAAACCAGTGCGAAGATCCACGTTCTCGTAAGGGCTTCCGACGAGCATCAGGGGAGGCAAAGACTGAGGGCGGCGATGGAATCGATGGGGCCTCGCCCGGCGGACCTGATGCAGATGTTCGAGACTCGCGTGATTCCCGTTTGCGGAGATCTTGGCCAGAGGGAGTTAGGATTGACGCCGCGGATGTGGGATTTCCTCGCGAGCGAAATCGATACGGTGTTCCATAACGGCGCAACCGTAAACTACTTGCTCAACTACGACCGGATGCGGGACGCGAACGTGCGGGGGACGAATGAGGTCTTGAGACTGGCGTTCGAAGGACGGCCCAAAAGCTTTAATTACGTCTCGACTACCTTCGTGTTTGGCTGGGCGGTTAAGAGCGTTCTATATGAAACCGACTTGAACGAGAATATGGAGCTTCTCGATTTCGGATACAGCCAGTCCAAGTGGGTATCGGAGCAAGTGGTTATGGATGCGTGCCGCCGAGGGCTTACTACGCGCATCTTCCGACCCGCTCTGGTGAGTCCCTCCATCACCGGCGGAGGCAATAACTTCGACATCGCCGTTCGTCTAGTGGCGTTCATGGTGAATCACGGCATTGGAGTCGATGCTCTGAACCAGGTGAGTTTCGTTCCCGCAGACATCACGGCGAATAATATCGTTGCCATTTCCACGACTCCCGGCACGGCGAATAAGACATATCACGTCACGAGGGACGACTACGCGAACATGCTGGATATTACCGGCCTAATCACAAAGGCTACCGGCCGGCAATTTGAAATATTCAGTCTTCCCGAATTCGTTCCCGAACTCATCAGGAGATGCAGGAAAGACGACCTACTGTTTCCGCTGCTGGATTTTCTGGTGGGATCGGTGGACAACATCTCGGCGATGGAGTTCAAACGCTACGACAGTTCCTGCTATCAGGCGGCTCGGGACGCTTCCGCATGGGGGAAGCCAGATCCGTCTCTCGAAGAGACCGTCCATGGCATTTTGCGATTCATGCAGCGAAAGGGAATCATCTCGGTTGCGCCTCGCGAGTTCAACTCCGTGAGTAACTGCCGTGAGGCGTTCCCCCGCGCGGACGCATCGGGCGTGGCACCGCGACGTTAGTGTTTCCGAAACACCAGTGTCTCTTTGATTTGCTGACCGGTTTCCAACGTGCCTGTCGTGGTTAGCGTCATTTCTGCTCCGTCGGCGGAAACCACCCACCGGTCTGTTTGAGTGATTTGATCGTCCCGCCGGTAAATCGAATCGACCGTGCGAGCGTCGACAAGTTGGAGGGTCACGGTGTCGTTTCTGGAATTTTTCAGATCGTATTCTTTGCCGTCAAAGCGCGCGCTGTAGCTGAAATCACCCGAGAAGCGGACCCCATCGTTTCCGTCCGCCTCGACCTTGAGCGCCATCCCCTGCCGCAATCGAGTCTTGCTCAGATCCTGTGTCCACTCACCGGCGAATAAGTCATTGGCAGTCTTCTTTCCCCCACTCCGCGTCCATACGGTGATTCGGTCGGCGCGGCCGTTCTGTGAAGTCGTGCTCGTTAACTCGTTAGCATCACTCGACAGTTTGTCACGAATCGTCGCTACTAGGGCTCCATCCTTCTTCTGTTTGATTTCGACTTGATGCTTTTCGATCCTCCGCAGCTCGATTTGATTAAATGCCGGATTGCCTGGTACGGACGAGTCATGGCCGTTCAACTTCGCCGTAAAATCGAGGTGAGTGTCGCCTGAAATCACCACGTGCACTTCATCGTGGAGACGCGTGATGGAGAGTTTGTTGGGGGGATCGAGCGAAGACTGCGCCGAGATGAGCGTCCAGGAACCAATGCGGGGATCTGCGGCACCAAGTTGAATGGCGGCAAACAACCCGAACAACGCGAGTTTATGCAATGATCCTCCAGGAAACCGTGTATCCTTACACCACACAATAAAGTAATACGAACCCGTCCGGAATGCGAACCCGTCCGCACCGGGTTAGTCGCGAACAGAGCCTGCAAATTTCAAATGAAGGCTGATCCGGAATTCCGAAGGAGTCTCCGCGCGGGATGCGAATCTCTTAACGGTAACGATTTTGAGTAGTGCGCTAATTCTCGGTTGCTGATTTTTCCCCGATCTTCAAGGATTTCGAACTACGACAAGCCAACGAAGAAGAATTAGCCCACACCCGATTTTGCGTGACACTATGAATCTCGTGCATGTGCGCCGTTTCTGGCTGGCCGGGGTAGTCCTTGCCGCCGTCCTTGTGCTCCTTCCGTTTTCCTTTCACGCCGAGCGCCATCTGGAGACCGCAACCCGCATCGAAGGCAGTGAAGCGGGAAAGGTCCCGCAGGAGTTGGCCACTCGCTTTCGTTCGCCATTCGTTGACCGCGTGGTCCTGGTGATTCAGGGAATCCCCCCTGCCAATTCGGAGGAGGGCGAGCAAGCGTTAGCAACGATTGAAGAAAAACTGAAAGAAGAACCCGGTGTGTCCGGAGTGGTTTCCTATCTTGATTTTCGCGATCCGATTTTCATGGGCAAGGGAGGAGGAACTTTTGTTCTGGTGGGACTCGCCTCGACCGAAGGTCCCGTGGAGTCGCTCGTCCCTAAGCTTCACGATCTGGAGAACTCACTTCGAAACCAATTGCGGGGCCGTTATCCGGCGGTGAAGCTCGAACTGACGGGAGAGACGCCACTTAATTTCGACATTCGGAAAGCGAGCGCGGACGACGTGCAACACGCCGAGAGTCTCGTGATTCCTGGCACCCTCGTCCTTCTGCTGGTGGCTTTCGGAAGCTTGATGGCGGCGCTGATTCCGGTAGCCATTGGTCAGCTTGCCATCGCGAGCGCTCTGGCGATTGCAGGATTCCTGGCCCTGCGTTGGCACTTGTCCATTCTGGTTCAGAATTTGTCCACGATGCTGGGGCTAGGCTTGGGAATCGACTATGCGCTCCTGATGGTCAGCCGCTTCCGGGAGGCGATTGCCGCTGAGCAAAACGGACTCAAAGCCTCAGCGATTGCGGCGCGTCAAGCAGGTCGTACCCTCCTGATTTCGGCCGCCACTGTGGCCGTCGGATTTCTAGCCCTCTTGACCGTTCCCATCAGCGAAGTCCGTTCCATCGGTTTGGCTGGAGTCCTCGTGGCGGGAATGAGTGTGCTGCTGGCGAATACCCTCCTTCCGGCATTGTTGGCAGCTCTCGGTCCGCGAATTAATGCTGGCCGGGTGCCCTTGATTGCAAGTTGGGATGCACATCGGGCCTCCCGCACGGGAAACCGTTGGAGGCGATGGGGGAAGGTGATTGTTGCCCATCCTTGGCTCGCCATCTTCCTGGCAGGCGCTCCCTTGCTTCTGCTCGCCTCGCAGGCTGCGCGGCTCGATACCAGCGTCCCCAGAGGGGATTGGCTTCCGCCACAGGCGGAATCGGTTCGCGCGCTTCACACCCTTGAACAAATGGATCGGGTTGGCGTTGTGTACTCGTTGCGCGTGATTCTCGAACTTCCAACCGATTCCATTGCGCAAACGGACGCGGGCTGGAGTGCGCTCGATCATTTCAGCAAGCGGCTCGCGAGTGACCCTCGTTCCGACCGCGTGATCTCCATGACGACGGTGGCGGAGGGTGACCGCTCTGGCCTCGGCAACCTCCCGCGTGAGACGCGTCGAACGTTCCTCAGTCGCGATGGGCGAGCGGCGCTGATTGAGGTGTTACCTGCGACTTCGGTTTCCCTGAACGATCAGGTCAACTGGGTGCGGGAACTACGGAAGACCGGAGCGGTAGCTCTCGCGGGAGTACCCGGCGCCACGCTGCGCATTGGAGGCATCCCGGCGCTAACGGCCGATTATCAGACGATTGTGAGGGATCGGTTCGTTTCGGTAATAGCGCTGGTGGTGGTAGGGACGCTCATAGCGCTTCTCGGTGGGTTCCGATCGCTTTTCGCCGCGGTGAAAGCCATTGCTCTGAACTTGCTCTCGGTTGCTGCCTCCTTCGGAGCATTGGTTCTAGTGTTTCAGGACGGACGCGGAAGTAGGTTCTTCGGAGTTCCTGAGGGAACGGGCAGCATATTTCCCATTGTGCCAATTGTCGCGTTTGCCATCGTGTTCGGACTAAGCATGGATTACGAAGTGTTTTTGGTCGCGCGAGTGCTCGAAGCGAGGAGGAGCGGGCTGAGTGAGTTAGAGGCAATCCCCGAGGGGCTAGCCAGAACCGCAGGACTGATTACCAGCGCCGCCGCGATCATGATTGTGGTATTCGCGGCATTCACCTTCGGAACCTTCCTGGTGATTAAGATGCTCGGATTTACGCTGGCTGTGGCGGTGTTAATTGACGCAACGCTCGTTCGCATTGTGATTGGACCTGCGCTTCTTCGCATTGCAGGCGATTGGAACTGGTGGCCAGGAGGGCTCAGCGCTCGCAGTGAACCGGTGATCGCCAGCGGCGAATGATGCGAATCGATAGGCACAGTTCAACGCATTCCGAACCCGTCTGTTGGGCGGGCGCACGAGCGGAGTCCTAGGTTGATCTTCTGCTCTTGGAAATCTTTTGGAACCTTACACAGTTTCTTACCCATTTTCATGGCGATCAAACATTAACAGCATTATTTTCAAGTGTTTATATTGAAACGCATCGGACTTGTTTTCGCCGACGCCCGCTGCAAGTGTCGGCGGAGTGATCCGGTTTTGGCACGATCCGCTTCGTGCCGCTGCAGGACGGCATGATCCGCGGCAGGTTCTCCGCATTGGAAAAAAAGGCAAACAGGTACTTCTGTGGGAACCGAACCCACTGTTCGAATGCGAGAGGATGACGCGGCATGATGGGGTCCCCTAGCTGGTTCCATCCTAGATTCTGTCGCCGGGTTCCCTGGTTACGGCCGAAAGCGAGGCCTGGGATACTCCATGGGCAATTTTCCACAGGAAAATCCGCGCCAGTGGCGGAGGTCAAGAAAAATCTTAGCGAAAGAATAGCGAAAGAACCAAAGCCATAAACCCAACCCCTTGTGGTCGCTCGATTGGTTAACCACAAGCCTTCGTACTTTCCCAAATCACTGTCCAAGTGGGTTAGGCAACCTCAAGTTTCTGCTTGACAATAAAAGACTTAGCGCTAAGATGTGGTATAAAGTGGAGTGAAGTGGTAACCATCGTAAGGGAAGTGGGACGCTGGAGCTGAAAACGAGGAGCCGGTGGAAAACCGACCCGAAAGCACGACAGACAGCCCGAATCGCCCAACTTCGCTTGATCTTTGCGTCACTTTGCCCTCCCTGGTTGCTGTGCTGATGGCTAGAAGGAACGCTCCGATGAAGCGAGCGGGCCATGGTAGAGGCTCTAGACATGTTTCGCGGCAATCATCCAACCCGGGTCGACGAAAAAGGACGGCTCAAGGTCCCGGCCGAGTTCAAGCGGGTGATCGACGAGAAATACGGAACCCAATTCTACATCACAAGTCTGGATGGGAAGGTTGCTCAAGTGTATCCCTTCGAGGAGTGGGAGCGGATCGAGCAGAAACTGGCAGGGCTCTCCAATTTCAATCCCACGAAGAAAAAATTTCTGGACCGGACGAACTACTACGGGCAACAGGTCGAGATGGACGGGCAAGGACGGTTATTGCTGCCGCAGTTGTTGCGGGAGACCGGGCAGATCAAGGGCGAGGTAGCGGTTCTGGGGAACTTGACATATCTCGTGGTCAGGAACCTGGAGCTGTTCAAGCGGGAGATCGAGGAAGAAAAGTTCACGCCTGACGATGAGAAGACGCTCGACGAACTGGGCATCTAGTGGGCGAGGGATCAACAGACACCCCTCAGGGGGTTGGGCATGGTGGTGGAAGAGCGATCCATGTTCCCGTTCTTTTAAAAGAAGCGATCGACTTTTTAGCCGTGCGGCGCGGTGGTACCTATATCGACGCCACGGTGGGCTTGGGCGGGCACAGTTACGAAATCGCAAAACGCCTCGGCGCACCGGGACATTTGATTGGCCTCGATAAAGATCCTGCAGCGCTGAAGATTGCGCGCGAAGGGCTGACCCAAGGTGAGGACTGGCCGACGATCACGTTGCTGCATCGGTCTTTTGCGGAGATTGCGAAAGGCCAGCGGCCAGCGACGATCGACGGAATTCTGGCCGACATCGGAGTCAGCAGCCTGCAGTTGGACGATGCGACGCGCGGATTTAGTTTTCAGGCGGATGGACCGCTCGACATGCGGATGGACCCGCGGTCGGAGCGCAGCGCCGAACAAGTGGTAAACCACCTCGACGAGCGACAGCTTGCCGATGTGATTTACGAATTCGGAGAGGAAAGGAGGTCGCGGAGAATCGCCAGAGCCATTTGCCGGTCGCGGCCGATACGATCTACCGCACATCTTGCGGACGTCATATCAGCCGCGGCCCGGCCAATGAATTCTGAACAGCGGCGAATTCATCCGGCGACCCGAACCTTTCAAGCTCTTCGAATCTTCGTAAACCGCGAACTGGACGATTTGCGGGCGCTGCTGGAAGCGGCGCCGCGGATTCTGAAGCCAGGTGGGAGAGTGGTGGTGATCAGTTTTCACTCGCTGGAGGATCGCATCGTAAAGGATGCCTTCCGCGAGGGGGCGATAAAGAACAAGTACTTTCGTGTTCTAACCAAGAAGCCGGTAACGGCAACTGAATTAGAGAACGATCGCAATCCGCGGGCACGCAGCGCGAAATTGCGGGCGGCGGAAAGAATTTGAAACTGGCTTTGGCTCTCGGCTTCTGGCTTGCGGAAAAAACGAAGCGGGAAGAGATGGCTGATGCCGGAACGCGGAAGCCAGAAGCTGGCTTTCGGAGTTTGGCTCCGGAAAACCTGCCGGAGTTCCCGGCACCGCTGTCATGGCGTGCCGGGCCTTCAAGATTCAGGCCAAGGCGGACAAAGATCCGCTGTATCGGGGAAGCAATGGTGTTGCCGGAGGCCGAGAGCGGACGCCGGAAACAGGGTTCCGTGGTAGGAATCCAAAATTGAGGTAGCGGGAAATGTACAGGGGCACAATGCACACAGGAACGTTGATCAGGGATTTGATGGCAACGGTAGAGCGGGTCGAGCGGGCGGGGCCACGGCAGGAAGCCGCCGACCAGCAGGAACTGCATGCAATTTTCGCCATGCAGATTCCGGTGACAAAAAGTGACCAGGTTTTCATGGGGGCGGCATAATGGCGGCAGCGGCGGCAACAATTCGTAGCGCGGTTCCGGTGGCTAGCCGTCGATCGTTTTGGACAGGTACACCCGAGATCTACTTCTCCAAGGCGATCGACAATTCACGACTGGTCAAGGTCGAAGATCCGCGGCGCAACCGCGAGATGAAGCAATTTGGCACCGCACTGGCTTGCCTGTTCCTGCTGGTCTTTACGTATGCCTGGCAGCACTTCAAGGCAATCGAATACGGTTACCAGATTGAATCGGCCAAGCGCGAACTCAGCGAGCGCACCGAGATGAATCATGCCCTGCGCCTGGAAGATGCCTCGCTGCGCGATCCGGAACGCATTGACGTGCTGGCGCGGCGCATCGGCCTGGTCCCGCCAGAGCCTGGACAGGTGATCCGCATGGATGTGACCTCGGGCGATGGGCAAGGCCCGGTGATGGCAAGCGCCACTCCGGTGATGGTGATTCCGGGGCGCTAAGGGCGCAGGCGGGAAGGCAGCCGAGCTTCGCTCGGCATGGCCGGTTCAGAGACCCGTCCCCACACGGACTTACTTGGCGGTCCGCCTGACTGGTGGACCGCCATGTTGTCTCCGGTGCAAAAGAGCAACAGTCATGGCAACCGCCAATTCTTATCCCGGCAAGAACTCCCGTCTTTACCTACTGAGTGCCGTGCTCGTGCTGTGGTGTGTCGCGATCTGCGGGCGGCTGGTGTTTCTGCAGATTTTCAGCTATGGCAAGTTTGTAAAGCAGGCTGGACATCAGCAGCAGCGCGCCATTCCGCTGGCCGCCAAGCGCGGAGTGATCTATGACCGCGCCGGCCACGAGTTGGCCATGTCGGTCCTGGTCGATTCCGCATTCGCCGTGCCCACAGAAGTCAAGGATCTTCCCACGGCGGTTTCTCTCATTACGCGCATCACCGGCGATGACTACAACGTGGTTCTGGCGGACTGCCGGGCGCACAAGACGTTTTGCTGGGTGGCGCGCAAGGCCAACGACGAGACCATCCAACGCATCAACTCCCTGAAACTGCAGGGCATTCACTTTCAGAAAGAGCCGAAGCGCTTTTATCCCGCGCGCGATCTGGCCGCACAGGTGCTGGGTTCCGTCGGCATGGAGGATTCCGGGCAAAGCGGCATTGAGCACGAATTCGAGGACGAACTGCGAGGGCGCGCAGGGAAGATGTTCATCTCGGTCGACGCGCGCCGGCAGTGGTTCGCCGATGTCGAGACCCAGCCCGACCCGGGCGACAATCTGGTGTTGACTCTCGACAAAAATATCCAGTACATCGCCGAAAAAGAACTGGACCAGGCAATTCACGACACGCAAGCCATCGCGGGGACTGTGATTGTCGAGAACCCGCACACTGGAGAAATCCTGGCGCTGGCCAACCGGCCAACGTTCAATCCGAATTTGCGCAAGCAGATTACTCCCGGCGCGCTGACCAACCGAGCCGTGAGTTACGCGTATGAGCCGGGATCGACTTTCAAGCTGGTCACGATTTCGGCGGCGCTGGAAGAAAAAGTCACGAACCCGGACGAAGTGTTCGACTGCCAGATGGGATCGATCGTTTACAACGGGATGCGCATCCGGGATTCGAAGCCGCACGGCTTGCTGCCGGTGTGGGGCGTGCTGGCGGAATCGAGCGATGTGGGCTCGATCAAAATTGCCCTGCGCCTGGGCGAGGACCGTTTCTACAAGTACATTCGCGCCTTCGGATTCGGCCAGCAGACCGGGATCGAGTTGCCCGGCGAAACGCGCGGGATGACCAAGCCGGTGAGCCGCTGGTCGAAAGTTTCGATCGCCGCTATTTCGATGGGACAGGAGATCGGTATTTCGCCTCTCCAGTTGACCAGCCTCATCTCGACCTTTGCGAATGACGGTGTGTGGGTTGCGCCGCGCATCGTGGCCGGCACGGTCCAGCCGCGCGGCACTCCGCAGACTGTCGCCTTTCACCCCGGCGCATCGCATCGCGTGATTTCTTCCTATACCGCCGCGGAGATGCGCTCGATGATGCAGAAAGTCGTGCTTGAGGGCACCGGCCGCAAGGCGATTCTCGAAGGCTACACTTCGGCGGGAAAGACCGGCACCGGGCAGAAAGTTGATCCGGCGACGGGAGTCTATTCGAAAACAAAATATATCGGATCGTTTGCCGGATTCGCCCCTTTGAACAATCCGCAGATCGTGGTTGCGGTGATTTTGGATTCGGCGGTAGGGCTCCACCAGGGCGGCCAGATAGCGGCGCCAGTGTTTCGCCGCATTTCGCAGCAAGTTCTCGAGTATTTGCACGTGCTGCATGATCTGCCGCTCGCCCCTCAGCATCAATTGCTGCTGGCAAAAATGAAAGACAAAGACTTGGAAGAAGGCACTCCAGATCATCCCGGCGAGACGTTGGAGACCGCGGAAGTGAACGGCGATTCTTCCGAGTCGACCAAGTCGCCCAGTTTGGCGCAATCGCCCATGCCCGCGAATGTCGGCAGCGACGGAGATGTCGTGCAAGCGGCAATGCGTGAGCCGGTTTCGCAAAATTTACCCCCAGCGGCTAACAGTCCGGCGATTTCGTCGAAGACTCCAGAACCAGGAATCGCAGCCCAAGTAAGACTGCCCTCCAGCGGCACCGTAGTGCTGGACGTAGAGCAAGGTGGCATCGAAGTCCCGTCATTCGTAGGAAAAACAGTGCGTGGCGCCGTTGAGTCTGCTCAGGACATTGGGTTGGAACTGGATGCCGTCGGCAGCGGCGTCGCCCGCCAGCAGACTCCCGCCGCCGGCACGCACGTGGCTGCGGGAGCGCGGGTGACGGTGCAGTTCGGGCGTTAGAATGTCAGGCTTGCCCGTTCGTTCTTGAGGTCGTCATCCCCGGCGCTTTTCGGCCGGGGGAGCGATCTCGCGTCGGAGCCCCCCTCGCGCGATGCCGCTCTCCGTCGAAGATCTTTCCCTCCGCCCGAAGAAGGGCTTGGATCAGGACGACTCCCGCTGGAATCGTTTTCGAAACTCTCGCACTCTACACGCACGAATGCCTCTTCGGTTTGACCCGCAGAAAAAGCGCGTGATACGGTAAACAGTCACACCTATCCCGGCGGGCCAGCCACGGTCCGCCCCCGATTGAGGTCTATTTTGTCTTCGGTTGAGGCGATGCCCGCCATCCGCAAAACTGCGCTGAACGCCGTCCATCGCCAGATGGGCGCGAAGATGGTGGAGTTCAACGGCTGGGACATGCCCGTGGAATATCCCGCGTCGCTCGGCGGTGGGATTATTGCCGAGCACACGGCCGTGCGCACCGCTGTTGGCATCTTCGATGTCAGCCACATGGGCGACATTCGCCTGGCCGGACCGCAGGCTCTCGCCGCGGTGCAGCATATCTCCATGAATGATGCCTCGCGGCTGGCTGTCGGCCAGGCGCAATATTCCGCGCTGCTCTATCCGGAGGGAACGTTTGTCGATGACGTGATCGTCCATCGCCTGGGCGAGGACGAATATCTTCTGGTCATTAATGCCGGCACGCGGGAAAAAGATTTCAGCTGGGTGCGCAACCACACGCGCGAGTTCGACTGCGTCGTGCAAAATCTTTCCGATGACTACACGCAGATTGCGATCCAGGGGCCGAAGGGCGTGAATCTTCTGCAGAAGCTCACCGACGCCGATCTGAGCGCGGTGAAGTTTTACTGGGTGACGCGCGGCAAGCTGTGCGGCCTGAACAATATTCTGATGGGCCGTACGGGATATACCGCCGAAGATGGATTTGAGATTTACGTCCCCGCCGACGAAGCCACCAGCGCGCGCGTGTGGAATGAGATTCTAGTCGCGGGCAGGGAGTTCAACGTCGTGCCTTGCGGACTTGGGGCGCGCAACACGCTACGCCTTGAAGGCAAGCTGCCACTCTACGGGCATGAAATTTCCGATACCATTAATGTCTGGGAAGCGGGGCTTGACCGGTTCTGCAAAATGGAGAAGCCGGAATTCATGGGGCGGACGGCGCTGGAGAAAGCGAAAGCCGCTGGCGTAAAGCGAACTCTGGTTGGCCTGGAGATGACGGAACGCGGCATCGCCCGCGACGGATACAAAGTGCTCGACGGCGGTGGTTGCGAAATTGGTTACGTTACAAGTGGATCTCCCGCGCCGTTCTTGAAGAAAAATATAGCGCTGTCCTATGTGCCGCGGGAGTTGGCCGCGGTGGGTACGGCGGTTAAGGTTGAGATTCGAGGTCAAGGCGTAGGCGCGGTGGTAGTGCCGACTCCTTTTTATAAGCGACAAAAGAAAACTGCATAACCACCGAGGGGCACAAAGCAGCCCGGAGGAATTTGCTAGAAGCTAGGAGCTGGAAGCTTGTATGGCCTACCCGACAGATCGCAAATATACGAAAGAGCACGAGTGGATTGAGGTGAATGGGACTACTGGCACGGTCGGCATCACTGACTACGCGCAACAGTCGCTGGGAGACATCGTATTTGTCGAGACCCCTAAGGTGGGCGCCGAACTCACTGCCGGCAAAACGTTTGGCACGGTCGAGTCGGTGAAAGCTGTGTCGGACCTCTTTGCTCCCGCTTCTGGAACCGTGACCGAGGTCAACGCGGAATTGGCCACGTCCCCCGAGAAGGTTAATCAAAATGCTCATGGCTCGTGGATGCTCAAGCTTACGCTGAAGAATCCAAGCGAATTGGATCGCCTGTTTTCCGCCGCCGAGTATGAGAAGTTTGTAGCGGAAGAGGCCGGTCACTGAAAAATTTCACTTCAGCTCTTGGACCGCAGACCGCAGCCGAGTCTTGTCCACTTCTGACGTCCGAGGTTCGAGCTCTAACGCAGCCGATACTGACATTGCGCGCTGCCACAATCCGCGCGACCCCGAGGCACATCTAAAGAATTCTATGCGCTATTTGCCTAAGTCTCCTGCCGACCGCGAAGCGATGCTAAAGGCGATTGGCTTGCGTTCGGTCGACGATCTGTTTGCACCGATTCCGGCGGAGTACCGGCTGACCCGCGATCTCAACGTCCCGCGCCAGATGGCCGAGTCCGAGATTGTCGACTTCTTTCGCCAGCGCTCGCGTGAGAACGGCGAGGGCTACACCAGCTTTCTGGGCGCAGGCGCCTATTTCCATTATCGGCCGGTCATCATTGATTCCCTGATTTCGCGCGGTGAGTTCCTGACCGCGTACACTCCCTATCAGGCGGAGATTTCCCAGGGCACGCTGCAATCCATATTCGAATTTCAGACTATGATTTGCGAGTTAACCGCCATGGAAGTGGCGAATGCCTCCATGTATGACGGTTCCACCGCGGCGGCGGAAGCCGTGATGATGGCGGTTCGTCTGACCGGCCGGCGCTCGGTCGTGGTGGCGCGCAGCCTGCACCCTGAGTATCGAGAGGTCTTGGCGACCTACGCCACTCATCAGGGCATGCCGTTGTCGGTCGCAGCTTTCACAGACGATGGCCGGCTGAACTTGCAAGAACTCGAGAAGTCGATTACGCCGGAGACGGCGTGTGTAATCGTCCAGTCGCCGAATTTCTTCGGCACGATTGAAGATGTCGGAGCGATTGCGGAGATTGCTCACAAAAACGGGGCGATGCTGGTGGTCTCGATCGCGGAAGCGGTCTCGCTGGGAATCGTGGAACCGCCGCGGCAAGCCGACGTGATTGCTATGGAGGCGCAGTCCTTCGGCGTGCCTCTTGGATTCGGGGGCCCGTATTGCGGTGTCATCGCCACGCGCGAAAAATATGTGAGGCAAATGCCGGGCCGTCTGGTGGGACAGACGGTCGACAAGCAGGGGAGGCGCGGATTCGTCCTTACCCTGGCCACCCGCGAGCAGCACATCCGCCGCGAGAGAGCCACCTCGAATATCTGCACAAACCAGGCTCTGGTCGCACTGATGGTCAATATCTTTATGACCATCTACGGCAAAGTCGGCTTGAAGGAATTAGCCAAGCAGAATCTGGCGAAGGCGGCTTACGCTGCGAGCCAGTTCGCGAAACACGGCAAGGTTCTGTTCGGCGCTGCGCCTCGATTCAATGAGTTCGTCGTGCAGACTAGCGAAGATCCCTACGCAATAAACGAGCGGCTGTTGGGGCATAGGATGGTCGGTGGTTTGCCTCTGAAGAAGTTCTACCCCGAACTGGGGAACGCCGCCGTGTGGTGCTGTACGGAGTTGACGACGCGCGGCGCGATCGATACAGCCGTGGGATTGGCGGCCGAGAGCGAGCGGAGCGTGGGATCTTCCCCGGCAGAGGACGTGGAAGAGGTGGCGCGATGAAGCACCCTACCCGCAAAGCCACCCTCCAGGTGAATCAAAACGAAGGCTTGATCTTCGAGAAGTCGTCGGCAGGCAAGGCCGCCTGGAAGTTGCCGCCGCTGGACGTGCCAGAAGTGGATGCCGCCCAGCTTCTGGGAGCATATGAAAGAAAAGAACTCGGCAGCATGCCGGAAGTGAGTGAGATCGAGATCATCCGTCATTTCACTCGACTTTCCACGTGGAACTATGCCATTGACCTGGGTATGTATCCCCTGGGTTCCTGCACCATGAAGTACAACCCGCGGGTGAACGAGGCGGTCGCGCGGGTGGAGGGAATCGCGAACGGGCATCCCTATCAGCCTGAGAAGATTTCCCAGGGCGCCCTCGCCATCATCAAAACGCTGAGCGAGCAGTTGATCGAAATCACCGGCATGGATGCGATCACGCTGCAGCCGGCCGCGGGCGCGCATGGCGAGATGACCGGCCTGCTGATGGTGCGCGCCTATCACGAGTCAAAGGGGAATGCGCGCAAGAAAATTCTGATTCCCGATTCCGCCCACGGTACCAATCCTGCGACCGCCGCAATGGTGAACTATGCCGTTGAGAATCTGAAGTCGGACTCGCGCGGTATGGTCGATTTTGCGGCGCTCGCGGCGCAGATGAATGAAGATGTCGCCGCCCTCATGCTCACTAATCCCAACACGCTGGGCGTGTTTGAGCAGGACATCCATAAGATTGCCGACATCCTGCATGCAAAAGGTGGCCTTCTCTATATGGACGGCGCCAACATGAACGCGTTGGTCGGTAAGGTGCGCCCCGGCGACTTCGGCGTCGACGTCATGCACCTCAACCTGCACAAGACTTTCTCGACTCCGCACGGCGGCGGAGGCCCGGGGTCGGGCCCGGTGGCTATCAAGAAAGGCCTGGAACCTTTCTTGCCGACGCCGGTGGTGATCACCAAATCGGACGGCACTCTGGCGTTCGAGGGCAACCGTCCGCAGTCGGTGGGACGGGTACGCGCTTTCTACGGCAACTTTGGAATGTTCGTACGCGCGCTGGCTTATATTCAGGCGAATGGCCCCGATGGCCTGCGGCAAACCACGGAAGACGCGGTACTCAACGCAAACTACATCCGAAAAGGTCTCGAAGGAATCTACGATCTCCCTTACTCCACGCCGACCATGCACGAGGTGGTTTTCAGCGACAGACTGCAGTTGAAAAAAGGCGTGCGCACGATGGACATCGCCAAGCGCCTGATCGATTACGGATTCCATCCTTACACGACAGCGTTTCCGCTGATCGTTCCGGGCGCGCTCATGATTGAGCCCACCGAGAGCGAATCCAAGGAAGAGATGGATCTGTTTATTGAGGCGATGAAGTCGATCGCGGAAGAAGTCGAAGAAGATCCGCAGACCGTGCTCGACGCCCCGCACACAACCCGCGTGTCGCGGTTGGATGAAACTGCCGCGGCCAGGAAACCGGTGTTGCGCTGGAAGCCGGACAACTGATTGTTGATTGCTGATTTTTGAGGGTTGATTTGAAAATCAGCATGCAGAAGATTTGACGCCATTCAATCGACAATCAAGAATCCAGCAAGCAACAATTGTTTCTCCGGCATCACTTCGCGCTGATGTCGATCGTAGCGCGAGTTGTATCCCATTCCTCGCGCAGAGTGCAGCCCGAGTCACCCTTGTCGTAAGCGATGGTGAAATTCTCAACCGGCGACGGAAGCCGGGAGAGCTTCATGTCGATGCGGGCGAGTTCATCGGCTTCATATGTGTAAGGGATGCCCCATATTGGCTTTCCGGCCTCTGTGGTCTTCTTGTTGATGATGAGCGTCCATTTGTCAGGATTCGGCAGCACGAACAATGTGTAGCTACCGGTAGGCACGGTTGTGCCACCGACTACTACGTCGGCGGTGGTGACGAATGTGGTCGCCGCGTTGGCTCCATTTCGCCAGACTTTTCCGTACGGATCGTGCTCGCCAATCATCTTGCGTCCTTTTAGCCGAGGGCTGGAATAGTCGGTGTTGATGGTCTTGCCTCCACCGAGATCGCACGATGCGGAAGCGGCGGGACTGGGTTTGCCCTGACAGGCGGCGAAAAGGGTGAGTGTGAAAATCGTGCCGATGATACAGGCAATTCGTTTCTGCATGGTTTCTCCTTGAAATACCGGTAGTACTAAGAGCTTTGACGTTTGAGCATGCATTAGGTCAGCGGACCCATTATGCCGCACGCAGCGGCGCGGTTACAATCGTCGCATGCCGGTATTCGACGAAAAGCAGGAAGAACTGGAACACTACGAGATGATGATGGGTGTGCCCCGCGGCCGCCTGGCCGTTACCATGGACACGATCACAGACGCGATGGCCTTGGTCGGCCAGCACGGCGTCTATTGCCAGAGCCAGCGCTGGCCCGGCAAGCCCGTCATGGATATCCAAATCATCATGAAGAGCCTGACCGACGCCAAAGAACTGATTCAGAGCGTGATGGAAGAGCTGAAAGAAAAAAACAGGAGCTGATGAGACTTTTGTATCCTTAGCCCCCGGGTCGCACCTCTAGTCACATCTTCAGGAGGATGTTCATGCAAGCAAGAAAGACCACGGCAATTCTGATCCGGGCGATGTTTTGTGTGGCACTGGCCTCGGCGGTAGCCCAGTCCGCACCACCAACCGCGACGACCACGATTTCTCCCGAAGAGCGCGCATCGGCGCTGCAACAGTTTCAAACCACGCGCGACAATTTCCTCAAGTCGATTTGCAGGGCTCTCGCAGAAGCAGTGGACATTCAAATCTGCCCCGGACCGCTGGTCAGTAGCGGAGGTAGCCGAACATATCACTGTCTCAGAAGCGACGATTTTCGGCCTTGTGCAGAAGATGATGCAGGCACCTGCGACTCCGGAGAGACGAGAGCAGGTGAAGGGGAAAGATCAATTGATTCTGGAGAAGATGCCCGACCGCAGCCACAAGGCGCAGGCGCCCGCGATGCTGCGTCCCACGGGCCGCTGGGCCACGCAGGCGGAATTGACCAAGACATTTGAAGACAGCCGCAAGGCGACAATGGGCTACATTCGGACCACGAATGACGATCTGCGGGACCATATTCTTCGACCATCCGGCATTCGGAATCTTGGACGGCTATCAGTGGCTGCTGCTGATCTCGGCGCACAGCGCCCGCCACACCGCCCAGATCGAAGAGGTGAAAGCCGACCCTAACTTCCCGAAAGAGTAGAGCAGATTGCCGGGCTACAAAGGATAGGGAAATCCACTGTGAACTATACAAGAGTGACGCGTCGTCCCTTTCGTGGTCTGATTCACTTACGGTTTCACCGTGATCATCACAACGCCATGCGACGGCACCGTCGCCGAGAATTTCCCTGCGAACTTTCCCAGGTCTTTGTGCTGCCACAGATCGCGCACCGAAGCGCTGATGTCGTTGGGATAGCCGAGATCCTCCCAGCTTACCGAGACTTGTTGTTCGGCTCCGCCGCCATTCAGCAGCACCACCGCGCGGCTCCCGTCTTTCCGTTGCCGGGCCCAGACCTGCGCGTCGCCATTCTTGGCGACGCGCTCGCCTTCGCGCCCAAGGGCGTCCTGATCCACTGCAATCACTTCTTTATTCGTCAGAATGTCGTGAATTTCCGGCCGCATGTCGCGCAGATCATTGCCCGCAATCAGCGGCGCGGCCAGGATAGCCCACAGACTGAAATGAGAGCGGTATTCGACGTCCGTCATTCCACCGTTACCGACCTCGAGCATGTCAGGGTCGTTCCAGTGGCCTGGCCCGGCATAAGATTGCAAACCAGCCTGAAGGTCGAGAATCGCCAGCATTCCGTTCGAGCAGCAACTGCCGTCCGGCCACTTGCTCGAACCTGCCCACTTGTCGGTGATATCACCCGTGGTACGCCACAAATTCCCGCCAACTTCCTTGCCCCACAGCCAGGGCTTCGCCGTGCCCCATTCGCAAATGCTCAACACGATGGGTCGCCCCGACGCGTCAAGAGCCGCGCGGATGTTGGCATAGGCTGCCTTCGCGTCCTGCGTGGTCGTGTGGCACCAGTCGTACTTTAAATAGTCTACGCCCCATGCGGCATACTGGACGGCATCCTGATACTCATGACCCAGGCCGCCGGGACGACCGGCGCAAGTCTTCGTCCCTACGTCGGAATAAACGCCGAACTTCAACCCCAGCGAATGAATGTAATCGCCCACCGCTTTCATGCCATGCGGAAAGCGCTTCGGGTCGGCGACGATGTTGGCATTCGCGTCGCGGCTCACCTGCCAGCAGTCGTCAATGTTGACGTACACGTAGCCCGCATCCTTCATTCCGGACTTTATGACAGCGTCGGCCATGCCCTTGATCAGATCCTCGCTGACATTGCAGGCGAACTTGTTCCACGAGTTCCAGCCCATGGGTGGCGTCAGCGCCAGATTCGCGGACGGGGAATCGCCCTCTTGCGCGACCCCACCGGTGACGAGAAGCAGCATCGAGAAGAATAAGAATATGGTAGAAACGACGCGGCACGTTTTCATGCAGACGTTTTACCAGAAATGAGTGCAGATTGGTATCGCTGGTTCAGTTTTGCGGGTTGCCGTTCTACTGGGCGCGTCATCCTGAGGGGAGCCGTTTTTCAGGCGGACGGAAGGATCTCGCGCGTAGACCGACGCGTCCAAAGGGGCCCCGAAAATCAAACAACGGACACCTCGCACTGATCCATTTACAATGCCGGATGCATCAATCCGGTTGTACACGCGGAGGATTTACATGCGTAGTCTTCGTTCTATTATTCTTCGTAATCTGACGACGGTCGCGCTCATGACTGGTATTTCTGCCGCGATCGGCAGTTCCACCGGGGCACAAGATGGCCCTGCGCCAGTCGGACTGTTCGAAGGACACAGCGATGTAGGCACCGTATTGCACCCAGGCACCGTCGACTACGACACCTCCCAGCGAACCTACACGATCAGCGGCAGTGGCGAAAACATGTGGTTCGCGGCGGATGCGTTTCAGTTCGCATGGAAAAAAGTTTCAGGCGATGTGACTTTGGCGGCCGATATTTCCTTTCTGACTACTACCGGGAATGAACACAAGAAAGCGGCGCTAATGCTGCGGCAGAGCCTGGACGCCGATTCCGTCTACGCCGACGTAGCGCTGCACGCCAGCGGGCTGACCTCGCTGCAATTTCGCGACGAAAAAGGCGCGATCACGCGCGAGATTCAAGCCAACATCTCAGCCCCGAAGCGCCTGCGCATTGCCAGACGAGGCGATTACGTCTACATGTCCCTGGCAGCGGACGGCGAACCAAGAGTGTCTGGCGGTTGGCTGCGCATTCCGCTGCAAGGCACGTTCTACGTCGGGCTCGGCGTATGTTCCCACGACAAGGATGTGGTGGAAAAAGCCGTGTTCTCTAACGTCGAGTTGACTCAACCTGCTTCCGCCGCAGGAGGCAAGCCGACTCTCTACAGCACGCTCGAAACGGTCGCCATTGATTCTGCCGACCGCCGCGTCGCCTATCTTGCGCCAGGACGATTCGAAGCGCCCAACTGGACGCATGACGGCAGCGCGTTTCTGTTCAATCGCGATGGCCACATCGAGCGCCTCGCGGTTGGCGGCGACAAGCCCGTGGTCATCGATACTGGCTTCGCGAATCGCTGCAACAACGATCACGGCCTTTCGCCCGACGCTATCCAGATTGCGATCAGTGACAATTCGCAGGGCGACCACAATTCGCTCGTGTACATTGTCCCGATTACTGGAGGGACGCCGCGCCGCATTACCCAGAACTCTCCGTCGTACTGGCATGGCTGGTCGCCCGACGGCAAGACGCTCGCATTTGTCGGCCAGCGCAACGGCGACTTTGATATTTATGCGATCCCGGCGGCAGGCGGCGAAGAGAAACGATTGACCACCGCGAAAGGGCTCGATGATGGTCCGGAATACTCTCCGGATGGAAAGTATATTTATTTCAACTCCGAGCGCACCGGCCACATGCAGATTTGGCGCATGAAGCCCGACGGCAGCGAGCAGGAGCAAGTCTTCTCCGATGATCTCAACAACTGGTTCCCACACATTTCTCCCGACGGCCAGTGGATGGTCTTCCTCACCTACGCAGCGGAGGTGACAGGCCATCCGGAGAATAAAGACGTGATGCTGCGGCTGATGTCGCTCAGTGATTCGAAAAGCAGTGATTCGAAAAGCAGCGATAAGAAGATTACGGTGCTGGCGAAATTATTTGGCGGGCAGGGAACTATCAACGTGCCATCGTGGTCGCCAGACAGCAAGGCAGTCGCGTTTGTGAGCTACCTGCTGGTGCCGCAGGAAAATGGAAGCAAATAGCTAACTTCATTCCGATCGATAGGATCGGTTGGGACTGTTTCTATCGCGCCAGCCGTTCGTCGAAGAACTTTGCCATCAGTTCCAGCGCCTCTTTGGTTTCCGGCAACTGGAAGTGATACCAGAAGGCATGCGGCAGCGCTTCGAACACCACGAGACGCGCATCCACGCCCGAACGCAGCAGCGCACGATGAAGCGTGGTCGTGTCACTCAACAGAATATCGCGTGTGCTCGTGACGAGTAGGCTGGGCGGCATGCCGTGAAGATCGGCGAACAGGGGCGACAGCACAGGATCTTTGCGATCCGTCTTGCCGACATATTGATCGTCGGGCAAATGATGGGGATCGATCGGCTGCATCTCGCCGGGAAGGCCATTCAGGGTAAATAATTGCCGAGAATCGCCGATGCGGCTGAAGTCGCCAAGGCCGGAGAAAATTCCCATGGCCGCCGGCAGCGGTAGACCTAATTGTTTGAGACGAACTGCTACTTCGGCAGTCAAAATCGCTCCCGCCGAGGTTCCGAAAATTCCAATGCTGCCTGGCTTATACGTCTTGAGCAGTTCCTGGTAAACTGCGACCACATCATCCACCGCGGCGGGGAAGGGATTCTCCGGCGCGAGGCGATAATACACGGACACAACTTTCGTCTTAGCCAGATTCGCGATTGGAATGCCCTCGATCAAAGAGCCCGAGTCGGAATTAAATCCGCCGCCGTGCAGGTTGATCAGGACGCGGTTACGATTCGCTGCGGGCATGGTGAGCGGCGTGATGATATCGGTACGGACGCCCGCAGTCGTCGTCTCCTCCACGTTCGCGGGATAATACTTGCGCGCTTCCCCGGAGCCGAACCTCCGCCATTCATCAGTGCGCGCGCGTCGTTCTGCCAGGGTCTGCTGTCCGCCTTTGTTCTGGGTCAGTGACGCCAGCCATTGCTGTGCCTCGGGACTAATGGTCGAGGGCATGGGCACGATACGCGTGATGTGAGCCGTACCATCAGGGTCGAAAGTAGCTGAATCCTGCGGCGCGGCTGGACTCGATTGCGCCGCCAGAGGCTGGGAGAACATGAATACGGCAAAAAAGTACAACACTTCGGTTTTCATGGGGACATTTGTACCAGAGCGGAAGGAAGAAGCAAAAAACGAACCACAGAGGGCACTGGGAGCACAGAGGGTCCCCCGGCAAATCTCTGTGCCGTCGGTTGTTTAAATTTCTGCGGGTGCGAATTTAAGCCAGCGTGTACTTTCCACGCTCAATCATCTTTTGCGCGATCTGCTGCCGCAGTTCGATGGTGTTGAACGGCTCATACTTCGCCAGGCGGCGCAGGATCGCCAACTGCGTGCGCATCATATCGCCGTCGGCAACGGCCGCAATCACCTTCCGCGCCGCGGACTCAACTCTTTCCATCGCTTGCGACAGATACACTCGCGTCATCGCAATCGGCAAAGCCGCTCCATCTTCACCCTTCGTCTGCACAATCTTCTGCGCCCGTAGCACCGCCGATTCCATGGCATAAGTCTCAATGGCCATGTCCGCGATCGCGCCCATGATCTCCTGCTGATCCTGAATCGCCTGCATATATTTTTGCGTGGCCGCGCCCGCCACAAACAGTCCCAGCTTCTTGGCTTGCGCCACCAATTTACGTTCTTCCGGGAACGCGCCTTCCAGTTCTTCCGCCATCGACGGACCTGAGAGAACTTCGTCCATCAGTTTCTTGATGGCCGGCATCAGCGGCAACTGTCCGGTCATCGCGCGCTTCAGCAGGAAGCCTGTGATGATCAGCCGGTTAATCTCGTTGGTCCCTTCGAAGATGCGATTGATGCGGGCGTCGCGATAGGCGCGTTCGGCGGGGTACTCTTCCACGAATCCGTAGCCCGCGTAAATCTGCACCGTCTCATCGACAACGTAATCGATCATCTCCGAGCCCCACACTTTAATGATGGAGCACTCGACCGCATACTCCTCGATCGCCTTCAACGTCTGCTTGCCCGCGTCGGCGACCGACTTGTCGACATCGGCGAGAGCAACGTCCATCATCCCGACCGTACGATAGACTAGCGATTCGCCGACGTAAATCAGAGTCGCCATGTTGGCGATCTTTTCCCGCACCAGCCCGAAGTCTGCAATTACTTTGTTGAACGCCTTGCGCTGCTTGGCATAGCCAATGGCATTCTCCAGCGACACTCGGCCTCCGCCCACGCACATCGCGCCCAATTTGAAGCGGCCTACGTTCAAAATATTGAAGGCAATCACGTGGCCCTTGCCGATTTCGCCAAGCAAGTTTTCCGCCGGTACTTTGCAGTCATTCAGGATGATGGGGCAGGTCGACGACCCGCGGATGCCCATCTTGTGCTCTTCGGCGCCGACGGAGAAACCGGGAAAATTCCTTTCGACCAGGAATGCGCTAAACCTTTCGCCGTTGACTTTGGCGAAGACCGTGAACAGATCGGCGAATCCGGCGTTGGTAATCCACATTTTTTCGCCGTTGAGGACGTAGTGCTGGCCGTCGGACGAAAGCTGGGCGCGAGCGCGACAGTTGAGAGCGTCCGATCCCGAGGAAGCTTCCGACAAGGCATACGCGCCGACAATTTCGCCGGAGGCCAGGCGCGGCAGATATTTGTTCTTTTGTTCCTCGGTGCCGAAGTACACGATGGGCAACATTCCGATGCCACTGTGCGCCCCCCACGTAGTAGCGAAGCCCGCATACTTCGCGATGTGATCGGCGATGACCGCGGCGGTCACCTTATCCATTTCGAGACCACCGTAGGCTTCAGGGATCTCAACGCCACTCAATCCGAGTTCGCCCGCCTTTTTCAGAAGGCCGCGAGAAACCGAGAAATCCTTGTGCTCAATCTTTTCGACGTTGGGCAGGATTTCATTCACGGCAAACTCTTCCGCCGTCTGCCCGATCAACCGGTGCTGTTCGCTGAAATCCTCAGGCGTGAAAACTTCTTCAGGCTGTCTGGATTCCAGCAGAAAGCTGCCGCCGGAAATCTTGTTCTTCGGAACTGCCGTGGTCGTTGCCATGTCTTCTCCCCTAAGAAACCGCGAGCCCGCGAAAGACGCGGCGGAATGCACACTGCAATTCTAATGCGGGCAGGGAGGGGAATGATAGGGCGGGAACTCCTGGTTTCGTGCCAGAAGTTTGGGTTTTCCCGGATTTCTGCTTGTCCAGAGCCGCTGACGCGCTGGCTCGACGATAATTTTCTAGCGATAATTCACATCCGTTCCCAATCGGTCAAACAGCAGACCCGGCGAATAGCTCGAGCCTCCGAGGCCGCTGAACGGATATGCGGTTAGCGAGCGCCGCTGGCACATCCGATATCGCTCTTGGAGTGTTCCATACAGAGTGGTTTCGCTCTGCGCAGCGCCGGCGCGGTCTGAGCATTCCTCGCGGGATCCTGCGGAGCACACGCTTTGCCGCGCCCTCTCAGCCGCTTGCATACGTTGTGCCTGCTGCTCCAAGGCGAGGCGCATTCCACTGCAGTCATCCAGAAAAGGCGTTTGCAGCAGGCATGCGCCGCCGCTCCAAATCTCCCTAGTCGAGCAGAGATTGCGTCTGTGGTCGACGACAAGTCCCGCACATACGCCGCTGGCATGTCCTGCGGGACAGATCAGACATGGGCCCTTGAAACAGATCGGGCGCCGCAGGTCGGCGGCGATCTTGGGCTTCCGGTCGGTCTTGGGTTCAGGCTTTCGAAAGGGATGGCGCAAGAATGAGAAAAAACTTCTCCTGCCAGATGTTTCAAACTTGGCTCTTACTCCGGCACCTGGAGCACTCTTCGTGCGCGCAGGACTCGAGCGAGATAAATGCGCGCTGGAGTGGGACGACGCCGAGCTCGAATTGTGTCCACTCGCGCCATGCGAAGTCGACGAGCCGTGCGCAGCTGAGCCACCGGAACTGTGGCTGCTCGTAGAACTACCTGCAGTGGAACCGCCCGAGGAACTGTGAGAGCCGCCGCCCGAACCGCCGGAACTACCCCCCGAACTGCCGCCGCCTCCCGAAGAATGTTGCGCGAATGCTGCCGCTGAACAGATGAGAACGGCCGTTAAACAAAGGCTGGAGAGCCGCATAGAGCACCTCTTGCCAACCGAATCCAAGGCTGGGGAAGCCCTGTTTTCTTTGGACCATTGAGTCCAGTAAAAACAATACCTCTCAACCGTGTCAAAGAGCGTAGCAATCAGGTAAAGAAGTGTTACGCCAGAGTGCTCAGCGTTCCAACGAAACCGATCGTTCCTCCGTGGTTTTGATCCCGTATCGGGATGCTGGCTGGCAGGTCGAATAACCTGTCACGTGGGTGGAATCAGAATCCTTGGAATCGCGCGCCACCACATAGCTGCGAATCGTGTAGCACGTCACATCGCTATCGAGTGGCCCGTCCACACCCATGACCAGCGTGCGAGTCTTGGGTTGTGACCTTGCACGACCGGTGAGGAGATCAAGGCTATCCGGATCGAGACGGTACTGATCAACACGAATGCGATTCGTTGAATCGGAGTCCGAAGATTGATTTGGAACGATCCTCCAGGCTGCGGAGGGTTCTTTCATTGCGCTCATGAAATTCGCAACCGGGGGAATAATATCCCCCGAATAGGATTTACCGGGGGCCGGAAGGTTTCCGGTTTGCAACTCCTGAGTGAAGGCAGGCATGGAGCAAAACAGCAGCGCAGCGATGAGAAGGCGGGCGAGAGTCATAGGAACCCTCCTGAGACGAATTATAACGCCGTTGTCAGCTAAGATTTTCGAAAATTCCGGCGGCCCCCATTCCACCGCCCACGCACATGGTCACCATGCCGTAGCGGCCCTTGCGCCGCTTGAGTTCGCGAATCAGGCTTGCCGTCAGCTTGGCTCCGGTGCATCCCAGTGGATGTCCCAACGCAATCGCGCCTCCGTTCGGATTCACTCTTGCCGGATCCAATCCCGCTTCCTGAATCACGGCCAGCGACTGTGCCGCGAAGGCCTCGTTCAACTCAATCACGTCAATGTCGGAGAGCTTCAGTCCAGCCATCTTGAGTACCTTCGGAATGGCGAACACGGGCCCTAAGCCCATTTCTTCTGGCTTGTAACCTGCGGTTGCGAACGAGACATAGCGAGCCAGAGGCTGGATGCCCAGAGCCTTCGCCCGCTCGGCAGACATCATCACGGCGGCCGCCGCGCCATCCGACATCTGCGACGAGTTTCCGGCAGTCACGGTGCCCTTCAAGTGGAATGCAGGCTTCAGAGCCAGCAATGCTTCGAGAGAAGTGTCGCCCCGCGGCCCTTCGTCCACTTTAAATACAATTTCCTGACGCTTCGGCTTGGAACCATTCGGCGTGCTGAAACTCACCGGCACGGGCACAACTTCGTCGTCGAACTTTCCTGCCTGAATGGCCGCCAGCGCCTTCTGGTGGCTGCGCAGCGAGAACTCATCCGCGGCCTGCCGCGTGATGCCGAATCGCTTGCCCACGCGCTCGGCCGTTAGTCCCATGGACAGATAGGCGTCGGGATAATGGTCGACGAGCCACGGATTGGGGGAGATCTTGTGCCCGCCCATCGGAATCATCGACATCGACTCCGTTCCGCCGGCGACGATCACCTCCGCTCCGCCGCTCATAATGCGCTCCGCCGCCATGGCAATCGCCTGCAGTCCTGAGGAACAGAAGCGGTTGATGGTGAGCGCAGAGACCTCGACCGGAAGACCCGCGCGCAGCGAGGCAATGCGGGCCACGTTCATCCCCTGCTCGGCCTCAGGCATGGCGCAGCCCAGAATGACGTCTTCGATTTCTTTAGGGTCGAGTTGCGGCACGCGTTCTAGCGCTCCTTTGACCGCGATTGCGGCCAGTTCATCGGGACGCGTGGAACGGAGCGTGCCCTTGTAGGCGCGTCCCACCGGAGTACGGACGGAAGAAGCAACGATGACTTCACGCATATCATTTATCCGTTCTTGGAAGCTATCCCATTCGATGCATGTCATTCTGCGCCGGCTTCAGGCGCATGCGATCACTTGGCCGGGGCGTAAAAATAATAATCGGCGGTGTAATCGCGCTTGGTTTCCGCACCTTTGTGCGAGTCATCGCACGCGTCATTGCCGGGTTTGCCGCCATGCGTATGCACACGCTGAATCGTCGTCACATTCGTCAGCAGACCACTTTTTCCTGCATGGCTTTCGACATTCAAGAGCAGCCACGGAATCGAGTCCTCATCGAGCGAGTCGACATGGGCGACTGCTTTGCCCGTGACTTCGCTGCCGTCTTTCAGCTTCCAGGTCGGCCCGGCGATGTGCTGTCCGATGACTTTGTCCTTGCGATCTTTTAACTCCGCCTCGGGACCTTTGAGCGTCCAGCTGAACTTGCCGTCCGCTCCGGCCTGACAAGTATAGATTTGCGATCCCTTGGCGCGGACGAACAACACAGGCTCAAGGCCTGCGGGCACAGCGATGGCGTCGGGCACGTCGGGCGCGGATTCCTTCGCGGGAGCGTCTTGCTGCTGGTTGGATTGGGCATTTGCGAGTGGGGTTGCGGGAAGGAGGACGGTCAGACCGATGACCGCAGCAGTAGCTAGCAGAGGTCTCCGCATGGGGCGATTGTAGCAGTCACGGCTCTTGGTAACGCGACGAGAACACGCAGGCCTATGATAGGTCCGCCCAGTCTTGCCAAGAGAGCCCTTCGATGCGCGAGAACTCGGAGACATTCGCCGTTACCAGCGTGAGGCGACGCGCCAATGCCTGACTGGCGATCAGAAGATCGTACGCTCCAATGGGCTTGCCCGAAGCTTCGAGGACATCTCGGATCTCTCCACCCGCTCGCGCGTCGTCGTCTTTAAAAGCGAGCAAGACGACCGGACCCGCCAGAAAAGTTTCAAGCCGCATGGCGTTAAGTTCTGAGCGCGAACTTCTAGAAACACCGTACCATAATTCGAACGTGACCAAACGTGATCATTGATCTCGGCGATGGACTGTCGCTCCTCAGTTCCTTAATGTTTTGCCTGTCTTCAGGGTGAACTGAATTCTCTCTTGCGTTTTCTTTTCGCCGCAGAGGGATTTGAAGCCTTCGCGCTCCAAGTCGAGGATGTACTGCTCGCTGACTGGGGTGCCGGGAGTGACGTTGCCGCCGCAGAGGACTTCGGCGATCTTGCCGCCCAGTTTCACTTCATAGTCGGTGATGAAGTCGCCTTGGCGCATGAGGTGGACGCCCATTTTAAGCGCAGCCAGAAGGCTTTCGCCGGGCGCGGGGATATCGGTGCGCGGCACTGGCGGTTCGTATCCTGCTCGTGCGAGTTCGAGGGCTCGCGCCTTGGCGTCCGAGAGGACGCGCTCGCGGTTCATGGTAATTCGGTCGGAGTCGGAGAGGAAGCCGAGGCCGCGCGCTTCCTGCGCCGAGGTGGCGACCTTGGCGGTGGCGATGGCCTCGAAAGCCTTCTTGATCGCTTCCATCATTTCGACGGAACCGGCGAGAGCTTGACCGGAAGCTTTTCCGCGAGACGCTGCTGCACTGTCGACGGCGCGCAACAGCATCTCCTTGCAGCCTCCGGCGCCGGGCAGCAAACCCACTCCGACCTCGACCAGGCCGGTGTAGAGTTCGGCGTGCGGCTGGCGCGCTGCGGCGTGCAATGAAATTTCGGTGCCTCCGCCCAGGCACAGGCCGAAGGGCGCGGATACGACTGGCTTGGGCGAGAACTTGATCGCCTGCGTCATCCCCTGGAACTGGCGGATCGCGAGGTCAACGTCGTCCCACTCTTGTTCCTGCACGCTCATGAGCAGCAGCATCAGGTTGGCGCCTACGGAAAAATTCGTTGCATCGTTGGTGATGACGAAGGCGTCGAAGTTATCGCCGGGACCGCCGGGCTTCAACGATTGAAGAATCAAACTAACAATGTCAGCGCCCAACGAGTTCATCTTGCTGTGGAACTCGATGCAGGCAACGCCGTTGCCGAGATCCACCAACGAGGCTCCGGAATTCTTCTTCACGACGCCGTTGGATTTCTTCGCGACGGTCACCGACCACACGCCAGCCGGGACTTCGACCGGTTTCCAGTTGCTGCCGGCTAGGTCCCAGTACTTACGACCGGACAGAGTCTTCGGGTCATCGGCATACCAGGATTTTTGTCCCGCCGTCAGCAACTTTTCGACATTGGCCGCGACCGGCTTGCCTTCTTTCTTCATGCGAGCAACTGTTGTTTCGACCCCGGCTGCGTCCCACAGTTCGAATGGGCCAAGTTCCCAGTTGAAGCCGAGGCGCATGGCGCGATCGATTTCAACGACGGAGTCGGAGATTTCAGGGACACGGTTGGCGGAGTAGGTCCACAGATCGGAGAGTGCAGCCCAAAGAAATGCTCCGGGCCTGTCGTTCTTTTGCGGAGCGCTGCCATCCATGCCGAGCAGGGTGCGCAGGCGAGTCCCCGTGTCCTCGATGTTTTTCGCCATGTCGAGCGCGGGAAATTTCGGCTTTTGGCGGGGATGGTATTCCAGGGTCTTCCAGTCCAGCGCCAATCGTTCGTCTTCTTTGCCGGGCTCGGCGGGCGAGCCAGATTCGGCGGACACGAGTGTCGGCACTACATTTTTCTTGTAGAAGCCGCCTTTGGTCTTGTCGCCCAGCCATTTGCGCTCCACCATCTGCTGATAGAAGGCCGGAAGTTTGAGATCACTGCGCTCGTCGAGAGCGGCCGGCGAGTCGCCCGCATCCACACCAGCATGGTTGGTCATATTGCGGACTACGTGACCGAGTATGTCGAGCCCGACCAGATCAATGGTGCGGAACGTGGCTGACTTGGGCCATCCCACAGCTTGTCCGGTGAGGGCGTCTACTTCCTCAATCGTCAATCCCATTTCCTGCATCAAGCGCATGACGTTCAAAACCGAGAACGTGCCGATGCGATTGCCGATAAAGTTGGGCGTATCTTTGGCGATCACGACACCCTTGCCCAGCAGGATATCGCAGAAGTCAGCGACGGCGTCGATCGCGGCCCGGTCCGCCTGAGGAGTGGGAATGATTTCCAGCAAGCGCATGTAGCGCGGCGGGTTAAAGAAGTGTGTGCCAAACCAGGAGCGGCGGAAATCGTCGGAAAATCCTTCCGCAATTTTCCCAACCGGCAGTCCGCTCGTGTTGGTGGTGATAACCGTCCCGGGCTTGCGGACGGCTTCCACTCTCCTTAACAAAGATCGCTTAATCTCAAGATTTTCAACTACCGCTTCGATGATCCAATCGACGTCGGCGAGTTTCTTAAGGTCATCTTCGAAATTGCCTACCGTGACAAAGCGGGCAAGTGATGGTCCCATGAACGCCGCCGGCTTGGATTTCCTGGCGGCGTCGAGTCCGGCAGCGGCAATCTTGTTTCGCCGCGGCTCGTCGGCGTCCGGAGGGACTATATCTAACAGATAACTGGGTACGCCGGCATTGGCAAAGTGCGCGGCGATACGGGAGCCCATAGTACCGGCGCCAAGAATCGCGACTTTATTGATGCGCTTCATAATCAGGCCTCGAGATGAAAACATGCAGGACAAATTGGAGAATGGTGGAGTTCGAATCTTAGGAGCCTGGCAATGATGAACGATGGCATGGGGCTGGTCCCCGGCGGCGGGGACTTGTGAACTAGCAATGGTAATCGCTGGAAGGTCAATTTATCTAGGCTCGGAGTGGCTCGGAGTAGCGGCGGCGTCCCGCTGGTCGTCGCGAGAACCCGTCCAGAACCCGACATCCTGTTCTCGCGTTCTTCCTCACATCCCCGCGTGGGCTTCGATATACTCCAACGCCCGGCGCGCCATTTGTTTCTCGCCCCCATAGGCTAATAGCTGAGCCGCGTCGGACAGGAGCAGCCACTTTGCTCGTCCGACTTCGACGCGCATCTCCTCGGCGATATCGTCGATGTCGCCCGACTCATAGCGCAACAGATAGAAACTGACAAGCTTGAAGACGCGCTGCCCATCGCCCCAGGTTCGCACGTATACATATTTGATGTCCCCGAGTTTGGCGATGGGGGCCGCGATGATTCCCGTTTCCTCTCGAACTTCGCGCAGGGCCGCGTCGAGCGCCTTTTCGCCGGGATCAATCAGGCCTTTGGGAAGGCACAAAACTGCCTTGGTTTTAGAGCGAACGGCTCTTTTTCTGGGGTCGGAGACCGCATTCGCCGCCAAGGGCAACTCAATCGCCGCCATCCACCAGACGCTGTCTTCCTTGCGGATGACCACGCCACCGGCTGAAATCTCGCGCATCATACTGTCCGCAACTTAGCAGGTCTACAGGACTTTCGTCACGCGCCTGCTGCCCCAACGGTAACGGTTACCAGACGCGAGGGGCTTCCCAAGGTAATCCACCGTGGCACCGTTGTGCTCTTACAACCTCTGGACAATTGTGGCATCTTACATGCTAGGTAGGGTTTTAGGATTCGGTTTGAGCGGGCCGGAAACGCGGAGTTTGTCGTGAATGGTCTGGGAAAGATTATTCGGTCAGTACAAGCCTTCGGGCGGGAACTCTCCCGCCAGGCTAGCCCGATTCTACCCTCCCGCGTTCCAGCCATCGGAGTCGCTTTGGGCGGAGGTTTTGCCCGCGGCATCGCACACGTTGGAGTTCTGAAGGTCCTCGAGCAGGAAGGCATTCCGGTTCGCGTTGTCGCCGGCACGAGCGTAGGCGCGCTGATCGGCGCGGCTTATTGCAGCGGCGTTTCGCTCCAGGAATTGGAAGACATGGCAGCCAGCGTCCGCTTCAACAACTTTGCCCGCTGGACGCTCTCGCGGTGCGGATTCGCCTCCAACGATCGCATGATTTCATTTCTGACTCGCATCTTGAAGGTGAAGACTTTCGAGGAGCTGCGCATACCTCTGGGCGTGACCGCGACTGACTTCAATACCGGTGAAGGTGTGGTGTTTCATTCCGGTTCAATCATCGATCCGGTTCGTGCCAGTTGCGCCTATCCGGGAATGTTTCTTCCGGTGCAGATTCGCGGCCGCTACCTGGTGGATGGCATGCTCTCGCACCCAGTGCCCACGCGCCCTCTGCGCGAGATGGGCGCCGAGCGCGTGCTGGCGGTGCATTTGAAAGGTACGTGGGCCAACGGCGGGGCCCCGCGGAATCTGTTCGACGTCATCGGACAATCGTTCGCGATAGCGCAGGATGCGATGTCTTGCATCTGGCGCGAAGCTGCCGACCTGGTCATTGAACCCGACGTCGCCGGATTCGCCTACGATGATTTCAAGCGCGCCAAAGACCTGATCCGCGTCGGCGAGGCAGCAATGCGGCAGGCGCTGCCGGAAGTGCGTACGTGGCTGGCCAGGCCAGAGGAAGCCTCGGATCTTACAAACTCTCGTCCCCTGGCGGCGCGCCCTGCGCCCATGTCGGCCGATTGAGAAAAGCAGTTCGCGTCGCGATCCGAACCTTATCAGCTGGGAAATCTTCTAGGACGATCGGTCAACTCTCCCTGCTTCCTCCCGAATTCGCTTCCACGCATTCTCCACGTGCCGCGCCTGCGTATTGGTCTGTCCCACGCTCAATCGCAGCGTGAGCTTGCCCTTCAGTTTGGTGTGGGTTAGAAATAAATCGCCGCTGTGGTTCAGCAGTTCCATAATGCCTTGATTCGCGAAATCGCCACCCTTATGCCGGAAGCAGACCAGATTCAGCGGCACGGGCGCGGCCAACTCAAAGCGATCGTCGTTCCGCATCCATTCCGCGAACTGCTGCG
>Ga0182018_10000302_pt1 | contig 64578 bp, 68 predicted proteins | sample 812P2MmetaG_FD_120490 | JGI IMG/M metagenome (GOLD analysis project Ga0182018, IMG submission 120490) | Permafrost microbial communities from Stordalen Mire, Sweden - 812P2M metaG | ecosystem: Environmental > Terrestrial > Soil > Wetlands > Permafrost | place: Sweden: Stordalen | collected... | reverse complement strand
GCCCGCACCTTGGATGATCTTCATTCAGCCTTGGTCATTGCCCTCAACTCCTTCTCGGCTCAACACTGCCGGGGCTTTTTTCGTCACGCCCAATATGCGTCTATCTAAATAGAAAATGCTCTATTTCAAAAAAACCAGAGCAGCCTTGAGTTGCTCTGGTTTTTTGTTTAATCCGATGCGGTGAAATTCAAGCCGCTCAAGCCCGCGCCGGTCATTCTGGCCGTCGCCGTCCTCGCGCTCGTGTGCGGCGTCCGGCTGTTGCGCTGGGATTTCCCAGAACGGCTGGAGCGGATGACTTATGATTTGCGCGTGCGCGCCGCCCAGAAATTTCCCGCGCCCGCCGCCACCAACCTCGCCTTTGTCGCGATAGACGAAGCCAGCATCGCCGCCGTCAAAAACGGCCTGTTCGGCTATAGTTACGGACTTGAATGGCCGCGACAGGTTTATGGCCGGCTCGTCGAAGAACTTTCCGCGCAATGCGCCAAAGCCATCGCGTTCGACGTGCTTTTTGCCGATCTGCGCCGCGACCATCCGCCCGTCCAAATGGCCGATGGCAGCCTCGTTGAATCGGACGACTTCCTTGCGCTGCAAATGCGGCGTGCAGGCAATATTATCCTTGCCACCACGCCCGAAACTATTTTGCCGGAGCTTTTCGCCACCAATGCGCTCGCGCTTGGCGATATTTCCTCGGTGAAGGATTCCGACGGCAGTTTTCGGCGCGTCCAGGCCTTTTGCACCATTCGCCGCTGGCATCCGCTCTTTGAAAAACTGGAAGCCGATCCCGAATTGGGCGTGGATTTGAGCAAGGTGCGGTTTGCTCCCGGCAAAATTATTCTACCGCAAACCAGCACGACAAACGTAATCGAAGTTCCCGTGGATGCGGAAAACAATTTTGAACTGGCCGACTTCCTCGGCAACAAGCTACCGCTTGGTCTGCCTGCCAAAGCCAAAGCCTTCACCGACGAGCGCGTCTGGCACATGGGCATCGTCCTCGCCGCGCAGCAACTCAAACTTGATTTGGTTCACGCCAACGTGGATCTGTCACGCGGGAAAATCACCTTGCGCGGCGCGACCGGCATCGTCCGCGTGATTCCCGTGGACGCTGGCGGAAATTTTTATGTGGACTGGCGGCTGACCCCGAACGACCCGCAGCTCACCCGCGCGCCGATTGAAAGTTTGCTCTGGCAGGACAAGCTGCGCCTGAGCGGCGCGACCAACAGTCTGCGCGATGATTTTCACGGCAAGCTGGTTGTCGTGATATATGTTTTACAGGGCAACAATTTGACCGATGAAGGCGCCACGCCGCTGGACAAACACACACTGCTCGCCAGCGTTCACTGGAACGTCGCCAACTCCATCATCACCGGACAATTCATCCGTTGCGCGTCGCTGCCGGTGGAACTCGTGCTCATCCTTCTGGTCGGCGTGCTCACGGCCTTTCTCACCTGGCAGTTGCGCGCGTTTTCGGCGTTGGGCGGGAGCCTGCTGCTGGCGGGAATTTACACCTCCGCCGCCTTTTCCATTTTTGTGAAGTTCCGTTTCTGGCTGCCAATCGTGTTCCCCGTCGGCGGCGCGATTTTGATGGAGCACGTGTGCCTCGCTACTTACCGCATCCTGTTTGAGGAAGGCGAAAAACGCCGCGTCAAATCCGTTTTCTCCAAAATCGTTTCGCCGGACGTGGTCAACGAACTGCTCGGCGCGGAAAAACTTTCGCTCGGCGGCGCGCGTTGCGAAGTCACGGTGTTTTTCGCCGACGTGCGCGGGTTCACCACGCTGACCGACGAGATGCAGCAGCAGGTCGCCGATTTCATCCGCGAAAAAAACCTAGACCCCGACGCGGCGGAAAAGTGCATTGATGAATCCGCCCGCGAGACGCTCGAAACGGTGAACCTTTACCTCGCCGCCGTCGCCGACGCGGTGAAAAGCCACGGCGGCACGCTTGACAAATACATCGGCGACTGCGTGATGGCGTTCTGGGGCGCGCCGGTGCCAAACGAGAAACACGCGCTGGCCTGTGTCCGCGCCGCGATTGATGCGCAACGCGCCATCCGCGATTTGAACGAAAAACGGACGGCGCAAAACGCGTCGCGCGAAATCGAAAACCGCGCGCGGCTGTCCGCCGGGCTGCCGCCCAAGCCGCCGTTGCGCGCATTGCAACTTGGCACCGGCATCAACACCGGCCTCGTGACCGTCGGCCTGATGGGTTCGGACGCGCATATTTTGAACTACACCATTTTTGGCCGCGAAGTGAACCTCGCCAGCCGGCTCGAAGGCGTTTCCGGCAGTGGTCGCATCATCATAAGCGACACGACTTACAATCATTTGCTGCGGCACGACCCGGCGCTGGCCTCAACCTGCGTTGAATTGTTCCCGGTGACGGTCAAGGGCATCCGCGACGCCGTGCGGGTTTATGAAATCCCATGGCAGACGCCGGCGGCAAAATGATTTTTCTTCCTCGTCATTTTGCCGCCGGCCATTAAATTGAACCCGATGCGCACCGCGATTTATCCCGGCAGTTTCGATCCGCTGACTAACGGCCATCTGGATGTGGTGCAGCGCGCGGCGAAACTTTTTGACCGCGTCGTCATCGCCGTCGCAGAAAACGAGGGCAAAAACCCGACGTTCACGCTCAACGAACGGCTGGCGCTGGTGAAAAAATCCATCGCGCATCTGCCGAATGTCGAGGCCGATGCGTTCGACAGTCTGCTGGTCGAATACGTCGTGCGCCAAAACGCGCAGGTAATTGTGCGCGGGCTGCGCGCCGTTTCGGATTTTGAATTTGAATTTCAACTCGCGCTGATGAACCGCAAGCTGGATGAAAACGTCGAGACGATTTTCATGATGCCCAAGGACACCTACACGTTTTTGAGTTCGCGCATCGTGAAGGAAATCGCGCGGCTCGGTGGCGACGTAGGCGCGTTCGTTCCGCCGCACGTGCAAACGGCCTTGCTGAAAAAGCTGAAGCCGGCGAAATAGCTTCGAGTTTTTAATGTTCGTTTCTGACCGGAAAAATTGAACCGGCGGAGCGCATTTCAACTCAAACCTTGGAAATTATGTTGAAGGTCAATCTTCGCCATTTGGAGACGCACGAAATTCATCTGAAAGGTGAGTTGCCCGCGGCCAAGCTTGATTTCGGCGTGGTGGACGAGATGCTGCGCGTGGAAAAGCCATTGCATTACGATTTGACCGCCGAAAAATTGCACGACAGCATTTTGGTCACGGGTTCGCTGCGGTTGAGTCTGGATTGCGAATGCGTCCGCTGCCTGAAACCGTTCGAGCACAAGTTGAAACTGGAAGATTGGGCGCTGCATCTGCCGCTGGAGGGCGAGGACAAGGTGGCCATTGACAGCGATTGCGTGGACTTGACGCCGTTCGTGCGGGAAGATATGCTCCTTGAGTTTCCGCAACATCCATTGTGCAAGCCGGATTGCGCGGGATTGAAGAAAAAAAGCAAAGTTCAGAAGACGGATGAGAAAGTCGGCGCCGCAAAACCGTCCGTTTGGACTGAACTGGACAAGTTAAAATTGTAATTTTGAATTTATGGGTGTCCCTAAACGCAAACCATCAACGAGCCGGCAGAAAATGCGCCGCGCTTACAACAGCGTGCTGAAACTGCCGCAGATCAGCAAATGTCCGCAATGCGCCGAGCCGTATGTGCCGCACCGGGTCTGTCCGGCGTGCGGCTTTTACAAGGGCCGCCAGGTGTTGAGCGTCACGGCAGGCGCTTGATTTTTCCCGGCGCGGGAAAGGTTTCCGCGCCTTTTCCTTTCATCTATGCGTATCGCAGTGGATGTCATGGGCGGCGACCACGGTTGTGGCGTCATCATCGCGGGTGTCAAACGCGCGCTGGAGGAAAATAAAAAAATCTCCGCCGTTTTCCTCGTCGGCAACCAGGCCGAAATACATGCCGCGCTCCCGCCGCGCGGTTTCCGCGACCATCGCGTCCGCGTCGTCCACACCACCGAAGTCGTGGAAATGGACGACAAGCCGGTCGTCGCGCTCCGCAAAAAAAAGGATTCTTCCATCGTCCGCGCCGCTGAACTCGTCCACGAAGGTAAGGCTGACGCACTCGTTTCCCTCGGCAACACCGGCGGGATTTTTGCGGCGGCGACATTCAAGATCGGACGCGTCGCCGGCGTGGACCGTGGCTGCATCGCCACGGTGATTCCGCGTCAGGAAAGCGAGTTTGTCCTGCTCGACGCCGGGGCGAACATCGAATGCAAGCCGTTTCACCTCGCACAATTCGCCGTGATGGGCAGCATCTATTCGCGCGAAGTGTTGGGCCGGAAAAAGCCGCGCGTCGGCATTTTGAGCATCGGCACCGAGGATTCCAAGGGCAACGAACTGACGCTTGAAGCGTTCAAGTTGTGCAAAAAACTGGACTTGAATTTCATCGGCAACGTCGAAGGGCACGATCTGTTCAAGGACCACGTGGACGTGGTGGTTTGCGACGGTTTTGTCGGCAACATCGTTTTGAAAACTTCCGAGAGCCTCGCCGTCGCGATGTTTTCGATGCTCAAACGCGAATTGATGCACACGGCGCAGCGGCAAATCGGCGCGTTCCTCGCCAAAGGCGCGTTTCACACGATTCGCAAACGCATGGATCCGGAAGTTTATGGCGGCGCGCCGCTGCTGGGCTTCAACGGACTGGTCTTCAAGGCGCACGGCTCCGCGCGCGAACGCGCCGTCGCCAGTGCGCTGCGCGTGACCGCCGAAGCCTTGCAACACGAGGTCAATCAGATCATCATCCGGGAAATCGCCCGCGCCAATGAAAAATTGGAAGCCGCCAAAACCGCCGCGCCCGCAAACGCATGAGCACCACGCAAATTTTCAAAAACCCGCGCGCCAAGCATAATTTCCAAGGCCGCTCCTGTTCCATCGCCGGCGTCGGCTCTTATGTGCCGGAAAAAATCCTGACCAACGCCGACTTGGAAAAAATGGTGGACACGACCGACGAATGGATCACCACGCGCACTGGCATCAAGCAGCGCCGCATCGCCGCCGCCGATGAATTCACTTCCGACATGGCCGCCAAAGCCGCCGAGCGCGCAATGAACATGGCCGGCGTCACCGCCGACCAGCTCGACCTCATCATCGTCGCAACCATCTCACCGGACATGCCATTTCCGAACACCGCCTGTCTCGTGCAGCGCAAGCTCGGCGCGAAACGCGCGGCGGCGTTCGACGTGGAGGCCGCGTGCTCCGGCTTCATTTACGCGCTCGAAATCGGCCAGCAATTCATCATGTCGCGCACTTACAACACCGTGCTGGTCATCGGCGCGGAAAAACTTTCGTCCATCACCGATTGGAGCGACCGCAACACCTGCGTCCTGTTCGGCGACGGCGCGGGCGCGGCGGTTTTGCAGAACCGGCCGGATGCGCACGGCCTGCTCACGGCGGTGATGGGCGCGGACGGCGACAAGGCGGATTTGCTGTTCATGCCCGGCGGCGGCAGCCGATGCCCGGCCACGAAGGAATCCGTTGACGCGCGGCTGCATTTTCTGCGGATGGAAGGCAAGGAAACGTTCAAGAACGCCGTGCAGGCGATGCAAAGCGCCGCCGAGGAGGCCTTGCGCCGGTGCGAATTGAACATTTCGCAGATCAAATGTGTCATACCACACCAGGCCAACCTCCGCATCATTGACGCGGTCGGCGAACGGCTCGGCGCGACGCCCGAACAATTTTTCATCAACCTCGAAAAATACGGCAATACTTCGGCGGCGTCGGTCGCCATCGCGCTGGACGAAGCCGTCGCGGCGGGAAAAATTTCACGCGGCGATTTGATTTTGCTGGTCGTGTTCGGCGCCGGCCTGACGTGGGGCGCGGCGGTGATTGAGTGGTAAGCTGGTGAACTAATTTAATAAATTGAATCCGCTAATTTGACGGATTCCGACAACGTGTTAGTTTGAATTGCATTTATGAGCGCAAAAAGATTCGTCCCAGGAAGTTCGTTTGAACAACCAGTGACGGTTGAAGCGCGGCAGGCAAAGCTGGAACTGTCGGCCGATACCGTTTCCATCCACAAAGGCGGGATTGAATTCCGCAGCCCGAAGCCATTCCATGAATGGGCCGAGATGACCGTCTCGCTGCAATCGCCGCTGGACGGCAGCAAGCTCTCGTGCAACGGCGTCATCGTCGCCTGCGCCGGCAATAAACACACCGGCTACCACGTCTCGATGGTCTTCACCGACATGACGCCGCAAACGCAGGCGCAATTGGGCGCGATGGCTCGCTCGCCGCTGGGCACGATCTGACGTGCCAAATTTTCAAACCGATTTGCAACCCCCCCGAACAAACGTTCGGGGGGTTAATTTTTTGACCAAGTGCTATTACTTTATTAGACTCACCGCTCCATGAAAATATTACTAACCACGACCTCCTTTCAAGACACGCCCGGCGCGCATCATGATTTGCTCAAGCAAACCGGCTGGGGAATCATCACCGCGCGCGGCCCGCTGAACGAGGCCGACACGCTCGCGCTTGTCGGCGACGTGGACGGCTATATTTGCGGCGACGACGCCATCACGCGCAGGGTTTTGGAAAAGGCGCGACCGAAGCTGAAAGTCTTGAGCAAATACGGCATCGGCGTGGACAAGATTGATGTGAAGTCCTGCACCGAATTCGGCATCCCGCTTTTGTTCACGCCTGGTGTGAATCATACGACCGTGGCCGAGCACAATTTCATGCTGCTGCTCGCGCTGGAGAAAAATTTTCTGTTCCACACCGACTCGACCCGCAGCGGCGACGCCAAAACGAATTGGAAGCGCAAGACCGGGCACGAGCTGCTGGACAAAACCATCGGCATCATCGGCCTTGGCCGCATCGGCAAGGAAGTCGCCATCCGCGCCCGCGCGTTCGGCATGAACGTGATCGCCTTCGACGTTTATTGGGACGAAAAGTTTGCGAAAGACCACGACGTGAAACGCGCGGCAACGCTCGACGAAATTTATGCCGCGAGCGATTACATCTCGCTGCATACGAACCTCACGCCGGAGACGCGCGACATGATTTCCGCCAAATCATTTGCGAAAATGAAGAAGGGCGTTTTAATCTTGAACTGCGCGCGCGGCGAAGTGGTGAACACGAACGACATGGTCGGCGCGCTGAAATCCGGACAGGTGGGCGGTTACGGCACGGACGTTTTGGATCAGGAGCCGCCGGCGGCGGATCATCCGCTGCTCAAGCTGCCGAACGTCGTCTGCACGCCGCACGTCGCATCGCGCACTTACGAAAGCGTGGTGCGGCAGGCCACAACCGCCGTGAAAAATCTCATCCTCGCGATGAACGGCGAAAAACCCATCGCGCAGGTGAATCCTGAAGTTGGGTATTGCACAAAGCCAGATTCGCCTAAACTTTAGTCAAAATCCTCGAAAATGGCAGACATCATCGCCTGCGAGCATAAAGACAGTCGGCGATTTGATTCGGGTCAAACGGCGGGAGAGAAACCTAACACGCTACCATTTGGCAACCAGAATGGGAATTGCAACAGCCTTGGTTCGTTCTTGGGAAAACGACATCAGCCAGCCCGACAGCCAGCAAGTGAAGGTTTTGGCAAACGTTTTGGGGTTTGACCCGGCAAAAGAGGCTTCCCTATTTTTCCCCTCGCGCCGGGAATAGCGCCAGCCGCTTTTGTCACTCGCCTGTTTGTCTTGAGCGACAATCATACGCTGCTATCTTTCCAGTCTTTGCTTGGTTATGCGGTGAATGAGCGGCCAAGTCCGAGTTTGGCGAGTCTTTGCGCTGATGTAATCCGCGCGGAAACCGGCGGGCGTGAGTTCGACGGGATAGCCCGGCACTTCGCTGTTATTCGATTCGCCGAAAGTTTTAAGGTGGACGAAAGCAAAATGGCTCACGTCCAGAAAACCTTCCACTTGGCGTCCGGCGGAAGTCTCCAATTCAACACCGTTGGGCAGGACTTGAAGATAATTTGGATCGTCCCACTCGTTAAATTCAGGAAATGGTGACGCGCCGCTTTCCACCAGACGCGTCCAAACCAGGCCGTAACGTTCCTCCACCGGAAAAATTTGCACGCGCAATTTCGGCGGAATCGCCGCGCCAGGATGCGCGGGGATGCAAGTGCATTGTCCTTCGCTGTTGTAACGGAAGCCGTGATAAGCACAGACAAGTTCACCGCCTTCAATTCTGCCCGCGCTCAAGGGCGCTCCACGATGCAGACATAAATCGCGCGCGACCGTTACTTTTCCATTCACGCGAAAAACGACGAGGCGCTCATCCAGCAATTTTGCCGCAAACGGCTTGTCTTTGACCTCATGCGAAAAAGCGACGGGATGCCAGAATGGCGCAAGCGCCCGCCAGTCCGATTCCGTAAATTTACAATCACGTGGCAAAGCCAGCTTATTGCTGGTGGCATCAGGATTCTGCATAAAAAACTCAGCACTCCTTTATCTTATTTTAAACTAAATGAAGCCTCTTCCAGTTTCAAGTTTCGATAGTGGGTAATGTGTCTGTTTCAATCAAGCCCAAACCCAGGTGAAAATTATTCCGAACAGTCCGATTGATTTGCATGTCTATTCAATAGCTGATGAGTTCTAATTTGGCGGGACCGGGACATTGCGGGTGTGAAGAAACGAAATTATGAAAAGCATAAAATCACTCGGACTCGGACTCGCCGCAGCGGTGTTGCTGGCAGCGGGGTTTGTGGTGTTGCTTCGCGGTGCAGGCGGCGAACAGACAAACGAGGTCACAATCTATCAGGCAACGAATATGACCAATTACATAAAGCCGGATGCAACGGAGTTGAAAAAGAAACTGACCAGTGAACAGTTTGAGGTCACGCAAAAGGCGGCCACAGAGCCGCCTTTTGCCAACGAGTATTGGGACAACCATGAACCGGGCATTTACGTTGATGTGGTGTCGGGCGAACCGCTGTTCAGTTCGCTGGACAAATTTGATTCAGGCTGTGGCTGGCCAAGTTTCTCGAAACCGTTGGACGGTTCGAAAGTCGTGGAACACAAAGACGATTCCTATGCCATGGAGCGGACGGAAGTGCGTTCCAAAACGGCGGACTCCCATCTTGGCCACGTTTTTGACGACGGCCCCGGGCCGACGCATTTGCGTTATTGCATCAACTCGGCGTCGTTAAAATTTATTCCGCTGGAAAAAATGGAAGCTGCGGGTTACGGCGCAGAGTTGGCACCGTTCATCAAGGCCGGAATTTATACACCCGCAAGCACACAATCGAAAACGAACAGCCAGCCGGAGAATTGAATCCGCCCAGTTCGGAAGACCATTTGGAAATTTACAGGTTAAACTTGCTGGTGAACATGTTGTGGATTGCAAATTCCTGGCGGCACAACGACCAGCGCCCGCTCCGCTTGAATTCATCCGGCTGCTCAAGCCGTCGATTTATCGTTCAGGCCTTAAGGCTTCCGAAGTTGCAGTCAAGGCGGGCATTTCACGAGGCCACTTGTCCCGGCTGATAAATGGGAGCGCGGCGTGCCGCCCATATTGGTATCATCACCCGGCTTGAAGAGGCTTCGGATAGGCAACGAGCGAAACATCTAGTGCGACACGACACGCAACAACACGCGAAGCACAAAATCCTTGTCCCTTTAAGGTAAATTAAAGCTCATTTCTGCGGCCCTTCCAATTGCAATAGTCTCATTTCCAGTTCAGCGTGTTCAGCAAGGGCGATGAAGGTGAATTTTGTTCCGGGCAATTTCAGACCTGTCGCTTTGAGAATGGATTTACACAATCTGGCAGAGCACGACCTGAAGGTGGCACGCAAACTGCATTGAAGTCGGTCTGTTAGCACGCGCCAAGTGTTGAGTGTCAAATTTCGCGTGTCGAATCCAAAATCGGGCAATCACCTTATTATCATTGTTTTGTCCATCCCCTGCGTAGGGGGCGGAACCCGAACTGATTGTTCCACAGCAAATTCAGTTCCAGTTGTAGAGAAACAAATGTTTGGAATACGAGGCACAAATCTCGTTGCGGCGGTGAAACAGGCATATCGCTTGCTTCTTAACCGGGTATGAACCGGGGCAAAGCCATCATTCTGACGCTGGCCGCCGGCGCAATTTTTTCATTTTGCGCCGCGCCACTGCGTGCCGCCGACACGAATCTGGAACAGGAAGTGAGCGAGTTGCGCGCGGAAAACGCGGCTCTGAAAAACCAGGTGGAACAGCAGGGCAGTGCGCTGGAAAAACTTTCACAAAAGGTCGGCGAACTGGAAACGGCGAACGTCGGGCATCAAGGCACCGCGCAGGAGGATGCCGCCGTGCCGACCAAGGACGGATTCAATCTTGGCAAAGTCAACTTGAGCGGCGAAGGCGGCGTGGCGTTTTTCGACACGGGTTCGGAGGGCTTCTCGCCGCAATCGGATTTCCGCGTGGACGAGGCGCGATTGTTCGTCGAGGCGCCGATCTGGAACGAGGTTTATTTTTATGGTGAAGAGGATCTGGCGACGCGCGAGAACACGGACCTGGGGGTTTATCTCAACGAACTTTACCTGGACTTTCAGGACGTGTCGCAGTTGTGGGGGCGTGACAATCAACTCAACTTCCGCGCCGGGCGGATGAACATCCCGTTTGGCGAAGAGTATCTCACACGGTATGCGATTGACAACCCGCTCATCCTGCACTCGGTATCGGATTTTTGGGGCGTTGATTCGGGCGTGGAAGTTTACGGTGCGCTGGGAAAATTCAGTTATGTGGTCGCGGTGCAAAACGGCGGCGGCGACTACGCGCAGGATTACAACGATGACAAGTCCGTGGCGGGACGCATCAGTTTTGACCCGGACCGGCACTGGCATTTCAGCGTGAGCGGAATGCGCACGGGCGATTTGAATGCGCAGAATGATGGCTCTTCCGCCGAGTGGTTTGCCAATGAATTTTTCCAATCCATCGGTTCGCCGGCTACGACGACATTTCATGTGAACGCGGTGGAACTGGACATGACGGCACGCTGGGCGAGCGGCTATGTGCAGGCGTTTGGCGGTTACGCGCAATACGATGATAATGATCCGGCGGCGGACAACCGCCGTGACATTTATTACTATTCGGCCGAGGTGGTCCAAAACCTGCCGGAAAAGTTTTACGCTGCGGCGCGGTTCAGCGAAGTCATCGCGGACAAGGGAATTCCCCTCTTAGGCAATGGCGATTACGGCGATTATGGCGACCCGCTGACAAGCGATTTGTGGCGCTTGAGCCTGGGCCTCGGTTATCGCTTCAGTGACCGGCTGATCATCAAGACGGAATACTCGCTCGAACAGGGACTGGAAACCGACGGTGAATCGAGAGACCACGAGAACTTTTTCGGCACGGAGGCAGCCTTCAAATTCTGACCCGGCGATGAAAATCATCCTTTCAGCCATGATTTGCGGTCTGGTTTGCCTCACGGCAACCGCCGGCAACATCACCGGCATGGTGCGCGCCGAGGGCAAGACGGGCGCGGACGACGGTTCGACTGCCGATGGGGCGTATGCGAACCGGAAATATAAATTCGCCGAGCGCGTGGATTATTCCGCGATGCACGACTTTGTGGTGTATATCGAAGGGCCGGTGGGCACGAACACGGTGTCAACCAACGTGGCGCAGGTGGTGACAACCAAAGTCGCACAAAAAAGCGCGACGTTTTCGCCGCACGTTCTACCGGTCATGGCGGGCACGAAAGTCGAGTGGCCGAACTACGACGACATTTACCACAATGTTTTTTCCGACTCGGACGCCGCCAAATTTGACCTCGACCTTTACAAGGGCAATCCGCCGGACAAGAACGTGGTCTTCGACAAGCCGGGCCGGGTGGACGTGTTTTGTTCGATTCACGCGAACATGCACTGCATCGTGCTCGTTCTGGAAAATCCCTATTTTGCCTCCACGGATGAAAACGGGCGCTACGCCATCACGAACGTTCCGCCCGGCACATACAAATTGAAGGCGTGGCACGAGCGGTTGCCGGCGGACGAACGCGAAATCACCGTGCCAACCAACGGCGTGGTCAAAGTGGACTTCACGCTTACGATAAAAAATCTGCCGAAGTATTGAACCCATGACTCGCTTGCGCAAATTACATAATGTCAGCTTCCGCGCCAAGGTGCTGACGCCGGTCATCACGGTCATGGTGCTGCTGCTGGCGGCGACGGTGTTTGTCGTCAACCTCCGTTTCCAGCAGCAGATGTTTGACAACGCGCAGTCTGAATTACAGTGGGCGGGCCGGCGTTTTCACGACGAGCAAGTCAATCATTTGAAAGATTTGCAGAAACATTTTCGAAGTCTGGCCAACGAGCCGGTCTATCGCGCCGCGTTTCAAGAGCTTGATCCCAGAACGATCCGCGATTCGCTCGACCGCATGTTTGTGGACGAGGGGCTGGCGGACGAGGATGTGGCTTTTGTTTTCTTTTCGCCAAGCCAGGTAAAGCTAGCGGATAATTTTGACCTCGCGATTCACCAGCATGACCCGCTGGTTTCTTCACGCGCGATCGTGGCCGAAAGTGATCCGTCCGTGAAACTGACTTTGGAGGGGGATTCGCAGACCGACACGGTTCGGATTGAGGACAAACTGTATAACGTCGTCTCCGTTCCGGTTTTCGATACCGACCGCGACCGGATCATTGGCGCGCTGACATTCGGCGAGGGCGTCGGCTGGAAGGTGGCGCGGGAATTCAGCGTGGGAGCGCGTGGGTTGACAGCGCTGATCGCTGGAGACAACGTCGTCGCGTCCACCCTGCCGGGATCGGAATCAACCGCGCAACTGGCCGCCCAATTCAAGGAGCTTGCCGCGCGTTCCAGCGAGACTAATTCCGCGCTGGAACGGGTCGTCATTGGGCGCGAAAATTTTTTCTGCTTGAGTGGAAATTTTCCATCGAAGAAGCATGATGCCTCGCTGGGTTATCTGTTGTTCAGTTCCTACGAACCGGAGTTGGATGCGTTGCAAACGACAAGGCTCCTGCTCTTTGCAGTCAGTTTTGCCGCCATCCTGATCGGTTCGGTGGTGGTCTGGTTTTTCGTGCGGCGCGTGACCGAGCCGTTGCGCGAATTGCGCGACAGCGCCGAGGCGGTCGGGCTGGGTGATTTCACCCGGCGCGTGCCGGTGCGCAGCAACGACGAGTGCGGTGAACTGGCTGCCGTGTTCAACAAGATGACCGCGAACATCGAGCAATCCCGCGCGCAACTCGAAAAGACCGTCGAGACGCTCAAGACCACGCAGGCGCAATTGATCCAGAGCGAAAAGCTTTCGGCGGTCGGCGAATTCGTCGCCGGCGTGGCGCATGAATTGAACAATCCGCTGGCGGCGGTGATGGGCTTTTCCGAAATGCTCAAGGACGCCGACGTGGACGTGAAATACCGGCGTTACCTCGACATGCTGCACAAAGCCTCGCAACGCTGCCAGCGGATTGTCCAGTCGCTTTTGAGTTTTGCGCGCCGACACAAACCCGAACGCAAGCCAGTCTGCGTGAACAAACTGATCGAAGACGTGATGGAAATCCTGGGCTACCAGCTTCGCACCAGCAACATCGAAGTGGTCACGCAGTTTGATCCGAATCTGCCGGTGGTGCTGGCGGACGAACATCAAATTCAGCAGGTGTTCCTGAACATCATCAACAACGCGCGCCAGGCGCTCGAAGCCAGCCCGTCCGGTGCGAAAATAAAAATTACCACCGAAGTTTCCGGTGACGAGGTGCGCGTCGTGATTCAGGACAACGGACCTGGCATTTCGCCGGAAAATTTGCGGCGCATTTTCGATCCATTCTTCACTACGAAGGAAGTCGGCAAGGGCACCGGCCTCGGTTTGAGCCTTTGCTACGGCATCATCAAAGAGCACGGCGGCGACATCACACCCACAAGCCGGCCTGGTGGAGGTGCGACCTTCACCATCTCGCTGCCGATTTTCCACATGGCCGGCGACACCACGAAAGTTTCGCGCCCGCCGGAAACGTCGGCCTTCAGCACCAACGAGGGCAGCGGGAAAAAAATCCTCGTGATTGACGACGAGGAATCCCTCCTGCATATGATGGGTGAGGAATTAAACCGGCACGGTTACGAAGTGGGGCTGGCCGCCGACGGCGAAGCCGGCCTGCGCCAGATCAAGCAAAATCATTTTGACCTCGCGTTTTGCGACTGGAAAATGCCCGGCGTGAATGGCCGGCAGTTTTACGAGCGGCTCCGTGCGGACCGGCCCGACCTGTGCCGGCGCGTCGTTTTCATTACCGGCGACGTCATCAACCCACAAATGCGCCATTTTCTGGAATTGGAACAGCGTCCCTGCCTTACCAAGCCGTTCACCTTGACCGACCTGCGCGCCACAATCAAAACGACACTCGGCACCGCTTGAAAAATCTGACTTCAACAGCGACAGGGAAAGCCACGGGTGCATCAACGGCTGGGGCGATGGGCCATGTTTTTTCAAATGCACCCGCAGTCGCTTGGGAACCTGCGGACGATGGTCAATGCGTCCACTGGTTTAATCGCACTGGATGTGGCCCGGAAAAACCAAACGCGAGTATGTAGTTAAAGCAAATTTCCGATTTTGACCTGGTTAATCAGCTTTTACTGGTGCCTTAATGCGGGCGGGTTCAGGCTTTTTGACTTGAACAGTTCAAGGTCAATCACCTTAAACAACTGGCCGTTGAAATTGTCCTGCCCCTTGTAAGGTTTCAGCATCGCATGAACTTTCTCAAGCAATGAAACCAAGGCGGCATTTTGCTCCGCCAATTTTCTTATTTCGTCCGATTTTTCGCTAAACATGGCAACACCGTTTTGAGTGAGAGCCATGACTGGCCGAAAAGTTCCATCAAAATCACCACCTCCTGTAATCAATGGCTGAAAAGATTCCGGGTGCGGTAAAGTTGTTCAAGCTGTCTTGCGGGATTCGACCGCCGCCAATGTCCGTTGAAATTTCAACGGGTCTGATCGGTTGAAGCCGGACGATTCGTCACCGCCGCCGCCTTGACAATCTCATTGACGATGGCGTCGGACAAATCGCCGCTGACGGGAAACATTGTTTGCAAATGGCCGGAGGCATTCACGATCAACGTGCAGAAATTGTGATTGATCGTGTTGCCGTCGGATTCATAAACGACGCCGGACTGCCGTGCCAGCTCGCCGATTTTGTCCGGTGGCCCGGTCAGGAAGCTCCAGTGCGCCGGGTCATAATGATAACTTTCACCATACGCCTTCAACATCAGCGGCGAGTCAAACTGCGGATCAAACGAAACGGAAAGCAGATGCCAGTTGGCCGGCGCATTGGACATGGCGCAAAGTTTTTGCTGCGCCTCCTGAAAATTTTTTGAAAGACGCGGGCAGTATTCCGGCAGCGGACAGCGCGTGTAAAAAAAGGTGATGGCCAGCGCCTGCCCGCGAAAATCATTCAAGCTTACAGCCTGTCCGAGCTCGTTGGTGAACTTGTAATCCAACAATGGATGCGCCGACCGGATGGCGTGAGTGTCCGCAGGTTGAGCGGCGACCAGCATTTCATTCGTCGGCAGCGAAACGGTTCCGATTTTTCTGATTTGATCCACCCAGCTTTCCATTTCCGCCACATTGAGTCGGAAAAGAATTTCGTCGCCCGGATGCAGTGCGGCCAGCTCTTTTTTTTCTTTTACCTTGAACGGCATGGTCATGGCGGCCATGTAATTGGAGATGGCTTCGTGGCGGATGACAATCTTCAGGTTGTCCCCATCGAGCGCCTTCACCACGCCCGTTGCCAGGAACATCCGCGAGTTCGTAGCCTCTTCGTCTGGCGATGGGGAAAATCCGGCGGATTGGACACTGGACAAAACCAGCATCCACAAACCGAACGGCAATACGCTGATGAATGATCGCCATACCTTCATATTTTATTTCCGTGATTCCTGTTCCCGACCACCAACCAAGACCGGCTGCCGGCAAATCACGGATTCAGCAGACGGCCAACACGATAAAATCCGGGATTGGCCGTCGCGTTGGTGTCCGCAAAATTCACCGGGTTGCCGGCAGCCGTATTTGTGGCGAGCGTGAACCAGTTGGTCGAAAGCAGATTGGTTGACCGTTGAACAACATATCGGAGCCCCGCGTTCGCCGCGTAGCTGAATTGAAAGTTTGTCGGCGATGGCCGCAATGGCGAACTGATGCTGACCGGCACCGGAGTGACAACGCTGATCGTGGCTGTGTTCGTGGCTTTTATCCCATTGTTGTCGGAAGCGACCGCGGAAAGCGTGTAGCTCCCGCTGGCAAGATTATTGGTGACGGCGGAAAAGGGAGCGGCAGCCTCGTTTGTCAAAACCGTCGAGCCGATCAGAAATTGCACATTGGTCACAGTGCCATCGCTGTCCGAGGCCGAGGCTCGAATGGTGACGTTAGCCGGCGCGGCGAAGACCGTGCCGGACACTGGATTCGTGATCGTCACGATTGGTGGCGCATCCACAACGATGTTGACCGAGTTGGTGGCCGTTGCGCCGTTGTTATCCGAAGCGATGGCGGAAAGGGTATAGTTCCCCGCCGCTAGGTTGTTGGTTACGGCGGAAAAGGGAGCGACGGCCTGATTAGTCAGGACCGTCGAGCCGATCAAAAATTGCACATTGGTCACGGTGCCGTCGCTGTCCGAAGCCGAGGCTTGGATGGTGATGTTGGCCGGTGCGGTGAAAATTGTGCCGGACACTGGATTGGTAATGGAAACGGTCGGCGGCAGATTGGCCACCGCAACAATTACCGCGCCGGTCATGCCCATGGTGACATGCTTCGTGCATTCATACAAAAAGGTGCCTGCGGAATTGAACGTGTTGGTAAAGGAAAATGGGGCCGTTTGAAGCTCTGAATCCCACAAACTCGTGTGGGTTGTGGAATTCGTCTGGGTCGTGGAATGTGTGTTGCTGGTATTATTCCAAACCCAGATCACCTGGTCACCGGTGGAAATGTTGGTCACAGCCGGGAAGAACGAAAGGGCGTTGCCGTTTGCAATGCCAACGGTGACAACCCTGGCGGAACTGGAAAAAAAACAGCCGAAACACAATGTCGTCACCACAACGGCGGTGTTGAAAATAAATTTCATTGAAAATGTCATGTGCATTCGCACGTAAGAAGGATGGACGCGGAAATTGTTCCCGGCAAATTCAAACTCGCGTTTTACGGGAACAAATGTTGAACTTCGGACTCTAACCGATGATGACACGGTATGGCTGACAAAGTGGATTTTGAAAGTTTGGTGGCCCGTTATTACGCGCCGCTTTTCCAGTTTGCTTTCAGTCTCACGCGCAACGAGGCCGATGCCTGCGATTTGACCCAGCAGACTTTTACGATTTGGGCAACCAAAGGTCATCAATTGAGAGACACGTCCAAAGTGAAAACCTGGTTGTTCACCACCCTGCACCGTGAGTTCCTTGAATCGCGGCGGCGGCGGACGCGCTTTCCTCATTCCGATCTGGAGGCGGCGGCGGACGAATTGCCAACGATTCCGCCGCCGGCAGCCAGCCGGCTCGACATCGCACACATGCTCGACGCCTTGGCGCGCGTGGCTGAAGTTTATCGGGCACCGGTTGCGTTGTTTTATTTGCAAGATTGTTCCTACAACGAAATCGCCGAAATCCTTAACGTGCCGCTGGGCACGGTCAAGTCGCGCCTCGCGCGCGGCCTCGGCCAACTGCAACAACTCCTGTACCGCGACATCGCCGTAGGACAAAACACGCAACCGCCACACTGATGAACCACGACGAGGCCAGACAAATCCTGCTGCTTTACCGGCCTGGAACGGCGGATGCGGAAGACCCGCAAATCGCCGAGGCGCTGGCGCTGGCGAAACGCGAGCCGGAACTGGCGCGCTGGCTGGAGGAACGTTGCGCGCGACAGGAGGCGTTGCGATCCCAATTCCGGCAAATCACCGTGCCCGCCGGGCTGAAGGAACAAATCATCTCCGAACAGGCGGCGCGTGAGCGGATGATTTACTGGCGTCCGCGCGTGGCGCTGGCAGCGGTGGCTGTGATTGTTCTGCTAGTTTTCCTGGCGACGTTCCGGCTCCCGCATCGTCCGAGCGATGATACGCTGGCCATTTACCAGAACCAGATGGTTGGCATTGCGCTGCGCGGTTACGGCATGGATTTGACGACAAATGATCCGGCGCAAATCCGCGCCTACCTCGCGCAAAACAAGGCACCGGCAGATTATGTTCTGCCTGCGGCGTTGCAAAAAGCCGCCGTCGCCGGCTGCGCGGTCGAAGGCTGGCAGAATGTAAAGGTTTCGATGATTTGTTTTCGCACCGGGAAGCCGCTGCCGCCGAACCAGTCGAGCGACCTTTGGTTGTTCGTGGTGGAGCGCGCTTCGCTAAAAGACGCGCCCGCAATCGGCCAGCCCCGGCTCATCGCTGTCAACCGGCTCATCACGGCGGTCTGGTCGCAGGGCGATAAAGTTTATCTGCTGGGAACGGAAGGCGATGAATCAACAATCCGGAAATTTCTTTGATGCCGAAAATCCGCAGGCTTCGCGCGTGCCATTAGTCATTGTCAACACTCATGTGATCCAAGACCCAATCGAAATCCGTAAGCGCGGTGGCAGGGTTGGAAGGAATTGCGATTGGAAGATTTGCGGCATTGGGCAATGGCGGACAGATCGTGTTTGGTTCCTGCCAGCGGTGCAGCGAACTGTGGCCGTCGGCGAACGAAAACGCCGTGGCACCATTGTGGTATGAGGCCGGCAAATCCGTCCACTGGGCGTTATTGTAGGTGCCGCCGTATCCGCCATTTTGCGGTGACTTGTTGACAAAGTAACCGTCGTCAATGCTGTCAGGATGTTCGTCAAGGAACACAAAAATTTCAGACGGTTGTGGAATCTGGGTTGTCTTGAAAAACTGCGTGTAGCCCGGATCGTTGATGTTGTAGCCGTTGGTGGTAAAACTGCCCGCGTCGCCAACCATGGCGTTCATCGAGTAACTGCGGATGCGCGCATTCCAGCCGGCGGCGCTTTGAACTGAACTCAACGCCTGATCGGACGGGCAGCGATAGACGCTCGTATTGCCGCTGACAAAAGAACCAAGGCTCGCGCCCGTCAGCGTGGCAAGGTTGGTGTTGTCGGAACTCAAGTCCCAAGTCATGACGTTGTTGACCCAGTTGAGATCGGTTCGGAACGACGAGCCCGCCATGCCCAGGTTGTAAGGCAATCTCTCCTCATTGTCGCCGGCGTAAATGTTCCAGGCCAGGACAAGCTGTTTGGTGTTGTTAAGGCAGATGATGGCCTTCGCCCGTTCACGCGCTTTGGAAAGCGCCGGCAACAAAATCGCCGCCAGCACGGCAATAATGGCAATCACCGTCAGCAATTCAATTAACGTAAAACTATTTGAGCCCGCTTTGCGCGACGCTGATGGCTCTTTTGCAAAGAGCGAAAATTTCATGTCTTTGGTAAAATCGCCTGTCCCAGCATAATCTAAAACCATTTTTAATGTTTTTATCCATTTTTGTCAAATGAAGGAGAGGATTCAGGCTTGGGCGGCCCAAAAGCAAACTTACGAAAACATCGAAAGCAGCCGAGGTGGATTTTCTGAAAATTAACAAGCTGTCCGCCGATGACGTATTGCACGAGGCCAATTCACTGATGACCGCTGGCCGAAATTGCCTGCGCCAGACAAGCGCAAAATCGTCGAAGCCTTGATTGAAAAAGATTACCATCAGTGACGGTGAGATTGACATAATGTTCTCACATTTGCCATCTTCTGAAGAATTGTGCAAAAGCCAACAGAAGTTATCCCGAAAAAACACGTCGCGTCGCGCACTTACGAAAACGTGGTGCGTCAGGCCACCTGCGCCGTGAAAAATCTCATCCTCGTGATGAACGGCGAAAAACCCATCGCGCAGGTCAATCCCGAAGTGCCGGTGAAGAAAGTTCCTTAAATAATTTTGCCATGCCCGAATTAAGCCGATTTTTCGGAATCATCATCCGAATGTTCATGGAAGCCGGCGCGCAACATCACACGCCTCACTTTCATGCTTACTATGGCGAGGCCGTTGCGGTGTATTCCATCAATCCGATTGAATTGATTAGCGGCGAGTTGCCGCGCCGCTAGCAGCGCATGGTCGAGGCGTGGGCGGAATTGCATCAAGACGCGCTGCTCGAAGATTGGACGAGACTCCAAGCTGGACAATTGCCGCAGCCAATCGCACCTTTGCAATAATGAAACATCCGATTTACAAAATCCGGTCGGTCAAAATCGTCGCGCCTTACACCTTGCGCGTGGGATTTGATGACGCGACGGAGCAGACGATTGATTTTCGTCCCGTGCTGGCGGGCGAACTTTACCGTCCGCTGCGCGAACTGGCGCTGTTCAATCAGGTGAAAATTGACTCCGAAGTTTACACGCTCGTCTGGCCAAACGGCGCGGATTTCGATCCGGCGCTGCTGCACGACTGGCCGGAAAATGCGACGGCCTTGGCCGAACGTGCACGGGAATGGGAAACGCAACCGGCTCATGTCTGAAATGAAAACAAACGCACAGGTGAATCCCGAAGTGCCGGTGAAGAAAGTGGTTTAATGCGAACCATCCAAACATTCTTTTTGTGTGCTTTGCTAGCAACGGGCTTCGGCTCATTTTCAAGGGCCTCTGACTCCACAAATCAAATAACTCATGCGGTTGCAAATTGGACGCCGCCGCAAAATCCAAATCCAAGCAAAATTTTAGAAGAGGCAGAAGCCGATGCAAAAGCTGGAAATTATGCTAACGCATTGGCTAAGCATATTTGGTTTTACGAGAATGCTTTGAACTATAATTCGGGTCTTTATGGAGTCCGTCTTTCATTTGCACTGTCAGATTGGGTTGAACTTGGAAAGGCTTATCCGCCAGCGTTGGAAAAACTGAAAGCCCTTCGGGACGAAGCGGAAAAAAATGTTCGTGTAGATAAAAAGGTCAGAGACAGCTTTGTAGATTTTGCGGCTATAAATGGATACTTAAAAGATGAAGCTAAAACGGATGACTTTTTCGTTTGGTTAGATTCCAACAAGCCAGATGCAGCCAAAGAGATTTTTGATGAAGCGCGCCCAGCTCTTATAAAATCTAAAAATTACCAATTATGTGGTAAATACATTAAGCCGGAATCTTTCTTCGATGAAGCATTGAATCTTTATCGAGAGAATATGCAACTTTCAAAAAAACCAAAATTTGACAACGGGCGATTGCAGGCTTTTGCCCGAAAAAAATTTGTAAATGATACAGCTACACTTATTGCTCTTTTAGTTGTAAATGACCGCAAAAAAGAAGCAAAGCAAATCGTTGATAGAATTTCCGAAGAACCAGACCTTCCTGAATTCAAAGCTGAAATTGAAAAAGCATTAACCGGCGAAGTCCCTCCACCTTGGCCTTGAACTGTAGAAGAATTTTAATTTGAAATTTTTATGCCCGAAACCTACTACATCATTCCCAAAGACAAACACGATTCGCTCGTCACGAAGTCGTATCTCAAGCGCGGCTACGATGCCGCCGAGGCCGCCGCCGGCGCGCGGTTTTGCGCCAGCGCCGCGTATTACGGCATCCGCACGCACAACGCCATCAAGGCGCTGCACCTCGACGAGTTGTTCGGCAGCAAGGTCGGCCGCTGGACGCCCGGCGCGAAGATCGAGAAGCTGCCGTCGCGCTTCGCCGCCGCCGAAATCTGGAACGGCCACAACAAACTCGGCCAGGCCGTCGCCTACGAGGCGATGGACACCTGCATGAAGCTTGCCGACAAATTCGGCGTGGGCATGGTGAGCGTGGACAACGCGACGCATTATCTCTGGGGCGGCGGCTACGTCATGGACGCCGCGCTCAAGGGCTATCTCGCCTACACGAACTGCACCTCGGCCACGTCCGAAGTCGTGCCGTTCGGCGGCAAGACGCCGACGATGGGCACGAATCCGCACTCGTGGGCGTTCCCGACGCAGGACGCGATTGGTTTCCCCATCGTGATTGACTGGGCGACCTCGACCATCGCGATGGGCCGCGTGCAAGTCATGAAACGCGAAGGCAAACAACTTCCGCCCGGCACCGCCGTGGATGCCGAGGGCAATCCGACGACCGATCCGAACAAGGCCGTGGCGTTGCTGCCGTTCGGCGCGCACAAAGGCTACGGCCTGGGTTTGATTGACGAACTTTACGCGGGTTACATCGGCGGTTCGCTGCCGGAAATCCGCGGCACTTCGCGCGGCGGCGAAGGCGAGAAGCGCGGCTCGACGTTTTATTTTCAGGTGATCCATCCCGACGCGATGAAGGGCAACGACTATGTCAAAGGCCGTTCGCAAATCCAAAACGTGAAGGCGATCATCGAAGACGTGCTTGGCCACGGCAACGAGAAGTGCCTGTTGCCCGGCCAGCCCGAAGCGCGCTGGGGCGAACTGTCGAAGAAACACGGCGGCTTGCTTTTCACAAAGGCGGAGATCGAAGAACTGAATCATCTCGCGCACGAAGTCGGCGAGGCGGCGTGGAATTTGAGTGAGTTCAAATCGGTGCAGGTTTGAAATTGCAGTTTGCGAAAAATAAATAACCGCCGAGTCGAAATTTTCGATTCGGCGGTTTTTTTGGTAGGGGTGCGCTGCTGCGCAGCCGTGATTTGGGTCGCACGGCAACGCGACCCTACCATTATTTCTTCGCCGCAGCGGGCGCGGCGTTCGACTTCTTTGTCAAACCACTTGCCCGCTCGCTTTTGCGGACGTAGCCCATCGCTTCATACAGGTTGCTGTTGTCGCCGAAGTTCGGATCGCCGACCACGCCCTTGACCACGGTCTGATTTGTGCCCGACGTGACTGCGTCTGCGTCGTCGCGCGTGTCCAGCGCGGCGGTCTTCTGTGCTTCAATCGTGTCGAGTTGCGTGCGCGCGTCGAACGACGGCTGCACCTTCGTCTTGTATTGCGCCAGCGTCATGCCGCCGAAACTTGCGGCGGGCGCGAGCGTCGTCCAGGCGTTGATGATGGTGTTCGTGTCGGTGGCGATGCTTTGTGGATTGCTTGGCATAATTTATTTCTCCTGACCGGCGGCGCGGTTTGGTTGATTCCGCGCGCGAGCCGCCGCCTTGAACTTGCGCGCAGGATTGGAACGAACTTATTCGTTCCAGACCGAAACCAGCGCGTGCCTGAATGGAACGGAAACATTTTTGGCGAGAACCTGAACGTTCCTGCCGCGAACGCCTGTGTTCCGGTCTGGAATTTTAATGTTCCCGCGCGGAACGCTTCCGTGCCTGTTCGGAACTCCGGCAATTCAGGTTGAATTGACTGATTTATCGCTGAAAAGGCCGGAATTGCGCTGATTTACGGTTGCGCAGAAGATTCAACACCTCTCACTGCCCATGCGCCATGAAACTATAGTTTCAATCTGCCTTCCATCTCGGCCAGTAGCTGGCGACTTGTTAGGCACTATCGTCATGTTTTACACATCTCTTGCCACAAAAGGCAAATGCAATAGCGACGCCAACACCGACTCCGACACCAATGGCAACTCCGATGTCGTGTGTTGCTACGCCAATAGCCGTCCCAACTCCAGCTCCCACACCAACGCCCGCGCCGATGCCGATAGACAACGATTGAGCGAATGAAAGTCCTGAACACTTCCTGTCTGGCTTGTTTTGTTCCATAATATGTTCTGTGGTTGCTGCGTGCAATGCGACCTACCCTATGATTAAGCTGCATTTTTTCATAGTTCTAATTTCTTTTCCGCCTCGGCCAGTAATTTGCCGCAGGACAGGCCGAACGCGCGGCTGATGCGCGCGACGGTGTCAATGGTGGGGATGCGCCCGTTGGTTTCAATGAAGCGGATCATCGGGCGCGAAAGATTGGTCCGTTCCGCCAATTGATTTGGCGAAAGTCTTTCCGCCTCGCGCCGCTGGCGGATGACGCTGGCCAGCGCGGCGCACACGGGTTCAAGCGCGGTGCGCGGCAAGGGTTTGTTATTCAGCGGCGGCATGGAGTTTTTGAAGCTCTGAAATATTTATGCGATGGTTTCTAATACTGCAACAGCGAGGCCGCCAGGCAACGGTTTGCGCTTTGTTTCGTGGCCCCAGCTCAGGTGCTCGCGCAACGACAAGCCATACGAGTCCATGAGCGTTGCCAGGGTTTTCTGCACAGGCGGCTCGCTCGGAATCCAAAACGTCTGGGATTCACGCACCACATTCAGAACCGCTTTGTGCAGGCGACCGAGAGGTTTGCGACGCATCTTGATGACCGCATCAGTGGCGTAATCAAACACCACAACGCTGCCAGGCGCGCACGTGGCAATAATACGAAAAGTTTTTTCCATCGCCTCGCGGCTCAGGTAGTAGGTCACGCCTTCCCAAAGAAAAAGCGTGGGCTTGGTTGGATCAAACCCGGCTCTGCCTAGATTCTCCAGCCAATTCTCGGTCAAGAAATTGGCAGCGACGAATGTGATGTCGTTTGTATCCACGTGACATTGACGCAAGAGTTTGAGCTTAAGTTGTTGGGTGCCGGGCAAGTCAACTTCGAAACAACGAATCTGCCGGTTGTGTTGTAGTTGAACGGTTCGCGTGTTGTAACCCGCGCCCAGCTCGACAACTTGTTCGACGCCTGGCAGATATTTTTCAATCGCAGCGTCACCAAACGTCGTCCGAACAGCGGTTTGATGCTGGACAGGCGGAATTCCTTCATAGGGATAGCGGAGCATCTTTGGAACGAACCCGGTCAACCGATGGCCCAGTAACACGGGAAACATTACAGCAAACAACCCAGCGTAGGAATGGTTCGGCAGAACTTTTATTAACTCGGCGCAAGCCTCATCCCGTCTTAGCCCAAGTTGATGTTGCATCCACCGCGTCGTCATTGGGCCCAGCGCCGTGCCCGAAACCCCAAGCTTGCGACTCGATAACACCCAGTGGGCGACGTAAGCGATCCAGACGACCAACACGACCGGCAAAAAGGCAATCCAGATGAAGCCGAACAACAAAGCCGCCATAAGCGAATGCTTATGTGATTGTTCTTTTTCAAATATCATATAAGTGCTTCGATCATCTTTTTCATAAGCGTGCATGAGGTAGCTTTGGACTCATTTTTCAATAAAACAGTGGCATGAATTGCCCGATGACGTAACTCGCAAAGATAGCCATGGCAATGTCTCCATCACGCCTCGAACCTCCGCGCGCGGCGATCCTGCTGACGAGCAAGCCCGGCAATAACAAGAGCGTGCTGATCCCCAAGATGCACATGAGAACGAAAAAAAGAAAAATGTAGGTTGAAAAGGCAAGTGCCATGCAACCAAGCGCCAATATCGCGGTAACCACAGGCAGGCTCCATTTGGGCCATCGCAGTCTGGTAAAGCCGACGAGCGCCAGCCAGATGACGACCATTAGAACAAGTTGCAGGGGGATGCGACGCAACTGCGGAGTCACGCCGATCCATGTGCCCATCGTCAGGATGACAGCGATTATGAGAACGGCAGGAACAATAAATCTTCGGGTTCGTGCGAGGGCGGGGTGAAGTTCAGGCAGGCGAAACATGAGAACCCTGGCAGCCGCCATTCCCATCACAAGTCCGGCGAATCGCCACCGCCACGCGGTCGGAGCAGCAGGCACTGGTTTGCCAACAGCCGCGCACGCGGCCTTCACAGCCGCTCTCACGAGCACTGGATCGTAGGCTTCGAGGATGTGGTCGCACCAAGGGGAAATGACTACCTGCGCATCCGTTCGTGCTTTTAACTGTGCTGGTCGATAAAATTCCTCAAATAAACCTGCCAACAAGAGCAGCGGCGGCCCGTGTTCGCCCAACTTGACCGGGGCGCCGACCCCAATGAAGAGCTTCGGGTGAAATCCCGCTTCACGCACGCTCCAGCCGCCAACGCCACCACCCATCGAATGGCCGATGAAGACGTCCACCGATCCAAGTGCTCGATAAGTCTCTTGGAAATTGAGATGAATGTTGGTGACGGAGCAAGGTTGCGGCGATTCTCCATATCCCGCAAAATCCACGGAATAGCACTCAAAACCAGCGGCGGCGAGCGCCTCGCCGAAACGAAACATCATTTCTTTCGAGCCGCCGTTTCCATGAGCGAGGAGCGCAATGGGATGCGGGCCGGGCGTTGCGGGGAAAATCCGAAGCGCGGGCGTGTTTGTAGTCAGCATTATTTTTTCGACGCGAACGCCCGGCTCGATCACGTGTGAAAGTGCAGCCCCGGCACCCACGCTGATGATCGCCGCCACAACAATCCACCGATGAGCATGTGTCTTCATTTGTTTAAAACATCATCCGGAAAATTCATTTTGGTTCCGGATAACCATTCGCGTAGGCGATTTTTTTGCCGTCAAAAACAATCCGAAAAAGGGCATTCATGTTCTGATATTCCATCCGATAGAGATAGCTTGGTCTTCCGTGGTCTTCCGTTCGCTCAACTAGCGTCACGGTTCGCAACGGACCCATGGCGGTTGCGAAAGCTTTAACAAGCTCCGGGCTTTCGGACTGCCGCGACTGCTGCAACTGCCGCCAAAATTCAGGCGTGCAGTCATCAGCGGTTAGTTCTTCCATTTTCAAACCCCGCACTCGGGCCGTAATCTCCGGTTCATTGTCTGGGATCGGTTGATAAACCTCAACGCGCGACAGGTGAATTGTCTTAATCACCAGTGTCGTTGTGCTGGCTGTCAGCATGACAGCAACAGTGGCAACCACCGCCGTTTGCGCTTTTGTCCAAGCCATAGCTTTCAATGCTCCTTTGATGAGGGTTAAGGTTGAACCGCTGGCCGCCGCGCCTTTGGCAATCGCCACGGCAGTCACAGATTTTGCCAGCGTCACGGGTGCGGCTTGAACTGAATTTACTGAAATCGCCGCAGTGATAATTGCCGTTGTCGAAGCAATGCCGCGCTTCAGAAAAAACTTCTGCAGTTTTTCCACCGCGCGGTTCACGCGCATTCTCGCCGTGTCTTCATTCACGCGCAGAGTCGTTCCGATTTCGCGCAGGCTTTTGCCGTAGAAAAATCGCAGCACGACGGTGTTGCGGTCGGTTTCATTCAAGCCCGCAAGCGCGACGTCCAACAGCGGAGTGATTTGCGACCAGACATCGGATTCATTTTCATTCAACACATTTTGCATGTGAGCCTCCTGTTCACGACGTGCGCGGCGGATTTCGCTTCGGATATGTGTCACCGCCGTCAGCCGCGCGGTTTGATAAAGCCAGCCTTCAAGGATGACGCCTTTGCGCAAGTGTTTTGATTTCCGTGCCAGTATGACGAAGACGGCTTGCGTGATTTCCTCGGCTGAATGTGGATTGCCCGAATGACGCAAGGCGACGGAATAAACACGGTCAATGTGCCGCGTGACGAGCGTGGCAAAAGCGGTTTCGGAATCGCGTTCGGCGTATTCACGCAGCAAAGCGATGTCATCTAATTCCTGCATCTACCTATAAATGCCGCCGATTGCGAAAAGCGAACAGATTATTTTTGCGGCGGTCGGATGAGGCAATTGTATTTGAATTCATTCACGCTTTTTCATAGACTCGGAAACACGTTATGGCAATTCAACTACGCGACAAATCCACCTGCAAATACGACCAAATCTCGCTCGGCGAAGTCATGCTGCGGCTCGACCCCGGCGAAGGACGCATCCGCACCGCGCGGCATTTCACCGCGTGGGAAGGCGGCGGCGAATACAACACCTCGCGCGGCCTGCGCAAATGTTTCGGCTACAAAACCGCCGTCTGCACCGCGTTCGTGGACAACGAGGTCGGCCATCTCATCGAAGATTTCATCATGCAGGGCGGCGTCTGCACAGACTTCATCAAGTGGCGCGAGGACGACGGCATCGGTCGCAGCGTGCGCAACGGGTTGAATTTCACAGAACGCGGCTTCGGCATTCGCGGCGCAGTCGGCGTGCCAGATCGCGGCAACTCTGCTGCGGCGCAATTGAAGCCCGGTGATTTTGACTGGGATTTAATTTTTGGAAAAATCGGCACGCGCTGGCTGCACACTGGCGGAATTTTCGCGGCACTATCGGAAACAACGGCGGCCATCACCATCGAAGCTGTGAAAGCGGCGAAGAAACATGGCGTCGTTGTCAGCTACGATTTGAATTATCGTCCGTCGCTCTGGAAATCCATCGGCGGTTTGAAAAAGGCGCAGGAAGTGAATCGTGAAATCGCGAAGTATGTGGACGTGATGATCGGCAACGAAGAAGATTTCACCGCGTCGCTCGGCTTTGAAGTGAAAGGTGCGGATCACAGCTTGAGCCATATCGAGACGGATGCGTTCAAGGCGATGATTGAAACGGCGGTAAAGGAGTTCAAAAATTTCAAGGTGGCCGCGACGACGTTACGGCGTGTCATTACCGCGACGAAGAATGATTGGAGCGCAATTCTCTGGCACGATGGAAAATTTTTCGAGAGCCGCAAATATCCTGAATTGGAAATTCTTGATCGCGTCGGCGGCGGCGACAGTTTTGCCAGCGGCTTGCAGTTCGGTTTCCTCGAATTCAACGACGCGCAGAAGGCGGTTGAATACGGTGCGGCCCACGGCGCGCTGGCTTCGACGACGCCCGGCGATACGAGCATGGCGACGCGCAAGGAAGTGGAGAAAACTTTCGGTGGTGGCAGCGCTCGCGTGCAGCGATAAACTAAATGGAGCGCAGGCAGACCGCCCGCGCTCCAAAATAAAATTATGAAAACACCAGCGGAACTTTTTTCACTCAAAGGCAAGGTTGCGGTCGTCATCGGCGGCACGGGCGTGCTATGCGGCGAGATGGCTGAAGGCCTGGCGATTGCCGGCGCGACAGTCGCGCTGGTCGGTCGCGACGCGGCGAAAGCTAAAGACCGGCTCGACAAAATTGCCAAGGGCGGCGGCAAGGCGGAATTCTTTTCGTGCGACACAACTGCGAAAACGGGTTTGCAAAAACTTCTATCTGATGTGCTGGCGAAGTTTGGTCGCGTGGACATTTTGGTGAATGGTGCCGGCATTAATTCGCCGACGCCGTTCTTGGACATTCCCGAAGATGAGTTCGACAAAATCATCACGGTGAATCTGAAAGGCGTCGTTTTGGCGTGCCAGATTTTCGGCAAGCACATGGTCGAGAAGGGTGGCGGCAGCATCATCAATCTCGGCTCGGCGTCGGGACTCACGCCATTGTCGCGCGTATTTACTTACTCGGCATCAAAGGCGGCAGTGCATAATCTTTCAAAGAATCTCGCGCGCGAGTGGGCGACGCAGGGCGTGCGCGTGAACGTTCTCGTTCCCGGATTTTTCCCGGCGGAACAAAACCGCAAAGTACTCAATCCCGAACGCGTCGCGCAGATCATGGGCAAAACGCCGATGAAACGTTTCGGCGAGGCACATGAACTCGTCGGCGCGACGCTGCTGCTGGCGTCGGACGCGGGCAGTTTTATCACCGGCGCGGAACTCGTCGTGGACGGCGGTTTTGATGCGATGTCCATTTGATTATTCCGAAAATAAGAAAGCCCGTTGAAGCCGAGACTTCAACGGGCTTTTTATTTCAAGGAGTTTTACAAGTCGGTGATCGGTTTGTGTCTGGGCACGAGCAATTTCATCCCGCCCCACGCGACCAGATAGCTAAAGGAACAGATGACAAACATGATCATGTAGGCCGTTGACGGGGTTGACTTGTAAGTGTCGGTGAGCGTGCCGGCAATCAATTGCACGATGACGCCGCCGAGGCCGCCCGCCATGGCCCCGATGCCCGTGACCGAGCCGACAGCGGTTTTTGGAAACATGTCGGAAACGGTCGTGAACAGGTTTGCCGACCAGGCCTGATGCGCGGCCGCCCCGATGCAGATGACCGCGACGGCATAAACTTTTGCCATGTCGCCAAAATGACCGACGTTGCCAAAATACTGCGTGCTGAGCACGGCCAGCGGGCACAGCGCAATTAGAAACATGGCCGTCATGCGGGCTTTGTAAACGGGCATCCCGCGTTTCATCAAGGTCATCGGAATGCTGCCACCGTAAACGCTGCCAATAATGGCGACGCCGTAAACGATGAACGTCGGCCACATGGTGTCGTGGATTTTCATGTTAAACTGTTTCACCAAATAGTCGGGCAGCCAAAAAAGATAAAACCACCAGATGCCGTCGGTCATCAATTTGCCCACAAAAAAGGACCACGTCTGGCGATGGCCGAGCAAACCGGGGCTGGCGGTGTTTCCAAATTTATCCGGCCCGGCGAGGCCTTCCTTGAATCCGGCAATGATCATGACGATGACCGCCCCCACCACTGGCACGAGGTAGATTTTATTTTCAAATCCAAAAACGATCACCGAGACAAAGGCCGCCGCCACGGGAATGAGATAAGTTGACGCCAACCAGCCGGATTTGTTCAGGTCATGCCAGCGGCGAACATGCAGGGCCAGACTCGCCGCCACCGCCACCGCTACGGTTGCGGCGAAGAAAATCAACGAAGGTTTGTTCTGGAGCACATTCGGCCCGACAATTTTTTCAGTAATGAAATAAATGAAGACGCACAAGATGTGAATCATGATCGTCATCCCCCAAAACGCTGAACGCGGCACACGACCGACAAAGGAAAAGATATTTGCGCCCGCTTTTCTTGGCGGCATTTCGGTAGTTTGAGCTTCGTCCTTGTCGCTGTGGATGTAGTCGTATTCCGCCTGCGACAGCCGTCTGCTTTTACTGGGCGTGTCGTAGAGCCAGAACCAGAAAATCAGCCAGATGAAGCCGACCGCACCGGTCAGAATAAAAGCCATCTTCCAGCCCCTTTCATCGCCGAAATAAACAAGACACCAAGGAACGAACAGGGCGGCAATCATCGCGCCGAAGTTTGACCCGCTGTTGAAGATGCCGGTGGCCAGGGCGCGTTCACGCTTGGGGAACCATTCGGCAACGGTCTTGATAGAGGCCGGAAAGTTGCCAGCTTCACCAATCCCGAACGCGCTGCGCACGAGCACGTGCATGGCGACCAGACGTCCGACAAACGCGTTGAGAATGCCGAAGACCGACCAGACAATCAGCGAAAGCGCCAGTCCCATTTTGGTCCCGATCTTGTCAATGACCCAGCCGGCCAGAATCGTCATGCCGGCGTAAAAGCCGGTGAAGAAGGCGGTCAAATGGGAGAAGTCAGTATTGGACCAGCCAAAACCGCCTTGATCCGCGGCGGTGCAGAAGAATTCTTTGAGATAGCTGATGACCTGCCGGTCCATGTAATTGACGGTCGTGGAAAAAAACAGGAGCGCGCAGATGATCCAGCGAAAATTGCTTTTCACCGGGGCAGGCGGATTTGGGGAACTCATGCGCGCGAGGATTACCCAAACCTGACCATCGTTCAAGCGTTGAAATCCAACTTTACAAGCTGCCGAGTTTTCTGCCATGCTGCGTGATTATGTCGAAGAAATTTCTGCTGGTTTTGCCGATGTTGCTGCTGGCCGGTTGCATGACCACGACGTTCTCGCGCCTCACGCCCGAGCAACAGCCGCGCAATCAGAACAATGTTTATCCCGTCGAGGTCGTCTTCAATTCCTCGCAGCAGTCATTGCGCTGGGACAGCATCAAGCCCTATGTGCTCGTGAACGGCTCGCAACTGCCGATGCGCCAGGTGCTGGGAATGCAAAACCGCTGGGAAGGCCTCGTCCCGGTGCCGCCTACGGAAAACTCGGTGACTTACCGCGTCGTGTTTGATTTCACCTACAACAGTTTCGGCACGGAACCCAAGCCCGACAGCTCCTGCTCGCCGGTTTATACGCTGAAAATCATTGACCAGTAAGCGTCAATCAAATCTCGAAAATGAAACGAGCGCGGATGAATTTGTCCGCGCTCTTTTTTTGGCGGAATAAAATCCGTCACTGCCGGGGCCGGAGCAGCAAGGCTTTTTTGTCAGTGCCATCCACCTCGACGCTGTGGGTTTCCACGTCAGGATCGTCCCGCAATGCCTGATGCACGATGCGGCGGTCATAGGCGTTCATTGGTTCGAGTTCCACGGCGTCGCCCCAGCGGCGGACTTTGTCGGCGGCGTCTTTCGCCTTTTTCACCAGCGCGTCGCGCGCCTGCGCACGGTAGCCGCCCACGTCCACCATTACTTTCGGTGCGCTCGCATCCTGTTGAAACAACAGGCGGTTCGTGATGTATTGCAAATCGGCGAGCGTCTGCCCCTGACGGCCGATCAACCGCCCGGCGTCCTCGGTCTTCACTTCGAGCAAAAGACCGGCGTCCAATCTGTGTTCCTCGACGGTTGCGGGAAAGCCGAGCGACTCGAGGATTTGGGTCAGGATTTCTTTCGGTTGCGCGCTCATAGAATTATTTTTTCTTTAATGCTGCCGGCGTCAAGACCGAAGTGGCCGGTGCCTGGGCGATCTTGGTCATCTTGGTCTGGAGAATTCCCAGCAGCGTGCTGACCATCATATAAAGCGCCATGCCCGACGAATAGTTGTAGAGAAACAGCAGAAAAATCAGCGGCATATAGCGCATCATTTTTTGCTGCGCCGGGTCCATGCCCGGCGACGGCGGCTGCAAATGCGCCTGCCAGACCATGACTCCGACCATCAGCAACGGCAGCAGGTTGAACGGAAAATTCAAGCCGGGAATCAGGAATATGGTGTCCGGCTTCGTCAAATCCGCGACCCAGAGAAAATGCGCGCCGCGCAATTCAATCGCGCACCGGATCATCGCCAGAAAGCCGAAGAACACCGGCATTTGCACCAGCATCGGCAGGCAGCCGCTCATCGGGTTGACCTTGTTTTTTTTCCAAAGCTCCATCTGTTTCTGCGTGAATTTTTGCGGGTCGTCCTTGTATTTTTCCTTGAGCGCCTTCACCTCCGGCGCCAGTGCCTGCATTTTTTTCGCCGACCTCATGCTCACCGCCGTGAACGGCCAGAAAATCAACCGCAAAATGATCGTGATCACCACAATCGTCCAGCCGTAGCTCATTTTGGTCACGTCATGCAGCCAGTTCATCCCCGAGAGCAGCAGTTTCGCAAAAAATGTTCCGACGCCCCAAAAACTCATGTAGCCCGTGCCGAAATTCATCGCCAGATCGGCGTGGTTTTGAAATTGTTCGCCGACGCGCACCAGCGTCCGGTATTCCTTCGGCCCGGCGAACAAAATCATCCGCCGCTCGACCGCTGAATTGGCCGTCAAGGTTTGCGCCGGATAAACCAGCGCGGTCTGGATTCCCAGCGGCGCCGGCGTGCCGGGCGCCTGCTCGACGTTTTGAAACGCCGGCAAATTCACCGCGCGCTCGACGACTTCCTGCGCCGGATCCTTCGGCATCGCCAGCAGCGCAAAAAACTGGTTGTGCGCCGCCGCCCAGACCACGTTGCTGTTGCCCGCGCGGTATTCGGAGGTTGGAGTCCGGTGAACCAGCCCAAAAAGTCCAACTGTGTTTGTGTTGAAATACGACGTGCCGGTTTCAACATACTTCACGCCGTCAAACCACATCGCGCCGCCGTAGATGGAAAAGCTCGTGTCGTCCACATCCATCGGCGTCGCCGTGCCCACGACCCATTCCTGCGCCGGCAACGCGAGCGGCTTGTCCGAGGTGTTTTCAAAACGCACGCTCGCGTTGACCAGAAAATTTGAACCCAGATGAAATTCCTTCACCAGCCGCAAACCGTCGGGCAAAAGTTTCTCCGCGCGGACACCGTCGTCCGTTTTCGACAACGCGAAAACCCCGTCGCCGACCAGATTGGAATCGCCCAGCACCGCCAGCACCGGCACGGCGGCGCGCGTGTTCAGCGAGGCGACGGTGTCGCTCGCGGTTTTTGTTTGCGTCCAGCGCGCGGAAACGGTTTCGGGATAATCCAGCAGCTCGACCAGCTTCAAGCCGCCACCGCGCGACGTGAAGGTGTAACGCGTCCAGTCATGGCGCGGACGTCCGTTCGTCAGCACAACGGTCTGCTCCGGCGCGTTCGTATCCAACAAAATGACTGGTGCGGACGATGCCGGACTGGGAATCGTCGCTGTCATCTGACTTTGCGCCGCGGCAACTACATTGGTGGCCGCAAATTGCTGTTGTTGCTGCTGTTGCTGTTGCCAGCGCACAGCCGCTTGCTGCTGCTCGTAAAACCAAAAGACGAGCAGCGCGGCGCATAGCGAAACAACGATGATTCCGGTTTTATCCATGAAAAATTAAATCCCGAATTCTTTTTTCGGCACCGGATCGTGCCCGCAACCACCGAACGGATGACAACGGCAAATCCGTTTCGCCGCGAGCCAGCTTCCAGAAATCGCGCCGCGCTCACGAATCGCATCCAGCGCGTATTGCGAACAGGTCGGCGTGAACCGGCAGCCTGCCGTCGGGCCGGACAAAAAAATCTGCGCGGGCGGAATCGTCCAGCGATAAACGCGGATCAGGAAAATCAAAATGATTTGGGCTGGATTCAAAACTTGTCCTTTTAATTTTTCAACAAACCGGCGCGGTTCAGCGCCGCGAGAAAATCTTTTTCCACGTCGGCGAATTTTTTCCCGGCAATCGAATTGCGCGCGACCAAAACCAGTTCCACCGGCTGCGCGAATTCATGCTGATGCTGCCGGAAACTTTCACGGAGCAAACGCCGCGCGCGGCTGCGTTCCGGCGCGCCGCCGATTTTTTTGCTCGTGACCACGCCGAGTTTGGGCGCCGCGCCGTCGGGCAATTTGTTCCAGTTGGCGATCAGGCAGCCTTGCGCGAGCCGTTCGCCCTGCTGCCGGACGCGCGCGAAATCGCGGCTTTGCGCGAGCCGCGAGGCGCGACCCAGTCGCAGGCGTTTCGGCGATTCGGCGGACATGCGCGCGAAAATCAAACCGGCGTGAGGCGTTTGCGGCCTTCGCGGCGGCGGTTGGCCAGGGTGGCGCGACCGGCCTTGGTGGATTTGCGGGCGAGAAATCCGTGCTGGCGTTTCCGGCGCATTTTCTTCGGTTGATACTGGCGTTTCATAAATTCAAATTCGTTTGAGCATCCGCGCCAAACGAGCGGGGGAGATTAACAATGAAATGCCTCGTGTCAAGGCGCGCTTGACGTCCCTATTTTCCGAAACGGGAGGCTCTAATCAGTTTTTACGCAATCCTTGAAGCAATAACCAAGTTTGGTGGCATCATTGATAAATTTTGAAAACTCCGCCTCTTGGAAAACACCCTTAAAGACCAGCTTGCGTTTGTCATTGCGACAAATCACCCACAGGTAATGATTTTTTTTGAAAGCCTCATACAAACACAATACTCCAAGCCCACCAAAAACAACGAAGCCGAGCCCCCAACGCAATCCTTTCAAACCACCCATGATAACGAGCGCCAATCCAAGCCAACCTAAACCAAGAAGCATGAATCCAGCGATTGCTTGCATCAATGGTCTTTCCGCGCTGGAGCCGAATTTAATCTCAATGATTTGCACTTCGTCTTTCGGAATGAAGATTATGCGTCTCCCACCACTGAATTCTGAAAGTCCCTTTTCAGAAATTGCCAAATTCAAATACGACAGCGATTTGCTTTCCGATGATGATGTCGGCGTGTTCATTTAACATTCAACTCGCGCTGGATGCCGAATTTGTCAATGCGTTTGCGCAGCGTCGCGCGCGTGATGCCGAGCAGCTTCGCGGCGTGAACCTGGTTGTCGTTCGTTTCCTTGAGCGCCTGAATCACCAGTTCGCGCTCGACGGCGGGAATCACTTTTAATTTCGGGTCGCGCTTGGCCCATTGAAACAGTTGTCGCGCGAGCGCGGCGGCATCGGTCGTGGCGGCTTCACCGGCAACTCCGGAAACAGGCGAAAGGGTCGCGCCGCCCGCGCCCTGGCCGGAAATTTCCGGCGGCAGATCGCTCAACAAAATCGCGTCGCTCTTGGCCATGACGTGCGCGCGGCGGACGGCGTTCTCCAGTTCGCGCACGTTGCCCGGCCAGTGGTATTTTTCCAAAGTCTTGATGACGCTGGCGGCGACGGATTTCGGCGGGCGTTTCAGTTCGCGCGCGTTTTTTTCGATGAAATAATTCACGAGCAGCCGGATGTCGTCGGGCCGCTCGCGCAGCGGCGGAATCGGAATCCGCACGACGTTGAGGCGGTAAAACAAATCCTCGCGGAATTGTTTCGCGGCGACGGCGGCTTCGAGCGGCTTGTTCGTCGCGGCGATGACGCGCACATCCACTTGAATTGGTTGGTTTCCGCCGACACGCTCAAACGTGCCGCTTTGTAGGACGCGCAGAATTTTTGTCTGCGTCGCGGGCGTCATGTCGCCGATTTCGTCGAGGAAAATCGTGCCTTTGTTGCATTGCTCGAATTTTCCGATGCGCTGCAACGTCGCGCCGGTGAACGCGCCGCGTTCGTGTCCGAACAGTTCGCTTTCCAAAAGCGTTTCGGGAATCGCGGCGCAATTCACCGCGAGAAACGGCTGCGTGCTGCGGTTGCTGTGATGATAAATCGCGCGGGCGACAAGTTCCTTGCCCGTGCCGCTTTCGCCGGTGATGAGCGCGGTGGCGTCGCTGGTGGCGACCTGGCCGATGAGCTTGAAAACCTGCTGCATCCCGCCGCTCATGCCGACGATGCCGAGTTCGTAATCCTCGGATTGCAGGAGCGGTTCGTACGACACGACCTGCTTCATGTCGCGCGCGGCCTTGAGCGCGTTGCCGATGACTTCCTTGAGCTTCGCCACGTCGAACGGCTTGAGCAGATAATCATAGGCGCCGAGCTTCATCGCCTCGATGGCGGTCTGCGTCGTACCGTAGGCGGTCATCAGGATGACGAGCTGCTTCGGATTGATCGCGCGGATGCGGCGCAAGGTTTCGAGGCCGTTCATGCCGCCCATGCGCACGTCCATCAGCACGAGGTCGGGTTTGAATTTGGGAATGACTTTCAATCCCTCCTCGCCGGAAGGTGCCGTGGACAATTCGATTTCCGGCGAATCAAAAATCCGCTGGATCGAATACCGCACGTCTTCCTCGTCATCAATCAAAAGCAATTTGCTCATTTTCGCGGACAGAATAGCGGATTGGCGCAAAAGAAACAGGATTTTTCCGGTGTGATTTTTGAGTTGAAACTGCCGCCGCATCGTCCATTCTCAAACACAAGCCAAAGGAAATTTATGAAACGATTGTTTTTGCTGTCCGTCCTGTTTCTCTGCGCCGCGCTCGCCGCGCCCGCGCAGGATTGGGCCAAAACGAAACTCGACAAATCCCCGCGCCATCAGGAATGGGTCAAGGTCAAGCACGACTCGCGCGAAGTCCAGTGCTTCGTCGTTTATCCAGAAGTGAAGGACAAGGCGACGACCATCGTGCTCATCCACGAAATTTTTGGCTTAAGCGATTGGGCGCGCGAAATGGCCGATGAACTCGCTGCCGAAGGTTACATCGTTGTCGAGCCGGATTTGCTTTCCGGCATGGGACCAAACGGCGGCGGCAGCGACAGCTTTGCTGATCAAAGCTCGACGACCAAGGCTGTTTCGATGTTGCCGCCCGATCAAGTCACCGCTGATTTGAACGCGGCGGCGGATTACGCGGCGAAAATTCCGGCGTGCAACGGTAAAATCGTCGTCGCCGGATTTTGCTGGGGCGGCGGACAATCGTTTCACTTCGCCACGAACAACAAGGACGTGAAAGCCGCGTTTGTCTTTTACGGCACACCGCCAAAAGCCGGCGACATGGCAAAAATCAATTGTCCGGTCTATGGATTTTACGCCGGCAACGACGCGCGCGTGACGACGACCGTTCCGAAGGCGACCGACCAAATGAAAGCCGCCGGCAAAACTTACGAGCCGGTGATTTACGACGGCGCGGGCCACGGCTTCATGCGCGCGGGCGAAGCGCCGGGCGCGAGCGACGCGAACAAAAAAACCCGCGACGACGCGTTTCAACGCTGGCTGGAGTTGTTGAAGAAAATTTAGAAATGAGGACAATGTAAAAAATGAGATGGCTTTTGGAAAAATCAGCCTTTGCAGCCGCTGGCTCTCTCGGAATTTTAGCAGCAACGTTGATTGTTTGCTGCGGATGTTGCTCTCACAAAATGAACCAAGTGCCAATTACACGCCTCCCGACCACAATCGTTTGCTACCCTTCGACAAATGGCAATTTCATTTGCATTCCTTGGACAAACACACCAACAGGAAAAATAACTTCAAATTAGGGCACTCCCTCCATTTTTTGGTAGTGTCCTAATTTGAAATTCAGGGATTGAAATGAAACTTGACCTTTTCAGCAGCCAGCATTGCAAATGGGTTAATCACAGGAACGTCCATTTCTTTGCAGGCGTTTGGAATTTTGACATCTTGCCCGTATGCCGCTTTTTCAATGGTTACTACCGTGTGTTTGTGCGCGTGGGCATACCCAACTAAAACGAAATCTGCGTCCGCGAAGAATTTGCCCTGTGCCGCTGGCAGATAATTTTGATTAACCCATGTCGCTAAAAGCTGCAAACTTTCGTAAGTGTCTGAATCGGTAGTATCAACGAACATTTTTTTCCTAGTCTTACACCAAAGAGAAAGTTTGTCTTCGCGTTCCATCAATTCGTCTCGGACTTGCTTGATGCTCATTATCGAGCCTTGTTCGTGGGCATGATCTAGCCATTTCCAAAACCCTGGATGAAAAGAAAATCCATAGTAACGGTCTTTTGCTTCAATAAATACGTTTGAATCTAATAAATAGGCCATTCCACACCACCTTCGAGCGACTTGGCATATTTTCGGAAAGTCGTTTCCTTCTTTATGCCTAAAAGCTGCATTGCATCCCGCTGCGTTGCCCGACCTGCTAGGGCTTCTTGGATTATCGTTACGGAAAACTTCCTGCTGTTTTGATATTTTTCATTGATATACCACTTTCCCCCGCCCGATGCTTCTTTTTTGGCTTTTGCTTGTGCAATTAGAAGCCTGTAATAGTCACTATACTTTTCTGCTGTAAAATATCCGGCGTCGTGGGCACGGCGCGCAACCACAAGTCTGCTTATTTTGTATTTATGGGAAAGTCGTTCAACCTCCCCAATATCGTTTTTTCCACCGCTCCAAACAGAGCGCAGTTCGTCTAAAGGCAAAAGAACTTCTGCGGCAACGCTGTTACAATATGTTTCGACCGTATTGCCAGCGGCATAAGTTCTTTCAAGATTTGATATGCCCGTTTCACCGATCCAAATGTGTGCAATTTCGTGGGCAAGTGTAAATAATCGCGCTGCCGGTGCGTCAGCACCATTAACAAAAATGAGGGGTGCGTATTTATCGGACAAGGCAAACCCCCTAAATTCATTAACCGATAATGTCCGTTGAGTAAATCCACCAGCATATCCGGCGCACAAAACCAAGATTCCAGCTTCTTCCGTAGCCTCAATTGTCATGCTCCATGCGTCTTCCCATGTGGTCATCATCGCGCACAGGGCTGAACCGATGTTCAAGGTTGATCTGATATCCGCAGCCACTTCTTTTGTTGGTGTTTTTATGGAAGATTTTCCCACGAACGGCAACGGCTTCGCGCTGGTTGAAACCAAGTAGTCTCTGAACCAATTTTGCTTAAGTTGCGCGGAGTAAATTACATCCAAAAGGTCATCGCTTGGCACTGAAGGGTGATTGTCGTCAATGCGTCTAAAATCTGCGATTGGAAGACTTGCGTGAGGAGGTTCTTGCAAAAACAGAAAGCCAAACGCCGTGCGTGTTTTTTCTGCTAATTTTTCAACCAAACCAAACGGGATGGAGCCGGTCGCTTCCCACTCTTTCACAATCCCCAACTTAACACCGATTTTCTCGGCGAGCGTTTCTTCGGAAAGACCCGCTTTTTTGCGCGCCCATTGCAGGACATTTGGATTTAGTGTTGCATTCATATCGTTGCCTTTCTATCTACGATAAATCGCCGTAGCAAGCGGTCAACGAGGTCTGAACCTTTTCCATTCCACATTTTCAAGGCATCCTGCCAGACCGTCCCAGTGACGGAAACACATTTTTTAACCTTCGTGACGCCTGTTTTTGGATGGCCAGCACCATTTTGTTCGCCGCTACCGCCGATTCTTTTTTTGATGTTTTTTGTTGACACATTTGAATAATAGTATTACTTTAATTCAAAGTCAATAGTAAATAAACATTTTTATGGCAAACGAACTGAAATCCGAAACGAAGGCGCAAGTCGTCAGCTTGCTCTGCGAAGGCAACAGCATCCGCTCCATTGAACGCATCACCGGCGTTCACCGCGACACAGTGATGCGTCTCGGCGTTCGCGTTGGAACGGCCTGCGCCAAAATCCAAGACGAGAAAATGCGCGGCTTGAACTGCGCGCAAATCGAAGTGGACGAGATTTGGGGATTCATCGGTGCGAAGCGCAACCGCGCTGCCGCTGCCGGTTGCTACGGCGACGTTTGGACTTTTATCGCGCTGGACGCCGACACCAAGCTTATTCCGTCCTTCATCGTCGGCAAGCGTGACGCCTATCACGCGAAAATGTTTATCGCGGATTTGGCTGGCCGGATGCAAAAGCGCGTTCAAGTTTCCTCTGATTCTCTGGCGGCATACGCGGACGCAATGGAACGCGGATTTGGTTCCGAAGTGGATTACGGCCAGATTTCAAAAACCTACTCATTCATCAATCTCACTCAAAACGCCGCTGGCCGTTACAGTCCGGCGGAAGTCGTCAAAGTGGAAAAGACAATCGTGTCCGGTATGCCGGACGTGAGCCGGATTTCCACGTCTCACGTTGAAAAGCAAAACCACACGCTGCGTATGCACTGCCGCCGCCTCACTCGTTTAACGAACGCTTTCAGCAAAAAGTTTGAAAACTTTGAAGCTGCGGTCGCGCTCAATTTTGCCTACTATAATTTCATCAAGACGCACGGCGCGATTCGCATGACACCCGCGCAAGCGGCTGGCGTGGAAAACAGCGCGTGGACGGTTTCCGAACTGGTAGAACGCTGCGGTGAATAAGAAGGATTACATTGCTCAAGTTCAAGTCGCGGTAATGCAGTTGCACAACTGCGGCGCGACGTGGCGCGAAACCGTGCCTGTCCATGAAGTCTTTCGCGGTGAAACCGTGTGGCAAGGGGATGTTGAGGTTTTCGATCTGACAGGACATTCCAAAGCCAAGCGTGCTTACGCATGGAGTCATTTGGACGGTGCAAAGGACGAGCGCACACGATTCGTTGCCGTTCTGGAAATCCCGCCGGTCGAATCCGCCGTTACAGCGGTGCGTGTTCAAATTGTCAAAGACGCTAAAAAAACTGCATGAATCTTTGACTTTGAATGAGCGGATTGCGCAAGTTGCTGATTATCAATAAAATATTCTTTCAAATTTTAGTGCAAATCCACATCTTGTGTGCTATCAATATGCAGGCACGCAAACACAAATGGGCATCCAAGAAAACAGATTTGACCGAATACCTCTTTTATTCGTAGCCCGTTTTTTATCAACTTGTAACGAACAATTGGCGTAACCTTTGCTATAAACCGTTGGTATGGAAACCGCCGACCAAAAAAATTTTGAACTTGCGACCGAGGAGTATGAATCAATCGTGGCTCATTGTGCCGACGCTGATTCCTCGCTAGAGCTTTCAAATCGGCATATCGCTCATGCGGCAATTTTAACCAAGCATATTGTTCGACGGACTGAAAACACCTTGGACATTATTACTGGGTCAATGCCGGAGTTGTTTTTTTCTAAAATTAAAAAGCAACTTGAAACAACACTTCAAAAAGGTGTTCAAGTAAAAATTATTTTTGTAAATAAAATTGCGCCGTGTGAAGATTTGAGCTTACTAGCTAAACATTATCCAAACCAACTCAAGTTGTTTCAAATCCCCGATGCTATAAGACCAACTGTAAAAGAGCATATTGCTCATTTTTGCGTTTCTGATAAAAAGCGATTCCGCATTGAGGAAATTCATGGGGACAAAGATTTTGTAAAAGACCCATCTATCAAAGCAATTGCCAACTTTAACAACCCCGAAATAGCGAAGCAATTGCAACATACGTTTGAAGAATTGGTTGCCATGTCAACCGTATCAAACGCTTCTTCGGGTCAGTGTGCGGCAGCGTAGGGCTGAATATAATTTCGTTTCAGTATTTCGTTGTGATGCAAGGTTCGCATTGCAATTATAATTAAATGGAATCATCGTGTCTAAAAACACTTGGTCGGAAAATCCGAATTTGGCCACTATTTTAAGCGTCGGATTCACGCTTGTAATACTTTTGAGCGGCGTTGCGGGGGTTTTTAATAATTGGTTTGGCTTCGATTTGGATACATTTGACGGATCAAAGGCTTATTTTCAATCTCCTGAAGAACAACGAAAATCCACCCCTGCGCAGGAGCAAGATTTTGAAAAATATGCTAATTTTCAGTTGTTAAATGATGTTGCGGACAATTTAGATAATTCAGAATCAATTGCCACCAACAAGGTGGCGGAAGTGCGCGATATGATCCATTGTTATTCGACAACCTATCCCGCGTTGCAGAAAGTGTATAATGGTTTAGTTACTTACAATAAAAAAGTTTCCGTATGGGTAATTGTAATTGCTGTTCTTTGGGCAGCGTCAATTTGGTTGTTACATGCGTTGACTATTAGCGATAAGAATAAACACATACAAACTTCAAAGGGGCTTGCTAAAAAGGTATCAAATTTGGCCAGCCAAGTGAAAAAGTTGCGCGGGGAGAGTCCAGAGGAGTAAAACTTCAAATTAGGACAGTGCCCATTTTTTTCATTATTTGACCTGACTTCGCGTGTCACCTACACTCCCACTCCTTTTTGAACATGAAAATTGTCGTTTGTGATCCAATTTCGCCGAAGGGAATCGCGCTGCTGCAACAGCGGCCTGAATTTCAAGTCGTCGTGCTGCCAAAACGTCTGCCGGAAGCGGAATTGCTGCCGATTGTGGCGGACGCGGTCGCGCTCGTCGTGCGTTCCGAAACAAAAGTCACCAAACGCGTCATCGAGGCCGCGCCGAAATTGCGCGTCGTCGGGCGCGCGGGCGTCGGCGTGGACAACGTGGACATCGAGGCCGCCACGCAACACGGCACGGTCGTGATGAACACGCCGGGCGGCAACACGGTGACGACGGCGGAATTGAGCTTCGCCATGCTGCTTTCGCTCGCACGCAAAGTGCCGCAGGCGCATGCGACGATGATTGCGGGCAAATGGGATCGGAAGCTTTTTCAAGGCTCGGAACTCGCGGGGAAAACGCTCGGCGTTTTGGGAATGGGCCGGATTGGAACGGAAGTCGCCAAGCGCGCAATTGCGTTTGGAATGCGCGTCGTCGCCTACGATCCTTATTTGACGGAAGACCGCGCGAAGGCCATTGGCGCGGCGTTTGCCGAAAGCCTGGACGACGTTTATCGTGAAGCCGATTTCATCACGGTTCACATGCCCGTGACACCGGAGACGAAGGCAATGCTCAACGCCTCCGCTTTTTCAAAAATGAAACCGGGCGTGCGCATCGTGAATTGCGCGCGCGGCGAAATTATTTCCGAAAGCGATTTAATTGCCGCGCTTGAATCCGGCAAAGTCGCCGGAGCGGCGCTGGATGTTTTTTCCGTCGAGCCGCTGCCCGCCGACCATCCTTATCGCAAGCAGGCGAATTTGATTTTGACGCCGCACCTCGGCGCGAGCACCGAAGAAGCGCAGGAAAAATGCGGCATCGAAGTCGCGGAAGTCATCGCGGGTTATCTGCTCACCGGCGAAGTCCGCAACGCGGTGAATCTGCCGTATCTCGACGCGAAGACTTACGAGCAGGTGAAGCCGTATCTGCCGCTCGGAGAGGCGCTCGGAAAACTGGTTGCGCAACTGTCGCCGCCCGGCGCGGACCGGATTTACATCACGTTCGGCGGCCACGCGCGGAAATTGCCGAACACCGATCCGGTGACGCGCGCGGTGCTGCGCGGATTTTTGTCCACGAGCAATTTGAAGGACGTGAACAACGTCAACGTCCGCAGCGTGGCGCAAAGCATCGGCATCACGGTTGAAGAGAAAAAATCGGACGAACCGGTGACGTTCAACGAGTGGGTCCACGTGCAGGTTTTCGGCGGCGACAAGAAATTGATTTCAGCGGGCGGGACATTTTTCGGCTCGCCGAACAATCCGCGCATCGTCCGTTTGTTCAGCACGCCGGTGGAGATTCCGGTTTCAGGCACGCTGTTGTTGCTGAACAACAAGGATCGTCCGGGTATTGTTGGTCATCTTGGCATGCTGCTGGCGAAATACAAAGTGAACATCGCCAACATGAGCCTGACACGCGACACGATCGGCGGACTGGCGTTGACAGTGTTGAATCTGGACAGCGTGCCGCCACAGGCTGTTCTCGAAGAACTGCAAAAAGACAATGACATCAGCAACGTAAAAGTGGTAAGATTGTAACTCCGTTAAATTGAAACATAACAAAACATGAAGATTGAAATGAAAAAGATTTTTTGCGCCGCGATGGTTTCTGTGGCGATCTCCGTTTCGGCGGCGACTCAAAGTGCCCCCCTGTCAACGAACGCGCCCGCCGTTTCCAGCACGACCAACACCAGCACCGATGCCTCGATCGCGGCGCTGTTTGGCGATCCGGTCATCGTCAAAGGCAAGGGATTTGACATCAAACGGAGCGAGCTGGACTGGGTGCTGACCGGCGCGAAGGCCAGTGCCGCCGCCGCCGGGCAGAATCTGCCGCCGGATTTCGAGATCACCATTCTCAACCAGTTGATCACGATTCAAGTTTTGCTGCAAACGGCCACCGACACGGATCGCGCGGCGGGCCGGCAGGAGGCCAGCATGCAGCTCACGAACATCTCGAAGCGCTTTGCCTCGCCAGAAGCATTTGAACATCAGTTGCAGGCCGTGGGCATGACGGAGGACGAGCTGCTCAACAAGGCCACGAAGGAGGCCACCGCCACGACGGCATTGCGGCGGGAACTGAATGTCACCGTCAGCGATACCGACGCCAAGGAATATTACGACACTCACTCGGCGGAGTTCGAGGAACCGGAGAAGGTTCACCTCCGCAATATTCTGCTGCTGACGATTGACCCGGCCACACGCCAGCCACTGGCAATGGACGAACAACAGGCCAAGCGCAAACAAATAAACGACCTGCTCAAGCGGATTCGCGCCGGTGAAGATTTTACAAGTCTCACGCAATATTCCGACGATCCCAGCTCAAAGGACAAGGGCGGCGAATTACCGCCGGTGGCGCGCGACCAGATGAGTCCGGAACTGGCGGCGGCGGCCTTTTCGCTGACCAACGACCAGACCAGCGACGTCATCGAAACAAGCTATGGCTACTACATCATCAAATTAATCGACAAAACGCCGGCCAAAAAATACGGCTTCAACGATGATTTGCCCCACACTACAATGCTGCCCCCCGAGAATATAAAAACCGTGGCGGATGCGTGCAAAAACGAATTGGAAGGTGAAAAAATAAAGGCGCTCGCGCCCGCCTACGTCGAAAAATTGAAAAAAGAATACGACGTGGAAATTATCGACCCGACCTTGAAGTCGCTGGCAACCATGCTGGAAGCGGACTCCACCAACGCGCCCGCCGTCACCCCGGACAAGTGACGCCGAAGCTTGCCAAAAACGCCGGGCGCGGTCATCCTTGTAATCAATATGAAACTAAAAATTGGCATTGCAATTTTAGCAGTGGCCTGCCTCGGACTGGCCATCGCGCTGATGGCGATAAAAAAACAGGGCGAAGACCAGCACAAGACTGACTCCAGCACGATCGTCGTCTTTTCCAACAAGTGGGATGAAGCCAGCAGAAACGTTGACGAGTTGCGGCAGGTCAACGTGGTGTTGACCACCAACCTTGCCACCAGCGAACAGCAATCCTCCCAGCTTTCCAACTCACTGACCGAGACCTCCAGCGAACTGGCCAGCACCAAGACCTCGCTCCAGAGCGCCGAGGACAAGGTCGCCAGTCTCACTTCCCGCCTCGCCGACCTCGAAGCGCAGAATCAGACGCTGGACCAACGCGCCGCCGCGCTCACCAACACCATTGCCTCGCTCGACGCGCAGATCGCCGACACCCAGCAGAAGCTTTCCAACTCCGAAACCAACAACGCCTTCCTCGCAAAAGAACTGGAGCAGCAAATCCTGCAAAGGGCCGAGCTGGAGCGCAAGTTCAACGACCTTAATGCCGTCCGCGCCCAGGTCAAGAAATTGCGCGACGAGGCGTTCGTGGCCCGCCGCCTAGAATTGATGCGCGTCAGCGCCACCGAGCAAAAAGGCGCGTCCCTGCTGAATCATCCCGTCCCGGCCACCAACCTGGCAACCAGCGGCGCGGCGGCCAAGCTGCCGCCGCACTACGATTTGAACGTCGAAGTCGGCTCCGACGGCTCGGTGCGCGTCATTCCGCCGCCCACGAACTCGCCGGCGGGCAATTCGCCGTAGCGTTATGCCCGGTTGGAGAAAGCCAGCCAGCCATGCCGACTTACGAATACATTTGCGAAAAATGCGGGCACGAGTTTGAGGCTCTTCAATCCATTTCCGCCCGGCCATTGCGAACCTGTCCCGAAGACCTTTGCGCGCAAAAAAAATGGGGGCATGGCAGGGTAAAAAAGCAAATCAGCGCCGGCGCGGGACTGCTTTTCAAGGGCAGCGGCTTTTACATCACCGATTATCGCAGCGAGGGCTACAAACAGTCCGCGAAAAAAGATGCTCCCGCGTCCATCCCGGCCGGCGGTGAAAATAAATCCTCCCCGGGCGAAACCAAGCCCGCTCCGGCAAAGACCGCGGCCAAAGCGGAAAAAAAATGAGATGGCCGTCCCATCGGAAAAACGTTGAATCATTGCCTCGGTTCAACAGTTCAATGGTTCAACGGTTCAACGGTCCGGTCGTTTTATTTTGCGCGCTGTTTTGCCTCACGGCTGCCCGCGCACAATTTTCCACGGCGGACGCGAACGCCACGCGCAGCGCGTCCGGGCAGTTTGTCATCACCGGTTCGCCGCGGTTTTCGCCGCTGGCCCATTTGTCGGAACTGGCGACCAACACCGACTTTGTCCGGCTCGAACCGGCGTTGTTGTCCGTCACCGCCGAGCGGATCAAAAATTCGCTGCGGCAGGAACTGGGCATTGATCCGAACGCGCCGTGGCGAGGAAAAATTTTCCTAGTCCTGCACCCGGCTCAATCGCTCGACGAGGAGGTTCTGATTATTTCCCAGCCGTTTCTCAAAGGCTGGAACTACCGGGTGGAACTGCCCGATGTCATGCCGCAGCCGCGCTTCATGCGGGCGATGACCAGCGTGCTGCTGATGGAACTCGCCAGTCACAGCGCAAAGCCCGGCGGACATTCCGCCGAAATTCCCGAGTGGCTCGCGGATGGCCTGGCGGAGCAGTTGCTCGCCGCCGATCAGCGCTGGGTTGTTTTGTCGTCGCCCGACAAAACCATCAACGGCCTGCCGCAAAAACGGACGGTCACCAACGAGCGCGGCTTGGATCCCCTTGCTGACGCGCGAAAAATTTTGCGCGTGCAGCCGGCGTTGACGTTTGAGGAATTAAGCTGGCCGACCGACACGCAATTGAACGGCGAGGACGGCGGCGCGTATCACGCCAGCGCGCAATTGTTCGTGACCGGCCTGCTCGCCCTGAAAGACGGCCCAGCGCGTCTGCGCGCGATGATTGACATGCTGCCGGCCTGCTACAACTGGCAGACTGCGTTTCAGAATTCATTCCGCGACATATTTCCGCGCCCGCTCGACGTGGAAAAATGGTGGTCGCTGCAAGTCGTAGGTTTCGCCGCGCGTGAACGTGGCTCGATGTGGACGCCGGCCGTGAGCCGTGAAAAGCTCGATGAAATTCTGGCGGTGCCGGTGAATGTCCGCGCGTCGTCAAACGCCCTGCCCACGTTCGCGGAAGTTTCCTTGCAGACCGTCATACGCAGTTTTGAAAACCCCCGGCAGACGGAAATCTTGCGCACCAAATGGCGCGACCTCCAGGTGGCGCAACTGCGCATGGCCGGGCCGCTGGCCGTCCTGGCCGACAGCTACCGCCGCGCCCTTGCCGGCTATCTCGGCGAACGTGTTGGAACCGGCACCACGACCACTTTTCATTACGGCAGGCAATTCCCGCTCACACCTCCAAAAGTCAGCGCGGCAGAGACATTGAAAAAATTGGACATGCTGGACGCCCAGCGGCGCGCGGGCGAATCATCCGTCAAACCGGACGTTTTGCAACTCCGGTGAATCTTGAACGCCACGCCGTGCGAACGGTCAACTTGACAGGACGCGAATTGAACTTATAGTTCGCATACATAAAATGCAGGCTGACAATTCAACCACCGGCGGTGAGGAGCCGCCATCGGGCCACCGACTCCAAACGTTGAAGGAATTCCGTTCCGCCGGTCGCGGCTTTTGGCACAATGTTTCCGACGCCGACTGGAACGACTGGCGCTGGCAGTTGAAGCATCGCATCACCACGGCCGGGCAGTTGCAAAAATTCCTGCCCACGCTCACGCCGGAGGAATTCGCCGGCGCGAAACTGGCGAACACCAAACTCGCACTCGCCATCACGCCGTATTTTTTCAACCTGATTGATCCGGCGGATGAAAATTGCCCGATCCGCTGGCAGGTGATTCCGCGCATTGAAGAAACACACACCGCGTCATGGGAAATGAGCGACCCGTGCGGTGAGGATTCCCATTCGCCCGTGCCCGGACTCGTCCATCGCTATCCCGACCGCGTTTTGTTTCTGGTCACGGACCGTTGTGCTGCGTATTGCCGCTACTGCACTCGCTCGCGGCTCGTGAGCAACGCCAGCGGCTACGATTTCCATCCCGAATTCGACAAGCAGATCGCCTACATCGCCGCGCATCCCGAAATCCGCGACGTCCTGTTGAGCGGCGGCGACCCGCTGCTCTTGAGCGACGAGAAGCTGGAAAATTTGTTGAGCCGCCTGCGCGCGATTCCGCATGTCGAATTTCTCCGCATCGGCACGCGCATCCCGGTTTTTCTGCCGCAACGCATCACGCCCGAACTCTGCGCAATGCTGAAACAATTTCATCCGCTGTTCATCAGCATCCACGCGAACCATCCGCGCGAACTCACAACGGAAGTCCGCGACGCGCTCGGTCGTCTCGCCGACGCCGGCATTCCGCTCGGCAACCAAAGCGTCTTGCTCAAGCACGTCAACGACGACGCGGATTTGATGAAGGCGCATGTCCAGAAACTTCTGATGTGCCGCGTGAAGCCGTATTACCTCTACCAGTGCGATTTGATTTCCGGCTCCGCGCATTTGCGCGCGAGCGTGGCAAAGGGTCTGGAGATCATGGAAAAATTGCGCGGCCACACGACCGGCTACGCCGTGCCGACGTATGTGATTGACGCGCCCGGCGGCGGTGGCAAAGTGCCGATCAATCCCGAATACGTTTTGTGCCGCAACGCCGGTCGTGTGCTCATCCGCAACTTCGAGGGAAAAATTTTCGAGTATCCCGAAACCGCTGACGGCAAACCGTGCAGCCGGCCACCGGGAAAAATTGAAGAGTCGCAGTTGGTTTGAACAACAACCCCATAAACGACTATGAAACGCAAAGCAACATTGGTCGCGCCGGTCATTGCCCTGTTTGTTGGATTCAGCGCCGCCGGCCAATCCGTGACAAACGCTGACAATGGCAATGCCGCCCACATGACGAATCCGCAGGCCACAAACGCAACTTCAAACGTGAGTGCGAAAACCAATGTCGCCGGCGATGAAGCTTATTCCAAGAAATTTATTGACCCTAAAACGGGACAATGCGCCTTTGTCGGTTTGGATAAACTGACGATTACCTTGAAAGACAAAAACGGCAATGTGATTTGGACTAAAAACTTGGCCGACGTGAAACAAACTGATGGAGCCGGTGATGTGTTTACGGATATACGCTCGGTGGAATTTGTCGAAAAGCCACCCGTTCTATTTGTAGAAGGTGACATAGTTGAATGTTCTTTGGATGTGCATACAGGAAAAGTGATAGATGTTGGAAGACGTATGCACTTACCGTGAAATGAAGGGCTTCGCATCCTTCGGCAAACGCAAATCATCCTTCGCGCCTTTGCGTTGAAATCCCAGCACCGTAGGCGCGACATCTTTGTAGAAACCCAAACCAAAAATTCCCCAGCCCCGTCGGGGCGGCATATTCTTTGCCAGAAGATTTCGCTCCTACGGAGCTTTGGTCGTTTTTGATTTTCCAACTACAAAGATGCCAGCCCTACGGGCTTTCAAAATCAAGAACACAAAGTTTTCTTGGCGTCGTTATGCCTTCGTGGTTAAATTTTCCGCCGATTCAGAATAAAAGCAAAACAATGGCTGCAAATTACACTTGGAAATTTTTTCGCGCCGGCGGTTTTGACCAGGTCAAACTCGAATCCGGCGCAGACCTCGCCAACCTTGACCTGCTCGACCAGAAACTCTGGGTCGCGCTCGCCTGCCCGACGCGCGGGCTGGAGTTCGACAGCCGCACGCTCGACCTGGTTGACACGGACAAGGATGGTCGCGTGCGCGTGCCGGAAGTCATCGCCGCCGGCAAATGGGCGACCAGCCTGCTCAAGAATCCCGACGACCTGATCAAAGGTTCGCCGTCGCTGCCGCTCGCCGCGATCAACGACGCCGCGCCGGAGGGCAAACAAATTCTCGCCTCGGCGAAACAAATTCTCGCCAACCTTGGCAAGACGGACGCCACGGTGATTGATCTCGAAGACACCGCGGACACGGCGAAAATTTTTGCCGCCACCAATTTCAACGGCGACGGCATCATTCCCGCCGACGCCGCCAGCGATGACGCGACGAAGGCTGTCATGGCCGACATCATGGCCTGCCTCGGCATCGAGAACGACCGCAGCGGCAAGCCCGGCATCGGCCAGGCAAAGGCCGACCAGTTTTTCGCCGAGGCGCAGGCACATTCCGACTGGTGGAAGCAGGCCGAAGGCGACAAAAACATTCTGCCGCTCGGCGAAGCCACCGCCGCCGCATCCGCTGCCGTGAAAGCGGTGAAAATTAAAGTGGACGATTTCTTTGCGCGCTGCCGGCTCGCGGCATTTGACGCCCGCGCCATTTCCGCGTTGAACCGGCAGGAATCCGAATATCTCGCACTCGCGGCAAAAGATTTGACTGTGAATGCAGCGGAGATCGCCAGTTTTCCGCTCGCGCAAATTGCCGCCGGCAAAGCATTGCCGCTCACGGACGGCGTGAATCCCGCGTGGGCGGGCGCGCTGGCGACCTTGCAGGCCGCCGCCGTCAAGCCGCTGCTCGGCGACAAGAATTCTATCACCGAATCCGATTGGGCGGCGTTGAACGCAAAGCTCGCGCCGTTTGAAACGTGGTCGGCGGGCAAGGTCGGCGCGACGATGCAAAAACTGGGATTGAAGCGCGTGCGCGAAATCCTTGCCGGCGACGCGAAACCAAGAATTGACGCTCTCATCGCCAAGGACAAGGCACTGGAACCGGAGGCGAACGCCATCGCTGCCGTGGAAAAATTGATCCGCTTCAACCGTGACCTTTACACTCTGTGCGTCAACTTCGTCAGCTTCAAAAAGCTTTACAGCGGGGAGGCGCCCGCCATTTTCCAGTGCGGCACGCTCTACCTTGACCAGCGTTCCTGCAGTCTCTGCCTGACGGTCGAGGACGCCGGGCGGCACGCCACGATGGCCTGTCTGGCCGGCGCCTATATCGCTTATTGCGATTGTGTCCGCAAAGCCACCGGCGAAAAAATGAGCATCGCCGCCATTTTTTCCCAGGGCGACGACGACAACTTGATGGTCGGGCGCAACGGGATTTTTTACGACCGCAAAAGCCAGGATTACGACGCCACAATCACAAAAATTCTTTCCAATCCGATCAGCCTGCGCCAGTCGTTCTGGGCGCCTTACAAAAAACTCGTGCGCCTGGTCGAGGAACAGGTGGCCAAGCGCGCCGCCTCGGCGGACGCCGACGTGAACGCGAATCTCGCCGCCACGTCCAGTGTCACCGCCGGCACTCCCGCCGCCCCGCAAAAGCCGATGTTCGATCCAAGCGTCATTGCGTTGTTGAGCGTCGCGGTCGGCAGCCTCGCGGCGGCCTTTGCCGGTATCGCCGCCTTTTTGGGAAAATTCGAGGCGTGGCAATTACCCATCGTCCTGGCCGGCATCATGCTGATAGTTTCCGGCCCGTCGCTGATCCTGGCCTACATCAATCTCCGCAAGCGCAACCTCGGCCCGATCCTTGACGCCAACGGTTGGGCGGTGAACGCAAAGGCCAAAATCAACGTGCCGTTCGGCACCAGCCTCACGCGCATCGCGAAACTGCCGCCCGGCTCGAAGGTGGACGTCAGCGACCGTTACGCCGAGAAATCCTCGCTGTGGCCCAAGGTGCTGGTCTTCGTGTTCGTCATCTGGTGGATTTATGCCTTCCTCAACGACAGCGAAGGCCGGCTCTACCGCTGGACGGATGGAAAACATGGCAAGACACCCGTCGAAGTGCAAAAAGCCCTTGATGCAAAGGCTGCTGAAAAAAAAGCCGCCGACAAAAACAAAACGGCGGCGGACGCCAGCACCGTGACAACGACCAACGCCACGCCAGCGAAATAATTTCGCTGGATTCATGCGCCAGCCCAAACGCTTACGTCCGGGCTTTTTATTTTCCAGTGATGCTGCCAGAATCTTTTGGATGCCACGCGAAACCGCCGCTGCAAAAAAGGAGCGCACGATGAAAATCATCGCCGCGCTCCAGCGGATTTATCCGCACGCGCACTGCGAATTGAACTTTTCCAATCCGCTGCAACTGCTCGTCGCCACAATTCTGTCCGCGCAATGCACCGACAGGCGCGTGAACATCGTCACGGCGGAACTGTTCAAAAAATACCGCAGCGCGAAGGATTTTGCCGCCGCGCCACTCGCGAAAATTGAGGAGGCTGTCAAGTCCACTGGTTTTTTTCGCAACAAGGCGAAGAACATTCAAAACTGCTGCCGCGCGCTCATTGAAAAGTTCGGCGGCGAAGTCCCGCGCACCATGGACGAGTTGCACGCGCTCGCCGGTGTTGGGCGCAAGACGGCGAACGTCATTCTCGGAAATGCGTTTGGCATCAACGTCGGCGTGGTCGTGGACACGCACGTCACCCGATTGTCAAATCGACTTGGCCTCACGAAACAAACGGATGCGGTGAAGATCGAGCAGGAGTTGATGCAGCTAGTGCCGCAAAAAGACTGGACGCTGTTCAGCCACTGGCTCATCTGGCACGGCCGCCGCCGTTGTGCCGCGCGCAGGCCGGACTGCGCGAACTGCGAAATCCAAAAACTTTGCCCGCAAATCGGGATAAAGAATTTTTAGCCACAGATGAAACGCAGATGGAACACAGATTTTTTTCCGCGAATTGCGCGAATTAACCCCAATTGGGCAAAGCCGAAACCAATTCGTGAAAATTTGCGAAATTAGCGGATGAATTTTTTCCTTCTTAACTCCGGCAAGTGCGAAGCGGCTTTCAATATGGCGCTGGATGAGGCGCTGCTTGAAGCGATGCCGCGTTTGCAGAAGCCCGTTTTGCGTTTTTACGGCTGGACGGAACCGGCGGCGACGTTCGGCTATTTTCAGAAATTTTCCGAGGTGGGGCGCGCCACGCCGTTGCGTCCGCTCATCCGCCGTCCGACGGGCGGCGGCATCGTGCCGCACGATGCGGACTGGACTTACAGCGCGGTTTTTCCGCCGGGCCAAGAATGGCATTCGCTCAAGGCCGAGGAAAGCTACCGCCGCATCCACGACTGGCTGCGGCTGGCGTTCGCTAAATTGAAAGTGGAAACGGAACTCGCGCCGTGCTGCAAAAAATCGTCGCCCGGACAATGTTTCGCCGGCCATGAAAAATTTGACCTGCTCTGGCACGGCAAAAAAATTGCGGGCGCGGCGCAGCGAAGGAACAAACTGGGGCTGCTCATTCAAGGTTCGGTGCAGCCGCCGTTGAAAATGCCGCGAGCGGACTGGGAAAGCGCGATGCGCATGGTGGCGGTTGAAAAATTTGCGGCGCGTTGGATTGATTTTCCGGTGGATGTGAATTTGCGGGCGCAGGCGGAAAATTTAACGGCTGGAAAATTTTCGCGGGCGGACTACAATGAACGGCGTTAGTTAAAATAAGGAACATTTGCATGAGATCATTTGAAGCCAGTTGCACGCGGCGCATATTTTTTGTTTTGACGGCGGTACTGGCCTTCGCCTCCGCGTTCGCGCAGGCTCGCACGCTCCGCATCGTCTCCTACAACGTTGATTGCTCCGACCAGAGCAGCGACGGCAACATCACCAACTCGTTTCACAGCCTGCCGACGGTCGTTCAGGCCATCGGCCTGCACCACCTGGGCACCAATGCCCAGCCGGTGGACTTGATGAGCTGCGAGGAGCTGAACTCCACGAGCCTCTCCAACTTCTGCGTGCAACTCAACCTCATCTACGGCCCGGGAACCTACGCCTACGACCCCACCACCGATACGAACACCGGCGGCGGGCCGGACGGGATCGTTTACCGGACGAACACCGTGCAGGTTATCTCGGCGCGGTGCCTGCTGGACGGGCAGACCGTGCTCTTGCAGCCCAACGGCACCTATGCATCGGCCCATTCCCCCGGCGGCGGCGTGAACGGGGTCACCCGTTCCCCGATGCTGTATCGGCTCCGGCCCGTCGACTACGGGTCGAACGAGGACTTTTACTTTTACGTCAGCCACGCCCGCAGCACGTCCGACGACGCCGTGGGCGACGCGCGCTACGCCGAGGCGCAGGAGGTCCGCAGCGACTCGAAATACAATCTGCCCGCCGGCGCGCACATCCTCTACGGCGGCGACTGGAATCTGTTCAACGGCAGTTATGAGAATGCCTACAAATGCCTCACCGGGCAGACCACCTCCGACGGCATCAACTGGAGCGACACCAGCTCCGTCTGGGCCAACACCAACCAGACGCAGGCCTACGACCCCATTTCCAAGACCGTGCCGCCCACCACCTTCACCTGGACGAATGCGACGTCGGACATCGTCACCTATCTCTACGATGACGCAACGGAAGGATCCTACGCGATGACTTCGCGCCTGGACATCCAGTTGCCGAACGCCCTCATGTATGCCGCCTACAACCCCAACGGCGGCGTGCAGTTCGCGCCGGACACCGCCGACCCCTATGACATCTCCAACTTCCCCGCCTCGCAATACCCCTATGCCTTCGAGACCTTCGGCAACGACGGGTCAACCACCCGAGGCAGCCCGGCCACCAGCTCCAGCAACCACTCCTTGAACGACCTCGCCAGCACCACCCCGAGCGCCTCGACGGTCTATACCGACCTTCAGGAAGCCGGCACCAGCAGCGGCAGCACCTTTGTGGGCAGCGACCATTATCCCATCTTCAGTGATTACAACATCGTGGTGCCGCCGCCCGTCCTCGGTTCGCCCGTGGTGGCCGCGAACCTAGTCCAGTTCACCGTCACCGGCGTGGCGGGCAACAGCTACGCCGTGGACGCCAGCACGAACCTGACCGCCGCCGGCTGGGTGCCCGTCCTCACCAACCAGTCGCCGTTCACTTTCAAGGACACGAACACCAGCCCGCAGCGTTTTTACCGCGTCCGGTCGGTGCCGTGAGGAATTAAAAATTTTTGAATTCGACGCGGCAAACGAGGTTCGCTTTTTCTTGAAAGCTCGTGTTGCCAAATCCGAAACACGCGCCAACCACACAATCGAAGTGTTCGTGACCTGTCTTGCGCGCACACACCAGCCAGGGCGGATGCCTCGGGATGCAGATTCGCCGTCCCCGCTGCAAAATCTTTTTTGCCCGGGCGGAGGGAGATTGACGGGGCGGGGAAAACGCGGGGACGCGTGACGGAAGCTGTTTCCGTTCGCCGCGTGACACACCACTGGCCAGGTAGTTGCATCTGATTATTTGGCCGGTGTGGGGACCGGTTCTGAAAGCGTCCCGCCGCGCCCGAATAAAATCAAAACATTCGCCGCGTGTCCGGTTTTTTTGAAGAAATTGGGGGCCGGGAAATGGCGGCGCGGGGCCGGAGTTTCACACTGGCGGTTCGACTTTTAAAACTTGTTTGTTAACCTGCGCGCGCATGATCCGGCTGGTTCTCTTCGACATTGACGGCACGCTTGTTCACACGGGCAGCGCGGGCACACGGGCGTTTGCCAAAACATTCGCCACGGAATTCAATCTTCATCACGGCTCGGAAAAAATGAAGTTCGCCGGGCGCACGGATGTCAGCCTCGTCCGCGAATTTTTCCGGATTCACGGTCTCGTGGAAACGCCGGAACATTTCCGGCAGTTTTTTGAACGTTACGTTTTCTGGCTCGACCACATTCTCACGCACAGCCACAGCGGCGCGTGCCACGGGGTGCGCGAATTTATCCGCGACTTGCAGGCGCTGCCGCGGCCGCCGGTGCTCGGCCTGCTCACCGGCAACATCAAACTGGGCGCGGAGATCAAATTGCGCCATTTCGAACTGTGGGAAACGTTTCAGTTCGGCGGGTTTGCCGACGACCACGAAGACCGCAATCAAATCGCCGTGGCCGCGCTTGAACGCGGACGGCGCGTGTTGGGGGAAAATTTATCGCCGCAGGAAATCATTGTCGTCGGCGACACGCAATTTGACATTCGTTGCGGCCAATTCATCGGCGCAAAGGCGCTGGCCGTGGCAACCGGCGGCGCGAAGCTCGACGAATTGAAAAAACACAAACCTGATTGGGCGGTGGAAGATTTGACGCACGTCAGCGCGCGGGAAGTTTGTTCAAGTTAGCATAAAAACTGCATATTGAGACTCTGCCCATTTTCCTGAAACCTTGACTGCGGCGGAAACATCCTTAACTTCGCAACATGAACTTTTCCCCGCATCGTCTCAAGGGCTTCTTGGCAATGATTCTTACCGGCCTTGTTTTTGCAGGTTGGTTTCAAGCCCAGGCACAAAACATTCCGTTGCCGCTCATTCCTAAGGCGGTTTTCAACGTCACCAACTACGGCGCGCTGGGGGACGGCAAGACATTGAACACCGCTGCCATTCAGAAAACCATTGATGCGTGCTCCGCTGCCGGTGGTGGAACCGTGCTTGTGCCTGCCGGAAATTTCCCATTCGGCCCGATAACGCTGGCCAGCAGCATCAACCTGCACCTCGACAAAGGAGCAATGCTTTTGATCAGCGACGACATGGCGGCTTACCCGGTCACAGCGAAACGGTATCAGGATTGCATCACCGTCTCCGACGCGCACGACATCGAAATCAGCGGCGAAGGGGTTATTGATGGTCAGGGACAGGCGTGGTGGACGGCCTTCATTGCGGATTTGAAGGCCGCCAGGCAAACCATGCCGCACCGGCCTTACATGACCAAATTGTTAAATTGCACACGCGTGCGGGTCAGCGGTGTCACGCTCCAAAATTCGCCCATGTTCCACCTTGTGACCCAAAATTGCACGGACGTGACCATTCAAAATGTCACCATCAAAGCCCCGTTCAACGCCGCCAACACCGACGGCATGGATCCTTCCGGTTGGAATTATCTGATCACCGGCTGCTCCATTGACACGGGCGACGACAACATCGCCATCAAACCCACCGAAGGCCGCACACCCGGCGACAAAAATTTCACGGTGCTGAATTGCACGTTCCTGCACGGACACGGCATGTCCATCGGCGGCGGTTCCTTCAACGGCCTGGAAAACCTGATCGTGAGCAACTGCACCTTTAACGGAACGGATTCCGGCATCCGCATCAAGACCGGACGCGGCAACAGCGGTTTGGTGCAGAATCTCACCTACGAAAACATCACGATGACCAATGTGAGAAATCCGATCTACATCAACGACTATTATCCCGAACGGAACGCCCCGAAAGATCCCGCGACCGAAAAAGCCGAGCCGGCCACCGACCGGACACCCGTCAATAAAAACATCACCATCCGCGAAGTGACCATCACGGATTGCCCGAATGCCGGGACAATCCGGGGCCTTCCGGAAATGCCGATTGCGGACATGACGTTCTCCAACGTGAACATCTCGGCCAAGACTGGAATGAAAATCTATCACGCGCGGGGAATTCACTTCACCAACTCCAAGATCGCTGTGGAAAATGGAAAAGCACTAATGACCTACGACGCAGAAGTCACCGGATTGGAATAATTTATTCAGAACCAACAGCATCTAAATCTGCTCGTAACACATCTAATTATTGTCATCGTATATGTGACGCCCGGCGGTTTGAGGGCATCTTTGGCTACAGGTTATGTCCGAATGGTTTATTTTATCCGCACTTCCGCACTTTTTCCATGCGCGCCAAGACCTTCGAGTTCCGCGAATTTTTTCACCGACTTCAGCGCCTTTTTGAGCGCCGCGCGGTTATATTCCACCACGCTCGTGCGGCGCTGGAATTGATCCACCGTCAGGCCGCCAAACGACGCGCCCGCGCCGTCGGTCGGCAGTACATGACTCGGCCCGGCGACGTAATCGCCCAGCACCGTCGGAGACCAATTGCCCAGAAAAATCGCGCCCGCCGTCACAATTTTTTCGGAAATTTTGCGCGAATTGCGTGTCATCACTTCGCAGTGTTCCGGCGCAAGCTGGTTTGTCAGCGCAATCGCTTCGTCCAGATTTTTCATCAAAATCAGCCAGCCATTATTTTGCAATGCGCGTTGGATAAAATCCTTGCGCGCGAGTTTTGGCAATTGTCTTTTAATTTCGCTTTCAACTGCGCGCAAAATTTTCTCGGAAGTGGTGACGAGCCAGATGCGCTCGTGGCCGGAGCCGTGCTCGGCCTGCGCGAGCATGTCGGCGGCGGCGAACTTCGGGTTCGACGTATCGTCGGCAATGACCAGCAAATCACTCGGCCCGGCGAGCAAATCAATCGCCACACGTCCAACCAGCAGACGCTTGGCCATGCTGACGTAGGCGTTGCCGGGACCGAAAATTTTCTGCACGCGGCGAATCGTCTTCGTGCCGTAAGCCAGCGCCGCAATCGCCTGCGCGCCGCCGACACGGTAAATCTCCGTCGCCCCCGCTGTGCGCGCCGCGAAGAGAATCGCCGGATTGATGGAGCCGTCCCTGCCGCACGGCGTGGTCACGACGATTTCTTTGCAGCCCGCGACCTTCGCGAGCGTAATCGTCATTAACGCTGTTGAAACGAGCGGCGCAGTTCCGCCGGGAATGTAAACGCCGACGCGCATGAACGGATCGAATTTCTCGCCGACACTCGCGCCGTGGGAATTTTTAGCCTGCCAATTTTTGCGGAGAGATTTTTTGGCGAATGCCCCAATATTTTTTTTAGCTTCGTTCACCGCCGCGCGCAACGACTCGTCGGCCTTGAGCGATGCGGACATAAACTCCGCCTGCGTCACAGCCAGTTGACCGGCAGAAAGTTTTGCGCCGTCAAATTTTTCCGTGAAGTCCAGCACCGCAGCGTCGCCGCGCACAAAGACGTCGTGCAAAATCGCCTTGGTGCGTTGCTCAATTTCGGCATCGAACAGGCTGGAGTCGGCACTGGCTTCGCGAATCTTGGCGGAAAAACCTTTGTCAGTGTGGCGGACAATCTTCATGTTCACAGGTTAGGGAAAATTTGTGGCCAAGTCAAAATTCACGATGCGCTTTTGCGGAATCTATGTTTATCTGTTCCCTATGCGCAATCCCATCATCGCCGCGCTCGACATGCCAACGGCGGAACAGGCATTGAAACTCGTCGGGCAGATCGCTCCGGTCGTCGGCGCGTTCAAAATCGGCAGCGAACTGTTCACCGCCGCCGGGCCGGGCATTGTGAAACAAATCCGTGCGACCGGCGCGCTTGTTTTTCTCGATTTGAAATTTCACGACATCCCGAACACCGTCGCCAAGGCTGTGACTTCCGCCGTGCAACTGGACGTGCAAATGCTCACCGTCCACACCAGCGGCGGTTTTGAAATGCTCAAGGCCGCTGAAAATGCCGCGCAGGAAACCGCATGGAAGCTCGGTCGCACGCCGCCGCTCGTCCTCGGCGTGACGGTGCTGACAAGCCTCGATTCCGGCGCATTGCGCGAAATCGGCTCGGACGCCAATCTGGAATTTCAAGTGCGCCGTCTAGCGACGCTGGCGACGAAAGCCGGGTTGCGCGGATTGGTTTGTTCGCCGCTTGAGGTTTCCACATTGCGAAAAGTATTGCCCGCCAGCACGCAACTGGTCACGCCCGGCGTCCGCACTGGCGAGGAAAAAGCCGACGACCAAAAACGCACATTGTCACCACGCGAGGCAATTCTTGCTGGAGCCAACTGGCTGGTGATTGGCCGGCCGATTTACGAGGCGGAAAATCCGCGCGCTGCGGCGGAGGAAATTCTTTCTACGTTGGCGTGACGATTTCCGAAATCAGCAGGGAAGGTTTTTTTAATTTTGAAGAAATTCCAAACGCGGCTTTCAGCCGTTCGACTGTAGATTTGGTTTGGGCCGAATCAGCGGCGTGAACGCGGCAAAGCGTTCCCAATTTTTCCACGCGTTCGCCGGGCTTGGCGATGAGGTCAACGCCGACGTCAAAGTTGATGCCCGAATCCTTCGTGAGCCGTCCGCCGCCGATGTCACGAACCACTTCGCCGATGATGCGGGCGTCGCACTTGGAAACGAAACCAGCTTTTTCCGACTTTAATTCAGCTACTGTTTTCGCGGTGGAATCCAGCGCGAGCTTGCGGTTGAAAGCCTTCAAATCCGCGCCTTGGGCGACGATCATCTCATCCCATTTTTTGCGTGGCCCACCGGAGTTCAAACAATCTTCCGCCACCGTGCGCGCGGCGGCGACGGATTTTGCTTTTTTGGTTTGAATCAGCAAATGCGCGGCGGAATCAACGGCGAGTTGCCGCAAATCATCTGGGCCTTTGCCGTCCAAACATTCAACGGATTCTTTTACTTCAAGCCAATTTCCAGCAGCGCGACCGAGCGGCGTGTTCATACCTGTGAGAATTGCACGCGTGTTCGTGCCGCATTGATTGCCGAGCGCGACCATCGCCTTTGCAAGTTTGCGCGCGTCGGATTTGGTTTGCATGAAGGCGGCACAGCCGAATTTTACGTCGAGAATTAGCGCATCCAAACTTTCGGCGAGCTTTTTGGAAAGGATTGAGGCGACGATGAGCGGGATGCTCGGAACGGTTCCACTTGCGTCGCGGAGGGCATAAATTTTTTTGTCGGCGGGAACCATTTTGTTTGTCTGGCCGCAGATGACGCAGCCGACTTTCTGGACTTGCGCGATGATTTGTTCGGCGGGCAACAACGTTTTGAAGCCGGGGATGGAATCCAGTTTGTCGAGCGTGCCGCCGGTGATGCCGAGGCCGCGACCGGAAATCATCGGCACGCGGAAGCCGAGGCACGCGAGCAACGGCGCGAGCGGGAGCGAAACCTTGTCGCCGATGCCGCCGGTGGAATGTTTGTCCACGAGCGGACGTTTGTCTTTGGGAAATTTCAGCACGTCGCCGGAATCGCGCATGGCGAGCGTGAGCGCGGTGGTTTCGGCGGTGTTGAGGCCGCGAAAATAAATGGCCATGAGCATCGCGGCCATCTGGTAATCGGGAATTTTCCCGGCGGTGAATTCGCGGATGAATTCTTGAATCTGTTCCGGCGCGAGAATTTTTCCTTCGCGTTTATTTTCAATTAGTGAGAGGAAATTCATTAAAATTTACGTAAAGCCGAGTCTGTCCAATTCGGCACGAACTGCTGGCAAGAGAAATAGTTCGTTTGAATTTGCCAATCCTAAAATTCCACTTCGAGTTAGTGCCTTTTCAGTGAAAGGATTCACGAAAGCCTTGAAAAATCCTGCCATTTCTTGGCTGCAAGTTCCTTTGTCCAAAATTTGATCGAGGTCAAACAACTTGCCCCAATCTTTTGGTTGGCGGCGGAAGACATTCCCGGGTTTACGAGCAAGTTCAGAACTTGGTTCATACTTTGAATCAAAAACGCCTTGCACCCAAATTTTGAGATTCAAATAATAAATGTTGCTGTAATTTGACTTTTGAAGCTCAAGGCAAATAACCGCCTCCGACGATTTTTTCCAGAAACGGTTGTGTTGAAACAAAAAACCATTTTGAACTGCAACTTCGCGGAAAACGGATTTGAAGTCCGCAGTCGTCATAATTTTTATCCTTCAAATTTTTTCGCCGCGATGCTCGCGTTGTGGCCGCCGAAGCCGAAGGAGTTGTTGATGATGGCGTTGACTTTCATTTCGCGCGCGGTGTTGGGAACGTAATCCAGATCGCATTCGGGGTCGGGCGTCTGGTAATTGATGGTCGGCGGCACGATGCCGTGTCTGATGGCGAGCGCGCAGACGGTCATCTCGACCGCGCCCGCCGCACCGAGCATGTGGCCGGTCGCGCCTTTGGTGGAACTGACGGCGATGCGTTTTGCGCGTTCGCCGAAAACGGTCTTGATGGCCTGCGTTTCGCAGACGTCGCCCTGCGGCGTGGATGTGCCGTGGGCGTTGATGTAGGAAATGTCTTCGGCGTTCAAGCCGCTGCGCAGGGCCATTTTCATGCAGCGCGCCGCGCCTTCGCCGTCGGGCGATGGGGCGGTCATGTGGTGGGCGTCGGCGGTGTTGCCGTAGCCGGTGATCTCGCAATAAATTTTTGCGCCGCGTTTTTTGGCGTGTTCCAATTCCTCCAGCACAATGACGCCCGCGCCTTCACCCATGACGAAGCCGTCGCGGTCCTTGTCGAACGGGCGCGACGAGGTTTTCGGATCGTCGTTGCGGGTGCTCATGGCGCGCATCGCGCAAAAGCCGCCGATGCCGACGGGCACGATGGCCGCTTCCGCACCGCCGGCGAACATCATTTTCGCCTCGCCCATTTTGATCGTGCGCCAGGCCTCGCCGATGGCGTGGTTGGCGGTGGCGCAGGCGGAGCAGGTGGCGAAGTTCGGTCCGCGCAAATTATAGAACATCGAGAACAGGCCGGACGCCATGTTGCCGATGAGCATCGGGATCATGAACGGCGAGAGGCGATCCGGGCCGCGTTCGAGCAGGACTTTTATCTGCGCGGAGGTGGTTTCGAGTCCGCCGATGCCAGAGCCGATGATGACGCCGATTTCGTCGCGGTCGAGCTTGTCGAGTTCCGCGCCGGAATCCTTGAGCGCGGCCCAGCCGGCGTAAATGCCGAATTGCGAATAGCGGTCGGCGCGGCGGATTTCCTTGGGCGAGGGAAACGCCGGCGACAGGTCAAATTCCTTCACTTGGCCGGCGACCTGCGTGTCATAAGGTGTTGCGTCGAACGCAGTAATCTTGTCAATGCCGCACTGCCCGGAAATCAGGTGGTTCCAGAAAACGTCTAGTTGATGTCCGACCGGCGTGACGACGCCCAGTCCGGTGACGACCACGCGGAGGTCGGAATGATTGTTTGCCATAAGAAAATGAAACGGGGCAGTTCAAGCTGTGTCCAGCCAAAACTGCCCCGTGATGGTTGGTTAAATTACTTCTGCGAATCCTCGATGTATTTGATGACGTCGCCGACACTCTGGAGTTTTTCGGCCTGCTCATCGGGCACTTCGATGCCGAATTCCTCCTCCAGCGCCATGACCAGCTCGACGGTATCGAGCGAATCGGCACCGAGGTCTTCGATGAACTTGGCCTCCGGCGTCACCTGGTCCGGCTTCACGCCAAGCTGTTCAACAATGATGTCCTTTACACGCTGGTCACTAGGTTTGTCTGCCATAAATATGAATTTTGAACTGTCTCTATGCCATGAATACCGGAGGCGTCAAGCCTCGAATCAAAAAAAATTTGAAACGTTCCGGTGCTGCGAATTAAATCACATCACCATCCCGCCGTCCACCGTTAAAACTTGGCCGGTCACATAACGCCCCGACGCGCCGGCCAGATACAGTGCCGCTGCCGCAATATCCTCCGCCGAACCGAAGCTGCCCAGCGGAATTTGCTTCAAAATCGCGTCGCGCATCTCCGGTTTCAACTCCGAGGTCATGTCCGTCTCAATGAAACCCGGCGCGATGGCGTTGGCCGTAATGCCGCGACCCGCCAGCTCCCGCGCCACCGATTGCGTGAAGCCGATCAAACCCGCCTTGCTCGCCGCGTAATTGCTCTGCCCCGCGTTCCCGATAAGTCCGATCACCGAAGAAACGTTGATGATGCGGCCCGTGCGCGCCTTGATCATCGCGCGGCTGAACGCCTTCGTGAAAAAGAACGCACCCTTCAGATTCGTGTTCAGCACCGTGTCCCAATCCGCGTCGCTCATGCGCATTAGCAGACCATCGCGCGTCACGCCCGCGTTGTTCACGAGAATGTCCACCTTGCCGCAGTCCGCCAGAATCTTTTCGGCGGCGGCGTTCACGGCGGCGGAATCCGCCACGTCCACGGCGAACGCCCACGCCTTGCGACCGAGCGCGCCGATTTCATTGGCGGCCTTCTCGGAATTTTCCTGCGTGCGCGAAACGCAGACCACGTCCGCGCCCTCGGCGGCAAACTTCAACGCGATGGCGCGGCCGATTCCGCGCCCCGCGCCGGTGACAACAGCGATTTGATTGGCAAGCTGGCTCATAAATTATTTTTTAAGCCACAAATGAAACACAGATTGAACACAGATTTAAAGCAGCAAATTTGCTGGTAGTGCCCTAATTTCATTTTCCACCCTTCATTATGCGAATTAAAATGCATAGAACTATAAAGACGCAGATAATTTTCAATCCAAGCACAGGATTTCTTTCAACATGACCAGAGCCAGCGGCGAACATACATATAGCAATCATTTCCCCGTCGCCTTTTTAATTTGATAGGACACACCAACTTTCACCGCAGTGCTTTTTGATCTGTGTTTCATCTGTGAAAATCTGTGGCTATTGACACCTGTATAAATAATGTCCTATTTGAGACGCAAAGGAAGCGGACTGTGTTTTAAGAAGGAGCGCAGCAGGTCAGGTCGGCGCTGAAGTTGGCGCGCTCGCCGGTGGGCCAATC
>Ga0182018_10000301_pt1 | contig 64895 bp, 68 predicted proteins | sample 812P2MmetaG_FD_120490 | JGI IMG/M metagenome (GOLD analysis project Ga0182018, IMG submission 120490) | Permafrost microbial communities from Stordalen Mire, Sweden - 812P2M metaG | ecosystem: Environmental > Terrestrial > Soil > Wetlands > Permafrost | place: Sweden: Stordalen | collected... | reverse complement strand
GCCGATGTTTCCGGAAGCGACGCAGCATCTGGCACCGCTGATCTACGCGATGTCGGTCATCGCCATCGTCTACACCTCGCTGGTCGCGCTGATGCAGGAGGATGTGAAAAAGCTCATCGCCTATTCATCGGTGGCACATATGGGCTTCGTCACAATGGGAATTTTCGCGGTGACGGCGCAGGGCGTCGCCGGCGGCATTTTCCAGATGATCTCTCACGGCATCGTCTCGGCCGCCTTGTTCCTGTGTGTCGGCGTCGTCTATGACCGCATGCATACGCGTGAGATCGCGGCCTATGGCGGGCTGGTCAACCGCATGCCGCTCTATGCCTTCGTCTTCATGGTGTTCACGCTCGCCAATGTCGGGTTACCCGGCACGTCGGGATTCGTCGGCGAATTCCTCACTTTGATCGGCACGTTCCGGATCAATACCTGGGTGGCGACGCTGGCGACGCTCGGCACCATCCTGTCGGCGGCCTATGCGCTTTGGCTCTACCGCAAAGTCATCTTCGGCAAACTGGAAAAACCGAGCCTGTTTCATATCCGCGACCTCGGCTGGCGCGAAATCGTGATCCTGGCGCCGCTCGTGATCCTGACCATCGTGTTCGGCATTTATCCGAAGCCGGTGCTCGACATGTCCTCGGCCTCGGTGACGCAATTGATCGACAATTACCAGCACGCGCTCAGCGCCGTGCAGACGGCGGCGCTGAGGTAGAACCGATGAACGCTGCGCAGCTTCCCACGCTCGTACCGTTGTTGCCCGAGCTCGTGCTCGGACTTGGCGCCATGGCGCTGTTGATGCTCGGCGTTTTTCGCGGCGCGGATACCGGGCGCGTCGTCGACGTCGCGGCCATCGCGCTTCTTGTCATTGCCGGCGTCATCCTGCTGTGGCTGCCGCAGGGCAAGCTGACGACGTTTGGCGGCAGCTTCGTCGTTGACGACTTTGCGCGGTTCTTGAAAGTCCTGGCGCTGATCGGTTCGGTCGCGGCTATCCTCCTCTCGCTTGATTACAACAAGCGCGAAGGTCAGCAGCGGTTTGAATATTCCGTCCTCATCCTGCTCTCGACGCTCGGCATGCTGATGCTGATCTCGGCGGCGGACCTGATCGCGCTCTATCTCGGGCTGGAATTGATGAGCCTGCCGCTTTACGTCGTGGCCGCGAGCCATCGCGACTCGCTGCGCTCTGCCGAAGCGGGGCTGAAATATTTCGTCCTCGGCGCGCTGTCGTCCGGCATGCTGCTGTACGGCGCGTCGCTGGTTTATGGCTTCACCGGCACCGTGAGCTTTATCGGCATCGCGCAAGCGGCGGGGCAGGGTGGCGTCGGGTTGATCTTCGGCATCGTGTTTCTGTTTGCCGGCTTCTGTTTCAAGGTCTCGGCGGTGCCGTTCCACATGTGGACGCCCGATGTTTATGAAGGCGCGCCGACGCCGGTGACAGCGTTTTTCGCTGCCGCGCCGAAGGTGGCGGGCATTGCCATGTTCGTGCGCGCCGCGGTCGTGGCGTTCCCGGGAATTACGTCGCAGTGGCAGCAGATCCTGGTTTTCGTCTCCATCGCCTCGATGGGGCTCGGCGCCTTTGCCGCGATCGGCCAGCGCAACATCAAGCGCCTGATGGCCTATTCGTCGATTGGCCATATGGGTTTCGCGCTGATCGGCCTTGCCGCCGGAACACCCGAAGGCGTTCAAGGCGTGCTGGTCTATATCGCGATCTACGTCACCATGACGCTCGGCGCCTTTGCCGTGATCCTGTCGATGCGGCGCTCGACCGGCATGGTGGAATCGATCGACCAGCTTGCCGGGCTGTCGCGAACCCATCCGGCCACCGCGTTCTTTCTGGCGATGCTGTTGTTTTCGATGGCGGGCGTGCCGCCGCTCGCCGGGTTCTTTGCAAAATTTTACGTGTTCCTCGCTGCGATCAAGGCCGGGCTTTACGTGCTCGCGGTCATCGGCGTGCTGGCGAGCGTGGTGGGCGCCTATTATTACCTCGCGATCATTAAGGTCATGTATTTTGACGAGCCGGCCGAACGGTTCTACGACATGCCCTATGAGCTTCGCGTGGTGCTCGCGGTTTGCGGTCTGTTCAATATTCTGTTCTTCGTCTATCCGGGGCCGCTGGTGGGCGTGGCGAGCGCGGCCGCACATTCCCTGTTCTGATGCAGCTTGATCCCCTTGCGGTCGATGCGGGCGTGCGCCTCTTGGCGCTTGCCACAATAGGCTCGACCAACAGCGAAGCCCGCCGCCGGGCGCAGCGCGGCGAGCGCGGGCCGCTCTGGATTACGGCTGTGACGCAGACCGCGGGCCGTGGCCGGATGGACCGCTCGTGGATTTCGCCGGAGGGCAATCTCTATGCGAGCCTGCTGCTGTCCGATCCGTCATCCTTCGAACGCGCTCCGGAGCTTGCCTTCGTCGCGGCGCTCGCGCTGCGCGATGCCGTTGCCGGCGAGGCTCCGGCGTTGGCGCCGCAACTGGCTTTCAAATGGCCGAACGATCTTTTGCTCGCGGGCGAGAAATGCGCTGGCGTCCTCATTGAAGGCGACGTCGATGCGAATAGGAGTGCAATCGTGGTCATCGGCATCGGCGTGAATTGTGCAAGCCATCCGCTGGCCACGGCCTTTCCGGCGGCCGATCTTCGCGCCCACGGTGCCGAGACAACGCCGCTGCAATTGTTCCGGCGGCTGTCCGCCACCATGTGGCTGCGCCTGACGCAATGGGATCGCGGCCGAGGTTTTCCGGCTATTCTCGGTGATTGGGTGGCCGCCGCGGGCGGCGTCGGCGAGGAGATTACGGTGCGCAACGGGACTGGGGAAAAGCACGGCCGCTTCGTCGGGCTCGACCAGTCCGGCCGCCTCGTCCTCGAATTGCGCGGCGGCGGCATCGAAAAAATATCGGCGGGAGACGTGTTTCCCTTCGCGCTTAATGGCGGCCGGGCCATGCCCAGCGGACCGGGCTGAGCGATGGCGCAAAACGAGCTTGTCTTCGCGCCGCTCGGCGGCATCGGTGAGATCGGGATGAATCTCTCGATCTACGGTTTTGGCGACGGCCGGCGCCGCCAATGGCTCATCGTCGATTGCGGGGTGTCGTTCGCATCCGAGGAGCATTTGCCCGGCGTCGATCTTATCCTGCCGGATATCCGCCATTTGATCGCGGAACGTAAAAACATCGTCGGGCTCGTGATCACCCACGGCCATGAGGATCATATCGGCGCGCTGATCGATTTGTGGCCGCGCCTCAACGTGCCGCTCTATGCGACAACGTTCACGGCGGCATTGTTCGAAGCCAAGCGCCTCTCCGAGCCCGGCGCGCCGCCGATTCCGGTGACCGTCGTGCCGGTGGGCGGCCATATGACGCTCGGCCCATTTGAAATCGACTTCATCAATGTCGCGCACTCGATTCCGGAATCCAATGCGCTGGCGATCCGGACGCCGGCCGGCACCGTGCTTCATACCGGCGACTGGAAAATCGATCCAACCCCACTCATCGGCGCGCCGACCGACGTGGCAAAACTCACCGCGCTCGGCGACGCCGGCGTCCTGGCGCTCGTTGGCGATTCCACCAATGCGGTTCGCGAAGGCCGCTCGCCGTCGGAATCCGACGTCGCCAAGACGCTTGCCGAACTCATCCGCACCGCGCCGCGGCGCGTCGCCGTGACGACGTTTGCTTCCCATGTCGGCCGCCTGCGCGCGGTCGCCGACGCCGCGCGCGCCGCCGAACGCGAGGTCGTGCTGGTCGGCCGGGCGATGGAGCGGGTTACGCAGGTCGCGCGCGAAACTGGTTATCTCGACGGCGTGCAGGATTTTCGCAGCGCGCAGACTTACGGCTACTTGCCGCCGGACAAAGTCGTGGCGCTGTGCACGGGCAGCCAGGGTGAGCCGCGCGCCGCGCTCTCGCGAATTTCCCGGGACGAGCATCCGGAAATCACCCTCGCCAGGGGCGACCGCGTGATCTTTTCGTCGCGCGCGATCCCCGGCAACGAGAAGGCCGTGGGTGAGGTCATCAATGGCCTGGTCATGCAGGGCATCGAGGTCATCACCGACCGGACCCACCTCGTCCATGTCTCCGGACACCCGCGACGCGACGAGCTGCGCGATATGATCGGCTGGGTCCGCCCCCAAATTCTCATCCCGGCGCATGGCGAGGCGCTGCACCTCGCCGAGCACGCCGAGCTTGCCCGCCGCGCCGGTGTGCCGCAGGTGCTGGTCTGCCGTAACGGCGACCTGGTTCGCCTGGCGCCCGGGCCTGCAAAAATCATCGACGAGGTGCCCTCGGGGCGGCTCTATAAGGACGGCTCGCTCCTGATCAATGCCGAGTCGCACACCGTCACGGCGCGGCGCCGCTTGAGCTTTGCCGGCATCGTGTCAGTGGCGCTGGCGCTGAGCGACAAAGGCGAGCTCCTGGCCGATCCCGAAGTTGATCTGATCGGCGTACCGGACACCGATGCCGCGGGTACATCGATGCTCGAGATCGCGCGCGATGCCGTCGAAGACGCCTTCGAAGCGCTGCCGAAACCGCGCCGCCGCGATCCCGACGCGGTGGCGGAAGCCGTCCGCCGCGCGGTGCGCGGCGCCATCGCCGAGCGCTGGAACAAGAAACCGATCTGCCATGTCCATGTGCTGACGGTGTAGTCTGCTCACGGCTAGGCCGTCCTTCCGTCTAACGCTCGTTGCTCGCGCGGGATTGGATGAACGATAACTGGACATTGAGGGTCAGGCGACCATGCTCTGAGGCATTGACCTTGCCGGATGCTTTTGAATTGCTAACTTAGAGACTGCTCAACATAGATTGTGAGCTATGGCCAACGGCAACGGCAATTCCGATCGTTTCGTCGCTCGCCGTATCGGGAATCTATGGGCGCGCCAGCCGCCGATAACGAATTTGGTCAGCCTCTTTTATGAAATCCTTGATGCGGCGATCGAGATTGCCGGCGCCGACATGGGCGTAATGTATCGTTTCGACGAAGAACATGACTGCCTGAGAATCGTAGCCAGCCAGGGATTTTCCGATCACCTGCTCAAATATTTTGCAGTCGTTCGCCGCGATACCAACACAACCTCTGCGGCAGCGTTCACGAAGCTGACACGCGTGAACGACGTCTCGACCAGCTACCTTTTTCGCGGCTCATCAGAATTTGATGTCATGCGCGACCTGGGGGTGGCAGCCGTGCATTCCATGCCGATCATCGGTGAATCCGGCCGATTTTGGGGTGTGATCACAACACATTTCCGCGCTCCACAGATGCACGAGAGCTACGATCCACTCATGCTCGACCGTCTTGCTGTTGAATTGGGCGACTGCTTGGATCGGCTTGCAAGTCAGCCCGGCGGCATGGAGGAGTTGCGCGCGACTACACATCAACAAAAGTCATTTCGATTGGCTAGGTCGATCGAGCAATGCCCCTGTCACGCGTGCGCGTTCTTCACCAGTAAAGAGGAAGAATACCGCGTGATGCTGCCCTTCATGGCGGAGGGCTTCGAAGCCGGAGACAAGCTTGTTAACATAATCGACGGCAGACACCGTGACGAACGGCTCTCCAAGTTGAGGGGTGTCGGGATTGATGTCGATCGCGCCGAGCGATCTGGACAACTCGAGTTGCTCCCATGGGAGCAGGCGCATACCGTCGGAGGCCGTTTCGATCAGGACCGGATGCTCACTGATCTCGACAGGCAAACGATGGAGGGCGACGACAGATATTCGACGACGCGGCTGTGGTCTAATCAGGAATGGGCGCTCGAAAGTCTTCCGGGTGTCGAGGACATTGTCGAATACGAGGCCCGCTTCAACTACATCTGGCCAAAATCCAACAACGTCTATGTTTGTGTTTACGACGCGAAAAAGTTCAGCGCCGAGGCCATGATGCAGATGATGCGCACACATCCGTTCGCGATCATCGATGGAATCATGCTCAAGAATAAGGTCTATGTACCGCCAGACGAGTTCTTGAAGGAAATCCGGGGTTAGAGCCTTTACCCACGATATTGCCTGCGCGTTATGAGCCCACGCCTCAGCGTGCTGACGGTGTAAGATAAGTCGGCCGGGCGCAGGAGACTTCAAGCATGATCGGCAGGCTTAATCACGTAGCGATCGCGGTGCGCGACCTCGGCAAAGCGACGGCGGTTTACCGCGATGTCCTGGGCGCGCAGGTCTCGGCCGCGGTGCCGCAGCCGGATCACGGCGTGACCACCGTCTTCATCACACTGCCCAACACCAAGATCGAGCTTCTTGAACCGCTCGGGGAGGGCTCGCCCATCGCCAAATTCCTCGAGCGCAATCCCGACGGCGGCATGCACCACATTTGTTACGAGGTGGACGACATCCGCGCCGCGCGCGATGCGCTCAAGGCGGCGGGGGCGCGTGTCCTTGGCGACGGCGAGCCGAAGACGGGAGCTCACGGCAAGCCGGTGCTATTCCTGCATCCAAAGGATTTTTCCGGCACATTGGTCGAATTGGAACAGGGCTGAAATGCCCTTAGCGACCGCACTGGCGACCTTCTTCCTGATCTGGTGGGTGGTGCTGTTCGCGGTGCTGCCCTGGGGCGTGCGCAGCCAGCACGAAGGCGGGGAGATGGCGCAAGGCACCGATCCCGGCGCGCCGACACATTTCCGGCTTAGGCAAAAGCTGTTGTGGACGACACTTGTGGCGACCGTCGTGTTCGCCACATTCTACGCCGTCTATACCAAGCACCTGGTGACGCTCGACGGCCTGATGGCGCCGTTCGTCAGTCACAAATAGACAGTATAATCAATTGATTGTAGAGATAACCTGAAGTCTCGGTTGCAGATCGGCAGGGGCCCCAAAAAGAAAACGCAGGGCCAAAGCCCTGCGGTAAAATCCTCATCTAACCCATAAACCCACGCTTACTTTTGAGTACGCTTTACATGCGTGGCTGGCGATGCTTTGCGCTCGCGGGTCATCCTCCCGAGACTTGGACCGCTGCCCGAATTACCGAGGAACAAGATCGCGGCTTCGGGCTGGCGGAGGAGTCGTAGTCGATCTTCGGGCCGATGTCATCATGTTACCGTCGAGCTGATGCAAAAAAATCCAACCGCGCGGGCGTCGGGGGGAATTTAGCGGCCAAAGTTCTCCCAGCTCAGATTTGGCCGGCCCTTGTAATTCCGTCACTATTGCGGCTTCACTGCCGCCGCGACGCAATCCGGTCCGATGAGATTCATGCGCCTTTCCCGATACTTCCTGCCGAACTTGCGCGAAACGCCGAAGGAAGCCGAGATCGTCTCCCATCGGCTGATGTTGCGTGCCGGCATGATCCGCCAGGAGGCGGCCGGCATCTATGCCTTCCTGCCGCTGGGATTCCGCGTGCTGCAGAAGGTCTGCGCCATCGTGCGCGAGGAGCAGGACCGGTCCGGCGCGATCGAGCTTCTGATGCCGACCATCCAGTCCGCGGACCTGTGGCGCGAGAGCGGCCGTTACGAGGCCTATGGCAAGGAGATGCTGCGCATCAAGGACCGGCACGAGCGTGACATGCTCTACGGGCCGACCAACGAGGAAATGATCACCGCGATATTTCGCACCTACGTGCGCTCGTACAAGAATCTGCCGCTCAATCTCTACCACATCCAGTGGAAGTTCCGGGACGAGGTGCGGCCACGTTTCGGGCTGATGCGCGGGCGCGAGTTCCTGATGAAGGACGCCTATTCCTTCGATCTCGATTTCGCCGGCGCCAAGCACGCCTATAACCGCATGTTCGTCGCCTATTTGCGCACCTTCGCCCGCTTAGGCCTGCGTTCGATTCCGATGGTGGCGGAAAGCGGACCGATCGGCGGCAGTCTCTCGCACGAATTCATCATCCTGGCCGATACCGGCGAGAGCGAAGTGTTTTGCCACAGCGATTATCTCGGCTTCGACGTCCCCGGGGCGGACGTGGATTTTGGCAGCGTTGCCGGCTTGCAAACCATCGTGGACAAGTGGACCTCGCTCTACGCCGCGACATCGGAAAAGCACGACGCCGAGGCCTTCGCCAAGCTCGGCGCCGGCAACGGCCTATCGGCGCGCGGCATCGAGGTCGGGCACATCTTTTATTTCGGCATCAAATATTCCGAACCGATGAAGGCCGTCGTCACCGGCCCCGACGGGGTGGACGGTCCGGTCCATATGGGCTCCTACGGCATCGGTCCGAGCCGGTTGGTCGCCGCCATTATCGAGGCGTCCCACGACGACGCGGGCATCATATGGCCGGACTCCGTTGCACCGTTCAAAGCCATGATCCTCAATCTCAAGCAGGGCGCCAGCGATACCGACGCGGCCTGCGAGCGCATCTATTCCGAGCTGACCCAAAAGGGGGTCGACACGCTCTACGACGATCTCGACGAACGGCCGGGCGCAAAATTCGCCACCGCCGATCTCATCGGCATTCCATGGCAGATTCTCGTGGGGCCACGGGGCCTTGCCGAAGGCAAGGTCGAGCTGAAACGGCGCGCCGATGGGCAGCGGGAACTCATGGCTCCGGCCGACGCCGTGGCGCGGTTGAGTGCATGACCTGTGCGCGGCGGCGGTTTGCCGCGAAATTGCGCGGCTTGAAACCGCCAGAATCGTGTGAAACTCGTGGCCGTCACGGGGACCAGAGCTAAATGGCCGAGCCGACCGGCACGCATCCCTTTTCAGCGTTCGAATGGATGTTGTCGCTGCGCTATCTGCGCGCGCGGCGCAAAGAGGGATTCATCTCCGTCATCGCCGGCTTTTCCTTTCTCGGCATCATGCTGGGGGTGGCCACGCTGATCATCGTGATGGCGGTGATGAACGGATTTCGGCAAGAGCTCCTGTCCAAGATTCTGGGCCTCAACGGCCATTTGCTGATCCAGCCGCTCGAGTCGCCGCTCACCGACTATGCCGCCGTGGCCGATCGGGTTTCCAAGGTCGACGGCGTGTATCTGGCCGCGCCGCTGGTGGAAGGCCAGGCGCTGGCCTCCTCGCCGTTTAATGCCTCCGGCGTGGTCGTGCGCGGCATGCGCGGCGCCGACCTGATGAAGCTCACCCAGGTCTCGAAGAATATCAAACAAGGCACGCTCGACGGCTTCGACGACGGGCAGGGGATCGCCATCGGCAGCCGGCTCGCCGAGCAGCTTTCGGTGCGGGCCGGCGACAATCTCACGCTGGTGGCGCCGCGCGGCGCGGCGACGCCGATGGGCACGACGCCGCGAATCAAGGCCTACAAAATCGCAGCGGTGTTCGAAATCGGCATGTCGGAGTACGATTCCGCCTTCGTCTTCATGCCGCTGACCGAGGCGCAGGCCTATTTCAATCGCGCCGGCGACGTCACCGCGATCGAGGTCTATACCAATAACCCCGATCGTATCGATGACTTCCGGAAAGCCGTTACCGATGCCGCCGGCCGGCCGATCTACATGGTCGACTGGCGCCAGCGTAATGCCACGTTCTTCAACGCGCTTCAGGTCGAGCGCAACGTGATGTTCCTGATCCTGACCTTGATCGTGCTGGTCGCGGCGCTCAATATCGTGTCCGGGTTGATCATGCTGGTGAAAGACAAGTCGAGCGACATCGCCATCCTGCGCACCATGGGCGCGACGCAAGGCGCGATCATGCGCGTGTTCCTTATCACCGGCGCGTCGATCGGGGTGGTCGGCACCGTGGTCGGGTTCCTGCTCGGCACCGTGGTCTGCCTCAACATCGAGGAGATCCGGCGGTTTTTGTCGTGGCTCACCAATACCGAGCTGTTTTCGCCGGAACTCTATTTCCTGTCGCAACTTCCCGCCGACATGAACGTCAAGGAAACCTCAGCTGTCGTGGTCATGGCGCTCGGGTTATCATTGCTCGCCACGCTCTATCCGTCATGGCGTGCGGCGCGGCTCGATCCGGTCGAAGCGCTGCGTTATGAGTGAAGTGGGCGCGATGGACGACACCACCACGATCACCGAGACCACCGCGCCGATAGCGGACCGCGACGAGCAGCCGCTCGTCTTCCTGCACGGCATCAACCGTCAATTTCGCCAGGGCGATTCGACGCTCGACATTCTCAAAGGCGCCGAGCTTGCGGTATGGCCCAGCCAGTCCGTGGCGCTGGTGGCGCCGTCGGGCGCCGGCAAATCGACGCTGCTGCACATCGCAGGCCTCCTCGAACATCCGGACGCCGGCGAGGTCTATATCGACGGCGCCGCGACTTCGAATCTGACCGACATTGCGCGCACCCGGATCCGGCGCACCGAGATCGGCTTCGTCTATCAGGCACATCACCTGTTGCCGGAATTCTCGGCGCTCGAGAACGTCATGATGCCGCAGATGATCCGCGGCCTGTCGCGCCGCGAAGCGCACGCGCGCGGAGCTGAGCTGTTGAGCTACCTCGGACTCAAAGATCGTCTGACGCATCGGCCGGCGGAACTGTCGGGCGGTGAACAGCAGCGCGTCGCCATCGCCCGCGCGGTCGCCAATGCGCCGCGTATCCTGCTGGCCGACGAGCCGACCGGCAATCTCGACGTGCGCACCGCGGAACATGTGTTCGGCACGCTCGGCCAATTGGTGCGCGCTTCGGGTCTCGCCGCGATCATCGCCACGCACAATCTCGACATCGCCGCCCAGATGGATCGCCGTGTGACGATCCGCGACGGCTCGGTCGTCGAACTGCCCTAGAGTTCGAATCTACGGTAGCAAGTCTTAGGGCTGAATGTGGCGATGCCGGTGCGGCGATGCCGGGGCGTGGTACATATTGTTTTGCTCGCAGAATCCGCCAATCCCGCTTACGTCGGCCTGGCATTGCTGGAACGTGGTGAAGCCGCAATTCATGGCTCCGCCGGACCCGGTCCCGTATTGCGCACACCACGGATAGTTTTGTGCCTGCGCGCTGGTGCCGAGGGCGGCCGTTGCCGTGATTAATCCCAAGGCGAAAAATAACGCTTTCATGGTTCTGCTCCCGGATTGAATGGCCTTCTGGCTGGCAACGCCTAAGTCGTATTTGAGTTCACTTGCCGCTCCCCCTGGCAAACGGTCAGGATTTTTTGTGCCGATGATGTTTGAGCGCCTGGTGCGGCGCCGGCGCGATCGGCGGCACGTAGGTATTATTCTGCTCGCAAAAACCGCCCATCCCGCTGATGTCGGCGAGGCATTGCTGGAAGCTCGTGAACCCGCAATTGGTGCCGCCATCGTCTTCGCCGTAATGCGCGCACCACGGATAGTTTTGCGCTTGGGCGGAAGTGCAAATGCCGATCGAAGCCGCGGTGGCGATAACTCCCACGACGATCAAAGGTCTCATAGCCGGCTCCTGATCCCCCGTTAGCTGCTCCGCTTAGGACTGATTGCGCGAATTGCTTTTGTGCGGCTTGCGCGGCGCGGGCGCTGCCGCTTCACCCGCGGGCGGCTTGTACAGATTATTATAGTCACAGTAGCCGCCGCTTCCCCTCGACGTGGTCAGACACTGCTCCAAGGTTGTGAACCCGCAATTGACGCCGGCGCCGTCGGCGAAATTCGCGCACCACGGATAGTTTTGCGCCTGGGCTCGGCCGCCAATCGCGGCCAGCGTGGCGAGAACTCCCAGCGCGACTCGCAAGAGCCTCATGACCGCCTCCTGGCTTGGCGTTGGCTCTCATCCACTAACGCCGGACCCCACCGGTTATTTCATTGCCGCCAAAATTTTTGGCACCGCAAATGACGAGGCCGCCTTCCGGCGGCCTCGCTACGAGCCTCTTCGTTCGATCGCGCCGCTTAGTAGCAGGGGCGGCACCAACAACGGTAAGGTCCGCACACCCTGGTCGTTCCCGGCGGGCAATATGGACCGAATCCGCGGCACGCGGCCTGCTTGAGCGGCGTGGCGTTTTGAATTTGCGCATGGAAGCTACCCGCGCCCGTAGTCAGCGTCGTCGCGCTGGCCATGATGGCCATCGTACCCAGTAGCAACGCCGCTGCCGTCAATGTCATCGTGAATTTACGCATATTTCCCTCCTGTCGTTTTTGTACTGGCTGCCGAATAGAACAAGAATGTTTCTGCTGAGCGAAACGCTCCTTAGACTCCCAGCCTTAGTAGCACCGCGCGCACCAGCAGCGGTACGGCCCGCAACGGCGGACCGTTCCCGGCGGACAGTATGCACCAAAACCGCGACACGCCGCCTTATCGATCGGCGTCGCGTTCTGGATCTGGGCATGAAGGCGGCCCGCGCCCGATGTTACCGCTTGTGCATTGGCTGCAATAGCCATGGACCCCAGCATGAGCGCCGCTGCCGCCCAGGTCATCGTGAGTTTTTGCATCAGAGCCTCCCCTTGTTAGCGCAGCGGCACAACGCACCGCTTTTTAGCCGGTTCCGAATTGTCGCGCGGCCAGCCGATGCGGCAAAGCATATTATGCCGGCTGGATTGGTCTTCGGTAGGGGGCACGCCCTTCGCCGACGGTGCCCAGGTAAGGCTCACCGTGAAAAAGTCAGACCCCAAGCCTTGCCAGCCCGGCCGAAGGGGGCGTATTCGGCCTCATGGCAAAAGTCTGGAAAGTCATCTCTTCGACCGAGCGCATGGGCGGCGGCGGACCTCCGCTCAAAGAATATTTTCTTGTGGCAATAGCTGACCCGGACGCTGCGCTTAAGGCGCTCCGGTACAGGCGTCCCGACGTGGAAGCGTCGACGATGACTGTCGTCGGAGAGGCCACCCCCGACTGTGTCGAATGGCTCGGCGTAAAGGATGGCGACATATTTTGTGTGGTGGCGGTATCGTGACGCGGCGCCGAACGCCGTAAGGGATTGCCACTGAGTCCGAAGCGGTCCGCTGGATCAAGAACGAGTCGGCGGCGTGGCTTCATCAACGTCGCGCGGTGACGAAGTAAAGCTCGACCCCATCACTCTATCGCTCATCAGCGCTGCCTGCATCCAGGTGCAGGCAAGGTCGGTTAGGCTCTGCTTCTCATTTTTGCTTGTGACTGTGGAGGACTCGCGCATGGCCTCCTTGGCGTACTGCCGAAACAGGTCGGCCTCACTCATGACAGCCTCCTGACTGGGGACTTCTTGTTGGCGTCTCCCTAGATTCGCAGGTTGGGCGTGTTGGAGCTGGCAATCTGTATAGAAGTGCTCATGTGGACTTAGGCTGCCAGTTCAGGCGGTGGTTCGCCCGGCTTCAACGAGTAAATTTTAGTTTTCACAACGCCGCAGTCCACGCATTCAAAATTTTGGAGCGCAAAGTCGTCACGAGTTGGATGTGGCTCGATAACGGCCTGCATTATGGGCTTGTGACACTTGGCAGGTTTCACTGAAAAACACGGTCAGAGACATAGTGAGCTCCTTTCGCGGTCAGCGAAGTTAAGGACACTCAAAAGGGTCCTAGCAAGATTGTAAGGGTCCAGGCGCTTTGCGATAGCGCCCAATCTGGTGGGACGGTGCGCCTATGAGAGTTCCGTGTCGAGGGTCTGTACGGTTCTGTACCTAACATCTGGTCGCTCGCCATGACACAATTCAAACTGACCCACTACCCCCCTTGCGCATTTATCCCTTGACAGCAAGTAAGCGGCCTGATAGCCTTTTACTCAACCTAGAGGGGAAGGCGTCATGACACCGGTCGGCTTTGGAGGCTTAGCGCCATTCGCATTGCCAGTAGTGCAATCCGGCGAAGCAGTTGCACTAGATGAAAACGTAGAAATGACTCTTTGGGTACTTGTGGACGGCGTTCTGACTGCCGTTCACGCTCAAATAGCCCAGCGGAAGGCGGACGAATTTGGGACGGCGTTGCTTCAAGCGGCGGCGGCCGCTCATGCGAATAGGATGCGGGGCTAGTCATGGCCGAATACACCTTCAAACAGTTCCAAGCCGAATATCCAGATGATGCCGCCTGCCTAAAGCGGATCATGGAGATTCAATACGGCGGCGAGGAAACGGATTGCCCGGTTTGCGATAAACGGATGAAGTTTCACCCGATGGCCAAACGGCGGGCTTACGCGTGCCAAGGGTGCGGCCATCACATCTACCCGGCCGCTGGAACCATCTTTCACAAGAGCCGCACCAAGCTTACGATTTGGTTCTTTGCGATGTACCTCATGACCAGCACTCGGCATGGCGTCGCAGCGAAGGAAATCGAGCGGCAGACCGGCGTCACCTACAAATGCGCTTGGCGGATTTGTCACGAACTGCGTAAGCTCATGGCTTCGGCCGACCAGCGGGGGCGTTTGGGTGGTCCGGGTAAGCATGTCGAGGTGGACGAAACGCTAGTCGGCGGCAAGCTGCGTCATCATGGCAAGGGCAAGCATCGCATAAACAAGACTACGGTGTTTGGCATTATCGAACGCGAAGGCCGGATGGTCGCTGGTCCGGTTCCCGATGAAACCAAGTACACCCTAGAGCCAATCATCCGTGAGAACGTCGAACCCGGAACGATTGTTAGCAGTGATGGGCATTACGCTTATCGCGATCTCACTGACGATTACGCACATGGCTTCGTTGACCACAGCGCAAAAGAGTACGTGCGTGGCATCCATCACACAAATTCTATTGAAGGGCATTGGTCGCTGCTAAAGCGCGCGATCAAGGGCACGCACGTTCATATTTCGAGCAAGCACGCTTGGAAATACATCGCCGAATTTATCTATCGCCGAAACATGCGGCACTCACATTGGGCGATGTTTAATCTTCTGGTTCACGCTTTTTCACTGCCGCGCCTACGAGACGCTTGAAATCCTCTAGGTGATTGGGGTTTGCGTCGGCAGTTGGAGGGGAAAATGCCGAGTCGGCGGAAGCGGCATTTTTCTTAAGACGGTGGCGGCGCACATCGTCTTGTATCTCTTTGAAGGTCGGATCGTTCTTGACCAATTCAAGAATCCTTTCTCCCGGAACGATGATGCCCATGCCAACCGGAACGCGAAGATTATCGCCTTTCAAATTTCTGTCGGCGGACAAAATCGCGCCCGGCTCACCATCCCATGCGCCCTGATATATCCCAAGAAGCTTTTGGTCGCCATAACCCGCGACGCCCCCACCTCCGGGTGTGCTAAGACCCGGTATTTGCGAAAATTGTTGGATGAAAACTGGTGATTAGTCCTTCTAGGGTCTGCCTCGACTTCCACTATTTCTCCAGTGGATCGATCTTTGAGGGGAATTTTTTCGTTTTTGTCAGGCAATGCCGCAAGATTACCTGAATGAACAACGGCTACGTTACGCTTCGTTCCAGCATGGAGACGAAATAGGCCGACCAGACTAACCGGATCGCCACATAAAACCTGCTCGAACGAGTACGGCTATACAAGGCTAACGTTGAAATAGATCACGTCGTAAATGGTGGCATCGAGCGGCAATACCGTCGGGGCAATGTCCACTGTCTTGTCGGGATGGTAGCTCCAAGTGACGTTTGAGAGTTCTAGCGGCACAGAGCCGGCACCGCGTTTATTGACCCTGACTACGAATTCGTCTTCCAACTGGCGTGCAACATGGCGGCAGGTAATCACGAACGGCGTGTTTTCCCGCTCGCGGTCGCACAGCAGGAAGCCAGTGCCCCCATATTTGATCTCGCCGTCAGGCGGCGAGGCTTTCCCAAAAAAGACCACGCATCGGCGTGCATCGGATGTGGTGCGCACGGTTCCGCTACCTAACGACAGATGAATAGGCGCCCCAAGTCGAAACCGACTTTGCCAGTCGGCCGCAAGAGCCCGAAACGTCCGATCTCATGTTCCGTCCTCAAACTGACGGAACTACCCACCATAGCTCTAGTACGGTCCCCGATCCTATTCCCCAAGGCCGTGGGGATCGGGAGGATTTTAGTCCTTAACAACCGTTACTTGGGCCTAGGGGATAATTCCGCCCCCTTGGCGACGTTACACTTTACGACCCCATCGACTATAGGTATACCTGCAATTGAAGGGGACCTTAAATGATCCCCTTCCGCGAATTTGCGCCCGCTCTGCATGCGACTGGATGTCACTTTAGGCCAACGCTCGTGCTGCACGCATATTTTGATGAAACCGGCACCCATTCCGGATCGCCTCTAGTTAGCATTTTGGGGCTTATCGGCACCGAAGATGCTTGGAAGGATGCTGAGCAAAAATGGATTTTCCGCAAGGACAAGGACAGCGTCGAGAAGTTTCATAGTTTCGATTGCAATCATGGCAAAGGGGAATTCTCGGGGTCGGATTGGAAACGGCCGCGTCGCGACGTTTTAATGAGTGACCTTGCGAAAATTGTCGGCGATTCCGAATTGCATCAACTTGGCTTTTCCCTTCCTTTGAGAGCATGGGAAAAAGTCAACGATCAAAAATTCAAGGAGCGATATCAAAATCCGTATCATTTCTGCTTTGAGCACGCCGTTATGGCTGCGAATCTATGGTCGGAGGATTTTGCAAACCGCGAGCCTGTAGCGATAGTTTTTGCTCACCAAGACGAATATGCAGAAATGTCAAAAATATTCGCTGAAATCCTTCCCGGGCTTGGATCACTGGAAGGCGTAGCATCGATCGCATTTTCAACTCCGCAAAAAATGGTTCCGCTGCAAATGGCCGATCTAGTGGCCTACACCGTAGGACGACGATGGCTAAGAGGGAAATCCCCTCTTACTCCGTTAGAGCAAAAACTATTGGGTAAAAATAAAGAGTCAAAACAGTTATTCAAAACCGGCGATGCTGCCTTCTTACTTCGAATCGCAGAGGCTAATCGAGCCGGACAAGGAACCGCTATTTTCCATTCCCAGAAATGGCACGCATACCTCCAGAGAAGGGTTGATGAACAGGCTCGTCAAGAGAGAAAAGGTTGGGGTCTGTTGTCAACTGTCAAAGCCGCAATAAACAAATTTAAACGACGCCGATGATGCTCACTTGCTTGGCTTCTTTGAACTTTGATCAGCCGCGCTTTTCCGGCGATGAATTTTATCAAGAGCTTGTTCCAAAACGTCTTCAGAACCGGCACCTACCTCAATGGCGGTTTCTATGAACCGCTTGGATTGTTCGGGATCATCTGGTTTGCGCTCTGATTTGCGTGTCATTTCAGTTCATCCATTGAGGATCGCCACTAGGCGCAATTTCAGATTTGCAGGCCGCGCATTGATAGACACGGTACGCCTGCGCCATGTGAGAGGTCCATTGGAAAATCGATATTTTTCGATTTCCGTAGCAATTTGCACATACCCAATGCGGTGGTTTGGCGCCGCGAGCGTCTCGCTTCAACATATAGGCAAACACGCTAGGCCGCAGAGCTTTCAATTCGTAGTGTTCTTTCTCAGCATCCCATGTTTCAAAGCTAGCCACTTCTTTTTCAAGTTGGCCTACACGCTCCAACAGCGCCGCCTCTCTCGTTTGGGCCGCTATTGCGCCCTGCATGGCGGCGAGGACTTCTCCGTGCAGTTTCCGGAACGTATCCCCGAATTTAGCGAGGTCTCTCACCTCTATCAGTTTTTGAAGACTCTCTCCCGCCGCGTTCAAGGGAGACATTATGGCATCTAACCACCCAGCCATGATTTTTGCTCCTGATTCGGTTCGCACCTATCAGGATAGCGACGGCGGGGACGGGCGTCATTGCCCGTCCCCGCTATCAAATGGCAATCGCAACTGTCGGCGGTCGTGGAAATGCCAATGGCGCTTGCGCGGCCGGTCGTACCGTTCGTCCTTAGCGCCCATTGAAGTTAGTTGTTTCGTAGGTGAGACGGCAACCCTTCGCGCCAGTCAGAGCGCGCGACGCGCGGGCAACATCGTTCACGCCAAGCTTCTCGCGGTTGCTGTATCGAAAATCAAATTCAGCAAGATAGCGATGCAAGTGCGCTTCGCTGACGTGCTGATACACGCCATAAACACCGCGTTTCAGGATCGAGAAAAAGCCTTCAACGGCGTTAGTGGTGATTACGCGCTCGCCTTCGCGGCGCACGTATTCGTCCTTGCTGTGGTTGACGGATTGGTGCGAAGCGAAGTTCCAGCCGAGTTGGACGAACGCTCCCGCCTCATCGGTCATAAGATGGCTTTTGCCCGAAGCATAGTTTTCGAGAGCGGCACCGAGATTTTCCGCGCGCACGTCGGGCATGTGGACGGATCGCGCATGGCCGTCTCGCTCGATCAGCGAGAACACCGGGTTCATGTTGCTGCCGCCGCCACGGTGAGCCTTCTTCATGGGCTTACGGCCCACGTAGGTCACATCCGCCTCGATGGTCTTGCCTTCACCCCCGAGTGGGGAAGTGTCGTCCTTGGGCTTCATAATCTCGCGGATGCGGTGGGTCAGGAACCAAGCGGTTTTCATGCTGCAATTGAAGGCCCGCTGAATTTGGCGGGTGCTGATGCCCTTCTTGCTGGCGACGATCAATTGGATGGCCTGGAGCCACAGGTGCAGCGGGAAATGGCTGTCCTCGAAGATACTGCCGATTCGCACAGTGAAGGTCTTGCGGCAGGCGTAGCACTTCCGCAGCCCCGGACGGCTGGTCTTGCCGGTCAGGCGGCCGATCCGCTTCTCATCGCAATTGCCGCAATGCGGGCACACCGGGCCTTCCGGCCAAAGGTGAGCCTCGACATAGGCGAAAGCGGCTTCCTCATTGTGAAAGTGGGGGGCGGTCAAAACGGGCTTGGCCATCGGAAATCTCCTATGACCTCAAACCTATACCTAGTATTTGGGGTTGTCAAGTGTAACGTCGCCGCCCCCTTGACTCTAGAACAATAAGTGAACTATGTTCCCTCTTCGTTCCCTAGTGGGAGCATTGATCAAATGGGGGCAACATGGTTCGGTCGGTCGTCGAAGAGGCGCTTGCTTTGGCTTCGCTGGGGCTTTTCCTGGCCACGGTCGCGGTTTGGGCGCAGGTGCTCGGGGTCCTGTGAAATAGCCAAGCGAGACGGGCGCCCCGGGCGGAAGTAATGCGGGGACAAGTTCGCGCCGCGGACGGCCAGCGTGCGGCTGCAATGGACAGCGTGGCTCACGATCCGTCATCCTCGCGGGTTCGAGAATCACGTCGGATGTAGCCATGCCGCGGGCAGCGCGCGCGGCGTCAGGAGTCCCCGAGAAATGGCCGCTGAGCCCGGCTTCGTCCATCTGCATGTCCATTCCTCCTATTCGCTGCTCGAAGGCGCGCTGACGATTGCGCGCTTGGCGGAGCTCGCCAAGAAGGACCGCCAGCCGGCGCTGGCGCTGACCGACACCGACAACATGTTCGGTGCGCTGGAGTTTTCGGAAAAGATCGCCGGCTACGGCATCCAGCCGATCGTCGGCTGCGCGCTGGGCATCGATTTCGGCGATCAGGAAAACCGCAATCCGGCGATGGACCATACATGGCCGCGGATCGTGCTGCTGGCCGCAGGCGAGGACGGCTATCGCAGCCTGATGCGGCTTTGCTCGCGCGCCTACCTCGATACGACGCAAAACGAGCGGCCGCACATCAAGCTCGATTGGCTCGCCGGCGAGGCTGGCGGATTGATCGCGTTGAGCGGCGGTCCGAACGGGCCGCTCGATATGGCGATGGTCGGCGGGCAAAATCCGCTCGCCTTGGCGCGTTGCGAAGTTTTGCAGGGCCTGTTTGGTGACCGTCTCTACATCGAATTACAGCGTCACGGCATGCCGGCCGAACGCGTGGCGGAATCGGGCCTGATCGATCTGGCTTACGCGCGCGGCATCCCGCTGGTCGCGACCAACGAGCCGTTCTTCGCCACGCGGGAAGATTACGAGGCGCATGATGCGCTTCTGTGCATTGCCGAAGGCAAGCTCATCGCCGACGCCGAGCGGCGTCAATTGACCCCAGAGCACCGGTTCAAGAGCCGTGCCGAAATGACGGCCTTGTTTGCCGATCTGCCGGAGACGCTCGCGGCGACGGTTGAGATCGCCGAGCGCTGCGTGTTTCGCCCGCGCACGCTGGCGCCGATCCTGCCGCGCTTTGCCGCCGGACGCAGCGAAGGCGAAGCGAGCGAGGCGCAGGAGTTGCACGCCGCCGCCCAAGCCGGCCTCGAACGCCGTTTGGCTCGCTACGGCACCGCGCCCGGCCAGACCGTCGAGGACTACCGCGATCGGCTCGCCTTCGAGCTCAGCGTCATCGAGAACATGCAATATGCCGGCTACTTTCTGATCGTCGCCGATTTCATCCAATGGGCGAAGGCGCAAGGTATTCCGGTCGGGCCCGGCCGCGGCTCCGGCGCCGGCTCGCTCGTCGCCTACGCGCTCACCATCACCGATCTCGACCCGATCCGCTTCGGCTTGTTGTTCGAGCGCTTCCTTAATCCGGAGCGTATTTCGATGCCGGATTTCGACATCGATTTCTGCCAGGAACGGCGCGACGAAGTCATCCGCTACGTGCAACAGCGTTATGGCCGTGACCGCGTCGCCCAAATCATCACGTTTGGCACCTTGCAGGCGCGCGGCGTGTTGCGCGACGTCGGCCGCGTGCTGCAGATGCCGTATGGCCAAGTCGACAAGCTCTGCAAGCTGGTGCCGCAGAATCCGGCCAATCCGGTCACGCTAAGGCGCGCGATCGAGGATGAGCCGCGACTGCAAGCCGAGCTCGATCGCGATCCCGTCACCCGGAGAGCTTTCGACATCGCGCAAAAGCTCGAAGGACTGCACCGCCATGCCTCGACGCATGCCGCCGGCATCGTCATCGGCGAGCGGTCACTGACCGAGCTGGTGCCGCTCTATCGCGATCCGAAATCGCTGATGCCGGTGACGCAGTTCAACATGAAATGGGTCGAGCCGGCGGGCCTGGTGAAGTTCGATTTTCTCGGTCTCAAGACGCTCACCGTGCTCGAACTCGCCGCCAAGCTGGTGCGACGGCGCGATATCGATATCGATCTTTCGAGTCTGCCGCTCGACGACGCCAAGACCTTCGAAATGTTGGCGCGCGGCGAAACGGTCGGCGTGTTCCAGGTGGAAAGTCAGGGGATGCGCCGCGCGCTGGTCGACATGCGCCCCGACCGGTTTGAGGACCTGATCGTGCTGGTCGCGCTCTATCGTCCCGGACCGATGGCGAATATCCCGACCTATTGCGCGCGAAAGCTCGGCCACGAGCGCACCGATTATCTGCATCCCAAGCTGGAGCCGATCCTGCAGGCAACCTACGGCATCATCACCTATCAGGAGCAAGTCCAGCAGATCGCGCGCGATCTTGCGGGCTACAGCCTCGGCAGGGCCGATATCCTGCGCCGCGCGATGGGAAAGAAAGACCGCAAGGAGATGGCGTCGCAACGCGACAGTTTCATCTCAGGCGCAGTCGAACGCGGCATCGGCCGCGCCGATGCCGAAGTCATCTTCGAAACCTGCGCCAAATTCGCCGAGTACGGATTCAACAAATCGCACTCGGCGCCCTATGCGCTGCTCACCTACCAGACCGCTTATATGAAGGCGAACTATCCGGTCGAGTTCTTGGCCGCGTCGATGACGCTCGACATGGGCAATACCGACAAGCTCGCCGAATTCCGCGCCGAGGCCGAGCGGCTCGGCATCAAGGTCGAGCCGCCCTCGATCAATCGCTCCGGCGTGGAATTCGACGTCGACGGCAACACTATTTATTACGCGCTGGCCGCCTTACGCGGCGTCGGCCGCCAAGCTGTCGAAAGCGTTATTGCCGCGCGCAGCGAGCGGGCGTTTGCCGACCTCGGCGATTTCGGCCGCCGCGTCAATCCCAAGAGCATCAACAAGCGCGTGCTGGAAAGCCTTGCCGCTGCCGGCGCCTTCGACACCATCGAGCCGAACCGCGCGCGCGCCTTTGCCGCCGTCGATGCGCTGCTCGCAACCGCGCAACGCACCCAAGACGATGCGGTGCGCGGCCAATCGGAATTGTTCACCGGCGCGGCGTCGCCGGCGCCGATCATCGCGGCGGCGCCCGAACCGTGGCTGCCGGCTGAGCGCCTGCAGCGCGAATTTGACGCGGTCGGCTTTTTCCTCACCGGCCATCCGCTCGACGATTACGCCGCCGCGCTCAAGCGGCTTCGCGTGCAGCCGTGGGCGGAATTCGCGCGTGGCGTCAAAAACGGCGCGAGCGCCGGCCGTGTCGCCGGGACGGTGGTGGCGCGGACCGAGCGCCGCACCAAGAACGGCAGCAAGATGGGCATTATCGGGCTGTCGGACCCGAGCGGCCATTACGAAGCAGTGCTGTTTGCGGAAGGCTTGGCGCAGTACCGCGATCTCTTGGAGCCGGGAACGGCCGTGCTGTTGTTCCTCACCGCCGAGGTTCAGGCCGACGAGGTGCGCGCCCGCATTCAATCGGTCGAGCCGCTCGACGAGGCGGCGGCGCGCACGCAGCGGGGACTGCGCGTGTTCCTGCGCAACGAAGAGCCGATCGCCACTGTGGCGCGGCGCCTTGAGCCGATGCGGAACGGGCGAAATGGCCCGGAGCAGGGCGGCGATGGCGAAGTCAGCATGGTGCTGATGCTGCAAAACGGCAGTGAAGTCGAGGTCAAGCTGCCCGGCCGCTTCAAGGTCTCGCCGCAAATTGCCGGCGCCATCAAGGCCGTCGCCGGCGTCGTCACGGTCGAGGCACTGTAAGGCGCGTCAATCAACCTTGATGTCGGCGAATTTGATCACCTTCGCCCATTTGTCGGTTTCCTCGGCGATGAATTTGGCAAATTCCGCCTTGGTCATCGGCTTCGGCACGACACCGATGGCGACGAGCTTCGACTTTTCGTTCGCATCGTTGGCGCCCGCGATGACCGCGGTCTCAAGCTTGTCGATGATGGCTGACGGTGTGCCGGTGGGCGTGCAGACGCCGTACCAGCCGGCGGCTTCATAACCCGGCACGAGTTCGCCGATGGCGGGAACATCCGGCAGCGCATCCGAACGCGCAGCCGTTGTGACGCCGAGGCAGCGCAGCCGGCCATCGCGCACGAATTCGATTTCCTGCGCAATCGACGCAAAGGCGAGCGGTATTTGTCCGCCGAGCAGATCCGCATTGTAATTGCCCTTGTACGGCACGTGCACGAGATCGGTCGCTGTCATCATCTTGAATAGTTCGGCAGCCGCGTGCGGCCCGGTGCCGACGCCCTGGCTGGCAAAATTGACCTTGCCGGGATTGGCTTTGGCATAGGCGATCAGGTCGGAAATCGTTTTTGCGGGGAAGGACGGGTTGGCGACTACGACGAAGGGCGTAATGCCGACGCGGGCGATCGGCATGAGGTCGTGGATGAAGTTGAAATTGAGATTGGAATAGAGCGTGGAATTGATTGCATTGGTCGATACCGCAATCAGCAGCGTATAGCCGTCCGGTGCCGAAGGGGCGGCGAATTCGGTGCCGATATTGCTGGCGGCGCCCGGCCGGTCGTCGACAATGAATTGCTGGCCGAGCCGATGCGACAGATCGTCGGCGACGATGCGGGCGATAATGTCGGGCGAGGCGCCGGCGGGCCGCCGCCGTCAGACGCAAGAATTTTCGGCGCGGAAAAGCCGTCATTGAATCCTCCCAATATGCGTTGGTGCTTGGCCCCGGCTGCCTTGGTCAGGATATATCAGGCCGCTGGGGGGCAAAAGGCGCCGAGTTGCAATCCAGTAGCGTCATAGCGACATCTCCTGTTTCCATTTGCCGCGCCGCGCGATAAAGAACGGTCGCGTCATCACCCGACATTTCATCGGCGTTTGGACCCCGACATGCTTCGGATTGAGAATCTTGTTTTCGATGCGTGGGGCCGGCGGTTCTTCGATTCCGCGAGCGTTTCGATTCCGAACGGCACCAAGGTTGGTCTGGTCGGGCGCAACGGCATCGGCAAATCGACGCTTTTCAAGCTGATCCTGGGTGAGCTTGCCGCGCAAAGCGGCGAGATCGTGCTGCCGAAAAACGCCACCATCGGCTCGGTCGAGCAGGAGCATCCGGCAACGCCGGTCACGCTCCTCGACACCATTCTCGCCGCCGACACGCGGCGCGAAGCCTTGAATGATGCATTGGAGACGGTGCAACCCGAAGAGCTTGCCGAAATTTATCAGCGCTTGAACGCGATCGACGCCGATCGCGCTCCCGCACGCGCCGCCGAAATCTTAAGCGGATTGGGCTTTTCGAACGACGATCTCGCGCGCCCGATGGCGGAATTCTCAGGCGGCTGGCGTATGCGCGTGGCGCTGGCGGCGGCTCTGTTCGCCCAGCCCGACCTGCTGCTGCTCGACGAGCCGACCAACTACCTCGACCTCGAAGGCGCGCTCTGGCTCGAAGCGCGGTTGCGAAAATATCCGAACACCGCCGTGATCGTGAGCCACGACCGCGAGCTTTTGAATAATTCCGTCGACGCCATTTTGCATTTGAGCCAAGGCAAGCTCGAGCTTTACACCGGCGGCTACAACGATTTCGAGACGCGGCGGGCGGAGAAGTCGCGGCTGCAATCCGCCACCAAAGCCAAGCAGGAAGCCGAGCGCGCCCATCTGCAGAAATTCATCGATCGCTTTCGCGCCAAGGCGAGTAAGGCCGCGCAAGCGCAGTCGCGGATCAAGCGCCTGGCGAAGCTCGAGCCGATAGCCGAGGTGGTCGAGGCGCGCGTGGCGCCATTCACCATCCCGTCGCCGCCCCGGCCGCTGGCGCCGCCCTTGCTTCAGCTCGAAGGCGCCGCCGTCGGCTACAACGGAACCGCTGTGTTGCGGAGCTTGAACTTGCGGCTCGACGTCGACGATCGGATCGGGCTCCTCGGCGTCAACGGCGCCGGCAAATCTACGTTCGCCAAGATGCTTGCCGGCGCGCTGCCGCTGCAATCCGGCGAGATAAAGCGCGAGGGCCGCATGAAGGTGGGTTGGTTCCACCAGCATCAGATCGAAGCGCTCGATCCGGCCGATACGCCGTTGGAGATCATCCGGCGCGCTTTGCCGGAAGACAGCGAGTCGTCGCGGCGCTCGCGATTGGCGCAATTTGGCCTGTCGTTCGACAAGCAGGAAACCACCATCGCCAATCTGTCGGGCGGCGAACGCGCGCGGCTATTGCTGAACCTCGTCGCGATGGCCGCGCCGCACCTGCTCATCCTCGACGAGCCGACCAATCATCTCGACATCGACAGCCGCCGCGCGCTGCTCGATGCGCTGAACGATTACGAGGGCGCCGTGATTCTCATCACGCACGATCGCTCGCTGATCGAACTGGTCGCAGACCGGCTGTGGCTGACCGCCGACGGACACATCAAACCGTTCAAGGGCGACATGGAAGACTACGCCCGTCTCGTTCTTGAACGGGCCAAGACCGGCGCGTCAGCGTCGCAAGAGACGGCGGCCCCGGCCGCACCCGGGGACGCAGCGCAGGCCGCGACCCGACTTGTCGCCAAGAAGGCCGCCAAAAAGCGGCGCCGCCGGGGCTACTAAGCGGCCTTAATTCGCCCGTTCAACCTCTTGTTTCAGTGCGGCATTCATGGCTTTGAAACCGCTCTCCGTTGCGGCGAGCGCGCCGCCCAAAAGGCCGACCGGAATGCCGGAGAAATTTTCGCCTTGCGTCAGGCGGGTTCGGCTCTCGGCCAACGGTTCGAGCAGAAAATAGTGCTCGCCGTCGAACAGGCCCGAAATGACGAGGTGGCCGAGCCAGCGCAGCTCACGTTCGGGTCGCACCACGAGCACGGTCGACTTGAATCGCATGCCGGATTTGCCGGGCGGGGTGATGAAAACGGACAAGCGAGCCGCTTGCCGTAATTCGCCCGAAATCGATTTGATGAACGGGTTCCAGGACGGCATCCGGGAAAAGTCGGTCAGGAGTGCCCAAACCCGTGCGGCGGGAGCGTTGATCTCGATCTCGGTTTGGATGCGGCGAACGGCCATTTCCCGCCTCATGCATTGTTGCGCCTACCCGGTCCACCCTATATAAGCCCGGCAATCTCACACGCGGACCTTGGCGTAATAGCCGTCCGGTGTTCGGCCAAAAGGTTGACCCAATTGGCTGGGCTCTCGGTCCGCGGCGGATCAACCGGAGAAGAACCTATGTCGCTGCCTGATTTCAGCATGCGCCAGCTATTGGAAGCTGGCGTTCATTTCGGCCATCAGTCCCACCGATGGAACCCGAAGATGGCCGAGTACATCTTCGGCACCCGCAACAACATTCACATCGTCGACCTGACCCAATCGGTACCGATGCTGCATCGCGCTTTGCAGGCGATCAGCGATACCGTGGCCCAGGGCGGCCGTATCCTGTTCGTCGGCACCAAGCGCCAGGCGCAGGACGCCATCGCCGAAGCCGCCAAGCGCTCGGCGCAGTACTACGTCAATTCGCGCTGGCTCGGCGGCACGTTGACCAACTGGAAGACAGTTTCTAATTCGATCAAGCGGCTGCGCGCGCTGGAAGAGATGCTCTCGTCCAACGAGGGGCAGGGCTACACCAAGAAAGAGCGGCTGACGCTGCAGCGCGAACGCGACAAGCTCGACCGCTCGCTCGGCGGCATCAAGGACATGGGCGGGCTTCCCGACCTGGTCTTTGTGATCGATACCAACAAGGAAGACATCGCCATCAAGGAGGCGCGCAAGCTCAACATTCCGGTCGCCGCTATCGTCGACACCAACTGCGATCCTAATGGCATCACTTATCTCGTGCCCGGCAATGACGATGCGAGCCGCGCCATCACGCTGTACTGCGATCTCGTCGCCAAGGCCGCGATCGACGGCATCTCGCGGGCGCAAGGCGCCCACGGCGTCGATACCGGCGCGCAAGCCGAGCCGGTAGTCGAGGAATTGCCGTCCGAAATCAACAAGCTCGGCTTCGAGCCGCTATCTGGGCCGCGCGGCGTGGCCGACGACCTCAAGAAGCTTCCCGCCGTATCGCCGACCATCGAAAAGAAGCTCAACGACCTCGGCATTTTCCACTTCCAGCAGATTGCCGACCTCTCTCCCACTGCCGCGCACAATGTCGGCGAAGAGGCCGGGCTTCCGGGCCGCGTCGAAGGCTGGATCGCCAAGGCCAAGGAATTGACTGCCGAGGAAGTGTAAGGGCGTTTATCGATGACGAATATCAGCGCATCCATGGTCAAAGAGCTCCGCGACCAGACCGGGGCCGGCATGATGGATTGCAAGGCGGCGCTCAGCGAGACCGCCGGCAACCTCGATGCGGCCGTCGACTGGCTGCGTAAGAAAGGTCTGTCCAAGGCAGCGAAAAAGGCCGGGCGGGTCGCCGCCGAAGGTCTTATCGGCGTGGCGGTGACAGCGACCAAGGGAATCCTGGTCGAGGTCAATTCCGAGACCGATTTTGTCGCCCGTAACGATCTGTTCCAAGGCCTGGTAAAGATGATCGCCGGCGTGGCGCTCACCGCCGGCTCCGACGTGAACAAAATCCTCGCCGCGCGGGCCGGCAGCATCACTATCGCCGACGCCATTGCCGACACGATCGCCAAGGTCGGCGAGAACATGACATTACGCCGCGCCGCCGAGCTTTCGGTCGGCAAGGGCGTGGTGGCAAGCTATGTGCACAATTCGGTGACGGACGGGCTCGGCCGGATTGGTGTGATTGTCGCGCTCGAATCCACCGGTAACGCCGACGAGCTCAAAGCCTTCGGCCGCATGGTGGCGATGCATGTCGCTTCGGCCAATCCCCAGGCGATCGATCCGTCCGGGCTCGCGCCGGCGACCCTCGAGCGCGAGAAGAACGTTTTGGCCGATAAATTCAAGGCGCAAGGCAAACCGGCCAACGTCATCGAGAAGATCGTCGAGTCCGGGCTGAAGACTTTCTACAAGGAAGTCTGCTTGCTCGATCAGGGCTTCATTTTTGACGATAAGAAAAGCGTGGCGCAGGCCGTCAAGGAAGCCGAGGCGAAAGCCGGCGCACCGATCAAGATCGCCGGTTTCGCGCGTTTCGCGCTCGGCGAAGGCATCGAGCGGCCTGGCGAGGATTTTGGCGGCGAAGTCGCGGCGCTTGCCGGCGCCCACTAAAGCGTAATCCACCGCATCCTGTTGGGTTTGGCGCGCAAATGCGATAGCCCTAGTTCCAACATGCGGGAATCGGTGGCGAGGGGCGGGACATCCCGATGGCGAAACCGAAATACCGGCGGGTCATCGTCAAGCTCTCCGGCGAGGCGCTGAGCGGTCCTGAAAAATTCGGGATTCATCAGCCGACGATCGACCGTTTCGCCGTCGACCTGGTCGCCGCCCATAAGCTGGGTATCAGTCTCGGGGTCGTGGTGGGCGGCGGCAATGTGCTGCGCGGCGCCAAGGTATCGGAAGATGGGCTGTCCCGGCCGACCGCCGATGCCATGGGCATGCTGGCGACCGTGATGAATGCGCTGGTTCTGGTGGCGGCGATCGAGCGCGCCGGAACGAGCGCGCGGGCGATGTCGGCGCTCATCATGCCACAAGTCTGCGAAACCTACGAACGTCAGAGCGCGCTGCGGCATCTTGAAGACGACCGCATCATCGTTTTTGCCGGCGGCACCGGAAATCCCTATTTCACCACCGACACCACCGCGATCTTGCGGGCCGCCGAGATGGAATGTGACGCCGTGCTCAAGGCCACCGACGTCGATGGGGTCTATACCGCCGATCCCAAGCAGGATCCGAAGGCCACGCGCTACGAGCACCTCGATCATCAGGAGGCATTGGATCGGCGCTTGAAGATTATGGATGCGACGGCATTCGCGCTTGCCCAGGAAAACCGGATGCCTATCATCGTATTTTCGATCCGGGGGCAGGGCGCGATCGAGAACGTCTTGTGCGGCAGAGGGCACTTCACCACCGTCGGCTAGCACTCGCGCCTGAGGCCTATGCGACGGATGGGTACCGTGATGGGATCATGGCGGCTGACATTGAGAGGTTGTGATGGCAGCGACAACATTTGACATGAACGACCTCAAGCGACGCATGCAGGGAGCAATTGCTTCGCTCAAGCAGGAGCTGTCGGGGTTACGCACCGGGCGGGCTTCGACCGCGTTGCTCGAACACGTCCAGGTCGAGGCTTACGGCAACCATATGCCGCTTAATCAGCTCGCCACGATCAGCGTGCCGGAACCGCGGCTCCTCCACGTGCAGGTCTGGGACCGCTCGATGGTCCATGCGGTCGAGAAAGCGATCTCGGCTGCCAATTTGGGATTGACGCCTTCCACCGAAGGACAGGTGCTAAAGTTGCGCATACCGGAGCTCAACGAAGAGCGGCGGCGCGAGATCGTCAAACTTGCCCATAAATACACCGAGGCGGCGCGTGTGGCCGTCCGCCATGTTCGCCGTGACGGCCTCGACCTCCTCAAAAAGCTCGAAAAGGATCACCAGATCAGTGAGGACGAGCAAACTCGCCAAGCCGGCGAGGTGCAGAAAGCGACCGACGCGACGATCGCCGATGTCGAAAAAATGCTCGCCGGCAAGGAAAAGGAGATCATGACGGTTTGAGCGACGCGGCGATCCCAAGAACTAAAGTGATAGCGCCGTTGAACGCAACGGGCGGCGGCTTCGACACGCCGCGTCACGTCGCCATCATCATGGATGGCAATGGCCGCTGGGCGTCCGGCCGCGGCCTGCCGCGGGTGGAGGGTCATCGGCGCGGGGTCGAGGCGCTGCGCAAGACCGTGCGCGCGGCGAGCGATCTCGGCATTTCGGTGCTTACCATTTTTTCCTTCAGCTCCGAGAACTGGTCACGCCCGCAATCGGAAATCCGCGATCTCTTGTCGCTGCTTCGCCGCTTCATCCGCAACGATCTCGCCGATCTGCAGAAGAGCAATGTGCGGGTTCGTATCATCGGCGAGCGCGACGATCTTTCGCGCGACATCCGCAGTTTGCTCGAGGAGGCCGAAGGCCTGACGCATGACAACACCGGCCTCACGCTGGTCGTCGCTTTCAATTATGGCGCGCGCCATGAGATCGCGCGCGCGGCGCGCCGCCTTGCGATCGAAGTGGCGCAAGGCCGGCTATCGGCCGACGCCATCACGCCGGAGCTGCTCGCCGGCCAGCTCGACGCACCCGATTTGCCCGATCCCGATCTGATCATTCGCACCAGCGGCGAGCAGCGACTGTCCAATTTTCTGCTCTGGCAGTCCGCCTATAGCGAGCTGATTTTTGTGCCAATCAATTGGCCCGATTTCGACCGCTCGGCGCTCGAAGGCGCCATCGCCGAATATCGTCGGCGCGAACGGCGCTTTGGCGGATTGATCGCTCAGACAGGATCGTGACCACACTGAATCAGCACGACCGCGGCGCCGCGTCCGACGCGAGCGATAAACGCAACCTTACGCGACGCGTCTGGTCCGCACTCGCGCTCGCGCCAATTGGCGTTGCAGCGGCCTATCTCGGCGGCTGGCTATTTCTGTTGGTGTGCGCGGTCGCGGCCGGGATCATGCTCTGGGAGTGGACGCTTTTGGTGGTCCGCAGCGCCGATCCGCGGATTCTGGTGCCGGGCATAGCGGCACTCCTGGCGGCGACCGCATTCCTCGGCGAGAGGCAAGCCGGCGCCGCAGTTGGGATGATCGTCATTGGCGCGGTGCTTGTGGGCGGGGTCATGGCCGCCTGGCCGCGCCGTTACCCCGCCACAGATCCCGCGCTTTGGGCAGCCAGCGGCGTCGTCTATGCCGGTGTGGCTTTGCTCAGTCCCGCGCTGTTGCGCGGCGACCCCGAATTTGGCTTTGCGGCGATTCTATTTTTGTTCGCAATTGTCTGGGCGACCGATGTTTGCGCCTATTTGATCGGCCGGGCTGTGGGCGGTCCGCTGTTGTGGCCGCAAGTGAGCCCGAAAAAGACCTGGTCGGGCGCGCTCGGGGGCCTATTCGGGGGGGTTGCCGCAGGCACTTTGGTCGCTTATGCGAGCGGGGGAACCAACCCGGTGGTGGCGGCAGTTCTGGCCTTAGTGCTTTCGATCGCCGGGCAAGGTGGGGACCTGTTCGAATCCGCGATAAAGCGCCGCTTTGGCGTCAAGGATGCGGGCAGCCTCATTCCGGGCCATGGCGGCGTGATGGATCGTCTGGACGGCTTCCTGGTCGCTGCCTTGATCGCCGTTCTTATTGGCGTAGTGCGCGACGGCGTGGCGGCGCCGGGCCGGGGGCTGTTGGTATGGTAAGGCGTTTGTGGACATCCGGATGAAGCAGAAGCGGCCATTAGCGCAAGTCGAATTGGCCAGCGTGCCGCGGACGGTGACGCTGCTTGGCGCCACCGGCTCCATTGGCTCAAGCACAGCCGATCTGTTGCGGCGTGACGCCGCGCGCTATCGGGTCGAGGCGGTGACCGCGCATCGCGATGCGCCCGCGCTCGCGCGTCTGGCGCGCGAGTTCGGCGCGCGTTTTGCCGCGGTCGGGGATCCCGCAGCCTATAACGAACTCAAGTCCGAACTTTCCGGCTCCGGCATCGAAGTGGCCGCCGGTCCGCAGGCCCTGGTTGAGGCCGCACAGCGTCCGGCCGATTGGGTCATGGCGGCGATCACCGGCGCCGCCAGCCTGGCGCCGACGCTTGCCGCGGCCGAGCGCGGCGCGACCGTCGCGCTCGCCAACAAAGAATGCCTGGTGTGCGCCGGTGCGCTGTTCATGCGGCGTGCGGCCGCCAGCAGCGCTACCGTCTTGCCGGTGGATTCCGAGCACAATGCGATCTTCCAAGCACTGGGCGCAGGCCGGCGCGACGACGTGCGGCGCATCGTGCTGACAGCCTCAGGCGGGCCGTTTCGCAGCTGGTCGCTTGAGGCAATTCGCACGGTCACAGTGGAGCAGGCGCTGAAACATCCGACCTGGTCCATGGGGCCGAAGGTTACGATCGACTCGGCGACGCTGATGAACAAAGGCCTCGAACTGATCGAGGCCCATCACCTGTTTCAGCTTAAGCCCGATGAACTCGATGTGGTGGTTCACCCGCAGTCCATCGTTCACGGGCTGGTGGAATTCCGGGACGGCTCGGTGATCGCACAGCTCGGTTCGCCCGACATGCGCATCCCGATCTCTCATTGCCTGGCGTGGCCGGTGCGCATGGGCACGCCGGCGGCGCGGCTCGATCTGGCCAAGGTCGCAACGCTGACCTTCGAGGAACCCGATATGGTCCGGTTCCCGGCGCTGGCCATTGCCCGGCGGGCTTTGGCCTCGGGCGGAGCGGCGCCAACGATCCTTAATGCGGCAAATGAGGTGGCGGTGCGCGAATTTGTCGGCCAGCGGCTTGGATTCAGCGGAATTGCGGCCTTGGTCGAGGCTACGCTCGACGGCATGGAGCGGCGCGGCGAGATGGCTGAGCCACAATCCGTCGAAGAAGCGCTGGCCATTGACCATAATGCAAGAAGGTTAGCCGCCGACCTCCTGCCCGAAATTGCCGTAATGGCATCCTAGCGTTAAGAATTCCCGGCGGGGACACATCCCGGGGGCGTGGGGACTAGCGTTATGGGGTCGTATTTTTTGTCGCATTTACATGCGCTTGGGGGCGGCGTGCTCGGCTATCTTGTGCCCTTTCTATTCGTGCTCAGCCTGGTCGTGTTCTTCCATGAGCTTGGGCATTTCCTGGTTGCGCGCCTATGCGGGGTGCGGATTCTGGTGTTTTCCATAGGTTTCGGCCCCGAACTGGTCGGCTTTAACGATCGTCACGGGACCCGCTGGAAAATCGCGGCGATTCCGCTGGGCGGCTACGTCAAATTCTTCGGTGACGAGAATGCCAGCAGTGTCCCGGATGCGCCTCGCCTGGAGGCTATGACCGAGGACGAGCGCGCGCACAGCTTCTTCTTCCAGCCGGTGTATAAGCGCGCCGCCATAGTTGTGGCCGGTCCGCTCGCAAATTTCGTTTTAGCCATCGCGATTTTCAGCGCGATCTTCATGTTGTACGGCAAGCAAACGATGAGCGCGCGCGTCGATGCCGTGCAAGCGGACAGCGCCGCCGCCGCAGCGGGCTTTCAACCGGGCGATGTGGTGGTCGCGATCAATGGCCAGACCATAGAAAATTTCGCCGACATGCAGCGTATCGTCAGCGAGAGCGCCGGCGACAGGCTCGATATCAAGGTGGATCGCAAGGGAACGCAGGTCGTGCTTTCGGCCACGCCTGCGCTCAAAGAGGTCAAAGATAATTTCGGCAATGTCCACCGTATCGGAATTCTCGGCATCAGCCGCTCGATGGCCGCTGAAGACCAGAAATTCCAGCCGGTTTCGCCGCCGCAAGCGCTATCGATGGGCGTGCAAGAAACTTGGTTCGTGGTCGACCGGACGCTCAGTTACATCGGCGGCGTCGTCGTCGGCCGTGAAGCGGCCGACCAGCTGGGCGGTCCGATCCGAATTGCCCAGATTTCGGGACAGGTTGCGACAATCGGATTTGTCGCGCTCATCCATCTCGCCGCCGTACTTTCGGTCTCAATCGGGCTGTTAAATCTGTTTCCGATTCCCTTGCTCGATGGCGGTCACCTTTTGTTCTATTCTATCGAAGCGATGCGAGGCCGTCCGCTCTCCGAACGGGCGCAGGAGGTCGGATTTCGCATTGGTCTCGCCATCGTCGTGATGTTGATGATATTTGCAACTTTCAATGACATCGTTCATCTGACGACGTCTTGAACGGGGCATGGCAATAGCGGTTCAGGGGTGGTAGAAGTGATGGAAATATCAAGACAAATTCGATACTAAGCAAGGCGAAACGAGGGAGATCTAAGTAGCCCGCCACTGGGGGCGGCCACGAGGGTAAAGGGCGCTTTGCGCATGGACATGTGTGTGCGGGTAAAACGGGGGCTAGTCGTGGCCGGCTTGCTCCTCGGGCTGGGTATGTTCGGGTTGGTGTCCGGCGCGGCCGTCGCGGCGCCGGCTGACGCCGGTCTTACCGCGAGCTCTATCGTCGTCGAGGGTAATCGCCGTGTCGATGCCGACACGGTGCGCTCATATTTCAAAGTGGCGCCCGGCGAGCACCTCGATGCCGCCAAGATCGACGCCGGCCTTAAGGCGCTCTACGGCACCGGCCTGTTCCAAGACGTCCACATTTCTCAATCCGGTGGCAAGGTGATCGTCACGGTGGTGGAGGCGCCAGTGATCAATCGGCTGGCCTTTGAAGGCAATCACCGGATGAAGGACGAGCAGCTCCAGCAGGAGATTCAATCGAAGGAGCGCGATGCATTGTCTCGCGCGGCGGTACAGGCCGATACCCAGCGCATCATCGAAGTCTACCAACGCAACGGCCGCTTCGATGTCACCGTCGTGCCGCAGATCATCGATCGGCCGAACAACCGCGTCGATTTGATCTTCCAAGTCAACGAAGGCGAGAAGACGGGCATCAGGCACATCGTCTTCGTAGGCAACAACTCGTATGCGGCATGGCGCCTGAAGGATGTGATCAAGACAGCCGAATCGAATTGGCTCAGCTTTTTGCAGACGACGGACGTCTACGATCCCGACCGCATCGAGGCCGACCGCGATCTGATCCGGCGCTTCTACCTCAAGCACGGCTATGCCGACGTGCAAGTCGTATCGGCGACTGGAGTCTATGATCCTACTCAGAAGGGGTTTGTCGTCACTTTCACGATCGAAGAAGGGCCGCTCTACCATTTTGGCGCGATCGACGTTCAGTCCAACGTTCGCGCCGTCGATGCGAAGTCGCTGCGTTCGACGCTGCGGATGGGGGCCGGCCAAACCTATAATGGCGAAGCGATCGAAAAGACGGTCGAAGATATGACCATCGAGCTTGCGAAGCGGGGCTATCCCTTCGGGCAAGTTCGGCCGCGGGGCGATCGCAATCCGACCACAAGAACGATCGGCGTCGTTTTTGTCGTCGACGAAGGCACGCGCGCCTATGTCGAGCGTATCAATGTCCGCGGCAATTATCGTACCCGCGATTATGTCATCCGTCGCGAACTCGATATCAACGAGGGCGATCCGTACAACCGCGCGCTGATCGATCGCGCCGAACGCAGGATCAAGAACCTCAATTACTTCAAGACCGTGAAAATCACGAACGAACCGGGCTCGGCGCCGGATCGGGTGGTGATCAATATCGACGTCGAAGAGCAATCGACCGGCGACTTCTCGATCATGGGTGGCTTTTCGACGGCGGACGGCTGGCTGGCGCAGGTCTCGGTCCAGGAACGAAACCTTCTCGGCACCGGCAGGTTTGCGAAAGCCGCGGTCACGTACGGTCAGTATGTTCGCAGCGTCGAACTGGATTACGCCGAACCGTATTTTCTCGATACCCGCTCCAGCATGGGTGTCAGTTTGTTTGCCAAGGAAACCATCGCCAACAGCTATCTTTCATATGGAACTCAATCGTATGGCGGCACTCTGAAGTGGGGTATTCCACTTCGCGAAGACCTGAGCTTTCAACTGCGATACTCTGCATTCACTCAGAAAATCACCCTGCCGTCGTACCTGGACGACTGCAACAATATAAATCCGGATTATGTAACGACCTTTCCGACGCCGGCCGCGCTAAACGCGCCTGGAAGTCCGTTTTCTGGTGCCCCGGAGAGCTGCTTCTTATATGGCCAAGCCTCGCTTCCGGTGCGGGTGGAGCTTGCAGGTGGCTCCTACCTGACGTCGATGGTCGGTTACGGATTTTCCTATAGCACTTTGGACAACAACAAACTGCCTACCAGCGGCGTGTTTGTCAGTATCGGTCAGGATTTCGCCGGCGTCGGTGGCGACGTGGCCTATATGCGCTCGACCATGGACATGCGCACTTATTACGAGGTCGTCTCCGACCTGGTTGGCAGTTTGCATCTGCAAGCCGGCGATATGATCGGTTTGGACAATGGCGGCTCGGTGCGCATGCTGGACGACTTCAAGATGGGACCGAATCTCGTTCGCGGATTCGAGCCGGCCGGTATAGGTCCGCGCGATATCACTCCGGGAACGACCAATGACGATATCGGCGGCACGATGTACTGGGGCGCCAGCCTCGAATTCCAGTATCCGTTCTATTTCCTGCCGAAGGATTCCGGATTCCGCGGCGCTGTCTTCGTCGATACCGGATCGGTGTGGGGCTACAAAGGCGAGACGCAGAACTCGGCGACCGGCGAAGTCAACGGCAGCATTACCAGCCCTGGTTCCCTTACTGCTATTCCGCCGTACGCTGCTGGCACTTTCGTCTGCCAGTGCGGGATGCAATACGCCGACAGCCCCGCGGTGCGCGCCTCGATCGGCGCCAGTCTGATCTGGGACTCGCCGTTCGGTCCGCTGCGCTTCGATTTGGCCTATCCGCTCCTGAAGCAGTCCTACGACCGAACCCAGTTTTTCGCCTTCGGCGGCGGCGCACAGTTCTGATTGCGGCTATAGCGCCGTCACGGACGGGTCTATGCCCGATTTTATCAGACCGAGCTGCGAGTTGACGACCGGCGAGATCGCCGCGCTGACGCGCGCCAAGTTACGTGACGGCGATCCGCCGGACCGCCGCATTTGCAACATCGCGCCGCTCGATGCCGCCGGAGCGTCCGACATCGGCTTTCTCGAAAGCTCGAAATATCTCGGCGCGTTAGCCGGCACGGGCGCCGGCGCCTTGCTGGTTGCGTCACGTTTCGCCGGCTCGGCGCCGCGCGGACTTGCAGTGCTGGAGACGCCGCATCCCTATGCCGCCTTCGTCGCGGTCGCGCGGAAGCTTTTTCCCGGTGCGCTACGCCCGACTTCTCTGTTCGACACGATCGGTCGCGCCGCGTCCGCGCAAGTTCATCCCACGGCGCGGCTCGAGGCCGGCGTCACCGTCGATCCATTCGCGGTGATCGGACCACGCGCCGAGATCGGCAGCGGCACCCTGATCGGGGCCGGCGCGATCATCGGCCCCGACGTCCGCATCGGTCGCGAATGCGCGATCGCGGCAGGCGCCAGCGTTATCCACGCACTGCTCGGCGATCACGTGATCCTCCATCCTGGCGTCCGCGTCGGTCAGGACGGCTTCGGCTACCTGCCAAGTCCGCAGGGGCACCAGAAAATTCCGCAAACGCGGCGCGTGATTATTCAAGACGACGTCGAAATCGGCGCCAATACGACGATCGACCGCGGCGCAACCCGCGATACGATCATTGGCGAGGGGACGAAGATCGACAATCTCGTCCAGATCGGACACAACGTCTCGATCGGACGGCATTGCGTGATTGTCGCGCAGGGCGGCATAGCCGGCAGCGTGACGATGGGAGATTTCGTCATCATGGGCGGGCAGGCCGCGGTCGCCGACCACGTTACAATTGGCACCGGTGCGCAGATCGGTGGTCGCGCCGGCGTGATGTCGAATGTCCCGGCCGGCGCCCGCTGGGGCGGCTATCCGGCGGAGCCCGCGGGCGACTGGAAACGCGGCGTCGCCACCGTGCGGCGTTTGGTGCGGCGGAACCGGCAGTCCGGGGGGCAAGGGGAATGAGCGGCGAGACCGTGGAGGTTGCCGACATTCGCGAAATCCTGCGGCTCTTGCCGCATCGCTATCCGTTCCTCATGATCGATCGGGTCGTCGACATCCAGGGCGATGACTATGGCATGGGCATCAAGAACGTCACGATCAACGAGCCGCAATTCTTCGGTCATTTCCCGGAAAATCCGGTCATGCCCGGTGTGTTGTTGATCGAGGGAATGGCGCAGACGGCGGGCGTGATGTGTCTGCGCCGCATGAGCTTGTCCGAACAGCGCCGCGCCATGTATTTTCTGACCATCGACAAAGCGAAATTCCGCAAGCCGGCCGTGCCGGGCGACACTATCCATTATCGTGTCAACAAGATCGCGCACCGCCGCAACATGTGGTGGTATCGTGCCGAAGCCAAAGTGGGCGATGCGCTCATTGCTGAGGCCGAAGTCGGCGCGGTCATCACCGAGGTCTAGATGGCAATCGATCCGACCGCGCGCGTCGCCGAAGGCGCGCGTCTTGGCGACTCCGTCGAAATCGGGCCCTATTGTCTCGTCGGGCCGCAGGTCGAGCTCGAGCGCGGCGTGCGTCTGCTCGCTCATGTCAACGTGACCGGCGCGACCAGGATCGGCGAAGCAACCGTCGTTTATCCGTTCTCCTCGCTCGGTACGCCGCCGCAATCGGTCCATTATCGCGGCGGTCCGACCAAACTCGTCATCGGCGCGCAATGCGAATTGCGCGAGAGCGTCACCATGAATACCGGCACCGAGGACGGCGGCGGCATCACCCGCGTCGGCGATCTCTGCTCGTTTATGGTCGGATCGCATGTCGGGCACGATTGTGAGGTCGGCGACAGCGTGACGCTAGCCAATAACGTGGTGTTGGGCGGTCACGTCAGCGTCGGCGATCATACGTTCCTCGGCGGTCACGTCGCGATCCACCAATTCGTACGCATCGGCGAAGGCGTCATGATGGCCGGAATGTCGGCGGCGCGCGACGACATTATTCCGTTCGGCTTTGCGCTCGGCCAGACCGGAGCGCTGGTCGGACTGAACGTCGTCGGTTTGCGCCGGCGCGGCGCGACGCGAGCCGAGTTGCATCGAGTACGCCGCGCCTATCGCGCTTTGTTTTTTGTCGAGGGCCGCATGGCGGACCGGGTCGAGGCTGTGACGCGTGAATTTCCGGACGACCCGATGGTCGGCAAGATCGTCGCGTTCATTCGCGCTGGCGGCAAGCGCCCCTTGATGCGGCCGCGCGCAACGCGCAATGCAGGTGCGCCTGTCGAAGACGAAGCCTGACGAGCCGACGCATGACCGACGCCGAGCCCCGACACGATCCGCTTGCGATCATCTGCGGCGGCGGCAGCTTCCCCGGCGCGGTCGCCGATGCCGTGGCGCAGCGCGGCCGGCGTCCGGTGATGTTCGGCATCAAGGGCTGGGCCGACGCCGCCGTCATCGAGCGCTATGCATATCATTGGATCTCGATCGGGCAGGCCGGCCGGTTTTTTCGTCTCGCCAAAGCGGAGGATTGCCGCGAGGTTTTGTTCATCGGCACGGTGTTGCGGCCGCCGATCACGCAGCTGCGGCTCGATTGGCAAACGCTTCGGCTGATGCCGCGCGTGATCCGCTTCTTTCGCGGCGGCGACGACAAGCTTTTATCCGGCGTCGCCGGCGTTGTGGAGAGCGGCGGACTGCGTGTCGTCGGCGTCAAGGACGTGGCGCCTGAAGTTTTCGTTCCCGAAGGCGTGCTCGGCCGACATCAGCCAGCGGAACGCGACAAGGCCGACATCGCGCGTGCGCTTAAAGTGATTGCCACGCTCGGCCCATTCGATGTCGGGCAGGCGGCGATTGTCGCGGACAATCACGTGCTCGCGGTTGAAGCCGCGGAAGGCACCGATAACATGCTGGCTCGGATTGCCGAGTTGCGCCGGCTCGGCCGCGTGACCTCGCCGCTGGGGACCGGCGTCCTGGTGAAGGCACCCAAGCCCGGGCAGGATCGCCGTTTCGATCTGCCTTCGATCGGTCCGCGCACCGTCGAAAACGTGGCGCGCGCGGGTCTTGCCGGCCTCGCCGTTACCGCCGGCAGTACCATGATCGCGGAGGCGGACAAGGTCACCGCGGCCGCCGACCGCGACGGAATTTTCCTCGTCGGCGTGCGCGAGGACACCGCAGGATGACGGACGCGCCGCAGTCCGCGTCGTCGCGGCCGCTTTCGATCTCGATCGTTGCCGCGGAGGAATCCGGCGACGCGCTGGGCGCGGCATTGGCGCGCGCGCTGATTGTGCACGAGGGCGGCACCTTAAAACTTTCTGGAATTGGCGGACGCGCCATGGCGCTTGCCGGAATAACAAGCCCGTTTGCGATCGACGATCTGTCGATCATCGGACTTACCGCCATCCCGCAACGCCTGCCGACGATCTTGCGGCGCATCCGCGAGGCGTCGGCGGCGGTCGTTTCCGCACGTCCCGACGTGTTGGTTATCGTCGACAGCCCGGATTTCACGCATCGGGTCGCGCGCAAGGTGAGACGGCTGGCGCCGTCGATCCCGATCCTAGACTACGTGTCGCCGTCGGTCTGGGCCTGGCGGCCCGGCCGCGCGCGCGTCATGCGCGGCTACGTCGATCAAGTGCTCGCTATCTTGCCATTCGAGCCGGCGGCCCATCTGCGGCTCGGCGGTCCGCCTTGCGTTTATGTTGGGCATCCGCTGATTGAGCGCATCGCCGATTTGCGTCCGAATGCCGATGAGGTGCGGGGACGGCTCGCCGATCCGCCGGTCGTCTTAGTACTGCCCGGCAGCAGGCTGGGAGAGATCCGGCGCCATATCGGCATTTTCGGCGCGGCGCTTGAGCGCCTAATTGGCCGCACTGGGCCGATAGAGATCGTGATGCCAACCGTTCCGCATCGCGCGTCGCAGGTGCGCGAGGCGACCGCCGGCTGGGCCGTGAAACCTCGTATCGTGGTCGACTCGGCGGATAAGTGGGCGGCGTTTCGCAAGGCCCGCGCCGCGTTGGCGGCATCCGGCACAGTGACACTGGAACTCGCGCTCGCCGGCGTGCCGACCGTCGCGGCCTATCGTCTCTCTATGATCGAGGCGGTCGTGGCGCGCCTCATTCGGCTGCAAGCGAGGCTGCCAAGCTTCATCCTTGCCAATCTGGTGCTCGGTGAGAACGTCGTGCCGGAACTTTTGCAGGAAGCTTGTACGCCGCAAACACTCGCGGATGCGCTTTTGCCGTTGTTGTCCGACACGCCGCAACGGCAGCGGCAGGTGGCGGCCTTTCAGCGACTCGATGAAATCATGGCGATCGGGGGAACGGACCCGAGCGCCAAGGCGGCCGCAATCGTAGCCGACGTCGCCCGGCGCGGCCGCCGTGACGCATCTGCGACAGCCGAGGCGTCACCGTGTTAACCGCATTCGCCGCGGCCCTACCATTGCCGTATGCATCCTGCTAAGCCGCAACAGGCATCCAACCCGCCAAAAGCCCAAGTCTGAAGCATCCCGCGTGAGCAAGACCAAAAAAACGGTTCGGAAGGCCCCGATCCGCGCCGCGATCACCGGGGTTTTCGGTTACGTGCCGCCGGATGTGCTCACCAATGCCGAACTCGCCAAAATGGTCGACACCAGCGACGAGTGGATCACCGAGCGGACCGGCATCAAGGAACGGCACATCCTCAAGAGCAAGGGTCTCGGCACCTCGCATATGGGCGCGCAGGCGGTGCGCGGGCTTCTGGAAAAGACCGACACCGCGCCGGGCGACGTCGATCTCCTGATCTGCGCAACGACGACGCCGGACTTTGTGTTTCCCTCGAGCGCCAATTTGATCTGCGATATGTGCGGCATCCGCGGCATCGGCAGCTTCGACGTGCAGGCGGCTTGCTCAGGCTTCGTTTATGCGCTCACCATCGCCTCGCAATTCATCGAAACCGGAAAATTCCGCAAGATTATCGTGGTCGGCGCCGACAAAATGTCGGCGATCATCGATTACACCGACCGCGCGACCTGCGTTTTGTTCGGCGACGGCGCCGGCGCGGTGCTGCTCGAGCCGAGCCGTAAATTCGGCATCCTCGACACCGTGCTCCATTCCGACGGCGCCGGGATGCCGCATCTGCATCAGAAAGCCGGCGGCAGCCGCATGCCGCCCACGGCCGAGACGGTGGCGAAGCGTCTGCATTACGTCCATCAGGAAGGCGCCGCGGTCTACAAATTCGCGGTCGCGCGTATGGCCGAAGTTGCGACCGAGTTGATGAAACGCAATCGGCTCACCAGCGACCAGGTCGATTGGCTGGTGCCGCACCAGGCCAATCGCCGCATCATCGAGGCCACCGCCGAGCGCATGAAGCTCGACCCGAAGCAGGTGATGATCACCATCAACAAATACGGCAACACCACCGCGGCGACGATTCCGCTCTGCCTGTGGGACTACGAAAACAAGCTCAAAGCCGGTGACAAGTTGATCCTGGCGGCCTTCGGCGGCGGCTTCACCTGGGGCGGCGTTTATCTGACGTGGTCCTACGATCGGGCCTACGACGCGCGCTGACTACTTTCGCTTCGACATCGGCTGATAGTCGCGCGCCGGCGCGCCGGTATAGAGCTGGCGCGGACGGCCGAGCTTCTGGTGCGGGTCCTCGATCATTTCCTTCCACTGCGCGATCCAGCCGACGGTGCGCGCCAGCGCGAACAGCACCGTGAACATGGTGGTGGGGAAACCCATCGCGCGCAGCGTGATGCCGGAATAGAAGTCGACATTGGGATAGAGCTTCTTCTCGATGAAGTAATCGTCATGCAGCGCGATATTTTCGAGCTCCATGGCGACATCGAGCAGCGGGTCCTTGATGCCGAGCTCGTTGAGGACCTCGTAGCAGGTCTTCTGCATGATCTTGGCGCGCGGATCGTAATTTTTGTAGACGCGATGGCCAAAACCCATCAGCCGGAATGAATCCTTCGGATCCTTCGATCGCTTGATGTATTCCGGAATGCGCTCGACCTTGCCGATCTCGCCGAGCATTTTCAACGCGGCCTCGTTGGCGCCACCATGCGCCGGACCCCACAGGCAGGCGATGCCGGCGGCGATGCAGGCGAAGGGGTTGGCGCCGGTCGAGCCGGCGAGCCGCACCGTCGAGGTCGAAGCGTTCTGCTCGTGGTCGGCGTGCAAGGTGAAAATACGGTCCATGGCGCGGGCCAGCACTGGATTGGCCTTGTACTCCTCGCACGGCACCGCAAAGCACATGCGCAAGAAGTTCGATGCATAATCGAGCTTGTTGTCCGGATATACGAATGGCTGGCCGATCGAATATTTGTACGCCATCGCGGCGAGCGTCGGCATTTTGGCGATCATGCGGATCGAGGCGACCATGCGCTGGGTCGGATCGGTGATGTCGGTGGAGTCATGATAGAACGCCGACAGAGCGCCGACCGAGCCGACCATCACCGCCATCGGGTGCGCGTCACGCCGGAAACCTTGAAAGAACCGGCTCATCTGCTCGTGAACCATCGTGTGATGGACCACGCGATCGACGAAATCAGCTTTCTGGCTGGCGGTCGGCAATTCGCCGTAGAGCAGCAGATAGCAAGTCTCGAGAAAGTCACCGTGCTCGGCGAGATCGGCGATCGGATAGCCGCGGTAAAGCAGCACCCCTTCGTCACCGTCGATATAGGTGATCTTGGACTCGCAACTTGCGGTCGATGTGAAGCCAGGGTCGTAGGTGAATATGCCGGCCTCGGCATAGAGCTTGCTGACGTCCAGCACCTCCGGGCCGATTGTGCCCTCATAAAGGGGGAACGTATGGGTCTTGTCGCCGAGTTTTAGCGTGCCGGTCTTGATGTTGGCGCCGGTCTTCGCGTCCATGATCGTGTCCTCGATGTCTGAACACCGAAATGGCACGCCGCGGGGACTAGCCAATTGCGGCTGGCGGCATGTTGGGTCCGGCGCTAATTGCGTACCGCAACGCCGTGTGCACTGCAAGATAATAGCCTGTGATCCAGGCAGACGCGACCCACTGCGTAAGGTTTAGGCGATTGGACGGTCAAGGGCTGAAGTGGCCTTAATGCGTCGCCTGATCGGCGAGGCGCGCGAGGCTTTCCGCCTTGCCGAGCACGGTGAGCACCTCGAAGATTCCGGGCGAGGTGGTGCGGCCGGTCAATGCCGCGCGCAAGGGTTGAGCCACGGCGCCAAGCTTGGCACCTTTTTTCTCGGCAAAGGTTCGGACGGTCTGCTCGGTCGCCTCGGCCGTCCACGACTCCACTTTGAAGAGGTCGGCGCCGACGTCGCGCAATACATCCCGCGCCTCGGGGGTGAGAAGCGCTTTGGCTTTGTCGTCCAGGGGAAGAGGCCGGTCGGTTAAAAGAAAGCCTGCTCCATCAATAATATCGAGAAGGGTCTTGGCACGCTCCTTTAAGCTCGGCATGGTCGCCAGCCACTGCTGCCGCAGTAGCGGTGTCATCTTGGCGGCAAGCTCCGCGCCGTTGGCAATGTGCGGCAAGAGCTGATCGATCGCGGCGAGGAGCTCGGTTTCGTTGCTTTGCCGGATGTAGTGTCCGTTGAGACTTTCCAGCTTGGCAAAATCGAACCGCGCCGGCGAGCGGCCGATCTGCGGCAGATCGAACGCCGCGATCATTTCCTCGGTCGAAAAAATCTCCTGGTCGCCGTGGCTCCAGCCGAGCCGCACCAGGTAATTGCGCAGCGAAATCGGCAGATAGCCCATGGCGCGGTACGCATCGACGCCGAGCGCGCCATGGCGCTTGGAGAGTTTCGAGCCGTCGGGTCCGTGGATCAGCGGGATATGCGCCATCACCGGCACGCTCCAGCCCAACGCGTCGTAGATCTGCTTCTGCCGCGCGGCATTGGTCAAATGATCGTCACCGCGAATAACGTGCGTCACGCCCATGTCATGATCGTCGACGACCACGGCGAGCATGTAGGTCGGCGTGCTGTCGGAGCGCAGCAGCACCAGATCGTCGAGGTTCTCGTTCTGCCAGACGACGCGGCCCTGAACCTGATCCTCGATGACGATCTCGCCGGTGAGCGGCGCCTTGAGCCGGATGGCCGGCTTGACGCCCGGCGGCGCATCGGCCGGATCGCGATCGCGCCAGCGGCCGTCATACAGCTTGGAGCGGCCTTCTCGTCGCGCTGCTTCGCGCATTTGGAGCAACTCGTCCTGGCTCGCATAGCAACGATAGGCGTGCCCGGATGCCAGCAGCATTTCGACGGCTTCGCGGTGGCGCGCCGAACGCGCGGATTGATAGATGACGTCGCCATCCCAAGCGATGCCGAGCCATTTGAGCCCGTCGAGGATGGCGTCGATCGCGGCTTGGGTCGAACGCTCGCGGTCGGTGTCCTCGATCCGCAGCAGCATTTTGCCGGAGCGGCCGCGCGCATACAGCCAATTGAACAAGGCGGTGCGGCCCCCGCCGATATGGAGGAACCCGGTAGGTGAGGGGGCAAAGCGGGTGACGACGGTCATGTCAGTCCGAATATTTTGGTCCGCGCCCTGTAGCATAGCCGGCAGCGAATGGAAGCGAGGATGTCCTGTAAAGTGTTTCCCGGACGCGGTGCAGCGCGCCAGCGGTGCACCGCAGATCCGGGATCGTTAAGAACTCCCGATATATGGCGGTCCCGGGTCTGCAGCGCACCATTCCGCTTCGCTCCATGCTGCGCTGCGCCCGGGAAACGTGACACGATGCAGCGTCATCACGATCTCGCCTGGGCTTGAGTCTTGTCTTTAGTCTTGGCGCGGGTTTTCTGATTTTCGGATCGTGCAGGCAGAGCGAGTGGTGCGGATAGCGGTGCGAGGAGAAATATCAAGGCTGGATGCTGAGTAACGTGCACAGGGACACTGGAGCGGCCAAGGAATTCGGTAAGCCGAAGCGTTATCCTTTTGACATGGAGAAGGTCCTGCCCTGGTGGAGCCGGTTCGGGGAACTTGATGACGATGAATACGCGGCATGAACGGGCCTGCAAGCAAATAGCCCGGGTGAACCGCAGCGAACCCAGAGCAGCGTGTCAATCGTTCCCGGATTCGCTTGATTCAATCCGGGCTACGCTCGCTCTAAAAGCAAACGGGACCGGTTTCCCGATCCCGCCTTACTTACTTCGCGTGCAACCGAATGTAGCTCCAAAGGAGCAACAAGCAGAACACGTTCACGGCCAAGTGCACGGTAAACATGGGACATTACCCCTGTTTTGCCCGTGGCCACGAGCCGGTGAAAGCTCATGGTGCGATCGCACCTGCTAATCGAAAAGCCCTTTGCGCTAAGAGCTTTCTGTTCCTTTTCCTGACTTTTCCTGTGTCCTGCTGCTGCTTCTACTTCCGTTCCTGCTACTGCTGCTAATCCTGCTTTTCCTGGGGTCTTGGCGATCAACCCAAGACGGTCAAAAAAAATAGGGACCGAATCATGAAAGCACAAGTGGCCGCGCCGACTAGCATTTAAGTAGCAAGTAGCCCGGGTGAAGCGCAGCGAAACCCGGGGCAGCCTATCAATCGTTCCCGGATTTCGCTTCGCTCTATCCGGGCTACGCTCCGCAACCCCCCCGGACTTGACCGCGCGGGGCAACTTGTCCAATCGGGGGGCCGTCACGACCTATGCCTTAGAATCGGAGGCGCCGTGGGCTAGAGGCACGCACGCCGCCAAAGGGAAAGATTGATGTCGGTTGCCGAAACGACAACCCGCGAAGCCGGCCAGGATTTCATCCGCGACATCGTGCGCGCCGACTTCGCTTCGGGCCGGCACAAAAGCGTCGTCACGCGCTTTCCACCCGAGCCGAACGGCTATCTCCATATCGGCCACGCCAAGTCGATTTGCCTGAATTTCGGCATCGCCGAGGAATTCGGCGGCCACTGCAATCTGCGCTTTGACGACACCAATCCGACCAAGGAATCCCAGGAATATATCGACGCCATCGAGGCCGATGTGCGCTGGCTCGGCTTCGATTGGGGCAAGAATCTTTTCTACGCGTCGGATTATTTCGAGCGGCTTTATGACTGGGCCGAAGCGCTGATCCGCGCCGGCAAAGCCTATGTCGACGATCAAAGCCAGGACGCGATGCGCGCGTCGCGCGGCACCTTGACCGAGCCCGGCAAGAACAGCCCGTTCCGCGAGCGCGGCGTCGAGGAGAACCTCGATCTGTTCCGCCGCATGCGCTCAGGCGAATTTCCCAACGGCGCGCGCGTGCTGCGCGCCAAGATCGATATGGCCTCCGGCAATATCAATCTGCGCGATCCGGTTCTCTATCGCATCCTGCATGCCGAGCATCCGCGCACCGGCAAAACCTGGAGCATCTATCCGAGCTACGATTTCGCCCACGGCCAGTCGGACGCGATCGAGGGCATCACGCATTCGGTCTGCACGCTGGAATTCGAGGATCATCGGCCGCTCTACGATTGGTTCTTGGCCAATCTCCCGGTGCCGTCGCATCCGCATCAATACGAATTCGCGCGGCTCAATCTCACTTATACCATGCTATCGAAGCGCGTGCTGACCGAGTTGGTGCGCGGCGGTTTTGTCGGCGGCTGGGACGACCCGCGGATGCCGACGCTGGCGGGCTTGCGGCGGCGCGGCGTACCGCCCGAAGCGATCCGCGATTTCGTCAAGCGTATCGGTGTCGCCAAGGCCAACTCGACCGTCGACGTCGGGATGTTCGAGTTTTCGATCCGCGAGCATCTCAACAAGAGCGCCGAGCGCCGCATGGCGGTGTTGCACCCGCTCAAGGTCGTGATCGAGAACTATCCCGAGGGGCAGAGCGAGGAACTCGAAGCGGTCAATCATCCGGAAAAACCCGAGGCCGGCACGCGCCGCATCCGCTTCGGCCGCGAGCTTTTCATCGAGCGCGACGATTTCATGGAAATCCCACCGAAGAAGTTTTTCCGGCTGTCGCCGGGGACCGAAGTCCGGCTGCGCTATGCCTATTTCATCAAATGTCACGACGTGAAAAAAAACACCGCGGGCGACGTCGTCGAGCTGCGCTGCACTTACGATCCCGCGACCAAAGGCGGCAACGCGCCCGACGGCCGCAAGGTCAAGGCGACGATGCATTGGGTCTCGGCGCAGGATTCGCGGCCCGCGGAGGTGCGCGTCTACAATCCGCTGTTCACGCGCCCCGATCCGAATGCCGGCGATTTCGCTGCCGAGATCAATCCGAACTCGCTTGAAGTCATCACGGATGCGCGGGTCGAACCGGCTTTGGCGAGAATGAATTCCGGCGACGCAGTCCAGTTCGAACGCCAAGGCTATTTCTGCGCGGACGCAGATTCCACCCCCGACCGGCCCGTGTTCAACCGCACCGTTGGGTTGCGCGACACTTGGGCCAAGGTTTCGAGTGGCGTCCCCACCTAATCCTCCCCCGCAAGCGGGGAGGGAAGGGAGGATCCTCCCCGCTTGCGGGAGAGGGAAGGGAGGGGGTTTTGCACACAACCTCTCGCCACGGCCTGCACGCCCCGGTAGCATAACGAGGTCGGCGCCGGACGCCTGTTGCCGTGGCTTGCCGTGGCCTACGGGCTCGGCATCGTCGCGGAGCGTGAGAGCTCAGCCGTGCTGTTGCGCCGGCGCGCCGTCGGCTTCGTCGTGGCGCTTGGCCTGACGGCGATTGCATCCGGCTTTGCCGTCGCGACGGTGCGGACCGCGCTCATCACGCATCCGGTGCTGCGCTTCTCGACTTCGGGCGTGACCATCGGCGGCTTCGTCGAGCTGCGAGAGGAGAGCCAGCACACCGACCGTTTCGTGCTGCGTGTCGACCATATCGAGGGCGACCGCATGGACGTAAAAGCCGCAGCGGGTGCGGCTCTCCGTGAAGCGCGGCATGGCGCCGCCGGCTGGCTCCTTCGTCGAAGTGAAAGCGATGCTCGATCCGCCGATGCAGCCGCTCGAGCCCGGCAGCTACGATTTTGCGCGCGATCTTTTCTTCCAAGGCATCGGCGCATCGGGCTTTGTGCGCGGCGCCATCAAGATCGTCACGCCACCAGCGTCTCAGGGACCGCTGCAGAGCGCCGATGCGATCGTCCAGGACATGCGCGATGCGATCGATGCGCGCATTCGCACCGTGCTGCCGGGCGATCCGGGCGCCATCGCCGCGATGCTGATCAACGGCCGGCGCGACACCATCGACAATCATCTTTACGACGCCATGTTCGTCTCCGGCATCGGCCATGTGCTGTCGATTTCCGGCTATCACATGGCGGTGGTCGCCGGCCTCATCTTTTTCCTTTTTCGTGCCGGCTTGGCGCTAATCCCGGGGCTTGCCGACCGCGCCCCGATCAAGAAATGGACCGCCTTCGCGGCGCTCCTGGTGACCGCATTCTATCTCGTGCTGTCCGGCAACCAGGTGGCGACGCAGCGCTCCTTCATCATGATCGCCGTGGTGCTGATCGGTGTGCGGGCCGATCGGCCCGGTATTATGGCGCAAACGCCACAAGGGGCCTAAAGCGGAGCCGTGCCGCCTGCCGCCTGAGTGCCGTTGGCAGGCGGGGGTAAAAGGATGGGTGCGGGGGCGGGCTGAGGCTGGGCCGATGCCATCTGCTCGTCGATCAATCGGGTGATTATGGCGTGCAACGGGGCCAGATCAGGCTGCCCAGTGGCTGCGTAGGTGTTGTGTGCGTGCTGTAGTGCGTCAATATGCTCTTGCCGGTTTTGACGGATAAGTTCCGGCAGAATCGTCTGTCCGGGTAGCAAGCCGCCCGACTTAACACAGAGAACGTAATAGCATGCGGCTCGCGCGGTTCGGCCATTCCCGTTGATGAACGGGTGAATGTTGTTCAGTCGCCACAGGACATAAGTCGCCAAAACAACCGCGTCTACTTCTGCCCAACTACGGTTCACTACATTGATAAAGTCATCCATCAGGGCCGGGACGCGATAAAATTCTGGCGGTACGTGCACCCCAACTTTCACGAAACACGGGCGGTATTCGCCCGCATTTATGTGGAGGCAAGTAATCGCCTGAAAATTAAAAGCTTTGACGATGTGCTGCGAAAGGAAAGGACGTTGCATCGCAATCGCCGCTCCGACGATTGAGTGCAAAAAATCGTATTGCCGATTGTTATTGGAGATTTCGAGCGCCTGATAGACAGGGTTATCTTCCCGGCCAGTCAGCTCGAAAATAATCATAGTAGCTAGGCGGCTTCGCCCCGCATCTCGGCTAGAATTTTTTCGACCTTTTCGCGCGTGATCGAACTGTCTGCGTCAAGGCTGCCCATGACGAAGGAAACGCGCTGCTTCCGAATCTCTTCGGGAGTGAGCGGACGACGGGCCGCGGCTTCCAACGCTTCAAGCGTGGATTGTTTGGTCTTAAGGTCTGTCATGTGGCGCTTCCCATCGGGAGGAGGATTCAACCGGTCCGACGGCCGAATGGTTCCGGGGGCGTCTAGAATCTGTACACACGATGCGCCGTTTAAAAGGCCTTGTCACGGGAAAAATTTAAAAATTATTAACGGACTTGCAACGAATGTGCCGATTCCATGGGCCTTTCTGAGATTCCGGGGACAATCGTCCCCTTGGGCTCAACGTCGCACGGGCCGCAAATTGGTAGCCGCAGGAAGCGATTCGTAGACCACGACTAACTCTTGATAGACCAGCGCCGGGCCTTTGGACGCCCGATAGCGATAACCGCCTTCCCGTTGTAGCGGTCCATCGTGTTCTTAACGCCGTTCCACGCGTCTCTGCGTTCGATCCTAGTGGGTTTTAAAACGCCTTTCTTGGCGAGCATGGTGGCGGCGATCTCGAATGCCGTCATCGGCTCAGCCGCCTCGCGCAGAACATCCAGCGCCAAAAGGAACGCTTCGCCTCGTTTGAAAAACGGACTGACTTGATTCGTCCGTTTCGGCTTGATGCTGGAAACGTCGAAATCCGGGCTAACGATTTTGATAACGGCGCGGACATGCGCCAAGTTTTCCTTCTGCTTTTGCAGATCGCCGTCCAGCCGCGAGTGCAGCTTAATCAGGCCGTACATGAGCGGGCTATGCGACGACATGGCGCTGCCAGTAGCCGGTAAATTCTTGGGACTTGCCGCTGTTAAGCGCATTGCCGGAAAGCTTCTGCACTTGCTCGCCGTTCGGCACGCGGCGGTTATCCTCGCGCCATGACGCCTCTTGCGCATACCGGAGTAAATAATTGCCCGCGATATGGTGGTGATGTCCAATCTCGGCGCGACGCATGCGGCTGAAAAATTCCTCCGCCCAATTCGTGCAAGCGCCGTCGTGCGAGTAGGCTTCCTCGTGATTGATCCGCTTCATTTCGTACTTGGCATGAAGCTCGTTCCAGCCCGCCGCGTCGTCGGCATTGACCAGCGTCCCTTTCGCGACGTGCGCTGAAATGAAGGCGATGGCCTGACTTTCGCTCTTGAACACGGCAGGGATTGAATTGCCGTCACGCTCGCGGACGATGACAACAGCTTTCCGCTTGCCATTCTGATTGCGGAGCATGCGGCGGTCCCGGCGATGCTCTTTCATATTGGCGGGCTTTACATACCCACCGAAATAGCCGCCATCGACCTCGGCCACTTTGCCTTCACCACCAAGGACGCGGCCCTTCAATTCCGCGGCCATCGCCTCGCGCAACTTGTGCAACAACACAAAGGCGCACTTGTAGGACACGTTCAAATCGCGCGAGAGGGCCAATGCCGACTTGCCCTTCACCTCATTGCAAAAGATCGCGATGGCCGCGAGATAGCAGCGCAGCGGTAGCTTGTGGCTGGCGAATAGCGTGCCGGACGTGATCGAAAAGTCCTTACCGCAGGCGCGGCAACAGAACCGTGGCGCGCCCTTTAGGCGGCGGCAATCGTAGGCGTCAACCCCGCCGCAATTCGGGCAAACCGGATTACCGTTTGTGTCGGACCAACGGATGCCGCGGAACGTCGTTTCCGCCTCATCGTCCTTCATCGTGAAAACGCTTGCCAGGGAAAGGGCTTTGGCGGCGCTCGAAAGGAGAAAATGTTGGGCCATCGGAATACCTATCGTTTATGGAAGCTATCATAAATGATAGGACAAGGCTTGTCAACACGAAACTATCGTATATGATAGCCCTCAGATTTGATAGGATGGCCTAATGTCCATAACCTCCGAAAAGGAATGGGCGGAACGTGCGGCCGCTTTCCTGAAGCACAAGCTTCGGGACTGCGAGGTGACCTATGCGGAGCTAGCGAAGCGGCTCAAAAAGCATGGCTTCAAGGAAACGGAAGCCTCTATCACCAACAAGCTTGCACGAGGCACATTCCCGGCCACGTTCTTTCTGGCGTGCCTAGCGGCCTTGGGATTGGATGGAGTGGCGCTGGAAGAAATTTAGAACGTTAGCCGCCCCGACGCTCGCCAATCGGCGTCACGTTACCGCTGTTGCCCGGTGGGCGATTGGCTTCAAAGAAGGCCGACTGCCAGACTAGATCATTCATGGCAGTTACGGCATCGGCTGATTGCTTTATGGCATACAGCATCAGCGTCACCGTCGCGCCGAAAATCGCTCGGCCGAGCCACAAGGGCATCACGGCGCTCAGTACACTCAGGAGGCCGGCAACAGCCATCACGACCGCCGCAATCTGAATGATGTGCATGAATGTGACTTGAAGGATGTAGTCCTTAAGAAGATTGTTCTTCATCAGATATTGCCCGAAGTCGCCGCGCAAAAGCACGTCGTAAATGCGCGAGTAGGCACTCCATCCTAGTGCCAAGATCAAACCATCAAAGGTCAGTATGCCGGAGTAAACGATGGTCGCAATTTCCTGCTTTGGCTCAGACCATAATGCGGCAGGCAAGAAATACGCAACGGCGGCGGACAACGCCGCACACGTCAAGCCGACGTATGGCACAACGGCACGCCATCCGGTGATTTCCGACTCAGCCTTGATCGCATCAAGGAAAGACGGAAGGAACTTCGGTCGCTGGTCACTCATGGAACTTAATTAATGCCTGTGCAGCCGTTCGAGTCACGTCATCGTCCTTCATATCTTCGTCATCGACGAAAATGCGCATTTCTCGGGGCTTTTCCTGTATGCGCTCATTCTTCGTTACGTCGGGATTGAACTGCGGTTTTTTTATCTCCGCATCCAATCCCTCTTTCGTGTGTCCGGCGACTGACATTTGCCCATAGCCAGCGTCTACCAGCCCGGAGGCGGCGGCGATAAAGCCGTCCTTGTGCATACGCATTTCAGCGCCTTCAGATGGCTGTACGCTGCCAGTCAATTTGCCTATTCCGTCCTTCTTGAATTGGTCGCTCAGGGCTTGCGACAGCCGCGCCACGGGTCTTGGGTTATTTGGTTGCAACGTGAATGTGACGCGCGTGAGACTCCAATCGCGGAGTGCTTTGCGGACCTCTTCCGGCGTTGCCTCGAATTGCACCTCAGTATCCGCATCTTCCTTTTTGCGGATGACAGAGCGGAAACGATTGATCGCTTGTTTGCCGCCCAGGTGTAGTTCGCCAGCGCGATCATCCACCGCCATTGCTGAAAGCGATGGCACGGCAATGAAATCATTGAAGCGCACGCTGCCGTCGTTGATAAGTTCCAAGTCGATCTGGTCCTTTGCCCGGTCGTATTTTGCTCTTAGACGCTGCTGGACCACCACGCCCACCGACCAGAAATAGACCTCGTGCCGGTCTACCTTGAATTTTCTCGGACGCATCAGGAGCGTATCGAAATTTTTCTCCTCTGCGGCTTTCTCGCCGTGCGCGACGGCCTGTCCCTGTAATTCAGAGACGATGTTGTATTGCGCCGTGCTGCCAAGCACCTCTTGACCCACGATGATCTTGTACCGGCAAAACAGAAACGGCCGACCTTGCCCCGCCATAACGCCCTCCCACAATTCCCCGAGTCGGAGAATACACAACTGAGAGGGGTCTTAAACAGGGGCAAACGCCACGGTTGATAGATAAGGGCTTTGTGGCGTTTGCGCCATAATACCGGATCGGCCGACGCTGACCATGCGCACGCTGACGGTCGCGGCCCTCATTGTGCTGTTCTTCGCGCCGGAAGCGGTGGTGCATCCGAGCTTCCAGATGTCGTTTGCGGCAACGCTGGCGCGCTGGTCGCCGGTTACGAACGCGGCGCCCTCAAGGTGAGGGGAGGGCCCGATAGTTCGTTGGGCGCCCGCGCGGCGCTCTGTGGGGCGTCAACGAGATCGTCGGCCTGACGCTCGCTTCGCTGCTGGCCGGCTTCGCCACCACGCCTTATGCGGCCTTTCACTTCCATCGCCTCGCGCCCTATGGCGTGCTCGCCAATCTGCTGGCCATGCCGGTGGTGTCCGCCTGGGTGATGCCGATGGGAATTCTCGGCGTCGTGGCGATGCCGTTCGGCTTCGATGCCGAGTGCTGGCGGCAAATGGGCTATGGCATCGAATGGATGGATACGATCGCGTTGTGGGTCGCGAGCCTGCCCGGCGCCTACGGCCGCGTCACCACGTTCGGTACCGGACCGCTTTTGCTCGCCACCGCCGGCCTGCTCACGATGGGATTGCTCAAGACGCCGCTGCGCTGGAGCGGTGCGCTGCTGATGCTCTTTGCCGTCATCTGGGCGGCGCGGCTTCCCGTGCCCAACGTGCTGGTCGCCGAGGACGGGCGCACCTTCGCTATACGTGGCGCCGACGGCCGGCTCGCCTTCCATCACACCGGCGGCGACACCTTTGCGATTCATGAATGGCTCACGGCGGATGCCGATGGCCGCGACGTGAAGGATCGCGGGCTGGGGCAGGGCATCCGGCTGCGATCCGTCGGGCTGTATCGGCAAGCTCGCCGACGGCGCGCTCGTCGCCTAGTGCTTTCGCCCGATGCGTTCGAGGAAGATTGCCGCCGCGCGATCCTGGTCGTGGCGGCGCATGACGATCCGCCGCCGGACTGCGCCGCTGTGGTGATCGGCCGCAAGCAATGGCGCGAACACGGAGCGCTCGCGCTCCATCGCACCGGCTCGGACTTTTCGTTACCGCGCGCCTGGCCGATTTCGACCGGCCATGGGCGCCGGCTCCGCCGCGCCGTGCGCGGCACGGACGGCGCTCCAGATACAAGCGCCGACGGCGCCACGGCGGCGCCATCACGCGCGCCGCCACGCGATGCAACGCCGCGGCAGGAGGATATCGAAGCGGATCAGTCAGCCATCGTCATTCCGGGGCCGACCGCAGCGAGGAGCCCGGAATCCATAACCCCGGCGCTTGCAGAACGGTGATCAGCGCACGTTCTGAATGACTTGTGATTATGGATTCCGAGCTCGCGCCTTCGGCGCGCCCCGGAATGACGGCTCTTAGTACCTTCGGAACAATCCCACCAGCTTGCCCTGAATGCGCACCCGGTTGGGCGGCAGGATGCGGACTTCGTAGGCGGTGTTGGCGGGTTCGAGCGCGATCGATGCGCCGCGGCGGCGGAAGCGTTTGAGCGTTGCCTCCTCGTCGTCGATCAACGCCACGACAATGTCGCCGGTGTCGGCGCCGTCGGTGCGCTTAAGCAGCGCCATGTCGCCGTCGAGAATGCCGGCCTCGATCATCGAGTCGCCGCGCACTTCGAGCGCGAAATGCTCGCCCGTGGTCAGAAGATCGGGCGGCATGTTGATGGTATGGCTGCGGGTCTGGATGGCCTCGATCGGGGTGCCGGCGGCGATGCGGCCCATGACCGGCACGGCGACCGGGCGACCGCCATCGTCTTCCGAAGCGGCGCGCACGCGGCCGAGATTACCTTCGATGACGCTCGGGGTGAAACCGCGCGAGCGGCCTGCGACGACACCCTGAGCGATTGAATCCGGCAGCTTGATCACCTCGATGGCGCGCGCCCGATTGGGCAGCCGGCGGATGAAGCCGCGCTCTTCAAGTGCTGTGATCAACCGGTGGATGCCCGACTTGGATCGCAGATCCAGCGCATCCTTCATCTCGTCAAAGGAGGGTGGAACTCCCGCTTCCTTAAGACGCTCATGGATAAACCGCAACAGCTCGGCTTGCTTGCGCGTGAGCATTTGGGCTTCCTCTCCTGGCCTTCAAGTTCCCTTAAAGGGCGGCTTGCGGTCGAAACAAATCATGAACGGACACTATCCGTTCCATATGTGTTCTGCAACCATTTAATTTGGAGTGAAGTAAGCGAGCGGGCGGGCACACTGCCGCTTAAGGCTAAGGGATAGCGACGGAAGCAGATTTACTGACCTTGGGGGACGCACTTGTCCGTGCTGTTAGCTTCGAGCTCAGCACCTAATGCGAGGCCACAGCGTATCACCGATTCGGTTACCGCGGACCTCACCCGCGACAGGGCCCGGGGAAATAACGCGATCTGAGCGATCAACGGTATCAGGAGGTGGCAAATTCACTGCGGATGGCCGTTGAATCTCGATACCTGGTGCAAATGGGCCACACCTATTTCGAGTTGTCTGCGTTATTATTCACGAGACACCTCAAACTGCTGTTGTCAGGGGGAAGCGAAGGAGAATTCAGCGTGGTATGCCGGAGGCCGGATCGGCTATCTGGTTACTCCGGCCCTGCTGACCTACTTTGACGGCGGCTACACTCAGACTCGCTTTGACGGCACAAATTTGTTCTCGACGATGGCTCCCGTATTGGTCGATACGACTCCGGCACAGACCTATCACGGCTGGTTTCTCGGCGGCGGCACGGAATATGCCATGAATTTTAGCTGGCTTCCGATCCGGGGACTGTTCTGGCGGAATGAATATCGGTACGCGAGCTACGAAGCGGCCGATGTTCCGCTAACGAACGCATTAGGCGCTCCTGCAGGCGTTGCATTTCATGTCACGCCGTATGTACAGACGCTTACGAGTTCGCTCGTCTGGCGTTTCAACTGGCTCGGACAGTAACGACCGTTGTCGCCTCGTTAAAAGCTTAGCCCGGAGCAAAAGCTCCGGGCTTTTTCTTTGCGTTCATTGGTCGAACAAAACTTAACGCTCGAATTTTACAATCGCACAGGGACTTCCCGCTTTCGCCGCCGGCGCGAATGGTTCGCGGATGACCAGACAATTGGCTTGCGACAACGGCACCATCATCGAGCTGTCCTGCATGGGGAACGGCGTGGCGACATAGCCGCTCGGACCGTCTTTGAAGCTTGCGCGCAGATAATCGGCACGCTCGTCATTGGCGGGAAGGTCGCAGCCGAGCACTGCCGATTCGGTCGGCGTTGACAGATCGCCGCGCCCGCTCATGCGGCGGATCAGCGGCACCAGAAACAAGAAGGCGCAGACATAGGACGACACCGGATTGCCCGGCAGGCCGAGCACCTGCATTGCGCCGAGCCTGCCGTGCATCAGCGGACGGCCGGGCCGCATCGCGATTTTCCAGAACGACAGGTCCATGCCTTCCGCGGCGAAGGCTTTCTGCACCAGATCGTAGTCGCCGACCGAAGCGCCGCCTGTGGTCACCAGAATATCCGCTTCGAGGCCGCGGGCGTCGCGCACGGCCGTGACGGTTGCCTGCATCGTATCGTTGACGATGCCGAGATCGCTGACCTCGGCGCCTTCGGCGCGGGCGAGCGCTGCGAGTGCAAAGCCGTTGGAGTAGACGATCTGTCCCGGTCCGGGCTGCGTGCCCGGCGGCACCAGCTCGTCGCCGGTGGCGAACAAGGCGATCCGCGGACGGCGATAGACCGGCAGCAGCGGATGATTCATGCCGGCCGCAAGCGCGAGATCCCGCGCGGTGAGGCGATGGCCCGCGGCAAGGAGCGCATCGCCGTTGCGAAAATCGAGGCCTTGCGGACGGACATTGCGTCCTTTGGCGGTGGGTTTCTGCACCTCGACACTGTCGCCATCGCGCGTGGTCTGCTCCTGGATGACCACGGTGTCGGCGCCATCCGGCACGACGCCGCCGGTAAAGATGCGTGCCGCTTCGCCGGGACCGACCGCGGTCGTGAACGGACGTCCGGCTGCGACCTCGCCGATGACTTTCAAGCGCACCGGCGCATTCGCCACGTCGCCGGCGCGCACGGCATAGCCATCCATCGCCGAAACGTCGGCGGGCGGCTGGGTGCGCAGCGCCTTGAGACTGTAAGCCAGCACGCGGCCATCGGCTTCGGCGAGCGGCACTTCTTCCGCCGGCAACGGCGCGGCGTGCGCGAGCACGTGATCGAGCGCTTGGGCAACCGAGATCAACGCCACCGGATTACTCCGCGCGATAATGCCCCGACCGGCCGCCGCGCTTCTCGATGAGCCGGATGCCCTCGATGCGCATGCCGCGTTCGACCGCTTTTACCATGTCATAGATGGTGAGGCAGGCGACCGAAACAGCGGTCAGCGCCTCCATTTCGACGCCGGTTTTGCCCGAAACTTTTACCCGCGCCCTCACCCTGACGCCCGGCAGCTTGGCGTCGGGCGCGATGTCGATCTCGATTTGCGAGATGGCGAGGGGGTGACACAGCGGAATCAATTCGTGGGTGCGCTTGGCCGCCTGAATGCCGGCGATGCGGGCCGCGCCAAGCACGTCGCCTTTCTTCGCGTCGCCCTTGCGCACGGTGGCGAGCGTCTTCGGCTGCATGATCACGCGGCCTTCGGCGACCGCGACGCGCTCGGTCGCGGGTTTCGCCGAAACATCCACCATGCGGGCTTCGCCGCGGGAGCTGAGATGAGTGAGTTTTTTTAACCGCCGCGCCACGGCGATCACCGGGCCGTGGCGAGCGCGGCTTGACGCGTCAGGAGCGCCCGCGTGGCGGCGGCAACGTCGGGCTGTCGCATCAGGCTTTCGCCGACGAGGAATGTCGAAATGCCGGCCTTGGCAAGCCGTGCCAAATCTGCCGGAGCGAAGATGCCGCTTTCGCCGACCACGATACGATCGTCCGGAATGAGACGCGCCAGCCGCTCGCAGGTGGCGAGCGTGGTCGCGAAGGTCTTGAGGTCCCGATTGTTGATGCCAATGAGCTTCGATTTCAGACGAAGCGCCCGCTCTAACTCATTGTCATCATGAACTTCCACTAGCACGTCCATGCCCAACGCGACGGCCGCCGTTTCGAGCTCGGCGGCGCAGGCATCGCCGACCGCGGCCATGACGATGAGGATGCAATCGGCGCCGTAAGCGCGGGCCTCCGTCACCTGATACGGATCGTACATGAAGTCCTTGCGCAGCACCGGCAGCGTTGCCGCCGCCCGGGCGGCGCGAAGGTGATCGAGACTGCCCTGAAACGAGGGCGTGTCGGTCAAGACCGAAAGGCATGTCGCGCCGCCTGACTGATACGCCGCGGCGAGCGTGGCCGGGTCGAAGTCCTCCCGGATCAATCCCTTCGATGGACTCGCCTTTTTGATCTCGGCGATCAGCGCGTATTCGCCGGCGGCGAGACGCCGTTCGATGGCGCGCAGAAATCCGCGCGGCGCGCTCGCGGCTTTAGCGTCGCGCTCGATTTCGGCAAGTGGCCGCGCACGTTTGGCCGCGGCGATCTCGTCACGCTTATAGGCGGCGATCTTTTCCAAAATGTCAGCCATCGTTGGAAACCACGATCAGGCGATCGAGCCGGCCTTCAGCCTCGCCGGAATCGACGGAGTGGGCGGCGAGTTCGAGGCCGGCTTTGAGACTTTTCGCCTTGCCGGCGACCACGAGCGCCGCGGCGGCATTGAATAGCGCCACGTCGCGAAACGGAGTTTTCTTGCCTTCGAGAACGTCCTGCACCGCCGTCGCATTGGCCGCGGCATCGCCGCCGCGCAGCGCGTCCGGCTTGACCCTTGGCAAGCCGACCTCGTCCGGCGAGATCTCGAAGGTGCGCACCACGCCGGCTTCGAGCGCGGTGACGGTGGTTGGGCCCGAGGTCGTGATTTCGTCGAGCCCGTCGGAGCCGTGCACCACCCAGACGCAGTCGGCGCCGAGATTCTTCAGCACATGCGCCAGCGGTTCGGTCCAATGCTTTGAAAACACACCGATCATCTGCCGGCGCACGCCGGCCGGATTGGACAGCGGCCCGAGCAGGTTGAAGATCGTGCGGGTGCCGAGCTCGGCGCGGGTCGGGCCGACATTCTTCATCGCCGGATGATGTGCCGGCGCGAACATGAAGCCGATCCCGGCTTCGCAGATGCAATGGCCGATCTGCTCGGGCGTGAGATCGATATTGACGCCCAAGGCCGCCAGCACATCGGCCGCGCCCGAGCGGGACGACAGCGCGCGATTGCCATGCTTGGCGACCGGAACGCCGGCGCCGGCTGCAATGAGCGCGGCGCAGGTCGAAATGTTGAACGAGCCGGAGGCGTCGCCGCCGGTGCCGACCACGTCGATGGCGTCGGGCGGCGCGTTGACGCGCAGCATTTTGGCGCGCATCGCCGTGACCGCGCCGGTGATTTCCTCGACGGTTTCGCCGCGCACGCGCAACGCCATCAACAACGCGCCCATCTGCGACGGCGTCGCTTCACCCGCCATCATCTGCTCGAAGGCCGTGGCTGCTTCCTCGCGGCTAAGCGCGGCGCCGGTCGCAACTTTCCCGATCAGGGCTTTGAACTCGACTGCCACGGTGCCGCCCCTCAATTCACACGCCGTCCGGACGATGTATTCCAGGCCGCTGCGATGTCGAGAAAGTTTTTCAGCATCAGGTGGCCGTGATCCGACGCAATGCTTTCGGGATGGAATTGCACGCCGTGCACCGGCAGTGTCGTATGGGCAAGCCCCATGACCACGCCGCCGTCGGTATCGGCGGTCACGGTGAGTTCGCGCGGCAGGCTTTCGCGCTCGACCACGAGCGAATGATAGCGCGTCGCCATGAACGGCGCGTTGATGCCGTGAAAAACCCCGCGGCCTTCGTGCCGGATTTCCGACAGCTTGCCGTGGACCGGCTCCGGCGCACGCACCACCTTGCCGCCGAAAGCGTCGCCGATCGCCTGGTGACCGAGACAGACGCCGAGAATGGGGATGGTGGCGGAGGCTTGCGCAATCAGGTCGAGGCAGATGCCAGCCTCTTTGGGCGTGCAAGGTCCGGGCGACAGCACGATGGCATCCGGATCGGCGGCGACTACGGCGCCGCTTGTCACCTTGTCGTTGCGATGCACCTCGACCTCCGCCCCCAGTTCACCGAGATAGTGGACCAGGTTGAAGGTGAAGCTGTCATAATTATCGATCAGGACGATCATCGCATCAAAACCGTGGCACCAAAAACGCCTTGTCCGCGCGGCTCTTAGACGGGGGTTCCCAAGGGGTCAAGGCAGCCTGGTTTGGTCGATTGGCCCCTGGCTAGAATAGCCGATCCGACGGCCAAGAACGAGGCAAAGGAGGAAACGCTATGAACCACGCACGCTTGCTCCTGGCGGGCCTGTTCGCCCTACTGTCCACGATGGCGGGCGGTGCCGGCGCGGCGCGGGCTGATGATTATCCCAGCCGGCCGGTCAAAATCATCGTGCCGACGCCGCCGGGCGGCCCGGTCGATGTCATCGCGCGTCTCACCGCGAATTATCTGCAAGGCGCGCTGAGCCAGGCTTTTGTCGTCGAAAATCGTGCCGGCGCGGGTAACACGATCGGCTCCAAGGACGCCGCGGCGGCCGCGCCGGACGGCTATACGCTGCTCTATTCGGCTGCGAGCGGACTCATCGTCGCGCCGCTGCTGCATCCCGACGCCGGTTACGACGCGCTCTCCAGCTACGATCCGATCGCGCTCGTCGGCGCGACGTCCAATATCCTGGTCGTCAATCCCGCCGTGCCGGCGAACACGGTTGCGGAACTGGTTGCCTATGCGAAGGCCAATCCGGGCAAAGTCAACTTCGCCTCGGGCGGCGTCGGAGTGCTGCCGCACCTCATCGGTGAAATGTTCAAGACGCGCGCCGGCATCGATATTGTTCACGTGCCCTACAAAGGCGGCGCTCCATCGATCAACGACCTTGTTGCCGGAAACGTGCAAATGACGTTCGAGGCAACGAGCGTGCTGTTGCCGCTCATCAAAGCCGGCCGGCTGCGCGCGCTTGCCGTCACCGCGGCGAAGCGGATTCCAGAATTGCCGGACGTGCCGACCATGGTCGAGAGCGGCTATCTGGGTTTTGTGACCAACGCCTGGAGCGGCCTGTTGGCGCCAGCGCACACGCCGCAACCGATCATCGCCAAGCTCAACGCTGCAATCAATGAAGGGCTGAAAACGCCGGAGCTGACGGCCGCGCTCACCAAGCTCAGCTACGAACCACTCGGTGGTACGCCCCAGAAATTCACGGATACGATGAAGGCCGATCTCGCCAAATGGTCGCCGCTCATCAAATCGCTCGGGCTCGATCATTTGGCGCAGTAAGAATGAACGACGCACCCCTCATTGCGTGGTGATGCCCGATAATTTGACCATGGCGGTCCATTTCGGTGCCTCTGCGCCGATAAAATTCGCGAAATCCGTGGGCGTGCCGGGTTTTCCCTCGGCGCCGAGAGTTTTGAGCTTGGCCTGGAAATCCGGCGAAGCGAGGCCGGCATTGACGGCAGCATTGAGCTTGTCGACGACCGGGGCCGGCGTGCCCGGCGGCGCGACGATGCCGGTCCAGGAACTGGCGACGAAGCCCGGAACGCCGCACTCGATCAGGGTCGGCACGTCCGGCAATTCCAGCAGCCGCTGCACTGTCGTCGTGGCGAGCGCGCGCATGGCGCCCGAGCGCAAATGGGGCAGCACGACGGACGTCGGCTCGATGCCGAGATCGATCTGGCCGCCCATGAGATCGGTCATCTCGGTCGATGCGCCTTTGTAGGGCACGACCAGAATGTCGGTCGCGGTCAGGCTCTTGAACCAGACCGCCAGCATGTGCGGCGGCGCGCCGTTGGGCACGCCGAGCGTGAGCTTGCCCGGATGCGCCTTGGCATAGGCGATCACCTCCGCGACGCTTGCCACCGGCGCTTTCGGTCCGGCGATCATCACGAAGGGCACGCTCGACACCATCGCGACCGGCACCAGACTCTTCGGATCAAAGCCCGAGTCAGGATAGAGCGCCGGTCCGATGGCAAGCGTGGCGGCGCTGCCGAGCAGGAGCGTGTAGCCGTCGGGAGTTGCGGTAGCGGCATCCTTGCCGCCGAGCGTCGAGCCGGCGCCCGGCCGGTTATCGACAAAAATTTGCTGGCCGAACGATTCCGACAGGACCTGACTGATGAGGCGGCCGGTGACGTCGGTCGGACCGCCGGCCGGGAACGGCACGATCAGGCGGATCGGCCTGTTGGGAAAGCCGCTTTGGGCAAACGCGGGGAGGGCGCAGAGAACAGCCCAGAAAATCGCGGATGCCATTGCCGGCAAATGACGCCGGCCGATTGTCGCGCGCTTGCCCATGACCTGCTCCGCAACAGCTAGGCCTCGATCATGCGCGAAATAAAATTCTGGCGGAAGGTGGGGAAGCTCGGAAGATGCAGGTTCAAGTCCGGTCGCTCGAGCTGTTCCTCGTGCCTAGCGTTCGAGCCGGTCGTGTCGAGGCGGCGTCCGCTTTCCTCCCAAAAGCGGACTCTGGAACACCTTCGCGGAAAGTCCGCTAGGGCCATAAGCCGACATCGCTCTCGCGGTTTGAAATAACCAAAGAGGCCGCTACTTGAGGCGGCCTATCGCACGCTTTTCCAAGGATCGGGCTTTTCGTTGGGTACGGGTATGCGCTTGAGGGCCTCTTTGTATGCCTGCTCGTCGGCTTTCGTTTTTGTCTTATCTTCCGTTTTTTGCGTGTCTTGTTGGTGCTTTTTTCCTTTTCCCATTCCCATGTCCTGGGCATGAGCGGACTCCGTCATTAATGCAATTGCCAGTGCACCGATGACGATGCGCATTTTAAAATCCTCCAGATTCAGAGCGTATCCCCTGGATGAGCGTGTAATAAGACATGCCTTTGGCGAAAATAGGATCGGCAACGCCGGTCTTATGCGGACCGCGAGAGACTAAAGCCGATGCCAAGAAGTGGCCTGCGAACATTCATCTCGACGAACGTTTTATAGATTATTAACCAAATTTCCTTACCCAGCACTTGGGGCGATGTCGAACGCGAGGTCCAGCGACCTCCGAGGGATTGTAATGTCAATCTCTGCAATTTCTCCCGCCCAGAGCAGCTTTCAACCCTCAAGCTCCCAATCAGCATTTGGTCAGGATTTCAGCCAGTTGGTGAGTGCCCTAAAGTCTGGCAACCTCTCGGGGGCGCAGCAGGCCTATGCGGCATTGAGCCAACTCCAAAACAGTCGCCAGGGGCCGTCCGCGAATCCGAATAGCCCGGCGTTGCAGGCCCTAGGCCAAATAGGGCAGGCATTGCAGAATGGCAACTTGAGTGGCGCCCAAGAAGCGCTGTCGTCGCTGCAGCAGTCCCATGGGGGCCATCATTCCCATGGCCATGGCCATCACCATGCGAGCGGCGGCAGTGCAAGCAGCGGTAGCGCGACCACTTCCAGTTCGGCCGCGGGAGTAAGCGCAACATTGGACACAAATGCCTTGAACGTCACGGCATGACGCCACGATGCTGATCGGCGCCAAAGTCACTATGAGGCGTTCGTCCCCGAGGATTACCCGGCGATGTACTGCTGGGCGAATGACGTTGCTGCTGCCCGTCTCGATGGCGCGTTTCGGCCCGTCAACCTTATTGACGTGGTGCGCCAGTTCGAGAACGCTGGAAAGGACCCGTCGCGGGTCATGTTCGCGATCCGCCGGCGCAACGAAACCACTATCATCGGCCACCTGCACATCCAGAATATCAGCAGCGTGCACCGCTCCGCCGATATCGGCATCCGGATTGGCGAGGAAAAAAATCGCGGCCAGGGCTACGGCAAGGAAGCGCTGACGATGGGGCTTAACTATTGCTGGCGGCATCTCAATCTCAACCGGCTCGGGTTGATCGTGTTTCGCAACAATCTGCGGGCGGTCAGCGTCTATAAGGCCGCGGGATTCCGCACAGAGGGACGTTTGAAGAAGCTTTTCTTTATCGACGGCGAGTGGGTGGATGTGCTGCTCATGGCGGCGTTTCGTCCGTCGCGCCAGAAGCGCGCCCGCCCCAGCGCACTCGCGCAGAACAAAAATAATTCGTCAGATTATATTGCGTCGCGCCAATTCCATGCCGCATAGCGGCTTTCAGGGACGGACAGACGCGGGTTTCCCGATCTTGCGCCGGTCTGGGTCGATACTGTTGAAAAAGTCGATTTTTCCAATGGACAAAATTTTCCAGAGGCGCTGGAGCGTTCATCCGAAAATTATATGGGGGGCACCTGAGCAGTCCCATTTTCAACCGGCAGGCCTCGTAAGCTCGTTACAACGCATTCGAGTGCCAACTGCCGGGTTCGCCGGGACGGCGGCGCGATTTTGTCTCCTTCTCCTTTTTTAGTTTTTCAACAGTATCGGTCATAAGCAGACGTGACGCCCTTAAATTGCGATGTCCGGTATTACCCGGAAAGCAGACATTGATTGGCGGCTCTTGCACGTCAGCTTAAGGCCACAAACAGACATTCCGTTAAGCCGATCCGGGGATTTAGTCGACGTACAACGTCGCGTTTCGCGATCCCTCAAGGGGTTGCCTATTCCTTCGGCTCGCACCAACTGGGCGGGCACCAATCGGTGAGGCGACCCCTTCGGTTACCGGCAGCCTCTGTTAGCCAAACGCCGCACTCCCCGCAGCGAAAGGTCGCCACGTCAGGAAGGCCGTCCGTTCCTGGCGTAGTGCGCGACATTTGCATTGACCTGCCGCAGTTAGGGCAAGCCGGTCGAAGCACGGTGTCGCCGCCAGCCTGTCGCGTCAACTTTTGAACTGCCAACATGGCACATCCTCTCGTAGCGCCGTTTTCAAACGGCCGATTGAAATTCAAACATCTGTTTGAGACGAGGGTTGGCCTGAAAGGAGGAGATTATGTGATTTCTCCCGGCACGCCAGCGAGCCTTCGCAGCCTTCTTAGCGGGCTTTCGTGCGCGGGGGCGGTTTATCCTGCCGCGCGCTCCAGGATTTGCCGCACTTGAACATGCGTCCACCGCCCGCCGCGCGGCGTCATTTCCATGTCTGCTTCTCTAATCGGCGGTTTGGGGTCAAGCACTTTCAGACTATCCACCACTACAGAGTCGATGTCGCTCACGGGCTCGTGCTTCTCTTCGGAATCGGCACCAAGGCCCTTCCATCATGGGATT